>Ga0070732_10001514_pt1 | contig 12677 bp, 11 predicted proteins | sample Coa_R1_5_FD_66449 | JGI IMG/M metagenome (GOLD analysis project Ga0070732, IMG submission 66449) | Surface soil microbial communities from Centralia Pennsylvania, which are recovering from an underground coalmine fire - Coalmine... | ecosystem: Environmental > Terrestrial > Soil > Unclassified ...
ACGAGGGGCCCACTTACGCCGTGCCACTGTAGTCCGTGAGGGCCTCAAAATACGTCAGAACACGTCCAGCCTGCCCCCTAAGGAGCAGCGAGAGCGCCGTCTGACCCTTCAACCCGCGAGCGCGGCGCCGCATGATTGACGGAAGCCGTCCCGGGCGCCAGTAGCTTTCCATCCGAACAAGAATTTCCAGCCATTCATCGATCCGCGCCTGCACTTCGCGCGAAATCCCGTGGCCCTCCATCCATTTGTGGACGGCCGCGCGGCTCACTCCGAGGAGTTTCCTCAACTCTTCCGTGGTCAGCCCAAAACCCGCTTGCAAGCGCTTCACTTTGCTGAGGTACTCATCTTGTAGTGGATCGGTCGCGAGATCCTCGAGCACTACGCCCTCCAGGAACGCAAGAAGATGAGGGAGAGCCGTGGGGCGCGATTGCCCGCCTCGCATTTGAACAGTACTAGCTGGCAGTTTCAACGGGCTGAGCGCCCCGCGCAAGAACGGCGCGGTCCGGCAGCGCTGGGCGACCTCAAGCGCTACGGCACCTCGGCAATCGTCGTCGACGCTTGTCCACGGGGAAACCACACTAACGGCGACAGCATCGTGTAGGTGTTTGGTTAGATACGCGGATTCCAGCGCCGACACGGGTCGTGTCGCGGTGACCACACGCAACGCACTATGCACAACCTGAAGCGCAGCCTGGGCGAACGCTCGAGCCTTGACGGGACTGGTTCCCGCCAAGACCTCGTGGCAAGAAACGCCTCTTGTGGCCTGCGCCTTCCCCCACTCGCGCACGGCATCAAGGTCGCCATGGAAGAGAACGTTAGAAGTGTCCATAACATAATGTTAACCAAACGTCAACTAACCGTCAACCGATTCTGGGTTCGACGCGAGTTAGCTCCAACATTCAGTCGACCATGGGCCTCACGTAATGACGGTCACGTCGGCACTCGCGTCGATCGGTCAGCTTCAGCGGTCCGCTGAGAGCTCCTCGGGCATCCAGACCCACGCTTGCACGGCGGCGCCGTGATCGATTCCACGCTCATTGTTGCGGCTTACAGGCGCATCGTGGTCGATCTCGACCCGACTCTCGTCCTGATATAGCGTTCTGGCCTGGGTTCGGTGCCACGCAGACGCCATGCGGCTTGCCATGGTCTTGCCTTCATTCCTTCTCAATCGTGACCTTGAGCTGCTTCGCGTCGGCCACATACCACTTCGCGGCATACAGCGTACCGACGACCGGAGGCTGGCCGGCCGCCGGCTCCTCTTGGAATCGGATCGTCTTCTTAGTTTCCTTCTCGCGGAAGAACGTAAGGGTGCGGGCATCCGGCATGGGAGGGACCTCCGAGCGTTCAAGCCTGGGAGAGTGTTCGTCAGTGGGCTCCGCGCGCCTTTGGCGCGCGAGGATCAGGTGTGCGGGCCCCCTTTGCCTTGTTGATCATCCGCTGGGCGTCCTTCTTGCTGAGTCTCGCGGGAATCGGCACTCGAAGAATCCGCAAGTACCGTAACTGCTTCGCCGTTGCCGGTTCTGGCGGGACAGAAGCATCGATCGCAGAAGACCCTCCCGGTTTAGTTGGCTTGAGAGCTAGCGCCCGGTCAATCAGAAGCTGCGCCTGGCCCTTCCTAAGCACGACGGTGCCTTGCCGATCCTTGGGGATCGGCTGGCCAAGGATCTCGAGGAAGCGAAGTTGCTTGTCGGTGGCTGGCTGTTCCCGCCATCCTGCACGCTTGCTGAGGAGCACCAGACGATCGCGATAGCGTTCCCGGATTTCGCTATCTGCCGCCGTCAGGGCTGCTTCGAGATGCGAATGTTCCGCCAGTTTGTTCGCGCTGCCCAGCGCTAGGCGCCGCCGTACCTCGTAGTGGCCGAGCGCGTTCTCCACGATCTCGAGGGAACCGCCGGCGTCGGCATCTTGAGGTGCGAGCACTAGGTCTCCGTTCTCAATGCCGTCGGCCGGCCGCGGCCGCGGAATCGTGATGGCGAACGTCCCGTCCGGCATCCGCTGCCAAGCAAACTCTGTGAGTCGGCTGAGGCGCGGCGGGACGCCGGCGATCTTGAGGAGATCCACCTCGTAGAACATCTTCGGGATGTCCTGCGGAGACCGGATCTTCTCGACGACTTCCGCGTCAAGGCCGCTGTCGAGCGTGACGGCCATATCCTCGAACTGCCGCATGATGGCGTGTGCGGGCGCGCCTTTTAGGTCGAATCGCGGCGGGAGTCCGAAGAGTGTCGGCAGGCTCACTAGTGACGCCGCGTGCTTGTGGCTGTTGTCGACGAAGTCGAGCACCATGCAGTCTGTCTTCCCAGGATAGAGCCGCGTGCCTCGTCCTAGAGCTTGCACGTACAGCAACGACGATTGCGTGGGTCGCGCCATTACGATCGCCGCAATTTGCGGGATATCGATCCCTTCCAAAAGTAGCAGGCAGTTTACGAGAACCTGAATCTGCCCACGCCTGAATTGGTCCAGGATTTCGCGTCGCGCAGCAGGCGCCATCTCGCCGTGGACGTTCGCGGCACTTGCGCCTGCCTTACGGAATAGCTCCGCAAGTGCTGCCCCGTGCGCGACGTCGGCAGCAAACACGAGCGTAGGACGAGCCTCGGCAAGTGCGGTGTGCCGGGTTCCGTCCACCACAAGTCGGTTGCGCTCAGGGGTGTTAACAGCTCGCGCGAGTGCGTGGGGATCAAAGTCGCGCTCGCCGTCCTCGGTTTGGGTGCGGACATTCTCGAGGTCGGCGCCACCTCGCAGCAGGTAACCACGTAGCGGTGCGAGGTACCTGTCCTCGATCATGTCGCGGAGGGTCTTCGTGTAGCAGACTTCCTCGTACACGAGCCCGAGGCCGACTTGATCTGTGCGCTTCGCGGTTCCGGTAGTGCCAAGCAGCAGGCCGTCCGTCCGGGCCTCTACACCATCGTGCGGGAGGTGCCGGAAGTGTTTGAAGACGTCGAGGTAAGAAGCAGCGGCGCTCCGGTGGGCCTCATCCACGACCATCACGGGCCAGTCCTCTGGCCGATAACTGTCGAGCCGGGAAGGACGTGACAGGGACTGGATGCTTGCGACAACCGTCAGGACGTTGGAACCGGCGTGCTCGCTGCCTCGCTCGATCGCGGTGGGACGATCAGGGCGTTCGTTGTGGAAGACGCCGAACGTCTGGTCGAGCAGTTCGTGGCGGTGGGCGCAGTACAGAAGTGGGGGGTCACCGAGGACTTCCGAAAGCCGTGCTGCAATTATGGTCTTCCCCGCGCCGGTCGGAAGAACCAGCAGCTGCCGGCGCACGCCACGCTGCTGTGCGCGGACGATCGCCTCGAGCGCTTCCCGTTGGTAAGGCCACAGGATGAGCCTTGTGGAGTTTACTCCTGTGATTGCACGAATAGCAGTCCGGTGAGAGGTAACCACAGGAGTTTGCGCCATCGGAGGAACAGTGTATCGGCTTTGGTAAACAGAAGCGGGCAACCGATACACTTATCTGTCGGGCGGTCCGCGCGCCAGAGGCGCGCGCTCTATCTTCGAATCTGTGAGCTACGTCGGGGGTGATTCTGACGAAACCGGCGGACGCTAGCCAAACTCGCCCACTACCTCATCATGTGGTTGTTATCGGTGCTGCGGGTGGTCTTGGGCAAGGCATCTTGAGCGTGTGCCGATCAGAAGGGATCCGGTTCACTGCTATCGTTCGCTCTCGGCCAGAGCGCATCACCGACGTGCCGCCTGGCTCTCGTGTTGCGGTTGTCCCGTCTCTGGGGGATCGGACTGCGCTCACAGACGCGCTTTCGGGCGCAGCCGCAGTGCTCACTGCGCTAGGAGTGACGTCTACGAGCTATGATCGCTCCGCCTTGCTTTCGGCGAATATGTCCACGGTTGAGCAATCAATGCTAGCCACAGGTGTTGACCGCATCATTATCATCGACACGCTGCTCGCCTCAGCGCCAGGGAAGCCGTGCGAACTGGGCTATGCGTTCTTCTCCGGGATGCCCGGCAAAGTGGGCCGCGGGGCGTCCGAACAACAAGCGGTCGTCGATGCCCTTGGCAGGGGCGCCCTTTCGTCGCTTCGCTGGACTCTCGTCCGAGCCGGAGTCAACCCTCGGGGTAAGAATGAACGCCCTGTCGCCTCGGCGGACTGGAAGGGTGCCCGGAACTCCTGGTTGCCCGTCTCATATGAAGCCATGGGTCGGTGGATGCTTGAGGAGGCCGCGGCTAATAACTTTGTCCGCGCGGCGCCGCTTGTATCGCGGCCGCGTCGATGAAGAGTGAGGCGATGTGAAGTCCAACCCGCTTGACACGGGCTTGGCCGTAACGGGGGGGAAGCAGGCGCCGGTCCCACGGTGTCCTGCGCTCCCCTTGTACTGCTGAATCGAGCTAAAGCCGTAGCCGTAGTGAGCCTCCTCTTGCGCCAGTGATAGACCGGCACGATGGCTCTCTGCATCGTCTGCGCTACGGCCTGGCCCCAAGCGTCCGCGAGCCATTGTGCGGCCGCGGGATAGTCCACGCGGGTTCGAAGCTCGAGCGTCCCGCGTGTCGACCTCCTCATGATGCCTCCGAGTATCGCCTTATTCACCGGAGGACAGTTTCTGTCATCTGACGAACGTCGGCCGAACCGATCTAGCGTTTCGAGCAAGTGGCAAGGAGGCTGGTCATGGCCGGCCTGCCGACTGGAACCGTCACCTTCCTGTTCACCGATATCGAGGCTCCACTGCGCTCCTCAACACGTCAGCGACCGCAGTTACGGAGCCGTCAGCATATTGCTACCCGACTGCTGGGTTAGCCTAGGCGAACCGGAGGCTTCGTGATGCGGTGTCCCCGGTGTCACTACGAGAACCCCGTCGGCCAGAAGTTCTGCGGGGAGTGTGGCGCGTGGCTCGCGGCGCACTGTTCCAGCTGCGGAGCCTCGAACCCGCCGGGACAGAAGTTCTGCGGCGAATGCGGCACTTCGCTGACCGGCACCGAAGGTTGGAAGTTTGACTCGCCGGAGGCTTACACCCCTAAACATCTCGCGGAACGGATCCTAGGCTCTAAGAGTGCCCTCGAGGGCGAGCGCAAGCAAATCACCGTTCTCTTCGCCGATTTGAAAGGTTCGATGGAACTGCTCGCGGACCGCGACCCTGAGGAGGCGCGACAGCTCCTCGATCCAGTCCTAGAGCGAATGATGGAAGCCGTCCATCACTATGAGGGCACCGTGAACCAGGTTATGGGCGACGGCATCATGGCGCTGTTCGGCGCACCGGTCGCTCACGAAGATCATGCGGCGCGAGCGTGCTACGCGGCGCTTCGGATGCAAGAGTCGGTGCGGCAGTACGCAGACGAGATTCGCCGCACCCACGCCGTCTCTCTCCACATTCGGGTCGGCCTAAATTCCGGCGACGTTGTCGTGCGCTCTATCGGCAGCGACCTGCACATGGACTACACTGCGATCGGCCAGACAACGCATCTCGCTGCGCGCATGGAGCAAGCTGCGATGCCATCGTCCATCTTCTTGGCGCCTCAGACGGTGCGCCTCGCCGAAGGATTCATCGAAACCCGACCGGTTGGACCGATTGGGGTCAAGGGCCTTAGTGAGCCCATCGACGTTTGCGAGTTGACCCGCGCGCGAGTGGGGGGATCCCGGTTTCGCGCGGCGGTAGCCCGCGGCCTCACTCGCTTTGTCGGTCGCGAGATCGAACTACAGAATATCCAGCGAGCGCTGGTCCAGGCGGCCTCGGGACACGGGCAAGTGGTGGCGGTGGCCGGAGAACCGGGGCTTGGGAAGACTCGGCTGGTCTGGGAGATCACCCATTCTCGAACCGTGGAGGATTGGCTCGTTCTCGAAAGCGATTCGGTGTCCTACGGACGCAGCATCCCGTATCTGTCGGTGATCAGTCTCCTAAAAGCCTACTTCGCGGTTCGGGATCGCGACGGGCTGCGGGAGATCCAAGAAAAGGTCACCGGAAAGCTGTTGACGCTGGATCGCGCGCTCGAGGCAACGCTTCCAGCCTTCTTGTCGCTCTTGAACGTCCCAGTGGAGGACGCCGGCTGGGCATCGCTCGACCCGCCGCAGCGCCGGCAACGCACGCTGGACGCGGTAAAGCGGTTGTTGTTGCGGGAAAGCCAGGTCCGGCCGTTGCTGGTAGTGGTCGAGAATCTTCACTGGGTCGATACGGAGACGCAGGCGTTCCTCGACGCGCTGGTCGATGGCGTGCCGGCAGCACGCATGCTGCTGTTGGTTAACTACCGGCCGGAGTACACGCATCGGTGGGGGAGCAAGACGTACTACGCGCAACTGCGTCTCGACCCCCTACCCGTGGAGACGGCGGGGCAATTTTTGACAACGCTGCTGGGCGATGACCCGGCGCTCCAGCAGGTCAAACGGCGGTTGATTGAACGGACCGGGGGGAATCCGTTCTTCCTCGAGGAGAGCGTGCAGGCGCTCATCGAGACCGGCGTGTTAAATGGAGAGCGGGGCGCATATCATGCGGCGGCTTCGCTGACGGAGCTTCCGCTCCCGGCTACCGTGCAGTCGTTGTTGGCCGCACGCCTCGATCGTCTCGCGCCCGCGGACAAGCGTGTGTTGCAGGCCGCGTCGGTGATCGGGAAAGACGTGCCGTTTGAGGTGCTTCGCGCCGTCGCGGAGCTTTCGGACCAGGAGGTTCGGGCCGCTCTATCGCGCCTGCAGGGGGCGGAATTTCTCTACGAAGCGGCAATCTTCCCCGATCTGGTGTACACGTTCAAGCACGCGCTCACCCAGGATGTGGCCTACGGCAGCCTTCTGCACGAGCAACGCCGAGACTGGCACCGCCGGGTAGGCGAGGCCGTAGAGCGGTTGTCTGCCGACCGGGCGGAAGAGCTGGCCGGCGTGCTGGCGCGCCACTTCGTCGAGAGCGGCGATGTCGTGCGCGGACTAAAATATTCGCTGCTTGCTGCGGAACAGGCCTCCCATATGTACGCACACGAGGAAGCGCTCCGGCACTATGCTCGCGCTCGCGCGTGCGCAGAAGCGCAGCCAAGGGACGATCATCTCGTGCTGATTGACGAAGCAATCGGAGACGTCAATCTCATGCGCGGCAGGTTCGAACCGGCCGTCGCAGCGTACGACGAGGCGATCAAACGTGCCACCACATTCGAGAAGCGCGCCGCGCTCAAGCTGAAAATCGGGGGGACATACGTCGAATATGCCGACCCTCGCGGCCTCCCGTTCTTGATGGCAGCCGCGGAAGAGTTGGATCCCAACACACAACCGAACGAACTGGCACAAGCCATGGCACACATCGGCCGGTATCACCACTATGCCGGACAGCACGCGACTGCTCTGGAGTGGTTTGAACGTGCTCGCGTCCTCGCGGAGCGGCTCGCTCGGCCGGACACCCTGCTGGCAATCTACGGACATCTCGCGGGGGCATATCTGCACATGGCCCGGCCCGACGATTGCATGAAATGGGCACGTCGATGCATCGAGGTCGGTGAGCAGGCGAACTACCCATTGGCCGTCGCTATCGGTTACGAGTTTCTGGCCGAGGACATGTTTCTGCTCGGCCGGTGGGAGGAGTCGCTTGCCTTTAGCGCGCGGAACTACGAAATCGCCGTGCGGATTGGAGCCGAACATCGTCTCGCCTGGGCGTTCGCGGACACGGCCGATGCACAGTACTGGCAAGGCAAACTGATCGACGCCGCCGCATCGGCACGAAAAGCGCTGACCTTCGCCGAGGCTACGGGGGAGTTGCGGATTCGCAATCGCATTTCCGCAACTCTGGCCAGCATCGAAAGAGATCTGGGCGAAGGCGCCTCCGCGGCTGCGCAGCTGCGTGGTATTGATACCGGAGCGACACTCGGCATCCTTCATCAGGCTCTAGCTCTATATGGCCGCGCCTGTTTTTACGCGCGAGGTGAGGAGTGGGAGCAGGCGCATAACGACTTCCAGGCATGCCGCGAATTGTTGGACAAAACCGACAATCGCTTCGTGTGGCTGTTGGGCGGCCACGATGCCGCCGATGCGGCGGCCCGCATAGGGCGACCGGAGGAAGCACTTCGCATGATCAATGACTCCTTGGCGTTGGCCCGCGAGGTGGGGTCCCAATGCCACCAAGGAGTCGCGCGGCGCGTCTACGGACAGATCATGGCCTCAATGGAGCGCTGGGACGAAGCCGTTGCGGCGTTCGACGATGCCGTGGCTCTGCTGGAAGCCAACGGCAGTTGCGTCGAACTAGGCCGCGTCCTATACTATCGCGGCCTCATGCATCAGGCACGTGGATGCGGGGACGCGGCGCGGGCGGATCTGTCGCGAGCAAGTGCAATTTTTGAAGGCACGGGAGCGCGGCGCGATCGGGAACGCGCCACGCAGGCTCTCGCGGCCGCGCCCGCAACTGCAGCTAAATGAAAGGCGGCCCCACTGGGAGGAGAGGCCGCCGATGAAAAGCCTGCCGACCGGGACGGTCACCTTCCTCTTCACCGACATCGAGGGCTCGACCGCGCTCCTCCAGCGCCTGGGCGACCGCCGGTATGTGGAGCTCCTGGAAGAGCACCGCGGACTTCTTCGTGACGCGTTCGCTGAAGGGCATGGCGAGGAAGTCGACACTCAGGGCGACGCCTTTCTCGTGGCATTCCCCCGAGCGAGAGATGCGCTGGCGACAGCAGTTGCCGGGCAGCAGGCGCTCATAAGGCACGCCTGGCCGGACGGGACGTCACTGCGGGTGCGAATGGGGCTACATACCGGCGAGCCGGTCAGCGAGGCTGGCGATTATGTAGGTCTGGACGTACATCGTGCATCACGCATCTGTGCCGCCGGACACGGGAGCCAGATTCTCCTCTCGGACGCGGTGAGCGGTCTGGCCGCTCGTGACCTTCCACCAGGGGTGAGCCTGCGTGACTTGGGCGCGCACCGGCTTAAGGACCTGCGGGAACCCGAGCATCTTTTCCAGATTGTTCATCCAGACCTTCCCAGCGACTTTCCGCCCCTCAAATCTCTGGACGCTCGGCCGAACAACCTCCCCCTTCAACTGACCAGTTTCATCGGCCGAGACAAAGAGATCGCCGAGGTCAAGCGGCTGCTCGGCACCGCGAGGCTTGTCACGCTGAGCGGCTCCGGCGGAGCCGGGAAAACCCGACTGGCTTTGCAGGTCGCCGCCGACGTGCTCGACGGCTACCCCGGCGGGGTGTGGCTGGTGGAGCTTGCCGCGATCACGGATCCGGAACTCGTTCCGAAAGCCGTCGCTTCCGCACTGCACGTGCCGGAGCAGCCCGGGCGCGACATCTCCGAGACACTGGTGGACACTCTGCGTCCCAAAGCGGTGTTGCTCGTGCTGGACAACTGCGAACACCTTCTGGCGGCGTGCGCGGATTTGACAGCGTCGCTGCTGCGCGCGTGTCCGCAGGTGCGCGTCCTGGCGACGAGCCGGGAAGGGCTGGGTATCCCAGGGGAGACGCCGCGGAGAGTCCCTTCCCTCTCACTGCCTGACGCCGGCGGTCTTCCACCCTCCGTAGATATTGTCCGCCATGAGGCCGTGCGTCTTTTCGTCGATCGCACGAGGGTGATCGTCCCGGACTTTGCCGTCACGAGCCAAAACGCGTCCGCCGTGGCGCGGGTCTGCCAGCGATTGGACGGCATCCCCCTGGCTATCGAGTTGGCGGCAGCCCGGATGAAAGTGATGGCGGTTGAACAGATAGCCGCTCGTCTCAATGATCGGTTCCGACTCCTCACCGGCAGCAGCCGGACCGTCCTCCCGCGTCAGCAGACTTTGCGGGCGGCGATGGATTGGAGTTACAATCTCCTCTCGCGGAAGGAACAGGCCGTCCTGCGGCGGTTGTCGGTCTTTGCGGGTGGGTGGACATTGGATGCGGCTGAGGCCGTCTGTGCGGAGGACAACGCTGAGCCGGCCGACGTTCTCGACCTGCTCACCCAGTTGGTGGACAAGTCGCTCGTCGCAGTCGAGACGCAGAAAGGGGAAGCGCGATATCGGTTGTTGGAGACCGTGCGGGAGTACGGCAAGGTGCGCTTGCGGGAGGCGGGCGAGGCCGAAGAGGTTCAGCGGCGACACCGGGATTGGTATCGGGCCTTCGCGGAGCGCGCGGAGCCGGAATTGCACGGGCCTGACCAGATCGTCTGGCTCGGACGATTGGAGCAGAATCACGATAATCTGCGCGCCGCGCTCGAATGGAGTTTGAGCGACGCTGACACGGCGCCGGGACTACGCCTGGCTGCGGCGCTCCATGATTTTTGGGACATCCACAACCACTTTGCCGAGGGAAGGGCCTGGCTAGACCGGGTGCTCTCGATGCCCGGCGCGGCCGCGCCAGCACTTCGGGCAAGAGCGCTCGTCGCCGCGGCACATCTGGCGCATCGCCAAGGCGAGTACACGTGCGTGACCGCGTGGTGCGACGAAGCCCTCGCATTGTCGGAACAAGAACAGGACAAAAGCGGAAGTGCCGAGGCGCTCCACTATGCCGCCCATGCCGCGGAAGGTACAGGCGATCGCCGTCGGGCCGCGGAGTTACTGGAGCACGCCGTGGCGCTCCACCGCGCGGCGGGAAGCGGGTGGAAGCTTGCCCGGGCCGTCAACTGCCTTGCCAATACCGCGCGCGACGGCGGCGACTACCGGAAGGCGACCGGCCTCTACGAGGAGGCGCTGACGTTCCTGCGCGCCCGCGGCGAACGAGATATGACCGGACAGACGCTCCACAATCTAGGATACGCTGTGCTCCGGCAGGGTGACCGCGGGGGCGCGCAGGCGCTCTTTCGCCAGACCCTGGCCGCGGCCCAAGAGCGTGGCAACAAGCGAACGGTCCTCAAATGCCTTGCGGGTTTGGCCGCGGCGTCCGCGGAGGCCAACCCGAGGTGTGCGGCAAGACTCTTTGGCGCCGCGGATACGTTGCTGGCCGCAGCCGGTTATCGCCTGGAACCGTTCAATCGCCGCGATATCGACTACTACACGGCGGTCGCGAACGAACGGCTGGGCAAAGCAACATTCGCCGCGCATTGGGCCGAGGGCCGGGCGATGACGCTGGAGCAGGCCATCGAGTACGCGCTGGCCGGAGTACAGTCTGACACAATAGGATAACCTGTGTCGGTGCGGGATTTTTACGACGGACTTGCCCCAGACTACCACCTGGTCTAACAAGACTGGCACGCCGCGGTCCAACGACAGGCCGACGCGTTGGATCGGCTGATCCGCGCCGCCCACAAGAATCCAGTTGATGTGCTCGATTGCTCTTGGGGGATTGGGACGCAGGCGATCGGCCTGGCCCCGCCTCGGCTATCGAATCAAAGGGACGGACATCAGCGAACGGTCGCTGGAGCAAAGTCACCTCCACCGTCGCCGACCGGCGAATGAGCCTTGGCCCCTTATCCGGCCGTATGCCTTTAAGCGATGCATGCCGCAACCCACCCATCAGGCGCTGGCGGCACTAACCTCGACCAGCGTCGACCGGGTGCGAAACTCCGTGCGGCGTCGGCTAGCCGACTACCGCTGGAGGTTGTGGACCTCGAAGGCCGTCTCCTGTGGTGGTGCGGTGAAGCCACCCTTGATGCCCTGTCGCATTCGAGGCATCAGGACCGTGTCGCGGAATTGCTCCCAACTCTGTTTGGACTCGTGGACCGCCACAATCGTCCAGCCACCGGCCGACGGGCCAGCGGCGTGAAAGATTTGACCCTTTGGCAGGGTCTGTCTACTAGGATGCACGGCAGCGATCGACGCCTCGTACTGCTCTTTCGTACCACCCGGAAAGTGATGCACAATCCCGTACGCCATTCTCGACCTCCTCTTAAGGCTTCGAGAGCATATCGGCCTTCCCAGTGTCCGGGTCAACTGGCCACGAAACATGCTCGTGGACGATAAGCCAGCGTCCGTTGATCTTGCGGTATACGTCTGTCACGCGGAATACGAGTTTGACCGGCTTGCCCTTCTTGTCGGTGACGTTCCACGTGTCGATGCGGTGCGAGTAGCCGAGTGTGCCCGCTGCGGTGATGCTGAGATCGCTGGCCATAAACTTGATCGGCCCGGGGAAGAGTCCAAGGAATTCCTCGAAGTCCTTTCGGTAGGCTTCGGCGCCAACGTACTGGCGCGGCGGTACGACATCGAACACAAAGAGGCTCTCGTCCGCGATGTAGACTGACATGATCTTGTTGAGGTCGCGGGCATTGACGGCGGCACCAAACCGCTGGTTGAGCGCCCTGATTGCCCTTTCGTCATTCGACTGCGCGTCGGCGCGCAGCGCAATGCAGGCGAGCAGCATGCCGATGAACAACGTCCCAAACAGTCTCCACTTCTGCAACACGGTCACCCCCCTCAGTTAAGGCACTCCGATACGTGCTTCAGGGTGTTGGGATGGTGTCCTAAACAGATGGAGTCAGAGCGGCATCGGATGGAGGCCGAAGAAAGGTAAGATGAGGCGCCCATCGAGACCTTCCAGGTCGTTGGGGCCTGTTGCGCCATCCCCGGACCAGCCACGACGATCAACGCCAAGTTGAACGCCGTCAAGAGGGCAACAAATAATCTCATGGGCTCTCCCCTGTCTCAAGCAGCACGGCAATTAGTGGGGGCGAATAAAGGCAAACGGAGAAAAAAACGAACAAGGCGACGGCTCCCGTTCTTTGTAATCCGCAAAGTTTCCTTCCTATGGTCTTAGACCGTACTGTTCGGCGAAGGTCTCGAGTCAAATTCTGGAGGCGCGACGATGTGGCCAAAGGGCGCTCGGGAAGCCATCGCCGACGCCGTGGCGCTATCGAC
>Ga0070732_10001516_pt1 | contig 12672 bp, 11 predicted proteins | sample Coa_R1_5_FD_66449 | JGI IMG/M metagenome (GOLD analysis project Ga0070732, IMG submission 66449) | Surface soil microbial communities from Centralia Pennsylvania, which are recovering from an underground coalmine fire - Coalmine... | ecosystem: Environmental > Terrestrial > Soil > Unclassified ...
TCCCGCTAGCAAAAAACTGCCGTCGCCTCCCGCGGCGGCGGCGGCGGTGCTGGCCCAATGCGGCAAGGCCCGGCGAACGGTGCAGGCGCCGCTTGCAAGCGCAACCACGGAGGCCGCGGCGGGTCCGGTGCCCGGGGTTCGTACACCCATAGGCGCGATGATCGCCAGCGCCAATCCGGAAGCGGCGCGCGCGGTTCAGGCCATCATGGCGGACTACCGGGCGCGGCTCCAGGAGATTGTGGTACGGGCCGCACTGCCCCATGTGCTTCCGGCGCCCGGCGCCGAAGCTTATAGCGACGTGGCTCTGGGCGTAACCGCGGGACCGAAGAAGCCCGCGCTGGACAGCGTGTTCAAACCCATGGGCTACACCTGCCGCGGCGGATCGGGTTCGTTCACGTTGCGGCGGCGCACGGCGGCTAATCTGACCGTGGAGCTACACCTTGACGTGGGTACATGGGGCCATCAGGTCCTTGCCATGTTCCGTGTTTGGGGTCTGGGATTCAAGGGGCTGCTTTCGATTCCGGTATCTGCGAACGCCATAGCCGCCGCTCAATACCCCATCGGTGATGCGGACCGTTGGCAAAAGATTGTCGAGAATCTCGGAGCGATGGTGCGTGAATTAGACCGCACCCTTGTTCCTGAGATCGAAGGCGCCGTTGGCCCTTCGCCCGAGTGGTATCAACCTGAGGTGTGACTTCCTTGGGTATCAAAGGACTGCGATTCGCCGAACGAACGGATGCACTTGACCAGGCCGCCATTTCGGTTTCGCGCGATACAACGTCCTTGCAGGCGGCCTGGCAAGTGAACGCTGTCGTTCGGGGGATCTTCAAGTCATGAGCACTTCACAGTTGAGCACCCAGTCTGCGGCGGCGCGACGATCGGCGGAAGCCGAGTTGCGTGGGCTTATCGCGAAGTTCGCGCTCGCGCATCAACGGCTCATCGGCGCCATGCGACGGTCGTTGCGAAAGCGCCTGCCCACCGCCCATGAGGTGGTGTATGAATATCAAAACTTAGGTGCCGTGGTAATCAGCTTTTCACCGAACCAGCACGGGTACGAGGGCGTGCTTGGAATTCGCGCGGACGCGAACGGCGTTAAGCTGTTCTTCAATCGTGGTAAGGAAATGCAGGATCCTGAAAAACTGTTGCAGGGGTCCGGCAGCAAGGTGCGCTCGATTGACGTGGAGGGCGCGGCCACACTCGCTCGCCCGGCGGTCGCGCGCCTGATCGACGAAGCGATCGCTCACAATCGCGTGCCGTTCGCGCGCACCGGCCGCGGTTCGGTGGTCATTCGTTCGACAGGGGCCAGGCAGCGACGGCGGCCTCGCCGGGCCTAACATGGGCATGCACCTGAGAAGGCCGCGACCTCAGTTTCGGATTCCCGTGCTGTACCGGTGGTATGTGGCGCTGGGAGCGGAGGTGGAATTGGACGAAACGAGAGCGAGCGGCCGGTGGCCGGAATCTGTGCCCGGCCCCGGCCGACGTTTGTGGATCAGCGATAAATGACGTTTTGACCGGGGCCTGGGGTAATCAGGTCGGCATGGCTGGCGCCGCCGATGATTGTGTCGTTGCCCTGACCGCCGATGAGGGTGCTGGCCAGCGTGCCACCCCACATGACATCGCTGCCGCCTTCGCCGTTGATGTAATCGGCGCCGGTGCCGCCCACCAGGGTGTCGTGGCCGTTGCCGCCGTAGATGGTTTGATTGCCGGTACCGGCCTGAGCATAATCGTTGCCATTGCCGCAAATGAGCGTGTCGGCCCCGGCGCCGCCCCACAGGGAATTGTTGCCATCGCCCACCTGTAGCAGTTGGTTGCCCTGGCCGCCGATAAGTTGATTGTTGCCGCTGCCGGCCTTCAGGGTGTCGTCGCCGATGCCGCCCCAAATCGTGTTGTTCCCGTCGCCGCCGTCGAGCAGTTGATCGCCATGGCCGCCGACCAGCTGATCGGCGCCCGCGCCGCCGAGCAGCGTCTGTTTGCCGGTGCCGGCGTAGATGGTGTCGTTGCCAATGCCGCCTTGGAGCAACTGATTGCCATTGCCGCCAAAGAGCACGTCGCCGGCGCTGCCGGCAATCAGAGTTTGGTTGCCGGTGCCGCCCACAATGGTATCGTCGCCGGTCGTGCCTTTGAGAAGTTGCGCGCCGGAACCGCCATAGAGGAGTTCCATGCCGCTGCCGCCCTGAAGCGTTTCAGCGCCCGTGCCGCCGAACAACGTGTCATTCCCGTCGCCGCCATAGAGGAAATCGTGGCCCGACCCGCCGACGAGGATATCGTCGCCGTGGCCGGCGACCAGGGTATCGGCGCCGGCGCCGGCCCAGAGGGTGTCGCTGCCATCGCCGGCGACCAGCGAATCGGCGCTGCCGCGTGCCATGATCTTGTCATTGCCGCCGCCGCCCATGAGCGTGTCTTTGCCGTGGCCGCCCCAAATCGTGTCGTTGCCGGCGCCGCCCTGGGCGATCATGTTGACGCTCGTGTTGTTCACGATGGAGTTGTTGCCCGCGGTTTCCGTCACCGAAATGCTGGAGACGGAAGTTTTGGCGTAGCTTTGCGAAACGGTCGTGGAACCGTATTGCAGGATGGCTTGAATCTTGGTCGCGTTACTCGGATCGACCTGGATGAAAATCTTGTCGTTGCCGGTGGTCCCGACGATTTTGAGTACGCCGCTGGTGAGCGAAATGCCGCTGGCGGGGGTGATTCGGGTTTCCAAGCTTTCCACATTCAGTTGGCAGGCAGGCTTGTGCATGGCTGTTCCTTTCCTGTGCGTTGCCTCGGAGGGCCGTATCGACTGGGCGGGATCTTCTTGCCGCGCAATCTCGGCAAGTTGACGCTCTATAGACGAAGTCAGCCCAACGGTCAAGTTGGGCTGAGCATCCTGCCGGTTTGGATAAAGAGGGCAGATTGCGAAAGCGGAATTCTGATGACAATCGTTACAACTTGGCGCTGCGCGCTACCTGCCCTCAGGTTTGTCTTCCTGGTTTATCGGCAGCTTAACGGTGAACGTGGAACCTTTTCCCACGACGCTTTCCACACGGATGCGGCCGTGGTGTTGTTCAATGATTTGCCGGCAAACACTAAGGCCAAGGCCGGTGCCGCCGTGGCCGTGCTCGTCCGGCTCCTTGGTCGTGTAAAAGGGCTCAAAAATGAGTCGCAGTTGGTCCGGGGCGATGCCGACGCCGCTATCCGAAACGCGAATCTCAGCCATCTGCGTTTTCGTGTTGGTACGAATGTCGATGCGCAGCCGGCCGCCGTTGGGCATCGCTTGCCGGGCATTGATGACGAGGTTGAGGACGATTTGCTCGATTTGTCCCGGTACGACCAAAGCGATGGGCCGGTCTTGAATGCGGGTTTCCACTTGGATCCGGTGTTTGCTCAGGTCCTTTTCCGTGAGGATGAGCACTTCTTCCAGAAGCCGGGCAAGATCGGTGGGTTGGCGCTGGGTGGAGTGGTCGCGCGCAAAACCGAGCATGCTGTTGACAATGGTCGCGGCACGCTGGCCGCCCTTCAGAATCTTCTCGAAAGCCTGGGACCGGGTAGCCGGATCATTTTCCGCGCGCATGCCGAGCCGGGCGTAGTTAATGATGGTGGTCAGGATGTTATTGAACTCGTGCGCAACACTGGAGGCCAGCGCGCCAACACTGCTCAACCGCTGCGCCTGCAGCAACTGCTGGCGAAGCTGATCGGTCTCGGTGGCGGGCGCAAGGACATCACCACTGGTCATGAAGTCGCCTCCGCGAGGTTCGCCGGAGCGGAGAGTCTCTGGCGAAGATGGCAGCGAAGCCAAACTATTTTTGATTCTGTTCCCCCGGATGCTCTCATTATCGGTTGCTTTTCACACGGCTCTTCATGGAACCTTCTGTTAATCCCGAGTGAGAACATGCAGATTAGAGCGGGCGCGGGAATCTGCGAGCGACTGGGAAAGGATGAGGGCGCGAGATGGGCAAAGGACAAAGAGGCACGCATCACTTGCAGCTGCGCCGGCGAAGCCGCAAGCGGCACACGCCTCTGCCCTATGCATGCGGAATGGCATTTGCTAAGTTGATGTCATATTGTCCAAAGACGCCCAGGGACGGCCATCATTGGATTTGGAGAAACATGCCTGAAACGCAGCTGATCCGTAACTATTGCATCATCGCGCATATCGATCATGGCAAAAGCACTTTGGCCGATCAGTTTCTGTTGAAAACCGGCACAATCAGCGAGCGCGAATATCGCGCACAGTTGCTCGACGGCATGGACCTGGAGCGCGAACGCGGCATCACGATCCGCATGCACCCGGTGACCATCAATTACAAACAATACGAACTCAACCTCATTGATACGCCCGGCCATGTCGATTTCAATTACGAAGTTTCGCGCAGCCTCGCAGCTTGTGAAGGCGCCATTCTACTGGTCGATGCTTTTCAAGGCGTGCAGGCGCAAACCGTTGCCAACGCCTTTCTGGCGATGGAACACAACCTCACCATTATCCCGGTGCTAAACAAGATCGACCTACCGATGGCCAGGCCCGACGCCGTGATCGAGGAAATGGAACATGCTTTGGCTATCGATCCCGCAACGGTGCTGAAGTGCAGCGCCAAGACCGGCGTTGGCGTAGACGAGATTCTTGAAGCGATCATTCAGCGCATCCCCCAGCCGCCGGGCGATCCAAGCGCCCCGCTACGGGCGCTGGTTTACAACAGCCATTTCGATACTTACCGCGGCGTCGTCGTCTATGTCCGCATGAAGGACGGCTGCCTGAAAAAGGGCCAGCGGATTCACCTTATGCGCAGCGGTGAAGAATACGAAGTCACGGATATCGGCCGCTTCCGCCCCGGCATGGTGCCGTGCGAAGAATTGACGACCGGGCAAGTGGGGTACTTTACCGCCCAGATCAAGGACATCGGCGACGTGCACATCGGCGATACAGTGACGGATGCACTGAATCAGGCAACGGTCGCGCTGCCCGGCTACAAGGAACCGAAGCCGATGGTCTTCAGCGGCCTGTACCCGGTCAATAACCACGAATTCGAGGCGCTCCGCGAAGCGCTGGCCAAGCTCCGACTCAACGATGCCAGCTTCACCTATCTGCCAGAAAACAGCGAAGGCCTCGGCTTCGGTTTTCGCTGCGGATTCCTTGGCATGTTGCACCGCGAAATCATCCAGCAGCGCCTGGAGCGCGATTGTGAAATCGACCTCGTGCAGACCGCACCCAACGTCACCTACGAGATTCTGAAAAAAAATGGCGTGGTCATCACGGTCAATAGTCCGCAGGAAGTTCCAGATACGGGCCAAATCGAAGAATTTCGCGAGCCGTTCGTGAAAGTCAGTTTCATCGTGCCGGCCGAGAACATTGGCGACCTGATGCAGATGAGCGCTGACCGCCGGGGGCTCTTCATTCGCCAGGAATACCTGAGCCCGACGCGTGTCATGCTGGTGTACGAATTGCCGTTGGCCGAAGTGATCTACGACCTTTACGACAAGCTCAAATCCGTCACTCACGGTTACGGTACGATGGACTACGAGCTAATGGGCTATCGGGCTGCCGACCTTGTTCGGCTCGACATTTTGGTTCACGGCAAACGGGTGGATGCACTTTCGATCATCGTGCATCGTTCTGAGGCCGAACGCCGTGGCCGCAAGCTCGTGCAAAAGCTGCGCGGCGAGATCGACCGCCATTTGTTTGAAATTGCCTTGCAAGCTGCCATTGGTACGCGCATCATCGCGCGGGAGACGATTGCCCCCATCCGCAAGAATGTGACGGCCAAATGCTATGGCGGCGACATCACCCGAAAGCGCAAACTTTGGGCAAAACAGGCCGCGGGTAAAAAACGTATGAAACAGGTGGGCCAGGTGGAGATTCCACAAACCGCGTTCCTCGCGGTGCTGGAAACGGATCAGTGAATCGAATGCGGAATTTGAAACTCGGAACGTGGAGTGAAATGCCATTGTGGCGTTGGATGGAAGCTCAGAGTTCACACACTGAAGCATCTCCCGATTTGACAGTCTCGGCAGCTGCGGAGCCGCCGCCGGCGTCGGAGCCGGCGGCCGCAACACCGGGCGCTATTCCGAATGCCGAATGCCGAATGCCGAATGCCGACGATTCCCAATGCCGCACTCGGCATTATTCCTCGATTCGTCGGTTCCTCGAAACCGCCATTCTGTTTGTTACTGTTGTTATCGTTTTACGGGCGATTGCGATGGAGCCATTCGGTGTGCCGACTGGCAGCATGGCGCCCACACTGGCCGGCAATCACAAGGAATGTACCTGCCCGCGTTGCGGTTATCCGATTGTCGTCGGCAGCAGCGTCGGGGCGAATAACGATTTTCGAGCCAGCCAGCGTGCGTATTCGTCGGCCTGGTGCCCCAACTGCTACTGCAATCATCTCGATTTGGACAAGGTTCCCGAAACTACCGGGGACCGATTGCTGGTAGACAAAAACATTTTCGAAATGCGGCGGCCCCGGCGTTGGGAAGTAGCCGTGTTCCGCTGCCCCGACGATGTCACGAAGCCCTACGTTAAGCGCGTGGTGGGGTTGCCCGGCGAGAAAGTGCAAATCCAGGACGGCGACGTCTACATCAACGGTGAACTCGCGCGGAAAACGTTGGAAGAATGCCGGGCGCTGCGCATTCCCGTTTTCGATGAAGATTACTCCCCGGAAGGGGATGGTTGGAAAATGCGATGGCGCAGCGGCAGCCCGGCGCTGAATGCTGCCTTGCAAGAACCCGGAGCGCTATTTCAGGCCAGGGAGTTGCACTGGGACCAGAACCATCGCGACGAGTATGCCTGGCTCGTCTATCGCCACTGGTTGCTGGATGAGAAAAAAGAAGACGCCGTCCGCGATGTCTTCGGGTACAACGGTGGCGCTACCCGGTCGGAACTAAACTTCGTGCACGACTTCCTGATTGAATTCTCACTCGAGGTGCAGCGGGGTCATGGCATTTTTGCAATCGGTCTGCGGGACGGCCGGGATGACATTCAGGCCGAAATCCCGTGCGGAATTGAATCCGAGCAGGGCCGGACGCTTCATATTGAAAAGGTTGATGGCGGCTCGTTGGCCGATGTGCCATTTATTCTTCACGAAGGGAAGACGTACCGCATCGAAATGGCATTTGTCGATCGACGGATCAGCCTTGCTGTCGATGGCCGCGAAGTCATTGCGCCGCTGGACTTGCCGGCAGTACGCGAGCGCAAGCCCGTATCGCGGCCGGTTTGGCTGGGAGCCAAGAACGTGAGTGTTACCGTGCGCAGTTTTCGCATTTTCCGAGATATGCATTACACGCCCACGGGCCGAAATGCTATCTACGAGGCATGGCCGCTGGGGCCGAACGAGTACTTCATGCTCGGGGATAACAGCGCCAATTCGGAGGACAGCCGTTATTGGTCCACTCCCGGCGTGCCCGCCTCGTACCTACTCGGTCGGCCGCTATTGTTGCATCAACCGAGCCACTGGACGAGCATCCGCCCGGGTTGGGACATTCAGAGTGTCGATTGGGATCGCGTGCGCTGGATTCGGTAGTAAATATCCAGTCGGTTGCCGCGAAGTTATGTGAGAGCCGGGAGCGCAAGCGACCGGATTAGATGACACCCTTCATCCGGTCGCTTGTGCTCCTGGCTCTCAGACCCGTGAACTGGCATCGCCGAGTGCGCCGATGCCGTGCATAATAACCTTAGCCTGCGCATCGGCTGCCGCCTGGGCAGCCTAACTTTCTCTATAGGTGGCCCCATGGCCGACGAACGGACTACTGCCCGCCCACCCGTTTCTCCCAGCCCCGCTGTTCGGCCAACCGTGCCCGCCGGCGCTAGCACTGCCGCGAAAACGAAAGCGGACCCCAAAAAGGAAGCCCATCCGCGCGACGTCACGCGCGAGGTCTTCGAGACCGTCGTGTTCGTGGTGGTCCTCGTGCTGATGTTAAAGACTTTCGTCGCCGAGGCTTTCGTCATTCCGACCGGCTCCATGGCAGAAACGTTGTATGGCTACCACAAAGAAGTGACATGCAAGCAGTGCGGCTTCCAGTTCCCGGTCAATTGCTCATCCGAAGTCGATCCGCAAGATGGCAACGCTCCGATCCCTGTCGAAGGCTGCACTTGCCCGAATTGCCAGTACCACATGAGCTGGGGCCAAGGTGGACCGGAATACAATAGCGGCGACCGGGTGCTGGTGGCCAAATTTCTCTTCGACAGCGATCATCTCTGGAGGCCCAAGCGCCACCAGGTATTCGTCTTCAAATATCCTGGTGACAGCACTCGTCAGCCGTTGGAAACTGGTCCGCAAAAGGGCTCAACCGCGATGAATTACATCAAGCGCTGTGAAGGCCTGCCCACCGAAACGATTGCGATCTTCAATGGCAACCTTTACGTGACCACAAGTCTGAAATATCCAGACCACCCGATGCCTGAAAGTCAATTGAATCTGTGGGAATACAAATACATGTACGTCTGTGATGAGTCGGCCCTGAATTTGTTTCAGAATTCGATAGCCCGGCTTATCAAGGGCGAGCCTCAGCCCGGTGATTTCGAGATAGTTCGCCAGGGGCCGGAGGAGATCCTTTCGATGCGCCGCATCGTCAACAACAATGACTTCCAGCCGAAGGACCTGGCGGATCAGGGTATTCAGCGCTGGCAGTTCGCCAAGGGAAATTGGTCCGGCGATGATGCCAGCAAGCCGAAGACGTTTACCTTTGCACCCAAAGATGCCAGTCAGACAACGGAGTGGATTACATACCACCATCTCGTTTACCATCGCGATGAACGCGCCCGAGAGCTCGGGGTCAATCGCGGCATGCCCGGCAACCCCGCCGGGTTCGAAAGCGACAACCGCAAGCTGATCACGAACATGCTTGGCTACAATACCGGCGATCAGGACCGCAATATCGACGTCACCGGCCACCACTGGGTCGGCGATCTGATGCTTGATTGCGAAGTTAAAGTCACCAATCCTCAAGGCGAGTTTGTCCTGGAACTGTCCAAGGGCATGGATCGGTTCCAGGCGCGATTTGATGTAGCTACCGGCAAGTGCAAGTTGATTCGCCGCACCGGCCGCGTTGAGGAAACCATGGATGAAAAAGTCCTGGCGGAAAAGGACACGAAGTTGAAGGGCGCTGGCACATACCACGTCCGCTTCGCCAACTTTGACGAGCAACTGACGGTATGGGTGGGTAGCCAGCTTCCATTCGGCAACGGGGTCGCTTATCCGCCTTCCAAGGACATTGGCCCGGTAGGTGAAAACGACATCAAAGCGCCGGCTCGTGTCGGCGCGAGAAGCGCCGGTTTGTCGGTTACTCACCTGCAGTTGTGGCGAAACACTTACTACACACTGAACCAAAGTCCGAACATACCGGTGCAGCCAATCACAGTGGGGAGCAATCCGGAACAGAAGATTCAGACCTTCTACGTCCAACCGGGTCACTATCTGGCTCTCGGCGATAACAGTTCTGCCAGTTCCGATAGCCGATACTGGGGCCAGGTGCCGGAGCGCTTGTTGCTGGGCCGGGCATTATGGGTGTATTATCCGTTTGGGCGTTTCGGCGGCATTGAATGACCATGCGCAGTCAGGACCTTGCGATTCGCGTGCGCTATGCCGAGACCGACCGCATGGGGCTGTTGCACCACGCAAATTACCTGGTGTACTTCGAGCAAGGGCGAACCGAATTGTTGCGCTCGCTGGGGGCTACCTACCGCGATCTGGAGGACCAAGGTTACTTGATGGTCCTGACACGCGTAGAAGTCCACTACCGCAAACCGGCCCGTTATGATGATCTGCTGACGCTGCGCACGAGCGTGACTCGCACCACGGCGGTGCGCATCGAGCACAAGTACGAGGTCCTTCGCGAAGATGAATTGATTGCCGAAGGCGAAACGACGCTGGCCTGTATCGATCGGGATGGCCGGCTTCAGGCGATGCCCAACTGGCTACAGGATCCGGATCAATATCCCGTGCCGAAATCATGAAATCAGCTGCCGTTTTATGGATGATCCTGACTGCGCTGCTCTTGAGCGTCGCGGGCTGCGCGCCGGAAGGCACGTCGGGCGACGGTACGGGCAAGTCGTCGCCAAACGGCAAGAGCATTCCGGCGCCGCCGAAGCCGCCGAGGGATGACCCGGGGTAATTCTCGCGCTCGGCTTCGCCTCGCGGCTAACTACCGACTCGCAATCGAAAGGAACCACCTCGTGCGCCGTCTGCTGATTCAGCGCTTCCTTCCGCTGGTGTTCTGTTCGGTGCCGCTGGTCGCTGGGCTTGTCGTCGCGGCTGCGATTCCATCGGCTGCCATGCATGATTATCTGAAGCGCTTGCCGCATTCGCCGATGGATTGGTTGATCCTTGGAATCGGCGCCGTTTTGTTCACCGCGCAGACGATCCTGGCGTGGCGCGCGCTGCAATGGCGAATTTCCAACTTCGATGAGCGGCCCGACCGCTGGCTATCGCAGCTCGCGCAAGCGGCGGAATGGTTTCCGCTCCTCGGCTTGTTGGGCACGGTCGGCGGCATCTTGCAGACATTCTCTTCGATGGCCGGCCGAACGTCGGTCGCGCCCGGCGAGATCATTCAGACCTACGCTCCGGCCATCACCGCCACCGGCAGCGGCCTGTTCATGGCACTGGTTAACATTCTGCCTACTTGGATGGTGGTCTTCGGCCGTGATCTCATTATGACCCTCTCGGGCGTGGAGCGCCCCAGCGATGCCGGGAGCAAAACGTGATCCGAATGCCGCGTCGAAGCGTCACGCGCTTCTTCATTCCGCTCATCGACGTGCTCATCCTGATGTTTTGTATCTTCTTACTCATGCCGTTCGTGAAAGCGACGGGCGATGGCAGCGACGCTAGTGAAGGATCCCAGCCAGCGCCAACGCCGGCAATCAAAGATGCAAGCGAACTCAATCGGCAACTCGATCAGGCAAACCGGGAGTTGGCGCGAAGCAAGCGCGATCTGGAACGGCTGCAAAAAGAAAAAGCGAATGTCCTCCGGACCTTAGTGATCCGCCCGCTTGAGATCGACAAAGATACCGGCCGGCTCTACTACTATGATGACGACCAGCGCGTGGAAATCCGTAATGAGACCGATGCTCGGCGCCTCATCAGCGCCGAGCAGGATCGAATCCTGAAATCCGGCGGCGGGGAGTTGTACTTCCTCTTCCAGCGGCCGCGCGATTCAGCCTACCCGCTCGGCAAACAGCGCAGCGAATACGAACGATGGTTCCAGGGCGTGGCGTATGGGGGATTTTAGCGTGTAGTGGAAGCCGCTGCGGGGCCTCCGTTAAACGACGGCAACATGAATGACGTACCACTGCTTCTGGCGGACTTCGCCGAGAACATCGGCAACTCGGTCGTGAACATTCTCGCCGTCGCCGGCGGCGCGGCCATTGGTTACTTCGCCGTTTGGGGCATCGTGTGGGGTGGTTGCCGGGCGACCATCCATAAGACTCCGCCGAAGACCGCGCAGAAGCTACTGAACGTGGGCGGGGCAATCGTCGGCGGGCTGATAGTGTTCGCCTTGCTGTTCAAGGGCGACGGCACCGGCTGGGGCTCTGGGAGCGGCTGGAATCTCTTCGGCGGCTCGGGCAAGGGAAACAGTCAGACGGACTCGACCCGTGCCACGACGCGAACGCAGCCCACTACGCCGACTCTGCAAGAGACAAATGCGGGCAACCCAGTCGTTTTGCGCATCCGCGTGTTGGGCGGGAAGAACGTGCAGGAGAAGCGCTATTACGTGGTGGAGCAGGAACCAACGGCATACACGCTCCGGGACCTGGAGCCCATCATCCGTGATCGCATGCAAGCCAAGTCCGGTCGCCCGGCGATCAACAGCATCGAGATTGTTCTTGATCCAAATCAAGATGTCGATTGGGGCCATGAGGCAGTGGTGAAGCTCGAGAAGTTCGCGCGCGGCGAAGGGTTGACGGTGAACACGCCGAAGAAACCGGAACCGTGAGGAAAATCAGCTTAATTAGTTCCAAGTGACCCGCTTTAGCGGGTCCTTTCGACCGCCTTAAGGCGGTCACTACAAACCACGAGCATGTTTCAATGTCAGCCCCGGCTCCTACGCCCAGCATCTCGCCGCCCCCGGTGTCGCCGAGCGCGCTGCGGTTAGTGCTATTCGGCATGCCTGATGCCGGGAAGTCGTCACTTTTGGGGGCGCTCGCGCAGGCGGCACAGGTGCAGGAGCGCGCGCTGCGCGGGCGACTGACCGATCTCTGGCGCGGTCTCGCCGATCTACAGCATCGTGTGTACGACGATCGGCCGCGCGAGACGCTCGAAGAGATCGTCCCCTATCCCGTTACTTATGATCCGCTGCCCAGCAACAAAACGGCGGAAACTGCTCAACTGGACGCGATCCTTTACGATTGCGACGGTCGAGCGGCCAACGAGATTCTGACGCACCGGCAAATGTTGTCCGAACCGAGAACGCGGCTCGCCCAGGCGATCCTTCTGGCCGACGCTTTGGTCTTAGTCATCGACGCCGCGGCCGGTCCGGAGCAGATTGACAGTGACATGGGCGAATTCATCCGTTTTCTGCGCCTGTTGGAGCAGAATCGCGGCCACCGCAGTGAAATCGGCGACTTGCCAGTCTTCCTCGTGCTGAGCAAGTGCGACTTACTAGCCCAACCCGGTGATACCGTTCCAGCATGGCAACAGCGCATTGACGAGCGCAAAGGACTATTCCAGCAACGCTTCCAGGAATTCCTCCAGGATGAAGGAGAGGATC
>Ga0070732_10001517_pt1 | contig 12667 bp, 12 predicted proteins | sample Coa_R1_5_FD_66449 | JGI IMG/M metagenome (GOLD analysis project Ga0070732, IMG submission 66449) | Surface soil microbial communities from Centralia Pennsylvania, which are recovering from an underground coalmine fire - Coalmine... | ecosystem: Environmental > Terrestrial > Soil > Unclassified ...
AGGCGCGGAATCTACGCGGGCGCGATTCTGTATCTCGATTTTTCAGGGAACCTCGATTCGTGCATCGGTTTGCGCACGCTGGTGGCGAAAGATGGGAAGGTTCACATACAGGCGGGAGGCGGCGTGGTGGCGGACTCGGTGCCCGAAAAGGAATACCAGGAGACAGTCAACAAGGCGCGGGCGCTGGTGGTGGCGGTTGAAATCGCGCACCAAGGAAAGCAACGGCCGATGTGACGAGGCAGAGGAACACAGAGCCAAGCCGTTTTTTGATGCAAATGCATCTCATCAACATTACAGAGCATTGCAGGCCCGGAAGACACGAATGATTCTGCTGCTCGACAACTACGATTCATTTACCTACAACCTGGCGCAGTACCTGGGCCAGATGGGGCAACAACTTTCCGTGCGGCGCAACGACGAGATCACTCTCGACGAAATCGAACGCATGCGCCCCGAGCGCATCATTATTTCGCCGGGGCCGTGCACGCCGCGCGAGGCGGGCATAAGCGTGGCGCTGGTGCAGCGTTTCGCGGAGAAAATACCGATTCTGGGTGTTTGCCTGGGACATCAGGCGATTGGCGATGCGTTCGGCGGCAAAGTGATCCGCGCGAACAAAATCATGCACGGCAAGACGAGCGAAATTCATCATGACGGCAAAACGATTTTTCGCAAGCTGCCGCAGAATTTCGAGGCCACGCGGTATCACTCGCTGATTGTGGAGCGGCGGTCGCTGCCGCGCTGTCTGGAAATTTCCGCGGAAACGTCGGACGGCACCATTATGGGGTTGCGCCACCGCGAATTCCCCGTCGAAGGCGTCCAGTTCCACCCGGAGTCGGTGCTCACTTCCGAGGGCTTCCACCTGCTCGAAAATTTCCTAGCGTTGTAAATTTTGCTACCAGCGTAACTCCGCGAGAATCCCCGCGTAGACTTCCATGCCGGTCCATAAATTGCCGATGCGGAGATTTTCGTTTGCGCTGTGCTGGTTGTCGTCGAAATTGACGATGGGGACGCCGATAACAGGGAGTCCCATATCGTTGAAGATGTACATGGGTACGCTGCCGCCGATGAGAGGGATTTTTACGGCGGGTTGGCTGGTGGAAGCGTCAACGACGCGCATCAGCGCTTGGGATATGGGCAAGTCCATGGGCGTGCGCGTGGCGGGGTAGCCGTTGTCGTGAGTCACTTCGGCGATACGCGGATATTTTGCGCGCTCGTCCATGGTGGGTTCGCGGTCGATGACGTAATACCCTTGTTTGCGGATGTGCGCGACGAGGCGGTCGAATTCCTGATCTGGCCCCGCGTTTTTCACCAGGCGCATGTCGAGCGACGCAGATGCCGTGTCTGGAATGATTGTTTTCGCTTGCGCTCCGGTCCAGCCGCTTTGGAGGCCGTCAATATTGAGCGAAGGCTCATTGAGCAATTCGAGAAGCTTTTTGCCGCCGCCGTGCGGAGCGGCCAGACCGAAAGTGCGCAAAAGTTTCGCGTCGTTGTCCGGGGCTTCGGCGATGGCCTTGCGTTCGGCTGGGCCAAGCGGGACAACGTTATCGTAAAAGCCTGCGACGAGCACGTGGCCGTCCGCGTCCTTCATTGTGGCTAGTAATTTCGCGAGGCTCATCGCGGGATTCGGCACCCAGTTGCCGTAATGTCCGCTGTGCAACGGATGAAGCGGGCCGAACACCGTGATGCGCACGGAAATCACGCCGCGGTTTCCGAAAAAGACGAGCGGCCGGCCACTTTGGTCCACGGGTCCGTCGGCAGTGATGAGCAAATCGCCCGCGAAAAGATTTTTGTGCGCGGCAACCGTGGCAGCGAGATGCGGCGAGCTGTCTTCCTCCTCGCCTTCGAGGACGAGCTTTAGATTTACGGCACGGGGAATGTGATTGGCGCGCAACGCGTCGACGGCAGCAAGCAGCGCGATGATTGGCGCTTTATCGTCCGCCGCGGAGCGCGCGTAAAGACGCCAGTTGTCCTTATAGGCGCCGGGCTGATCCGGAAAAGGAATATGTTTGCCGCCCGCGTCGATCGTGCCGGTGCGCAGCGCGGGAACGAACGGTTGCGTGCCTGTCCAGTTGCTGGCGTTTACGGGCTGACCGTCATAGTGGCAATAAAAGATCACCGTGCCTTGTGCGGCGGGGGATTCGAGATCGCCGAAAACGACGGGGCCGCGTCCCGGAATCGGCAGGAGGTCGGTGCGAAAACCGCGACGCTTGAGCATTTCAACAAGCGCAGTCGCGTTGCGCTGAATGTTTGGCGTGTCGGAGGCAACGTTGGGAATCGAGAGCAGGCTGACAAATTCGTTGATGATTTGCGGTTCGTGAGCCACGCGATAGGCGCGGACGGAGGAGACGACGCGCGACGCCGCGGAATTGTTTTGAGGCGTTGCCGCCGTGGCAAAGAACATGACTGAAAGAATTAGAATAGCAACGCGCTTCATCCGAGCCTCCTGGAATTCGATCCACGCTGCAATGCTTGAATCATCGAGCGGCGAGATTATAGCGTTTTGACTGCCCGGCAGATGATTTTACGTTGGCGTCTCCGGTAAAAAACCTGGCATTGTCGCACACCAAAAATAATTGACATTTGCACAAGCGCTGCGTAGAGTCTTTGAACGCAATACGAAAGGGCAGGTCGCCCATGAGAATCATTAAGCCTCTCCTGTAAGCCCGGGCCGGAAGCGAAACGCTTTCGGGCGCCGGCGCTCCGTTTCTAGTTTTTTCCACTCAATTATTCTGACTTTTTTTGCTGCGTGCGCAGCATAGCTATGGAGAACGCTAATGAGCAACTTTGCTCTGGAAGTCGACAATTTAACAAAAGTGTATGAGAGGCATGGACAGTCGCCGGTGCGTGCGGTCGACGGAATCAGTTTTTCCGTGCCGCGAGGCGAAATTTTCGGACTGCTCGGGCCGAACGGCGCGGGGAAGACGACTTTGCTGAAAGTGCTGGCGACATTGCTGCGTCCGTCGGGCGGCGCGGCGCGCATTGAAGGTTTCGACGTGGTTGCGCGTCCCCTCGAAGTGCGGCAGCAGATTTCAATGGTGCTGCAGGAGACGGCAGGGGAATTATTCTTGAACGTGCGCGATAACTTGTTGACCTTCGCTCGTTTCCACGGGCTCCACGCAGTAGAAGCGCGGCGGCGCGCGGACATCGTCATGGAGAGATTTCAAATCTCCTCGTACGCGGACCAGAAAGTGCAGGACTTGAGCGGCGGTTCGCGGCGTCGCGTTCAAGTATCGAAAGTGTTCATGGTCGAGACGCCTGTGGTGTTCCTCGATGAATTCTCCACTGGCATGGACCCGATTTTGAAGCGCGCGGTGATGGGCTATTTGCGCGAGGAATCGGCCAAGGGACGCACAATTGTGCTGACGACGCAAATCTTGAACGAAGCGGAAGAGCTTTGCGACGACATTTTAATTATGAATCGCGGACGGCAAGTGGCGCGCGGCGATTTGAACGCGCTGAAGCTGCTTTCCGCGGGCGTGTACGAAATCTCGATGACGTTTGACCGCTTGCCGGAAACGATCGCGGAGGATGTTGCCCGTCTTGGCCCGTTACGATCGCATATCGATGACAACACGGTCGAGATCGCGCTGAAGGTCGAGGAAGCGCAAGTGCTCGACCTTGTGAGCGCGCTGTCGAAGAAAGGCCGCGTGCTGCGCGTGGAAGTGAGCGGCGCGAGCTTAGAGGATATTTTTGTCGAGTTGACGAAGGAGGGGTGAGGCATGGGGCCGTTGAGGGCGATTTTGTACCGGGAAAGTAAAATACGCGCGACAAACACGGCATTTTTGTTCTGGGATTTGTGCTACCCGATGTTCTATCTGCTCGTTTTTGGTGTTGGCGTGAATGCAGCGCTGGGCGCGCCGGCACTTGGGGCAAATATCAACTACGATTCGTTTTTTCTGGCCGGCGTGCTGGGAATGGCGAGTTTCGGGATCGCGGCGAATAGTTCGTGGTCTTTTTTCCTGGACCGCGACAATGGGATTTTCTACGAAATGCTGACGTATCCCATGCGGCGCTCGCAATACCTGCTCGGGAAGGTGCTCTTCAATGTGTGCATCGGAATCGTCCAAGCCATGGTCACGATTGTCGTCGCGTGTCTGTTGCTGAAAATTCATCTGCAATGGCACTTGCTGCCTGTGCTTGTCGTGGCCGTGATCGGAGGGACGGCGGCATGGTTTTTCTTTTACACGATTTTCGCGTTGAACATCCGGCGCAACGATATTTTCAACAGCGTGACGTCTGTTTTCTATTTCGTGTTTTTGTTTGCGAGCTCAATGTTTTACCCGCTTGCGCCGCTGCCGCGATGGTTCCGCATTACGGCGCTCGCGAATCCGATCACCTGGCAGGTGGACTTGCTGCGTTACGGGTCAATTGGGTTGGGCGCGCCTCGGCAAATCCTGATTGAAGCAATCGGCTTTGCGATTTTTGCGCTGGCGAGTTTTGCGTATGCGGTGAGAAGTCTGCGGGAGCAGGGATAAGGAAGAAGCGTCGTTTTATCCGGCGGCGGTGGCGTCCTTGGCTTGCGAGAAGCGAATCAACTCGTCGAGTTTAGCGCGCGCAGCGCCCGAATCGATCGATTCCGTGGCGAGACGCACGCCATCAAGGAAATCGGTTGCGCGGCCGGCGGCGACCAGCGCGGCGGCAGCGTTGGCCAGCACGATGTCGCGATGCGGGCCGTGCTCGCGGTAGAGCATTCCGCGGCCGAAGATTTTATGAATAATTTCGGCGTTGTGTTTGGCGTCGCCGCCGCGAATGGATTGGGATGGCGCGCGGCGCAAGCCGAAATCCTCGGGCACGACTGAATAGCTCCGAATCACGCGATTGTTCAGTTCCGTGACGTACGTCTCTCCGCTCAGCGAAATCTCGTCCATTCCGTCGGAGCCGTGAACGACGAAGGCGCGGCGCACGCCGAGTTCGTCGAGGGCGCGCGCGAGAAGCTCAGTGAAGTTCGCGTTCGATACGCCGACAACTTGCGCTGAGGCTCCCGCAGGGTTGGTGAGAGGACCCAGAAGATTGAATACAGTGCGCATTTTCAATTCCCGGCGCGCAGGCATGGCGTGTTTCATCGCGGTGTGCACGGCGGGCGCGAAGAGAAAACCGATGCCGACTTCGTCAATGGCGCGACCAACGCGTTCGGCGGTTTGATCAAGCGAGATTCCAAGCTGTTCGAGAACGTCCGCCGAGCCGCAGCGCGAGCTAACCGAACGGTTGCCGTGTTTGGCGACGCGCGCGCCCGCACCGGCAACCACGAACGCAGCGGCAGTGGAAACATTGAACGTGCAAGAGCCATCGCCGCCCGTCCCGCAAGTGTCGACAAGCATTTCGTCAACGCGCACGCGGCCCACAGGGAAAATTGGCGTGGCGTGACGGCGCATCGCCGTGGCGAAACCGACGAGCTCGTCGACTGTTTCGCCTTTCATCCGCAGCGTGGTGAGCAAGCCGGCAATCAGCGCGTCAGAAGCTCTGCCCGAAAGGATTTGTTCCATCGCGGCTTCGGCTTCGACGCGTGAGAGATCTTCGCCCGCGATAATTTTTTCCAGCGCCTCGAGGATCATTGCTGAGAAGGCCCGCGTATTCCCTTTGCGTGAAGGTCCGCCGCACATTTTCGATCTTCTGGCATGAAAAAGAAAGGTGCGGCATCACCTTGCCCGCTCTTTGCATTCCGCAGTAAACTTGCTGGCTTTGAGCGTGCGATAATTTTAGCACTACTGGAAGGTCAATGAAGATACACGAATATCAGGCCAAGACCATTCTGGCGGAATTCGGCGTACCGACGCCCCGCGGCGAAGTCGTGTTCAAAAAAGAGGATGCGACAGCAGCGGCGCAGAAGCTGGGGACTCCGGTGGTTGTTGTGAAGGCGCAAATCCACGCCGGCGGACGCGGGAAGGCCGGCGGCGTGAAGCTGGCGCGCTCGGCGGAGCAAGCGTCTGAACTCGCCGGGCAAATCCTGGGGATGAAGCTGGTGACTCCCCAAACCGGAGCGGAGGGGCGAATCGTTCATCGCCTGCTGATTGAAGAAGGCCTCGACATCAAGCGCGAGCTTTACCTGAGCCTTTTGGTGGACCGCGCGGCAGAAGCGCCTGTTTTCATGGCCAGCGCGGCGGGAGGAATGGAAATCGAGGAAGTGGCGAAAGAGCATCCCGAAGCGATTTTGCGCGAGACGATTCACCCCGCGACGGGCTTGCAGGCGTATCAAATTCGCAAGCTGGCGTTTGGGTTGGGCCTCGCACCAGAGATCGTGAATGTCGCGGTGCCATTTTTTCAATCGCTCTATCGCGCGTTCGTGGAGACGGACGCGTCGCTTCTGGAGATCAATCCGTGCGTGGTGACGGGAGACGGCCGGTTGGTGGCGCTGGATGCGAAAATGGTTTTTGATGACAACGCTCTCGCGCGCCATCCGGAAATTCGCGACATGCGCGATCTGGATGAAGAGACGCCGCTCGAAGTGGAAGCCTCGAAATTCAAGCTGAACTACATCAAGCTCGATGGCAACGTGGCGTGCATGGTGAATGGCGCGGGACTCGCGATGGCCACGATGGACATCATTAAACTTTCCGGTGGAAGCCCGGCGAATTTTCTCGACGTGGGCGGCGGCGCGTCGGCGGAACAGGTGAAAAATGCGTTCAAGATTCTGCTGGGCGATCCGAACGTTCGCGCCGTGTTCATCAATATTTTTGGAGGTATTTTGCGTTGCGACGTGCTGGCGACGGGTGTGGTGAACGCGGCGCACGACCTGAATATCAAAGTGCCGGTGGTGGTGCGGATGGAAGGTACGAACGTGGAGAAGGGAAAAGCAATCTTGAAAACTTCGGGGTTTAATTTCACGGTGGCGGAGGGAATGAAAGACGGCGCGGAAAAAGTGGTGCAGCTGGCCGGAGGGACGCGATGAGCGTGCTGATTGATCAGAAGACACGCGTCGTCGTGCAGGGCCTGACCGGGCGCGAGGGCGGATTTCACGCGGAGCAGATGATTGCGTACGGCACGAAAGTGGTTGCGGGAGTGACGCCCGGAAAGGGCGGAACGAAACATCTCGGCGTGCCCGTGTTCAACACCGTCGCCGACGCAGTAAAAGAAACGGACGCGAATGCCTCGGTGATTTTCGTGCCGCCCCCGTTTGCCGCGGATGCGATTCTCGAAGCGATCGATTCGCGGTTGCCGCTGGTTGTGTGCATCACAGAAGGCATTCCGACGCTTGATATGGTCCGCGTCGCGGCCGAACTGCGCGCGTCGAATACACGGCTGATCGGGCCGAATTGTCCCGGGCTGATTTCGCCGGGGAAATGCAAAATCGGAATTATGCCGGGGCATATTCACAAAGCGGGGCACGTCGGCCTGGTGAGCCGCAGCGGCACGCTGACGTATGAGGCCGTCGATCAGCTCACGCGACTCGGCATTGGGCAGTCGACATGCATCGGCATCGGCGGCGATCCGATTATCGGCACGAATTTTCTCGACGCGATCAAGATGTTCAACGACGATGCGGATACGCACGCCATTGTGATGATCGGCGAAATCGGAGGGAACGCCGAAGAAGTCGCGGCGGAATTCATCAAGGGACAAGTCAAGAAACCGGTGGTAGGCTTCGTCGCGGGACAAACTGCGCCTCCGGGGCGACGCATGGGCCACGCGGGCGCCATCATTAGCGGCGGGCAGGGAACAGCGAAGACGAAATACGCGGCGATGCAAGCGGCGGGGATTCATACGGTGCAGAGTCCCGCGGAGATTGGCCACACGATGGAAGCAGTGCTGGGCAAGGCGGCGCAGAGATAGGGCATTTACTAAAACTTTTCGAGGGGGAAAATCTTGGCAATCGAACGCACTTTGGCAATTATTAAACCCGATGCAGTGGGCCGCGGGCTGGCAGGGGAAATTCTGAAGCGGATTCACGAGGCTAAATTTCAGATTGTGGCGATCAAGTCGGTCAGGTTGACGAAGAGCGAGGCGGAGGGATTTTACGCCGTGCATCGCGAACGTCCGTTTTTCAAGGATCTGACGGAATTTATGAGTTCGGGCAAAGTGGTGGTGATCGCCCTTGAAGCAGAAGGCGCGATCGCACGCTGGCGTGAGACGATGGGCGCCACCGATCCGGCCAAGGCTGCGCCCGGCACGATTCGCAATGCGCTCGGCACCAGCATACAGAATAATTGCACACATGGCTCCGACGCTCTGGAGACGGCGCGATTCGAAATCGAGTATTTCTTCGCGGGCCTCGAATTAATTTGAGACTGGATGCCAGATAATTGGCACGGCTCGGCCGCGCCGGCTACGCATGTCCCATTCGTTGCGCACCGGTTGCCAAACAAAATTTCAGCGCGGCTGACTCGCAGTCGCCATTGTCGGGTAGAATGAAGCGCGAGAATGCGTCATGGAACCTGCGCGCGAATTGGGGAAAACGCTGCTGATTTTCGGTTTGGTGATCGCGGCTATTGGAGCGATCCTGCTCGCTGGTTCGAAATTACCTCTGCGCATCGGCCGCTTGCCGGGAGACATCTCCTACCACGGGCGTCACGGCACATTCTATTTTCCAATCGTCACGTGCATCGTGTTGAGCGTCGTTTTGACTTTGCTCCTCTGGGTTGCGGGGTTACTCCGCAAATGAAGACTGGTCGTGCAATCCGCGAAGGTCACGAATGACGCAATTTTCACTGAATCTGATTCCTGAAAAACACGTCTGGCGCGTCAGCGAGCTGAATCTGCGTATCTGCGATTTGCTCGAAAACGAATTTCGCGACTTGTGGGTCGAGGGTGAAGTCTCGAATTTTCGCGCGGCGCAATCGGGGCATTTGTATTTCACGCTGAAGGACGAAAAGTCGCAGATCCGCTGTGTGTGCTTTCGCGATCAGGTGCGCGGCCTGAAATTCCGCCCCGAGGATGGACTGCACGTCACAGTGCGCGGATCGGTTAGCGTCTACGAGCCACGGGGCGAATATCAGATTTACGTTTCGCATATCGAGCCGGTGGGATTGGGGGCGCTGCAACTTGCGTTCGAGCAGCTGAAGAAGACGCTCGCAGCCGAAGGACTTTTTGATGCGGAGCGTAAGAAGCCCCTGCCGGGGCTGCCGCGACGCATCGGGATCGTGTCGTCTCCGCAGGGCGCGGCGATACGCGACATCCTGCGCGTGCTTCGGCGGCGGTTTCCGAACTTGCATGTGGTGTTATATCCGGTGAAAGTGCAGGGCGAAGGAGCGGCGGAGGAAATTGTTCGCGCGATCCGCCACTTCAATCGTGCGGTGCTTGTGGACGTGATGATCGTGGCACGCGGTGGCGGGTCGTTCGAGGATTTGTGGGCGTTCAACGAGGAAATTGTCGTGCGCGCGATTGCCGCTTCGGAAATCCCAATCATCACGGGAATTGGGCACGAGACGGACACAACCATTGCCGACTTCGCCGCGGATATGCGCGCGCCGACACCTTCGGCGGCCGCGGAAATTGTCGTGCGCACACGCGCGGAATTCGAAAAGCACATCGCGGACTGCTCGCGACAGCTTGTGCAGCGGATGCGTTATTTATTTCTCGAGAAGCGGCACCGGCTGCGGGATTTGGCAATGCATCGCGCGTTTCGGCGGCCGGAGGATTTGGTTCGACGCAGCCGGCAGCGGCTGGATGATATGAATGCAGCGCTGGCGGCGGGTTTGCGCGGCAGGCTCGATGAGGGGCGACAGCGCATGAAAATGGCGAGCGCGCGAATGGCATTGTTTGATTTGCGCGGACGGGTCGGCATGCTGCGAATTCGCGTGGAGCGGCGAACCGGGGAATTGAGCGCGGCGCTCGAACGCGCGGTGACACGGAAACGGCGGCGATATGCGTCCGTGCAGGTGCGAATCGCGTCTCTCGATTTGCGGGCGCGCGTCAGCCAGCTGCGGCGAAGGCTCGAACGCGACGGAAGTGAATTTACCGCGCACGCGAGACGATATCTGGTTGCGACGCGCAGAAAACTGGAAGCGGCGACGGTGCGGCTCGAGGAACGCAGCCCGTTTCAGTTGCTGGAACGCGGATACGCGATTGCGTATGACGCGAATGGCCGCGTCCTACGCTCCGTGGAGCAGGTTGCCGCGGGCGATGAAATTGCGGTCCGGCTGGCGCGCGGGGAGATTGCGGCGAGGGTCACGGCGAAGAAACAAAAGTAGCAAACGTCGGCGATTCATGGCAATGAAAGCGGAATACTTCGCGCGGATGAAGCGCGCGATAGGAAAACGTCCTGAGGAGCGCTTTTGTCGGAGCTGAAGCTCCGCCCCCCTGAAAGGCAGCCAACGAGCTGTCCATTTGAAGCAGTGCGGCTAGTGCGCGGTGAGATTGGCGCAACCGCCGGACAAGAGAAATGTCGGCAGCCAAAGAAAACATTCGCGAGGAAAACGAGCAATGAGTTTTCTTGACGCGGTGAAGCGCGCGATCGGCCATACGGTTGAAAAGCAGGCGAGCGGATTTCGTCCGGGCGGCGACGACGCGATCGACCGGCTGGTGCGCGAACTGGCAGTGTGTCCAGTGTGCGGGAAGGAATTCAGTGGCCACGCGATTGCGTTGTTTGCGCACACGGTGCTGGGCGAGAAGAATCACAAGCGTGCCGGAGCATTGTTTGAGGTGGTAGATGACCGGCGTTGGAAGGACTTGCAGAAATTTCAGGAGTGGAACGCGCGCGGAGCCAACGCGGAAATTTATGTTGTGTGCTGTGTTAAGGGCGATGCGGCAGTGGCGATCTTACATTCGTCGCCCACTCCAGCAGAATTCAAAAACGTGGAACGCTGCGCGTGCGTCGGGGGGAATTCCGCGCGGGAACTGCTTGCGCTGATACCGCCGCACGCGTGGAAACCGATTACCTTCACTGCTCGAACAACCGACAGCATCTTGCCAACCTAAAGAATTCAGCACCTACGGGAAATTAGTCTTCGGAATCCGAGCCGGCGGCGACTTTGAGGACGGCGAGGAAAGCTTCCTGCGGAATGTCGACTTTGCCGACGCGCTTCATGCGCTTTTTGCCTTCTTTTTGGCGTTCGAGGAGTTTGCGTTTGCGCGAAATGTCGCCGCCGTAGCATTTCGCGAGAACGTTTTTGCGCAGGGCGCTGATGGTTTCGCGCGAAATGACGCGGCTGCCAATGGCGGCTTGAATGGGAACCTCGAATTGTTGGCGGGGGATTAATTTCCGCAGGCGCGTGACGAGTTCGCGGCCGCGTTCGTAGGATTGTTCACGATGGCAGATCAGCGTGAGCGCGTCCACAGGCTCGCCCCCGACCAGCACATCCAGTTTCACCAGATCGGCTTCACGATAGCCCGCGAGATGATAATCGAGCGAAGCGTAGCCGCGAGAAACGCTTTTGAGGCGATCGTAGAAATCGAGAACGATTTCGTTGAGCGGCATTTCGTAGGTGAGCATGACGCGCGTGGGCGATAGATATTCGAAATTTTTCTGCGTGCCGCGCTTTTCCTCGCAAAGAGCCAAAATCGCACCGACGGAGTCATCTGAAGTGATAATCATGGCGGTGAGGATGGGCTCCTCGATGCGCGCGATTTGCGCGGGCGGAGGAAACTTGGTCGGATTATCGACTTCGATGGTTTCATTCGCCGTGGTCGTAATGCGGTAGCGGACGCTGGGCGCGGTGGTGATGAGAGCGATGCCGAATTCGCGCTCGAGACGTTCCTGCACGATTTCCATGTGGAGCAGGCCGAGAAAACCGCAGCGAAAACCGAAGCCAAGCGCGGCGGAATTCTCGGGCTCGTAAAAAAAAGCCGCGTCATTGAGCTGAAGCTTGCCGAGCGCGTCGCGGAGAAGCTCGTAATCGCTCGCATTCACAGGATAAAGCCCGGCGAAAACCATTGGCTTGATAGCTTCGAAGCCGGGAAGCGGCGCGGCAAGGCGGTCGGCTTCGACGATTGTGTCGCCGACACGCGCATCGGCTACGCGCTTGATATTGGCGACGATGAAGCCCACGTCGCCCGCGGCGAGTTCATCAAGGACAATGGGTTTGGGCGTCAGCACGCCCAAGGCTTCGACTTCGTAAATCTGATCCATCGCGCAGAGGCGGATTTTCATTCGTGGGGCGATACGGCCTTCCATAACGCGGACCAGAACCACGGCGCCGCGAAAGGAATCGAACCAGGAATCGAAAATCAGGGCGCGGAGAGGCGCGTCGGAAGAACCTGTGGGCGCCGGAATCCGCGTGACGACAGCTTCGAGAACTTCAGCGACGCCGATACCGCTTTTCGCGCTGATAAGCAAAGCGTCAGCCGCGGGAATCGCGAGCACGTTTTCGATTTGCTCCTTTACGCGTTCAGGCTCCGCGGCAGGCAGGTCAATTTTATTGATCACCGGGATGACGAAAAGATTGTTGCGCGAAGCGAGAAAGGCATTCGCGACAGTTTGCGCCTCGACGCCTTGGCTAGCGTCGACGACCAGGAGCGCTCCTTCGCAAGCGGAAAGGGCGCGGGAAACTTCGTAGGAGAAATCGACGTGGCCGGGCGTATCGATGAGATTCAGGCGATATTCCTTGCCGTCGCGAGCTGTGTAATGCAGGCGAATGCTCTTGGCTTTGATGGTGATGCCGCGCTCTTTTTCCAGATCCATGGAGTCGAGCACCTGCGCGGTCATTTCGCGCTGAGTGAGCGCGCCGGTCAATTCAAGCAAGCGATCGGCAAGCGTCGATTTGCCATGGTCGATGTGCGCGATAATGCAAAAGTT
>Ga0070732_10001518_pt1 | contig 12660 bp, 10 predicted proteins | sample Coa_R1_5_FD_66449 | JGI IMG/M metagenome (GOLD analysis project Ga0070732, IMG submission 66449) | Surface soil microbial communities from Centralia Pennsylvania, which are recovering from an underground coalmine fire - Coalmine... | ecosystem: Environmental > Terrestrial > Soil > Unclassified ...
AAAACTGCGGACCAACAGCCCCGCGCCGATCAGCAGAACCAGCGACAGGGCAACTTCCACAACCACCAGGGTGCTCCGCGTGCGTTTGCCGCCGGAATCGGTGCTGGTTCGTCCTAACCCCTGTTTCAGCGCCTGGTTCACATTGGTCCGGCTCAAGTGTATGGCCGGGAGGATTCCGGCAACCACGCCCGTCAGCACTGAGGCAGCAGCGGTGAAAGCTAGCACCTGGAAGTCCATTCCGACCTGGACCGAAGCCGGCAGCTTGTCTGCGAGAAACGACATGATTAGCCTGATCCCATACTGCGCGTAGGTAAGACCGAGCGCGCCTCCGAGCAGCGCCAGGACAATGCTCTCAGCCAGGATCTGGCGCACAATTCGCGACGAACTTGCGCCCAGCGCAGTACGAATCGCAATTTCCTTCTGGCGGCTGAAAATTTTTGCCAGCGATAGGTTGGCCACGTTCACGCAGGCGATCAGCAAAATGAATGCCACGGCGCCAAGTAAGACCAGCAGTGCAGGGCGGACATCGCTGACCATGTCGGTATGCAATGGCCGCACCACCGCACCCCAGCCCTTGTCGTCCGCGGGATATTGCTGTTCCAGGCGGCCAGAGATTGTATTCATCTCCGCCTGCGCTTGCTTCACATCTAGGCCAGGCCTGAGGCGCGCAATCACCCCAAAGTTGTGATTGCCGCGAACCGCTCTGTCTGCGTCAGTCCAAGCCAGCGGGGTCCACATCTTCGCAAAATCAGGAAATCGGAAGCTTGGCGGCATCACCCCCGCGACCAGATAGCTGGCGCCGTCAAGCGTGATGTTGTGCCCGATGATCCCACGGTTCGAACCGAAATGCTCCTGCCAGAAACGATGACTTAGGACAACGACATTCGACCGTCCTTGCTGGTCTTCATCCGGTGAGAAGACGCGTCCAAACTTCGGCTGGACCCCGAGCATCGAAAAGAACTTCCCCGAAACGGCGCTCGCCTCCACCTGCTCGGGCCTATCGCCGCCGGTCAGCGTGAAGCCGCGATACCCGTAGATGGCCATCTCCTGGAAAACGTGATTCTGGTTTTGCCAATCAAGGTAGTTTGCGGGCGACACCGCGAACTCATTGATCCCAGGGAAGCTGCTCTGGGGTGGAACATGCCAGATTCGCAACAAGCGGTCGGCGTCTTTGAATGGCAGTGCGCGCAACAGGACACCATTCACTACGCTGAAGATCGCTGTATTCGCTCCAATGCCGAGAGCTAGAGTAATTACAGCAACGGCAGCGAAGGAGGGCGCTTTGCGAATCTGCCGGAATGCGTATCGTAAGTCTTGAAATACTCCAGACATCACTCTTCCTCACTCGTACCGCAATGCCACCATGGGATCGATCTTGGCGGCGCGGCGCGCGGGAATGTATGTCGCAAATGCAGCCGCGAGAAGAATTGTCGCCGGCACTAGAACGTAGAGGCTGGGTTCGGAAACCTGAAGGCCATAGAACATGCTGTCGAAAATCTTCGGCAGCGGCAGCGCGATCGCAGTACCAATGGCCGTTCCGACAAGCGTCATCTTTACCCCCTCCCACAAGATCATGCTCAGCACATCTGAGCTTCTGGCTCCGATGGCCATGCGGATGCCGATTTCGTGCGTCCGCCTGCCCACGGAATACGCGATTAATCCGTAAATACCAATAACCGCGAGTACGAGCGCCAAAAAGGCGAATGTGCCGAGAACGCGCAAAAAAAATGTATCGCCGCCTTTCTGACGGTCAATCACCGCAGGCATGCTCATCACGTTTGAAAGTGGGAGCTCGGAGTCCACCTGCGCCACGCTCTTGCGCAAAGCGGAAGCCAGACCGTTTGGATCGGAATTCGCACGAAGCATTAAAGAGAAAGAAGCAATCGGATGTTGAAGGAATGGCTCGTACACTTCTGGATCGTCGTGCGTCTCCTCCGAGTAGGTTTTCACGTTGGCAACCACTCCGACGATCTCGCTCCAGTCGGGTCCGGCGCCCGCCACATTCAAATGAACCTGTTTGCCGAGCGGCTCTTGATTCGGCAAGTAGCGGTTTACGAATTCCTCGTTTACGAGAACCGCACGAGGCCCATCGCCGTTGTCCGCTTCGGTGAATAAACGGCCGCGCACTAGGGGGATGCCTGCGGTTCGAAAGTAATCAGTGGTGACGACAAAATCGAGGACGCTCAGTGCCTGGTTGGCTGATAAGTCAGGCCGATCTTTGATTCGCAGGGGAACGCTGCCTGGCCCGGTCGCAGGCAGGTCCGAAGTGGCAGCCACGGCCTGGACGCCGGGAAGCTGTTGGAGACGGGGAAGTAAATCCCGAACAAAGCGGCTTTGCTGCGACACGTCCTTATATCTCGCGGTGTCCAGCGTCACCCCAGCGGTGAGGAGATGGCCCGGTTGAAATCCCAGATTTTGATGCTCGATGAGAAAGATTGCTCGAATCAGCAGGCCGGTCCCGAGAAGAAGAAAAAGAGACAGGGCGATCTCACCGGTAACCAGCACGGTCCGAACCCGGCGATGGGACCGGCCCGGGGAAGCCGCGAGGCTGTCATCTTTCAAATTTGTACTGATATCGGTTTTTGATGCATTGAGCGCCGGCGCTAAGCTGCACAATACAGCCGAGGCTAGCGATATGCCCACCGCAAACAGCAGAACGTTCCGGTCGAGACTCAACGGGACAGTGCTGAATGCTTCGTTGAACCACAGCTGCGCGCGAACAAAGTTAACTCCCCAATATGCCAACAGCAGACCAGCGCCGCCGCCAAGAAGAGCGATCGACACGCCCTCGGCGAGCACCTGCCGGACAATACGCATGCCGCTCGCGCCCAGCGACATGCGAATGGATAACTCTTTCTGGCGTCCGGTTGCGCGCGCCAGCTGTAGGCCGGCGACGTTCGCGCAAGCTATCATCAGCACCAGGCCCACGGTAGTCATCAAAACTGCGAGCCCGGAGCTCGCGGCGAAATCATAGGTCACAAAGTCGGGCAAAGTTCGCACCGCGGCTCCCCAACCTTTGTCGGTCTCCGGAAAATCGTGCTGCGCCTGGATTGCCAGGGTCGCAAGTTCTGCCCGCGCCTGCTCGATGGTTACCCCGGGCCGAAGACGCGCCAATAATTCCAGGGAACGATCCTTGCGCGCTGCTGCCGTTTGATCCGCAGCAGTCAGTGAAAGCGGGATCCAGAGCTTCGTTGGGTACCCGAGGAAGCGGAAATGCGGCGGCATGATTCCGATGACGGCATAATCTTCGCGGTTCAGCCGCAAGGTTCGACCCAGAATGGAGGAATCCGAGCCGAAGCGGCGTTCCCAAAGATCGTTGCTGAGAATAACCACATGATCGTGCCCGGGCTGGTCTTCTGCAATCGAGAAGGAGCGTCCTAGCTGCGGTGATACGCCAAGCACGCTGAAGTAGTTGGGCGATACCGCGTCCGCACGGAGCGCCTCGGCCTGCTCTTTTTCCGCCAGGCTGACGGTCCGATCTCTATCGTCGGCAGCCATATCCTCGAAGACGTGGTTCGCTTCGCGCCACGCTAGGTAATTGGGCGCGGAAACCAGCGACGCATCCGCATGGAAGCTTCGATCCGGATTCACCGAGGAGACAACCACTATTCGCTGCGGATCCCGTCCTGGTGGACGGTGTAGCAGGAAGCCGCTCACCAGACTGAACATCGTCGCGTTTACAGCAATGCCCAGCGCGAGGGTCAACACCGCCACCGCTGCAAACCCCGGACTCTTGCGCAGTTGTCGCAGCGCGTAGCGTAGATCTTGGAGTAGCCCGCTCATGCGGGCAGGTCCGCCAGCAGCTTTTTGAGTTCTTCTTCGGCCACGACTTTGCCGTCGAACAGATGGATTTCGCGCTGCGCATGTTTGGCGAAGCGAGGGTCGTGCGTCACCATGCAGATGGTCGCACCGTCGCGATGCAGATCTTGCAGCAACTCCATCACCGCTTCACCGTTGCGGGAATCGAGATTTCCGGTGGGCTCATCCGCCAGCAAGATCGAGGGATGACCGGCAAGCGCTCGAGCTACCGCGACACGCTGCTGCTGACCGCCGGAAAGTTGGGAAGGATAGTGACGGACGCGGTGCGCCATTCCTACGCGCTCCAGCGATTCCATCACGCGCTTCTTGCGGTCCGCTGACGGCATTCTCTGGCGATAGGTGAGCGGCAACTCGACATTTTCATAGACCGTGAGATCGCCAATCAGATTGAAACTCTGGAAGATGAAGCCAATTTCCTGATTGCGAATCCGCGAGCGCGCAGCGAAGTCGAGATTTTCGACGGGCTGGTTGTTGAGGTGGTATTTTCCCGCGGTTGGGGTATCGAGCAAGCCGATGATGGAGAGCAGCGTCGACTTGCCGCAGCCCGACGGCCCGGACATGGCCACGTACTCCCCTTTTCGAATCGCCAGATGCACTCCGGAAAGGGCGTGAGTTTCAACCTCATCGGTGTAAAAGACCTTGGTCATATCTTCAATTTCGATCAATGCTTGTCCTGCTTCGGTCATGTCTTCTGCCTCGTAGGCGGCTAGTCGAGCCGGATGCGGTCGGTGTTGTCGTTGCGCGACATGTCGGAGAGAATCACAGTGTCGCCTTCGTGCAAGCCTGCAAGAACCTGGATGGAGTTCACGGAAGCGCGCCCCACCTTTACCGGGACACGAACCGCGCCCTTGCTATCGGCGTCAAGCTTGAAAAGACTGATGGTGCTGTTTTCCTGGCCGAATGCCGGACGGCCAACGTAAAGCACATCCTCGAGACGTTCGAGATCAATGGTTCCATCGACGCTCAAGTCAGGGCGCGCTCCCTTGGGCAGGTCGCCGGTAAGCTTCACATCCACGGTCACGGTGCCGTTCTGGACGGCGGGGTCGACCCGCATCACGGTTCCGGCGGCCGTCCCGTTGTGGGTATCCACCAATGCCGGCTGGCCAATCTGCACATCGCGCGCCTGGGTTTCGGCGATCTTCAACTGTGCAATCAAATGATTCGGTTGGACCACTTTCGCTAGCTCGGCGCCAGGCAGAACGTGCTGTCCAACTTGTAATGGCAGTTCCACAAGATCACCTTCGATTCCGGCGCGCACCTTTAGAGCATTGAGCTGTTTCTGTTTGAGGGCCGCGAGCGCGCGAATCTGGTCGACTTTGGCCTGTTGTTCCGCCATCTGTGTCTCAATGGCTTTCTGATTGATGTCCAGGCGTTCGGTTTCAATGTTGTTCCTCGTCGTCAGCTCGTCCGATTTACTCTTAGAATTCTTGTAGGCGAGTCCAGAGATCACACCGAGGTCATACAACGCCTTGTCGGTATCCGATTGAAGTTTGGCCTGGCTGTAGTCGGCGGTCACGGTGGCCGCGCCGGCTTTCTGGTTCATCAGATCGCTTTGGAGTTTGACACGCAGACTCTGATACTCGGCTTCGGCCGCCTTCAGCTGCAGGGCGGCATCGACTGCGGCTTGTTCCACCTGCGGATTGCTCATCTCCAGCAAGATCGTGTCCGCTTTCACTTTCGAGCCTGGGAGCATAAGAATGCGAACCACCGTCGCCTCGGTCTCTGCAGGGATTTGACGGGTGAACTCCTGACTGGGAATCAGCGAGCCCAGGCCGCGTACTTGGCGGAGCATCGGACCGCGCTTCACGGTGTCGGTCCAAACGGTGCTGCGCTCGACTTCAGGAGCGGCCGGTTTGAGACGGGAGACTCCAACCGTCACAATCCCAAGGCACAGGGCGCCAATCGACAGAAAAATGATCTGTCGGCGCCGCTTTTGTTGTTTTAGTTCGGGCCGTGCGATATCCATCACAGGGAAATACTGCAAACCTCAGGCCAGCAGGTGCCCCCATCTATCCGTTTCAAATGAAAGGAGTAAGTGGTTCGGAGCGATTTTGTTTTGGGACGAAAGTGTCCGGTGGTGGATTCAACTGTCCATTCCCGCACAGTGCTTGGGAATCTTACGTAAGGGCAAAACCGGGCGGTTGCGCCGGATGCTGTCGTCGTAAGGAGAGAGCAAAAGAAAGACGGGGCTGCGGTAGGTTCGCCGCAACCCCAGGCAATGAGTAATAAAGGAAAGGGGATCAGTTGGCAGCGATTCCGTTAAACCCGGATTTGGCCGCAATCCCGCTAACCGAACCATGGTTCACGAGCGTACCGTCCTGCTGGATCGCAAAAATGCCGATCGTTCCGTTGCCAGAGTTCAAGGTGAACAGGAATTTGCCGTCGCCACTGACCGTGATATCGAGGTTCGTTGCTCCGGCAGGATTGACGCCAACGACCGTCGCGGGCAACGGCGTCAGGCTTCCGCTCTTTCCGATCGCGAACCCTGAAATCGTCGCGGAACCGGCATTCGAGACATAGATGAAGCGGCCGTCCGGGGTAACCGCATTCCAGCAGTTGGCAGCGCCCAGTGTTGGCACACTGGCGCTGATGGCGGACAGCTTTCCGCTGGACAGAACAGCATACGAAGAGATCGCCGATCCGTTGGAAACGCCTGCAGCACCAGTTTCAGAAACAAGGGCGGCTCCGTTCGGCGCGAACGTTAAGGCAAATGTTCCAGGTCCCACGGCCGGGTTCACGACGTCCGCCGACAGGCTTCCATCCGCCTGAACGTGGAACACGTCGATGTTGTTGGTTGCACGTTCGGTGACGAGCAGGAACTGGCCGTCAGGGCTGAATGCCAGTGAGGATGCTCCTGAGTTGTTGGTTGTGAGAAAGCGAAGCGAGTTCTGAATCTGCGCCAGTTTCCCGTTATGCTCAATCCTGAAGCCGACTACGTTGCTGCTTCCTCCAGCGTTGACGACGTACAGAAGGTCGCCGTGCTGGGCTAGGGCATTTGGCTCACTGCCTCCGCTTGGCACTACGTCGAGGAGCGCCAGTTTGGAGCCTGATACGTGAAATACAGAAATTTCTCCGCTGCCGGCGTTGACTGCGAAAAGAAGTTCATGATCTTTACTAAGGAGGAGTGATCCCTGGGACTCCAAAGGATCGGTATTTCCGCCGCTGCCTCTGCCTCCGGTTGCAAAGCTTCGTTGCACTTCTAAGCCTCCCTCCTCAGTGCGTCGGAAGACAACGATCTTGTTGTGAGTGGCAGAGTTGTTCATCACAAAAACAGCGCTCGCTGGTGCGTCGTTGTCGGCTTTGCTGATGCTCGGATGCAGCAACCATGCACTGGCTAGTGCGATAGCTAAAATACCGCGAATTGCCCTACTCATTATTTGTGACTCCTGAATGGGATTGACGTGCGCTCGAACCCCGGCGAGTGCAGGAGGGACCCGTCGCGTGACTGAACAGCACGTACCGTATGAGAGAAACTGGCGAGCAAAAAGTTTCGGCCCCAGATGAAATTTGTTTATTTCCGCATAGCGCTAATGTGGCGACCTGCTCCATTTTTCGTGGATGTCACAAACCGCATGGCTGCCCGGTCTTCAATAGTGAAGGCCGAGAAAAGGGAGCCGCATGTGAGCACGACATCACAAGTTCGCTTGAAAGCGGATTTTCAACACGATTCCGTCAGGCATCAGGGCGTCGAAGGGCTGCGCATTCTGCCGCGTCCGGAATGGTTGCCCGAAAGCGTTTGGCCGTTCGATACCTTTGGCCTGTCCATAGACGGCTCTAGCATCGCCGTGACCGACGTTGGCCGCGGCCCTGCGCTGCTGTTCGTACACACCGGCACATGGTCATTCATCTGGCGGGACCTGATACTTCGCCTTTCCGCCGACTTCCGCTGCATCAGCCTCGACGCACCGGGCACTGGGCTGAGTACAGGCGTGCCGCGAGACCAGATCACCCTGGAGAGCTCTTCGCACGCTGTGACGGCGGTTATCAAACAGCTTGATCTGCGAGATCTTGTTCTCGTCGTCCACGATCTGGGCGGTCCCGCCGGCATCGCGGGTGCGGCTCGACTGGCCGGACGAGTTCGCGGGATTGCGGGCATTAACACTTTTGCCTGGAAGCCTTCCAGCGCCGGGCTCCGCGGCATGCTCGCGCTCGTTGGTAGCGCACCGATGGAGGGATTAGACGCTGCTTTCGGCTACATCCCGAAAATAACCGCAACCAGCTTCGGCGTGGGACGCCACATGGACAAAGCGAGCCGCCGCGCTTTCCGCGAAGGCATGGCGGGTCAGGGTCGCCGATCATTTCACTACTACATGAATGATGCCCGCAATGCCGAGCGAGTGTACATGCAGGCTGGTTTGGCTCTCACCGGGGCCTTCCGCGAACTTCCGCTCTTGACAATTTTCGGCGAACGCAACGATCCGTTTAAGTTCCAGGCGCGCTGGAAGGAACTCTTCCCGGCGGCACAGCAGGTCGTGATCGCCAAGGGCAATCATTTTCCGATGTGTGACGATCCGGACTTTGTGGCGCAAACGATCCGGGCATGGCACCGTGAGCATTTTTCGCTGAGCTTGCGGTGAACCGAGTTTGTTGTGCGTACCGCAGTGAGAGAAGACGAGTTTTTCAAAGGAGAATTGTTTATGCAGAAGGAAGATAGCTCAATCGGCAAGACACGCCGCATCGTCGGGAACGTACTGCTCACGCTTGGCGGAATAATGCTGCTAGGAAGTGCGGGAGCAAAATTCGCACAAGTTCCAAAGGTCGTGGAGCAGCTCAACAGCTCCGGTTTCGAAGGCAAAATTATGCTCATCGCGGCGGGTGAAGCCCTCAGCGCGCTGTTGTTCTTAGTTCCATCTACCCGGTCACTGGGGCTGCTGCTGGTTTCGGGCCTGATGGGCGGCGCCATTGCGACGCACATGCAACACGGAATGCCCTACTTGCAGCCGGCCATCGTGCTGCTGTTTCTGTGGACAAGCGCGTGGCTGCGGCATCCGGAAATTCTCTGGAGCTTTCCGACGCACGGTGGCGCTTCTCACTCCGTTTCCTACAGTCGGCAGGCAAAAAGTATTCTCGGAAATTGAAGGGGGAATGGCGCCGTCACCGAAAGACTGGCTTCGTAACGGAGTCGATTGTCCCAAAGAGCGCCAAGGAGAGCCTGCAGAAATAACGAATTTCAGTCTAGAAAAGGAAATAAAGATATGAGTACTTCTGTTCAGACTTATTCGGTGGAAGCGAAACCCCGCAGTACGTCGCTAGTTGCTGCTTTGCTGCGGCGAGCGCCTCTCATCATGATGACGGTGATCTTCACCTTGATCAGCTTCCGATACCTGTCTGATCCAGTACGAGCGTCCGCAGCGGAAGGGATAATCTTTACTCGGCCCGGCGGAATCACGATAGCCCGCATCGGCTTTGCTGCGTTCCCTCTCGCTTTTGCGATTCTCGCGTTTGCCTCGCTCATTTCTGCGCGTCGGCGACTGGCGGGGCTCTACATGGTGCTGACCGTAGTTAGCGTGGTCATCGCGGTGAGACTGTTCGGTATTCTGATCGATCATTCGACGGACAGTGCTCGGCTGTTCATCCCAGAGTTCGTACTTTTGGCTCTTTCGATTATTGCGATTCGGTTGGAATCAGCAATGGCGTCGCGTTGACCTGCGGGAAGAATATTTTGGCCAGATGAAAGATAAACAGCAAGATAATCGATATTCGCAGAATTTTTCTGAGGAACCGTATACTCATGATTGAGTTCCGGAGGGCCCGCCAGGCTTGGTTGCGAAGACAGCTCACGTCCTGCTTGTTGACGGCTATGCCGATTGGGAGGCTGCCTCGGCTCTGGCCGAGTTACGAAGAAGTTTTGGATTTTCCGTGAATACGATCGGCCTGACTTCGGGAACAATCGTCAGCATGGGAGGGCTGAAAGTGACGCCGGACTCGCCCCTGTCACACTTTGTCGCTGAGTCGGCAGCTATTCTCATCCTTCCCGGCGGGGATTTCTGGATGAAGGGCGAAGTGGCCGAAGTCTCAGTCGCAGTGAAAGCGATGGTCGCGTCAAATCGGCCCGTGGCGGCAATCTGTGCCGCTACCCTCGCTTTGGCTCACGCTGGGCTTCTGGATGATCGTCCGCATACGAGCAACGGCAAAGGATTCATTGCCAAGCATGTAAGAAAATACCGCGGCGAAAAATTCTATCGCTCATCTCCCGCAGTCAGTGATGGTCTCGTGATCACGGCAAACGGGGTTGCTCCGTTTCCGTTCGCGGCTGAGATCTTTCGAGTGTTGGCTCCCGAGCGAAAACAGGATATTGAGACCTACGAAGGCCTTTACCGCCGCGGCATGCTCGACTGATCCGGATGCAGTAAGTGAATTATCTGAGGAACGCGACATCCTGGTGCGCGTGCGGCAGGACTTTATTGGCCTTTCCTTCCATAATCGTCGACCAATCCACTCCATCGGCAGCAGTTTCGAATTTCAGGAAATAAGAAACAGGAGAAAGCTCCGTAATCGTAAGCCGAGACTTCGCTGCCTTGCTTCCGGCTGTTGGTTGATCATTTGTCCAGGTCCAGATGTTGCCTTCTAGTGTTCCTTTCAAGTCCTCGGTGTCTCCGGTGCTCTTGACCACGTGATAGGTGTAGGACTTCTCCTGGGGATCGTACGCCATTACGACGAGTCCGCCGGCAGTGAGCGCGGCATCTCCCTCCTGGCGAGAAATCAGTAACGTCCCGCTAGGAGTCCACTCATTGTGTTCGGTCCCGTAGAACGCCTTCGCGACGAACGGACTAGCCTTCATGCGCACTTCCAGGTTCCAAGTGCCCGCGAAAAAATTCAGCTTGTCGTGTGCGGAAACAGCTTTCTGGTTCTCGGACACCGTCTGAGCCGCCAGCAGGCTTGCGCCTGTGAGGATCGTTGCCAGAACCGTGGGAACTCCCTTCGCCATGTGTCCTCCCCGTGAACAGTGACAATCGTTCCCTGGAACATAGAACACGCTTCGGCCAAAGTGATATTCAAAGTTTCAATGCCGGTCATTACTATCCTGGATAGGGGTAGTGGATGCTATTCCGCTCTGCCTTGTTTGGTTAAAGGGAATTCGCGATCCAGCTCGAGGTTCAATTCCAGAACATTCAGGCGCGGTTCCCCGAGAAACCCCAGCTGGCGATTTTCCGTGTGTTTCGCCAGCAATTGCTCCAGTCGCTGCGGCGTCATTCCACGCGCCTTTGCAACCCGAGGTATCTGGAAGGCGGCGGCAGCAGGCGAGATTTCAGGATCGAGTCCGGAAGCAGAAGCAGTTACCAAATCGATTGGGATGGGCGTGCCGGGGTTCTCATCCTGCGCGGCGACAACATCGCTTTTTACGCGATCTACGAGTTTCTGATTCGTCGGCCCAAACTGCGAGCCGTTGGAATTGGCAGCGTCATAACCATTTCCGGCAGCCGACGGGCGGGAGTGAAAATAGCCTGGGGAACTGAAGGGCTGTCCGATGAGGCGTGAGCCGATGATTTTCCCATTGACCTCGATCAATTGCCCGTTTGCCTTCCTGGGAAACAAGGCCTGCGAAATGCCTGTGACCACCAAGGGATACACAATCCCGAGAAGGACCGTGGTTGCCAGCGTCATCAAAATTGATATACGAAGGTTTTTCTTCATGACTAACTCCGTTCATGCCAGGCCAACGCGTGTGATGAGCATATCGATCAATTTGATCCCGATGAACGGAATGATGATTCCGCCCACGCCATAAATCCAAAGGTTATTGCGCAACAGCGCGGCAGCGCCCATCGGCCGATATTTGACCCCGCGCAGAGCGAGCGGGATCAACGCAACGATGATCACCGCGTTGAAAATTACTGCCGAAAGAACGGCGGACTGCGGCGTCTGCAATCGCATGACGTTGAGCGCATTCAACACCGGGAACGTTCCCGCGAACATTGCTGGGATGATGGCAAAATACTTTGCCACATCGTTGGCGATAGAGAACGTCGTCAGCGAACCGCGCGTCATCAGCAGTTGCTTGCCGATCTCCACGATTTCGATGAGCTTGGTGGGATTCGAGTCCAGGTCCACCATATTGCCGGCTTCTTTGGCAGCCTGCGTGCCAGTGTTCATGGCGACGCCTACATCGGCTTGAGCCAGGGCGGGAGCATCGTTGGTGCCGTCACCCGTCATCGCAACCAGCTTGCCGTCCGCCTGCTCTCGCTTGATCAGGTCCATCTTGTCTTTCGGAGTGGCTTGCGCAAGGAAGTCATCCACGCCGGCTTCCCGCGCGATTGCAGCGGCCGTGAGCGGATTGTCCCCTGTGATCATCACCGTTTGAATGCCCATGGCACGCAACTGATCGAAGCGTTCGCGGATTCCGCCCTTCACCACGTCTTTCAGTTCGATCACGCCCATAGCTCCACGAGTTTTCTCGGCGACGACCAGGGGTGTGCCTCCGGAGCGCGCCACCTGCTCAACCGTGCTCTTGACTTCGGACGGCACTTCGCGGCCGTGCTGCAGTAGGTAAGCTTGAATCGCGTCCGTTGCACCCTTACGGATTTCGAAGCCGTTAAGATCTACGCCGGACATGCGCGTTTGCGCCGTGAAGGGAACGAAGTGCGCTTCATGGGAAGCCAAGTCACGGCCGCGCAAGCCGTACCTCTCCTTCGCGAGAATCACGATCGAGCGGCCTTCCGGCGTCTCATCCGCCAGCGAGGCCAGCTGAGCCGCGTCGGCAAGTTCCTGCTCCGTCACGCCTCGTACGGGGCGGAATGCGGTCGCCTGCCGATTGCCCAAGGTAATCGTCCCGGTCTTGTCGAGCAGCAATGTGTCGACGTCGCCAGCAGCTTCGACCGCTCGGCCGGACATGGCCAGGAC
>Ga0070732_10001519_pt1 | contig 12659 bp, 11 predicted proteins | sample Coa_R1_5_FD_66449 | JGI IMG/M metagenome (GOLD analysis project Ga0070732, IMG submission 66449) | Surface soil microbial communities from Centralia Pennsylvania, which are recovering from an underground coalmine fire - Coalmine... | ecosystem: Environmental > Terrestrial > Soil > Unclassified ...
AATTAACTCACTCTTACCTCATCCGGACACCCGACCAATCCGCCCGTCCGGAAACCGGGGTCAGGGAATAACCGGGGTTGTGATCAGCGGGGGAAAAAACGGGCGGCGACGCAAGTTGCGCCGCCGCCTCACGGTTCGTCGGCTCCGAATGCAACGGTGCGGCTCGAAGCGATCGCGTCCAGCCGCCTGCATCCGGTCGCAGCGCTACGTGCTGATCGTGATCTCGTTCTTCACGTCGCTGACGCCCGGAGCAAACCAAGCCGTCTGCTGGGCCTGCGCGCGCTCGGACCAGGTTCGTACTTTCCCACTCAGAGTCACGGTACCACCGTCCGCATTCACGGAAATATGGTCGGCATCGATCTGCGCGCTCCGGCGAAAGGCGTCTTCGATCAGGCGTTTGATCTCGGCGGGCTTCGCACGCGGCTTAACCTTAATCTGGTCATCGACGCTCAAGACGCCGGGCAGGTGCCACAGCGCACTTTCGACCAATTCACGCTGAAAGTTCCATTCCACGTTACCTTCGAGAGTGATATGTCCATCCCGAACCAGAGCCTTCACACTCTCGCCACTCATGGGCAGTTCGCGCCTGATCGAGGCAACTGCGGCTCGCGCAATCTCCGGATCTTCCATCCGCTCCCCTGAGGCCGGTCGAACCTCTATGTCGTTCGCAAGTCCGGCAACGCCGGCCACGCGTTTAGCGGCTTCCTCCGCACGCCGCTTTTCAAGGTAGCTGCGCACGAAGCCGGTAAGCGTCACGACTCCACCCTTGACCTTCGCAGCCACGTCCGTCTCATCCAGATCCGGACTCCACTTCAGCTCGGACTCAACGTCTCGCTTGATATCGCTGTCTGATTTCACTGGGCTATCCTCCATCGTATTTTGGGGAACAGACGGATGCAGCGCGCGCGGGAGCGTGTACATTAAATGCTCTGCGTGTGCTCATCCGTCAATTAACCCCAGTGTGGCGGCGTTCGCCGCACGCTTGCATCGGGTGCATTGCCACTCTCATTGCCGTTTGGCAGGCGGCGAGCCGGGGGTAACTACTCGGTCGATCTGGCTTTCCGCAAGAAGCCAGTCCTCGACTTCATGCCCGGGTTCGAACTTTCGCTGCAATGCGAGGTAATAAGCCGCCTCAGCGATCATCACTTGGCGTTGATCGGCTGCCGATCGCACGCCGGCAACATTAGACCGCTGCTCAGGGGCCGCGGTGGCTGGCGCGCGCTTCACGTTAGACAAAGGGCTTTCGGCTTGATTGCTCATAAAACCTCCAAAAACTCCCGTTTAATGATTCTCCTCACCGGAGCCGGGCTCAATACGCAGTTTCCACAGCGACAAACGAGCCAACCTGGCGTCCGCCACATCCGCACTTCCGCGTATTTCTCCGCTGCGAGGAATGGCTCAACCTACCGTGGAGAACGCTGAGCGGTTGCACGAAACTTTGGCGCGAAAGTGACGCCTAGCTATGACCTGGGATCGGATCATGTTCGCCGTCGCAGCGCCAAGCGGCGCTGAGGCTAGCGCAATGAGTAAGGCAGTGCGCCTTGCCGCAAAGCTGGATGCGGAGCTGGAGCTTTTCCACTGCGTCTTTGACGCGGACGTCGCCCGCCCGGGTCGCTTTGGTTCGCGTGGGGTGGAGGCGGACATTCGCGAGATAGTCGACCAGCGACATCGGCAGCTCGAGTACACCGCGGAGCGGCTGCGCGCGCAGGGAATTAGGGTGCGGTGTAGCGTGCGTTGGGACTACCCGACCCACGAGGGCATCGTGAGACAGGTTCTCAGGCACGAGCCGGATCTGCTCATCGTCCAGTCCAGGCGCAGGGGGACGGCGGCGCGCCGCCTGCTGACACAGACGGATTTCAAGTTGATCGAGACGTGCCCGCGTCCATTGTTACTCATCAAGACTGCCAGGCCATATTCTGATGTATTCACGATTGCCGCCGTGGACCCCCTTCAGACGCACAAAAAGCCTGCCGCGCTCGACGACGCAATTGTCGACTCCGCTGCCGTGGTGACCAAGGCGCTCTCGGGGAAGCTGCTGCTGTTTCACGCCTGTACCCCATGGGAGGATATTGTTCGTGCCACACCCTCGCTGCGGCGGCTCCCCGAAGTGGAGCAGCCCGACGCCCAGTCGGCGTATCGCGAGAGCGTCAACGTGCGCGTGCGGGAGCTTGCGCGCCGCCATGGCGTACCGAAGGGGCGTACCCGTGTGACCGAGGGTCGTGTCACGGAATCGCTGCCTCAACTGGTGCACGCGGAGGCAGCGGACATCGTGGCCATGGGCGCCGTGTCACGTTCGCTTCTCAAGCGCGCCATGATCGGACACACGGCCGAACGACTGCTCGACCTGCTGGACTGCGATGTGCTGATCACAAAACCGCCTGGCTTCCGCAGTCCCGTGAGCAGTCGATCCGCACACCGCATCCATCGCGGCGGCGTGCGCCCCGGCAGATATATCCTTTAGCCAATGCCTCTGAAATTCACCGAAAGATTCATGAATAGGAAGCAGGCGCTCTGGAACGGCGCGTACATCCTTGGCGTCGTAGCTCTCGTTATGGTGCTGCAGAATTTCTGGAGCCAGATGGAGACTGCGAAAGTCGTTCCCTATAGCGCGTTCGAGCACGCGCTCGCTGCAGGGCAGGTCGAGCGTGTGGTGGTGTCGGACCGTGAGATCCGCGGCTATCTGAAGGCAGCGGATACTCAAGGGAAGCGGATCATTTCGGCAAACCGCGTGGAGCCGGAGCTCGCTGAACGGCTGTCGCGCTTCAACGTGCCGTTCACGCGTGAGTACTCGAGCGGCTGGCCGCAGGAGGTTCTGGGGTGGATTCTGCCTGCATTGATGTTCGCCGGGGTGTGGTACTTCCTCATCCGCGGAATCGCGGGCAAGCAAGGCGTCGCCGGTTTGCAGTCGATTGGCAAAACGCGCGCGAAAGTGATGATGGAGCGCAGCACGGGAGTGACGTTCGCGGATGTCGCGGGCGTTGATGAAGCGAAGGAGGAGCTCAAGGAAGTCGTCGACTTTCTGAAGGATCCGGGCCGTTATGGTCGACTGGGAGCGCGGATCCCGAAGGGCGTATTGCTGGTCGGACCGCCGGGGACGGGCAAGACGCTGCTGGCGCGGGCTCTTGCGGGCGAGGCGGGGGTTGCGTTTCTGTCGACGAATGGGGCTGAGTTTGTCGAGATGTTCGTGGGCGTGGGCGCTGCACGCGTGCGCGATCTGTTCGAGCACGCACGCGAGAGCGCTCCGGCAATCATCTTCATCGACGAGCTGGATGCTCTCGGGCGCGCGCGCGGGGCATACGGGCTCGGCGGACACGACGAGAAGGAGCAGACCCTGAATCAGCTCCTTGCGGAAATGGATGGGTTCGATCCGTCCGTCGGCGTGATCATTCTCGCTGCGACCAACCGCCCGGAGATCCTTGACCCGGCGCTGCTGCGGGCCGGGCGCTTCGATCGGCAGGTACTCGTCGACCGGCCGGATCTTCTCGGCCGCCGCGACGTGTTGCGCGTACATGCCCGCAAGATCAAGCTCGCAGCCGACGCCGACCTCGATAAAATCGCCGCCATGACACCGGGCTTTGCGGGCGCTGACCTGGCAAATCTGGTGAACGAGGCGGCGCTACTTGCCACGCGTCGCGGTGCCGACGCGGTTGCTCAGTCAGATCTGATGGTCTCGATCGAACGCTTGGTCGCGGGGTTGGAGAAGAAGACCCGTCTGCTCAATCCACGCGAGCGTGAAATCGTCGCTTACCATGAAATGGGCCATGCGCTCGTGGCGATGGCGCTGCCCGGGACGGATGCCGTGCAGAAAGTCTCAGTAATTCCGCGGGGCATCAGTGCCCTGGGCTACACCATCCAGCGACCGACGGAAGATCGATTCCTAATGGGTCGTGATGAGCTGGAGGGCAAGATGACTGTGCTGCTGGGCGGGCGGGCTGCCGAGTTACTCGTTTTCGGCATGCCCTCCACAGGCGCGGCCGATGATCTGTCGAAGGCGACCGATATGGCCCGCGCCATCGTGATGCGATATGGCATGGATGAGAAACTCGGCCTCATGGCCTACGAGAGCGAGAGACCGCCATTGTTCCCTGGCATGCGGGAGTTCAATGGCGAGCACCGGTATAGCGAGGCGACCGCCCGCGAGATCGACTGTGCTGTCCGGGAGTCACTGCGTGCCGCCTTCGATCGGGCTACCGCCGTGCTGACACGGGGCCGTCGCGTACTCGAGCGTGGGGCGAGGGCTCTGCTGGAGCGGGAGACCCTGGGGGAAGCAGAGCTCGCGAAGTTGAAGGCGGAGTTCGAGGCCATTCCGAGCGCTCCCGTCAGCAGGGTTGGTACCGCGTGAGTAAGCCCAGATCCATGCTTGGCAGTCCGCCGTCTCACAGCTCCGGCTCGCCGCAGTGACGCAGGATTTGCGCGCGTGCTGCATCGCGCAGCTGCACGGCGCCGGAGAAGGTGTCACTGCCAGCGGACGCCGTGAGAGGCGCGCCGACAACGGCGCTGACCGGCAGCCTTCGTGGCAGGCGCTGACCATCACGTAAAACGAAGCGCGTTCCGCGCAGCGTGAGCGGAATGACCGGCGCGCCGCACGCCGCGGCGACCTCGAATGCTCCGAGGTGGAAGACGCGCAGTCCGGCATCGCGGGTAAAGGTCCCCTCCGGAAACACGACCAACGAGCTTCCCGCAGCGACGGCGCTTCGCATGTGCTGCACTTCGAGCAAGCGATTCGATGCCGAGCGGTCGACGAAGATGATTCCCAGGCTACGCAGATAGGCACCGAATACCGGAATGCGTTGCAGTTCTGTTTTCGCCACGACGATATGGGGACGCGGCAAGAGCGCCGCGACGAAAACACTGTCCATGTAGCTGCAATGGTTGGCCACCACCACGTGCGGCTCGGGCAGATCACCTTCGAACTGCCATTTTGCGGAGAATGGGATGCCCCAGGCACGAATGAGCCGCCTTGCGGCGAGGTGGTTGAGGTGCCAGGCGTGAGCCTGTTCCCGGCAGAGCGCGATGTGCACCATGGCGGGCACCCCGAGCAGGACTGCGACACCCAACGCATACAGCCCGTACGTCACGCGCGCGGCTGCTGCGGCGACGCGGCGCAGCGGGACGACGGCGCTTTCAATCATCAAGTGCAGGGTTTGTACCAAGGGCCGGGCGCCCGCGCGCCCGAGGGAGTGATCGTCATAGGCGGCGCGAGTGGCCGCACGGCGGAGCTTCCCGCTCGAGGTCTTCAACACGGAGTGCGGCGGGGCGAGCACGATCTCTTCTGCCGCATCGCCGATGCAATTCAAGACCCGCTCATTGATATGGGCCATGAGCTGCGCGCGCGCCGCCGGGTCTGTGAGTCTCGTCTCGGCGAGCACGACCAGCCGTTCGGTCGCCGTGCTTGGCTCTTTGGTCCCGAATGCCACAACACAGCCCTTGCGTACGCCTTCGAGGTCCCCGATGGCAGTCTCGATCTCCTCGGGATAGATGTGTCGGCCGCGGCGAATGATGATGTCCTTGACTCGGCCGGTGATATAAAGCTCACCCTCCGCCATGTAGGCCCGGTCGCCCGTGTCACGCCATTCCCCGGAAAGTAACTGTGCGGTCGCCTCGGCATTGTGAAAGTAGCCCGAAGTCGCCGACGGTCCGGTGAACTGCAGGGTGCCTTCGACCCGATCCGGCACCTCCGAGCCGTGTTCGTCGACGATCCGCAGGCGATAGCCCGGCAATGGACGACCGCAGGAGACAAATCGCAGTGTGTTAGGTGTGCCCGCGGGCTTGGCCACCGCCCGACCCGCACCCGTCATGTCCGTGCGGTCGATGCAATCGACCATCGGGCCGCGACCCAGGGGCGGAAAGGTGACCCCCACCGCCGCTTCGGCCAGACCATACACCGGCGTCATCGCCTCGCGACGAAAGCCATAGGGGGAAAAGCGCTGCCCGAACCGCTCCAGGGTCTCCGGATCGACAGGCTCTGCGCCGTTGAATGCGACCCGCAAAGTGGATAAGTCGAGTCCGGCAAGATCTGGGTCAGTTAGTCGCCGTGCGCACAACGCGTATCCGAAGTTGGGTGATGCGGTTAACGTGCCGCGATACTGATGAATGGCCTGCAGCCAGCGGGCCGGCCTCGTCAGGAACGCCGTGGGCGGCATGATGACCAAGAGGCATCCGAAGTACAGTGAGCCGAGCCACGCGCCGATCAGGCCCATATCGTGATAGAGCGGCAGCCAGCTCACGAACACATCCGAGTCGTTAGCGCCGATCAGATTGCCGATGGCGCGAACGTTCGCCAGAAGATTCTCGTGCGTGAGCACGACGCCCTTCGGTGATCCGGTACTGCCGGACGTGTACTGCAGCATGGCGATCGATTCGCCAGTCGGCGGATCGGAAGGCGGCTGAAAGCACGCACCCTGCTTCAGGTCGGCGACGGACCAGATGTGCTTAAGGCTCGGTACCCTCGACTGCAGGAAACGTGCGACGGCTCGCGCCTCGCGAACGGTAATCAGCGCGCTTGCCGCAGCGTTCGCAAGCACGCCGGCGTGGCGATGGACGTGCTCTTCAATTTGGGACGGGCGCGTGGGTGGATAGATGGGTACCGGAATGGCGCCGACGAGCAGCACGCCAAAGAAGGCATGCAGGTACTCCACACATGTGGGCAACATGAGTGCGACTGCCGCACCCGGCTGCAAACCCGCACGCTGCAACGCGCCGGCTATCTCCTGCGCTTCGTCCCGGAGCTGCGCATAGGTCATCGCTCGTGAGGAGTCCTCATCGAGGAGGATCGCGTGAGTGGCGTTGGGATGCTGCTCGGCATGCCACGCGAGCACCTCATTCAGCGTCCTTGCCGTATTCGGCGTGCCAAGTGCTGTACGAGGCCCGACAATTGGACGTCCGATCGCACCGTTCGGGTGAGCGGCGATACCGCTCCTTTGAGCAGCACTGACGAGGACGCCCAGCAGATCGGCGAGCGTCTCAGCTGATCCGATGCCTGCATCGGACAGGTGCACGCCGAAGCGCCGTTCCAGGCGTAGCCCCAGCTCAACCCGCCCGAGACTGTCCAATCCGAGGTCGCGTTCGAGATGGCTGTTCAGATTGACCGTCTGCGGAGCCGCTTCTCCTCGATGCAGCTCCGCGTATAGCGCGATCACCTCCTGCGCCACCGCCTCGGGGGAGATTTCACCGATAAGCGTCGCGCTTGGAGTGTGTTTGGCTGTCGCGTTCATCCAACATACCAATGTTTCCGTAGGCTCCACGCACACAAGGACCGAACACGAACCGGCAAGAGTGACCGCATGCTGCGTCTACGTCGCAAGGACCGCCATACGCAGTTGCCCTGACCAGGAAGGCAACCTTGGCAGTCGTCATATCATTCATACTGCCGCTGAATCGCCTCGCGGGATAATGGATTCAATTGCTTTCATTACACCCCTACCTCTCACGGGCGATGATCCTACCCGCAGTTGTATCTAGAGCGATCTCGCGGTACTTCATGCCGCGCAGTGCGTTTCGGGTTGCATTGAGGCTCGCACCGGCGTGCAGCGTCAGCTTGGCGCGCTAGTGGTGCGCAAGAGCGGTGGTCCTCGGCCAGCCGGAACTCGCGCTCGGAGCAATCGCTACCGGCTATCAGCTATGGCAAGCGCAGGTCAGGGTCCGGACTCGACATGTCCTAGCCTGAAATCATGCGTGGCCGGAGCTGAAACCGCGGCATGAGCCCGTGCCCGCGCACCCTGCGATCTCTTGATTCCAGCGCGTTATGTAGATGTCCCTATTCTGCCGTGGCACGGGCGGGATTAGATTTCACCGTGCCGTATGGGGCCGTAGAAGGCGAGGGCTAGCTCATGAGATCAGACCATGACATCAGGCGGGATGTGGAGGCCGAGCTGCACTGGTCTCCGGACATTGACCAAACCGACATCGCCGTAAAGGTGAATAGCGCAGTCGTAAACCTCCTGGGATACGTGCCGAGCTTCGCGGAGAAATGCCGAGCCGAAGCGGCTGCTAAGCGGGTCAAGGGGGTCGCTGCCGTCGCGAATGATTTGGCGGTGCGGCTTCCCTTGGGGGAGACGCGTAGCGATCCGGAGATTGCGCGCGCCGCTGTCACAGCGCTCAAGCATGAGCTTCCGCTCAAGTGGGAAGGCATTCGCCCTGTCGTACACGAGGGGCATGTATCCCTCGAGGGAGCCGCTGATTGGCACTTCGAGCGGGACCTGGCTGAAATCGCGGTGCGCGGCGTAGTGGGCGTCATTAGCGTCCGCAACTCGATCCGCCTGAAGCAAAAATCACCGGTGACAGTGATCAAACGGGAGATCGAGCAGGCGTTCCGGCGCAGTGCGGCGATAGATGCCCAGCACATCACCGTAGAAACACAAGGCGAGGAAGTGACGTTACGCGGACAAGTACGTTCTTGGGCCGAGCGAGATGAGGCGGAGCGCACTGCCTGGTCTGCGCCGGGCGTGAGCCACGTCATAAATGAGATCGTCATCCGCACCTGATCGGATGAGTGGAGATGGACATGAGAGTTCGTGTGACAGTCGCGGATATGTGCGAGGCGAGTTTTTACGACTTACAGCATCGCCAGGACGTGCCGCGCTTGGCGGCCCGCCTGTCGGACCCGCTCGGGCGCCTTCATGACCGTGACTTCAGGTCCGACCGGCCGGGGCGGTCATTTGACCATGCGCCGCTAAGTTCCGGGCGGCGCGGGTCGACGCCTCATCACAGCGTCGGCGGGGAGCGTCGAGCGCGCACGCACGAAGCCGAGCTGTTTGCCCTAAAAATTGCCGATGAGCTCGAGCGGGGGTGGCGGAGTCATGAGTTTGACCGGCTCGTCATCATGGCCCCACCCGCCTTTCTGGGACTGCTGCGCAAGGCCCTGCCCGAGTCCGTACGCAGCCGTATCGCTGCCGAAGTCGTTAAGGACTTGGTGCATCAGTCTCCGGAGGTTCTGCAATCGCACTTGCCTTGGAAGGTGTTTCGCGAAGCACTCCATACTTAGCCCCACCGGCCGAGGCGCACATTAACGACACTCATGGTCAAGCGGCTCAGGCCTATTCACACCTTGTGCAGTCGGCCCATCCGGGTCTGCACATACTTGCCGTATTCGTCTTGGGGCCTTTCCGCGTCAGGAGCATGGTGGCGCGCGAGGTAGGTGAACAATACGCATTCCGCTGCGGGGTTCGCGGCGGCATTATGGGTTTGAACCTCAAATGCGGGAGTTATCCATGAAGGCACACGCACGACATCTCACGCTGGCACTGATCGCGGCACTGGTTTTACTTGCGATCGCGACGGTCGTGGCACGGATCGTTCACTGAAGACCCATTTAGCCTCCCTCGGAGCGCCGCCTGCCCGCGGATTGACGAGTCACCGAATTCGCCACCGTGATGGGCCATGTCGGGCGCGGGCCACCGCAGGAGTTTAGAGTTTGGCTAGGAGGCGTGCGGCATCCCTGAGTGACTGAGTCGTCCCGAAAAAGTCATCCCAAGGACCGGCACGGCGTGCGCGACGTAGGAAATTTCCGAGATTGAAATCCGCTGGATCAAGCTCGGGACTCAGTTCGGACCAGGCGAGCGGAGTCGAGATGGGCGCATGTAGACGCCTGCGGACCGAATAGGGCGCAGCGACGCTCTGCCCGAACCCGTTGCGGAACGGATCGAGATAGACGCGACCGCGGCGGGCTGCGATCGAATGGGCGACGGTGAGTTCCTTTGGGTGAGCCGCGGCCACGCGCGCGGCCACCGCTTCGGCGAAGGCCAGAACCTCTGATGCATCAGGACGGTCGCAGATCGGAACCATTATGTGCACGCCGCGGCTCCCGGAGGTCTTTGCGAACGAGTTGAGCTTGAGGACGTTGAGTGCCTCTTTCACCTGATGGGCGGCCTGCGCGGCGTCGCTAAACTTGCCCGATTCAGGGTCGATGTCAAAGCATACCCAATCCGATTGGCGCGGTGCGCTTGACCGCCCTGCCATCAGATGAACCGCGATACAGCCGAGGTTCACGAGCGCGAGCTGTGTCTCGAGCGCGCCGCCGATGACATAGTTCACCGATTTTCGCTTGCCGTGGGGCGTCTCGATCCTTTTCGTTGGGGTATCGGGCGGCATTCCTGCGGGAAGTTCCTTCTGATAGAAGCACTTGCCATTCATGCCGCCCGGGCAGCGCTCGAGCGAGAGAATGCGATCGCGCACGTAGGGCGAGAGTTTCGGAAAGATCGCGGCGTAATATTCGATGAGGTCGAGTTTTGTATAGCCCTCTGCGGGCCAGAAGACCTTGCGAGGATTCGAAACCGCGATCGGCAAGATCGTCCTTGATTCAGTGCGGCGGCTCACGCGCTGGCCTCCGGCAGCATGACGTCTATGGCCGCCTTGTCGTCGCGCAAGCCAAGAAAAACTGGTTGACGCAGTTTTCGGTCACGGGTCAATTGCTGGTATGAGATCTGCGCGACCAGGCGGGGTTTTAGGTATGTAACATCGTGCTCACGCGGCGGGTCTGAAAGCGCCGCAGCGCGAGCGACGAGGGGTTGAAATCTCCGGTAGAGCGCAGCAAGGGTCACTTGATCGAATCCGGTGCCCACCTTGCCGACGTACCGAAGCTTCCCACGTTCATAGGCTCCAAGCAGCAGCGCGCCGAAATGCTTTCGCGAGCCTTCGGGCGCGGTATAGCCTACGATGATGAACTCGTCCTCCTGATGAACCTTCACCTTCAGCCAGAATCTCGATCGCTTTTCAACATAGGGTGAAGAGAGATCCTTGGCGACAAGGCCTTCGTAGTCTTTACGTGTCGCGAGCCTGTAGGCTTCGAGGCCGTTTGAAGCGAGGCGATGCGACAGCAACAGGACCTCTGTCGACGAAACGACCGTTTCTAGAGTTGCACGACGCGCCGAGAGCGGTTCGGCGCGTAAGTCCCGGCCGTCAGCGAACAGACAATCGAAGACGGCGTAAACATGTTTGCCCTTGCCCTGCTGCAGAAGTTGAAATCTCGATACGCGTTTTCTGTCGAATACCACAACTTCGCCGTCAAGGAGCAGCGTAGCGGCTGGCAGCTGCCGGATCGCCGTGGCGATCGTCGGAAAGCGCAGCGTGTCATCCTTGCCGTTACGGGAGAGCAGGAGGACATGTGCCTCCTCTTTGTATGCGAGAATTCGGTAGCCGTCGTATTTCTCCTCGTAAGCCCAGCCGAGCTTGTCGAACGGCTTGGGGACGAGTGTGGCGAGCATGGGCTGTACGCGAAAGGGGATGCAGTGGTTCATAAGTGCGGTTCGCTGCGACAGCGCGCCTTGCACTTGGCATCCGACAGAGCCTGCCTGAATGAACCGCGCCTTGTGCTCTCAGTGGTGCGGCTGAGAAACGGCAAGCCCGCGCCCATCAGTCGGCATGGTCGTACTAATGCAAGACAACCCATTTTCTTCAGGTGCGTTCGACCCATTGATCTCCTTTCTTCACGTAACGGCGCTTGACCGCTGCCCAGGCAATTCGGTGCGCGGCCTCCTCCTGCCGCGGATCGCCCATGTGTGCATCGAAGACATGATTGAAGGCCGCGCGGTAAATGTCTTGCGCATGTTCCGGGAGGTGGCTGCGAACCGAAGTGGGCAGCTCGAAGTTGTGGCTGTACGGCACCGCTGCTGCTCCTATGTCTCGGAGACTCGGCCTCAGGTGGTCGCCCGGGAAGTCCGTGCGTCCCTGGGTCGAACTTAATCCGAAGATGGTGCGTCGCTCTTTCTCCGCGCCCGGACCCGACAGTCCCCATTTCACCGAGACGCGGCCGAAACGTCGCGCGAGTGCCAACCCTAGAGCCCGAACGGATAAGTGTCGGGCACTCCTTTCAGCTCCGCGGTATGTATCGGATGCACCGCCGAGGTCTCATCGAACCAGATGTACTCGTCGAACTGGTTCGGCAGCACCGCTTCGAAGTAGTGACTCTGGAGCTCCGTTTCGGGTCGGTAGATCACGCCGATGGCGCGCTCGAGCCGCGGTTGCCTGAGATCAGCCAGGGCCGAGGGCAGCGAACGCATAGCAAGCATGAAGTTTGGGACCCCGCTATCGTGAGAGAGTCGCTCGTAGCTGTCGGCGAGCGAGGGGCGTACCGACTTCACCTGCATCGGCTCGTCCCAGTTCGAGGCGGCCGCGACGGTGCCCTGGTGCGTGCCAAAGCCGATCGCATAGCAGGCGCGACCGAACCTGCGCCGGCACAGGTAACCGATGTTGTACTCGTCCCGGGCCGACATCTCGGTCGCCGCCGAATCCCCCACGTGAGAGTTGTGAGCCCATACGATCGCCTTGCTCGTGGGGCCGTGGAACTCGAGCAGATTCTCCAGCGTCGCGAACATGTGATCATCGCGCAGGTTCCACGACGAGCGCGATCCGTAGTACATCGTGCGGTAGTAGCGTTCCGCGCCGGCGACGAGGCGCGCATTCTGCACGGCATCCAGGAACCGTTCGCCGTCGTGCTCGGCATACGCCCGGTGCTTCTGCAGTAGATCTCGCAGCATCAGCGAGACCTCCTGCTCGCAGCTGTGGTAATCACCCGTAAGCATGGCCTGCCCATAGACCGCAGGATCGGACTGCCAGGGGGTAAGGCAACCATAGCGCTTACGAGCGACCTGGGCGCTCTTCGGGTCGACACGATCGAGGTACTCGAGGACGGCTTGGATCGAGGTGTACATGCTGTAGAGATC
>Ga0070732_10001520_pt1 | contig 12658 bp, 12 predicted proteins | sample Coa_R1_5_FD_66449 | JGI IMG/M metagenome (GOLD analysis project Ga0070732, IMG submission 66449) | Surface soil microbial communities from Centralia Pennsylvania, which are recovering from an underground coalmine fire - Coalmine... | ecosystem: Environmental > Terrestrial > Soil > Unclassified ...
GACGTCGTTCCTGGCGGAATATGCGCCCGAGGGGCGGCGCGGATTCTATGCCAGTCTCCAGCAGGTGACGACGGTTGGCGGCCTCGTTCTGGGCACGGCCTATGGCGCATTGCTGACCAGCATCCTCTCGAGCGACCAGCTGCTCTCCTGGGGTTGGCGTGTGCCGTTCCTGTCGGGGATCGTGCTCGCCTTCGTCGGATTCTATCTGCGTGCCAAGGTGGAGGAGACGCCGAAATACGCAGCGGTCGAGCGGGCACATGAGGTGGCGCGGACGCCGTTCTTCGACATGCTGCAGCAGTACCCCAAGGAGACCGCCCAGGCCTTCTTCTTCACTCTGCTCTGGACCGTGGGTTTCTACGTCGTGCTGGTCTACATGCCGACTTTCATGCAGCAGCAGCTGCACATCTCGGCGCCGCAATCGCTGCTCGCGGCGACCGCGGGTGAACTCCTCCTGGCGTTCCTCATCCCGCTTTCTGGTGCGCTTTCCGACCGCATCGGCCGCCGTCCGCTGCTGATCGCGGCATGCGCGATTTTCGTCGTCGGCATCATCCCGATGTTCAAATTCGTCGTGGCGTATCAGTCTTTCGGGGCGGTGCTGGTGAACCAGCTCTTCTGGGCGATCCCGCTGTCGTTCTACAGCGGTGCCGGACCGGCGGCGATTTCCGAGATCTTCCCGACCAAGGTGCGCTACGTGGCGCTCTCGACCGGCTACAACATCTCGGTGGCGATCTTCGGCGGCTTCGCGCCGCTGATCGCGCAGCAGCTGATCATCTCCACCGGGGACCCGATCTCGCCCAGCTACTATGTGATCCTGGCGGCGATCGCCTCCCTCATCACCATGGTGATGCTCAAGGAGACCTTTCACAAGCCGCTCAAATAGCGGCGCCCGTCCTCAAGGCGATGTGAGCGGGTGCGGGGGCGCGATGCGGTAACATCGGCGCCGGTCGACTTCTCGGACATGCTGGATTGACGGACGTTGCTCTGGCTATCTCCCTCTGCCCCTTGGGGCGGAGGGGTAAGGGGAGGTGGGGGAATCCCCATGGCTGCTCGCGTCGCACCATGCTTCCACCGCCTACCTCACCTTCCCATCGCTGCGCGATGGGTCCCGTCCTCTCCGCCCTGAAGGGCGGAGAGGACGATATCTGTCGCCATGCGTGAATCCGAGCGCGCAACAACCCAGGAGGAAAGCATGCTTCGGCTCGGCATCGGCATTGCGGCGGCGGCTCTCGTAGTGGCGGGCACCGCGCCCGCGCAAGCTCAGGGCGTGCTCACTCATCACGATCTCTCGGCGGCAACGGCGATTATCATGGCCGAGACGGCGATCGATACCTGCACCAAGAACGGCTATCGCGTCTCGGTGACCGTGGTGGATCGCCAGGGTGAGACGCTGCTGCAGGTCCGCGGCGACAATGCCAACCCCCATACGGTCGAGAACAGCCGGCGCAAGGCCTATACCGCCCGCACCTTCGCGATTCCTTCGTCGGAGTTTCAGGAGCGGGTGAAGGCCGATCCCGGGCGTTGGCCGCAGACCACGCTTCCCGGCATCATCGCGCTGGCGGGTGCGCTCCCCATCAAGACCGGCAGCGAGGTGATCGGCGCGATCGGCGTCTCCGGATCGCCTGGCGGCGACAAGGACGAAGCCTGCGCCAAGGCCGCGATGGACAAGGTAGCCGATCAGCTGAAGTAACCGCGCTCCCGTTCGCGCCGGATTGAGCGGTCACCTGCGCAAGGGACGGGGTCAACGGAAACCGCTGGTAGCCTCGATCACTCCGATCGCGAAGGCGATGAAGGAGAGACCTCCGACCGCGAGCGCGGCGCGCCTGATCCATTCGTGCCGTTTGGCCCATGCGGTCTCGCGCCGTCCCAGCAGCTGGTGCGAGATGACGTGAGTGGCGGCGGTGAGAGACAGGTGAACGAGAAACGCGGTCGCCAAGATCGAAAAGAGTCCGGCACCAAACCAGAAGAGCGCATCCTGCATGGCCGCGCTCAGCCGACGCGCCGCGTCGTTGTCTCTGCTCCAGGTATCCCCAAGGAGTGCCAGGATCGCTATGGTGGCGCCGCCATTCACCAGGACCATGCTGCGGACGACCACCATTGCCAGGTCGATCGACAGCTTCTGCTGCTGCGTGAGCAGCGCCAAACCGGCCTTGTGGTCCTCGATCGCCTTGGTCAGTTCGAAGTTGAACGGGGCATCCGGCATGTCTCGCCACCCATGCTGAGCGTACGCATAGCCTACCCGCGTTTCGTAGAAAATCGATCTATTGCTGTGCGGCCATGCAGGCGTTGAGACCAGAGCGGCGAATTCGGCACAACCGCCCATCGCAATTGCGTTTTACGCTAAATGCGTATATCCTCGTCTCGATTTACCGCCAGCCATCGATCCTGGGGGATGCGACGTCGGGACTGTCATGGAGTGCGAGGCGGTTTTCCCAAACGAACCCAATTTTCATTGAAATCATTGAGACAAATCGGGTTCGGTTTTTGATTTGGAGAGGATTCTAGGAGCTTGAACGACCTCAAACCAAGGCGAATGCAGGCAGATTTCAGATTTTGCACAGATGGCGCGCCACAAACGCAATTTCAATGAGAGGCGGGACGCTGAATCTTATCTGCGTCCATGAAGCTCATCCGCTTCCATGGAGGCCGGTCGGCATTCCTGATGCGAGCGCGACGGCATCCGCAGAGTAACCGTTGTTTGGCGCCGCGGTTGACAGTCCCGACTCCCGTCCTCATACTCCGGCGCTTTCCCGGTCGCGGCGGGTGAGCTCGTCCTGCGGCTCTGGAATCAGGAGTTTGCGACGATGACGCGCGAAGCGGGCCGGCGGATCCGGTCCTGGGCAGAGATGGCAAGGAGCGTGCGGCAGCGACGACGATAACTCGTCCCGTGCCGTCCGATGTTGTTCCCTTCCACCTCTTTTCGCGCAGGAGACTACCCGTGATTCCAGCCCTTTTGCCGACCTATGCCCGGAACGAATTGGCGTTCGAACGGGGCGAGGGCGTCTACCTCTTCGCCACCAACGGCAAGAAGTATCTCGACTTCACCAGCGGCATCGCCGTCACCGCGCTCGGCCACGCGCATCCCTATCTGGTGAAGGCGCTCCACGAGCAGGCGCAGAAGCTCTGGCACTGCTCGAACCTGTTCCAGATGCCGGGGCAGGAGCGCCTGGCTGAGCGGCTCGTTGCCAACACCTTCGCCGACACCGTCTTCTTCGGCAATTCCGGCGCCGAGGCGGTCGAGCTGGCGATCAAGATGGTGCGCCATTTCCACTACAGTGCCGGCCATCCCGAGAAGAACCGCATCATCGCCTGCACCGGCTCGTTCCACGGCCGCACGCTCGCGACCCTCGCCGCCGCCGGCAACGAGAAATACTTGAAGGGCTTCGATCCGCAGATCGAGGGCTTCGACCACGTTCCCTTCGGCAACCTGAACGAGCTCCGCGCGAAAATCAGCGGTGCGACCGCGGGCATCCTGGTCGAGCCCGTGCAGGGCGAGGGCGGCGTCGCCGCGGGGTCCGACGAATACCTGCGCGGCTTGCGCCAGACCTGCGACGAATTCGGTCTCCTGCTGGTGTTCGACGAAATCCAATGCGGCATGGGCCGCACCGGCAAGCTCTTCGCTCATGAATGGGCCGGCATCACCCCTGACGTGATGCCGATCGCCAAGGCGCTGGGCGGCGGCTTCCCGGTCGGCGCTTGCCTTGCGACGGAGCACGCAGCGCAAGGTATGACCGCCGGCACGCACGGTTCGACCTTCGGCGGCAATCCGCTGGCGATGGCGGTCGGCAACGCCGTCCTCGACATCATGCTGGAGCCGAAGTTCCTGGAGCAGGTGCGGCGCGTCAGCGCCTATTTCCACGGCAAGCTCGCGGTCTTGGTGAAGCAGCACCCGGGCGTCTTCACGGAGGTGCGCGGCAAGGGCCTGCTTTCGGGCCTGCGCTGCGAGGTGCCCAACACCGAGGTGGTGGACAAGGTCCGTGCCGAAGGCCTCCTCACGGTCGGCGCCGGCGAGAACGTGATCCGATTGCTGCCGCCGCTCATCGCCGAAGAACGCCACATCGACGAGGGGGTCGCCATTCTCGATCGCGTGGCGCGGCAATGGAAACACTAGGGATGTGATGCCATGGCCGCGCCGCGGCATTTCCTCGATCTTGACCGGCTCGACGGAGCGGAGCTGCGGCGTATCCTCGACCTGGGCAAGGGCTACAAGAGCCGCGGCCGGGTATCGAGCGACCGGCCGCTCGCCGGCAAGACCCTCGCCATGATCTTCGAGAAGCCGTCTACCCGCACGCGCATCTCCTTCGAGGTGGCGATGAAGCAGCTGGGCGGCGACGCCGTCATCTTGAGCGCGTCCGACAGCCAGCTCTCGCGCGGCGAGACGGTGGCCGACACGGCGCGCGTGCTGTCGCGTTACGTCGACGCGATCATGATCCGCACGACGCAGGCATCGAAGCTCGAGGAACTCGCCCAGTATGCCACGGTGCCGGTGATCAACGGCCTGACCGACGCGAGCCATCCCTGCCAGCTGATGGCCGACGTGATGACGCTCGAGGAGCACAAGGGTGCGGCCAGCGGCAAGGTGGTCGCGTGGAGCGGCGATGGCAACAACGTCGCGGCAAGCTGGGTCCACGCCGCGGTGCGCTTCGATTTCGATTTGCGCATCGCCTGCCCGGAATCGCTGCGCCCGCCGGAGCGATTGCTCGATTGGGCGCGCCGCGAGGGCGGCCGCGTCAGCGTCACCTCGGAGCCTGAGCGCGCGGTCAACGGGGCTGACTGCGTCGTTACCGACACCTGGGTCTCCATGGGGGTCGAGGCGAGCGTCAATCGCCACAACCTGCTGGCGCCCTATCGCGTCGACGAGCGGTTGATGGCGGCGGCGAAGCCCGATGCCATCTTCATGCACTGCCTTCCCGCCAAGCGAGGCGAGGAGGTGACGGCCGGCGTCATCGACGGCCCGCACTCGGTGGTCTGGGACGAGGCGGAAAATCGCCTCCACGCGCAGAAAGGCATTCTCGCCTGGTGCCTCGCTTAGCTACACTGTAGCGCCGCCCGACAAGAGCGAGAGCGCCCGCGTGAATCCCAGCACGGCCGTCGCCGATGACCTCGTGCAACCGTTCGAGATCGAGCCCTACGGCATGCGCGGCCGGCTGGTGCGCCTGGGGCCGATGCTCGACACGATCCTTGGCCAGCATGCCTATCCGCCGGCGGTCGGGACCATGCTGGGCCAGGCGATCGCGCTCGCGGTGGCGCTTTCGAGCGCGCTCAAATACGACGGCATTTTCACGCTGCAGACCAAGGGCGACGGGCCGATCCGCCTTCTCGTCGCCGATGTCACGAGCGCGGGCGCGGTGCGCGGCTATGCGCAATACGATACCGACAAGCTCGTCCGCGCGCGGGCGGAGGGCGCGAGTACGGACTCGGTGCCGCGCCTGCTGGGAGCCGGATATCTCGCCTTCACGGTGGACCAGGGCGAGGACACCGACCGCTACCAGGGAATCGTGGCGCTCGAAGGACCGACCTTGGCGCAATGCGTGCACCACTACTTCCGCCAATCCGAACAGATCGCGACCGGCATCAAGGTCGCGGTGGATCTGCGGCGTGACGGAAGTTGGCGCGGCGGCACGCTGATGGTGCAGCGGCTTCCCTTCGAAGAGCGCCGAGTGCTCGAAACCGACCGCGACGCAATCGACGACAGTTGGCGCCGCACACTGATGCTGATGGGGTCCAGCACCTCGGCGGAGCTGACTGATCCGGCGCTCGAGCCCAACGACCTGCTCTATCGTCTCTTTCATGAAGACGGCGTGCGGGTGTTCCGCCGGCACTCCGTGCGCGCGGAATGCCGCTGTTCGCGCGCGCGGATCGAGCGCGTGCTGCGGTCGCTGCCGGGAAGCGAGCGCTCGAGCTTGGGCGATGCCGACGGCAGCGTCACCGTCACCTGCGAGTTCTGCAATCGGACTTATCGCTTCGACGCCGCCGCGGTGGCCGCGATCGCGTCCGCGTGAAAGGACAGAAGGACCGATGAATGTGAAGATCGTTCGGCGCGTTCTGCTGATCGGCGGGATGCTCGCGCTCGCTTCCTGCCAGTCTCCTGCACCGGCACCGCAGAGTTTCCCAGACCTGCACTTCTCGGCGGCGCCGTTGCGCCTCGACGTGGCGCGCATCGAGGTGGTCGACCGGTATCATCCCGTGCTCGATCCGCCCCATGTGGAGGAGCGATTGCCGGTTCCGCTGCCGCATGTGCTGGAGAATTGGGGTCGCGAGCGGTTCCAGGCAGTGGGATCGCGCGGCACCGCCGTGGTAACGGTCGACGACGCCAGCGCTACCGCGACGCCGCTCCCGAAGCAGCAAGGCTTCTCCGCGCAGTTCACCGCGCAGGCGGATACCCGCTACGACCTGCATGTGGCGGCCACCGTGGAGATCCGCGACGAGCGCGGTTTTCCGGTCAGGTCCGCCAACGCGAAGGCCGATCACTCCTATACGACGCTTGAGGATGTGACGCTCGACCAGCGCGACCGCGAGCTCTATCGGATCGAGAGCGAGGTGATGGCCGACCTCGATCGCCAGATCACCGGCGAAATCCAGTCCGGCTTCAGTCCCTATCTGCAGTAGCAGTCACATGTTGCCGACCGGCAGCGCTCCCGTCGCTCCGACCAGCGCCAGGAATTCGCGCCGCGTGCTCGGGTCGTCGCGGAACGCGCCCAGCATATGGCTGGTCACCATGGCGACCCCGGGCTTGTGCACGCCGCGCGTGGTCATGCACTGATGCGTCGCTTCGATCACCACGCCCACGCCTTTCGGCTGCAGCACTTCGGATAGCGTGCTGGCGATCTGCACCGTCATCTTCTCCTGGATTTGCAGGCGCCGCGCAAACACCTCGACGAGGCGGGCGAGCTTGGAGATGCCGACCACGCGATGGCTCGGCAGATAGGCCAAGTGCGCGCGGCCGATGATCGGCGCCATGTGGTGCTCGCAATGGGATTCGAAGCGAATGTCCTTCAGGACCACCATTTCGTCGTAGCCTTCGGTCTCCTCGAAGGTGCGCTGCAGCAGCTCGACGGCGTCGGTGTCATAGCCACGGAAGAATTCCTCATAGGAGCGCACGACGCGGCCAGGCGTGCCTTTGAGGCCTTCGCGATCCGGATCGTCGCCGGCCCACTCGATCAGCACGCGAACGGCGGCTTCGGCATCGGTGCGAGAGGGCCGCCGCCGCGGCATGGGGGTGCTGGTGGGCTTGCGTGCAAGCGAGCGAAGCGGCACGGGTTTGGGCGGCATGGGTTTCTCGCTCCTGATCGTCGCCGTGCGGACGCGGCGCCGTTCTTTCAGTTGAGGCGGACTGCCTGGTGCGGGCTGTCCAGGGAGAAAGCGGGGATTGCCACGGCGAAACTCTCGCCGCCTGAGGTCTCCATTTCGTAGCTGCCGACCATGATGCCGGAGGGGGTCGGAAGCGGCGTCCCGCTCGTATATTCGAAAGCCTCGCCGGGTTTCAGGATCGGCTGCTCGCCGACCACGCCGGCTCCCTTCACTTCCTGCATCCGGCCCATCGCGTCGGTAATCTTCCAGTGGCGGCGGCGCAGTTGCACCGTCTCGCTGCCATGGTTCTCGATGCGAACGTGGTAGGCCCAGACGTAGTGGTTATCCGTCGGCGCGGACTGATCCTCGAGAAAGAACGGCTTCACGCTCACCTTGATGGAGCGCGTGATCGCCGAGTAAAGGGCGTCCTTGTGGCGTCCGCTCGATCTTGGGGTGGGGCTCACGGGAATGGACCATCGTTCATGGAGTCCATTTTCTATGCAGCGCCGGGCGCGTCAAGCCGTGTCGCGGATAGTTAATCAGGCCGGTCTGGCACGCCGCCAGGCCCGGAGCTCGACGAGCTTCCAGCCGGCGAGCGCAAGCACGGCGAGCACCACCTCGCGCGCTCGCTTCAGCAGCGAGAGCGCGAGCGCCACCTCGCTCCCGACGCCGAAGAGCGCGCCCAGCGCGAGGTAGCCCAGTTCCTGCACGCCGAGCGCGGCGGGCACGACGAAGGCCGCGCCCTTGAGCGCAAAGAAAAGGCTCTCGATCACCAGTACCGACGCGAAGGGCAATGGCGCCTGGAGGAACCAGAGCGCGAGCCACGCCTCGCCGACGCCGACGATCCAGGCGAGCGAGTGCCAGAGGAGGCAAGGAATGACGACGCTTCGCCGCCTGTAGATATTTTCTACTTCCTGATGCAATCCCGCGAGTTCGGATAGCCTCGCCCAAGGCAGGTGGTCGGCGAGGCGGTGCGGCATTCGTTCGATCCAGCGGAAGACGCCTCGGCGCTGTACGATCACGAAGGCAGTGAGCGCCGCGCTGCTGACGCCGACACCGAGCAGGCCCCACCGCACCACGGCGTCGGCGCGCCCGTCGAGCGCCAGGAGAATGAGACCCAGCGCGGTGAAGCCGATCTGGCTTGCGAGCTCCAGAGTGAGATCGACGACGGTGCTGGCACCGGCGGCTGCGGCGCGCATGCCGTGGAGCGTCAGCACTCTAATCGACACAAGCTCGCCGCCGATCGGCACCAGCTCGCTGAGGCTGCCGCGCAGGACGCGGGCCCACACGATCAACGGAATCGTGCGCGGCAGAGCCGGATCGATGAGCGCGCGCCAGCCCAGCGCGCAAATGCCCATCGTGGCCACATTGAAAGCGGTGATGGCGACCACGCCGCCCACACCGGCCGCAAGCAACGCTCCGGCGACCGCTCCGGCGCCGACCCACACGACCGTCGCCGATAGAACCGCGAGACCGAGAAGCAGTGCGATCAGCGACCCGAGCTTCATGCCCGCGCTCCGGCCGCGGCCGCCGCGAGCGCGCCGAAAGTGGTGAGACGAGCGCCACTCTCGGCGCACGTCTGGCGCACGCCTGCGTCGATCAGCGCCGCGTATTCCGCCTCCGGCTCATAGTCCGCCGGGAGTGTGTCGAGCGGTCCGGCGCGCCGGGTCGCCGGATGCAGGTAAAGCTCGCTCACCCCGTCGGGGAGCGCGCGCAGGAACGCCTTCAACCTCTCGGGCCGCATGTGTCCGCTGTCGACAAGACCTAGAACCTGGTCGTTCCCGGCGATCCGGGCGCGGCCGAACCGACGCCGCATGGCTCCGCTCAGGCTTCCGACGAACAGCGCGCTGGCGAGGCGCAGAAGCCAGCGATCGTGCGTCGCGCGCCAGGCGGTCCGAAAAGGCTCGTGCGGAACGCGCACGTGACGGATGCCGAACTCGGGTGCGAGCCGAACCAGAATGCGCTGGATCTGCGGATGCAAATGCAAGTGATGGTGGCCATCCACGTGGTCGAGCGGCAAGCCGGTGCGCCGAAACGCTTCGAGCTGCGCGCGGATCTCGGCTTCCGCCTGGGCTCGCGCGCGCGCGAACAACGTCAGGCGAAGTACCACGGGCAGTTCGGAGCTGAAGAACCGGCCGTCGCGGCCGACGAGTTCGGAGACCTGGCTCGCCGGCAATTGAGGGTGGCCGTCGATCAGCGTCAGATGCAAGCCGACGCCGAGGTGCGGCAGGCGCCGCGCGCGTTCCACCGCGTCCTCTGCCGCCTTCCCGGTAATCATGAGACTGGCGCTGGTGAGGATGCCGTTGCGGTGCCCGAGCTCGACCGCTTCGTTGATGGGAACCGAGGCGCCGAAATCGTCCGCGGTGATGATGAGATGCTTGGCGCGGTCTCGTTTGCTGCTCATGCCAGCGGTGCCGGCGCGGTATCCAGAACCTGCGGCTCTGAGGTGGCTCCCCCGACCAAGCGCCCATCGCGGGTGATCGAGAAGCGCCGTCCGCGCCAACGCACGCCGGTCCCCACCAGGCTCGCCGCCCAGACGGCGAAGCAAAGGCACTCGCGGATCGGTATCAGCCACAGCGGCGTCTCGCCGAGCGCAAAGCGCTCCGAGACGACGCGGCTCAGGCGCAGGCGGAGCAATATGACCGTGGCCAAGACCGCGCTCCCAAGTAGCGAAGGCTCCCAAGCCAACACCAGCAACGCCGTCAATGGCAAGGCCTGCGTCACCAAGGAGAGTACGTGATCAAGCGGCCGGCACGTGCGCACCGTTCTGGCCCAGCGGAGCTCGTGGCGGATCAGGGAGTGGAGACCAGGCTCATCCACGACGGTATCGACCGCGTGCGGCGAGAGCACGATCTGGTAGCCGGCGCGCGCCACGAGTTGCCCCAGCATGAAGTCATCGGCGAGGTGATCGGCAAGCGGGCCGAACCCGCCGATCGCGTCGAGGGCAGCCCGCCGCACCGCTGTTACCGGACCGAAGCAGAAATCGATCCCGTTGATCTCGGCATCAACCAGTACCGACGGAATGAACCACTCGTTGATGAAGAGCGCGCCCAGGAGCGAAGCGATGCCTCCGGCCGGGGCGCCCTTGTAAAGGCAGGTGACGGCGCCGACGCGAGCGCTCGCGAGCGGCGCCAAGACGCGCTGCAGTCCATCCGGCTCGATGCGCACGTCGCTGTCGGAGACGACCACGAAGGCGTGTTTGACGGCGCTCATCATGTTGATGAGGTTCGCGACCTTGGGGTTGCTCCCGCGCGCCGTCGGATCGACCGCCAACGCAATATCGCGGTCGGGGAATTCCTGCATGAGCCGTCGAACGACGGCAATCGCCGGATCATCCGGATCGGCGACGCCGAAGACGACCTGATAGTCCCCGTAGTCCTGCGCGCAGAATGACCGGAGGCACTCATAGAGGTTGCTCTCCGCACCGCAGAGCGGCTTCAGGATGGTGACCGGCGGCGTGAATCCAGGGGCGCTCGCACTCGCGAGAGGAAATCGCGGATGCTTTGTCACGCCGCGGATTGCAATGAGGAGATAGGCGATCGACGCCAAGCCGAGCGCCAGTCCCGCCAATGCCCAAGGGCAGGAGCTGACGATCACGCGCAGCTCCAGCCACGACGCACGGCGGCATGGCCGACGGCGCCCGCTAAGATTCGGGATGTCATTGGCCCCCAAGTCCTCCCATATCTGCCCCTGCGTCACTCCCCGAAAATCAGGAACTGACGCAGTCGGATGCTATGCATCCCCGCTTCTAAAGAGCTCGTGGGTCTGTGCCCGTTCCCCGCGTGCTCTCCGGCGGCTCCCTTTACTGTTGCACAGCTTGAAGTGCAACGTAAGGCGATTTGCGGCACAGATTGCCGCACCCGATGCAAGCCTCGCCGCGGCATCGCTTAAATCCGATGTTAGTGTTCGCGGGACGCCGGGTATGAGAAAGATCGGTCAGCCCCTTGAATTGGGACAGGGAGCAGGAGACGCCATGCGCCGAGTGCTCGTGGTCGAAGACGATGATGAGACGGCAGGTCAAATGGCCGACTGCCTTGCGCAGAACGGTTATGAAGTCGATGTCGCGGCCGACGGCGCCATGGCGCTCGAACGCGGTCGCGGCAGCGATTACGCTGTCATGACCATCGATCGCATGCTGCCCGGTCTCGATGGGCTCGAAGTCGTCCGCCGCTTGCGGGAGGAGGGCGTATCGACGCCGGCGTTGATCATCAGCGCGCTGGGCGAGGTCGACGACCGCGTGCGCGGATTGCGCGCCGGGGGCGATGACTATCTGGTCAAACCCTTCGCGTTCGCGGAGATGTTGGCCCGCGTCGACGCCCTTGCGCGCCGCAGCGGCGCCCTGGTCAAGGAGACCCTGTTACGGGTCGGCGATCTGGAAATGGATCTGCTCCAGCGCCGCGCGCGTCGCGGCGGGGTCGATGTCGAGCTGTTGCCGCGCGAATTCCAGCTCCTGGAATATTTCGTCCGCAACGAGGCTCGGGTCGTCTCGCGCGCGATGCTGCTGGCCAATGTGTGGGACGTGCATTTCGATCCCATGACCAATATCGTCGACGTCTATGTGGGACGACTCCGTCGCAAGTTGGACAAAGCCGGGCATGAGCCCTTGATCCATACGGTGCGCGGCGTCGGGTTTTGCCTTCGTGCTCCTCAGTAAGACGCTCCGTAGCTCCACCTTTCGTGTTGCGCTGGTGTGCGTGATGGTCTTCGGCGCGGCGACGGCGGCGCTGATCATCTATCTTTCCTCGGCGGCGGACCGTTACCTGCGGCTGCGTTACGACGGGGTGATCGTCGCCGAGGAGCGGCTGTTCCTCGACGCCTATCAGCGCTCGGGTGCGGACGAGATCGCTAGGCTCGCTCGCCTGGAGGCGGGACAGCCGGCGGCTGACGGCGGCGTGCTGCTGCTGTGCGATGCGAGCTATCGCGTGGTGGCCGGTACAGGGAATGTTTGGCCGGTGGCCGCTCGCGAGCGGGAGGGATGGGTCGATATCCCCGCGATGCGAGGAGAGGCGGGCGCTCTTTCCTTCGTGCGCGCGCACGTCGTTGCGTTGAGCGATGGCAACCGGCTGCTGGTCGGCAGAAGGATCGGCGAGCTCAACGATTTCGCCCAAGCGATCGATACCGGCGCGATCGCGGGGCTGGCGCTGCTGTTGGTCATGGCCGGGGCGGCTGCAACGCTGGTCACGCGCCGCACCGTCGCGCGGATCGAAACCATCAATGCGACCAGCAGCGCGATCATGGCGAGCGGGCTCGGCAAGCGCATCCCGTTGCGCGGCACGCGGGACGAGTGGGATCAGCTGGCCGCCAATCTCAATGCCATGCTGGCGCGGATCGAGGAGCTGGTGGCCGGCATCAAGCAGGTCTCCGACAACAT
>Ga0070732_10001521_pt1 | contig 12653 bp, 11 predicted proteins | sample Coa_R1_5_FD_66449 | JGI IMG/M metagenome (GOLD analysis project Ga0070732, IMG submission 66449) | Surface soil microbial communities from Centralia Pennsylvania, which are recovering from an underground coalmine fire - Coalmine... | ecosystem: Environmental > Terrestrial > Soil > Unclassified ...
CGGGGCTGGTGATCAACGTGCCGCCCTTCGTGAACAATGGCGACAAAGTGAAAGTCGATACGTCCGAAGGGCGCTACATCCAGCGCGTCTAGCAGATCTCAATTCAAAGCTCGTTACGTGGGATTCGTTTCGAAGCACTCAGTTCGGTGCCGCTGACGATTTCTTTCCGAAGACACGCGCAAAGATGGCATCCACGGATTTCAATTGCCTGCCCAGATCGAATGTTCTTTCGAGCGCCTTCCGGTCGAGGATTTTTGTAATGTTCGGATCTGCCGCGATGCGGTCCCGGAAACTTGACTCCGATTCCCATGCGGCCATGGCGTGGGCTTGGACCCACTTGTAAGCGTCCTCTCGCGGCGCGCCGTGCTCGACTAAATCCTGAAGAAGCTGGCCGGAAAAAATGAGGCCCTGCGTCGAATCCAGATTTCGCTGCATGCGCTGAGGGAAAACTTTCATATTGCCCACAATTTCAGACATGCGATGCAACATGTAATCCACCAGGATCGTGGAATCGGGCAGAATCACTCGTTCGACGGAGCTGTGCGAGATGTCCCGCTCGTGCCAAAGCGCAATATTTTCCATCGCCGCCGCAGAATTCGCCCGTACAACGCGCGCGAGCCCGCAAATCTGTTCGCAGCCGACTGGATTGCGCTTGTGCGGCATGGCCGAGCTGCCGCGCTGGCCGCCGCCAAACGGCTCTTCCACCTCACGCACTTCGGTACGCTGCAAATGCCTAATCTCAAGAGCAATGCGCTCGAGCGACGCCGCGACGATTGCGAGAGCGGCCAGGTAATGCGCGTGCCGGTCGCGTTCGATCACCTGCGACGAAATCGGGGCGACGCTCAACCCGAGGCGCCGGCAAATTTTCTGCTCGATTTCAGGTCCCAGATGCGCGCACGTGCCGACTGCTCCCGCAATCTTGCCAACGGCCATTTCTTTGGCGGCCGCGCGAAAACGCGCCAAATCGCGGCGATTTTCGTCGTACCAGTTCGCAATCTTCAAGCCGAAGGTAATGGGTTCCGCGTGAACGCCGTGCGTGCGCCCAATCTGGGGAACGTCCTTGAACTCCCAGGCGCGCCGCTCGAGGATTTCGCCAAAGCGTTCGATGCCAGGTTCAATCTGCGCGGAAGCCTCCCGTACGAGCAGCGCCTGCGCCGTGTCGACCACGTCGTTGGACGTGAGACCATAATGCAGCCAACGTGCTGCTTTCGGATCGCCGACCGCTTCGCCGACGGCTACAGTGAACGCGATCACGTCATGACGAACGCGCGACTCGATCTCCACAATCCGCGCGACGTCGATGCGCGAACGCTCCCGCAGCCGCGCCGCCGCCTCGTGTGGAACCACTCCCGCATCGGCCAGGGTGTCGGCAGCGGCCAACTCGACTTCGAGCCACTTCTGAAACCTGTTTTCTTCGCTCCAAATCCGGCCCATTTCCGGCCGCGTGTATCTTGCAATCAATGCTTGTTCTCCTGAATGATGTTCTCGCCGATCCGCAAATACAAGATCGTCAAGATCTCTTAACCGATTACTCGCTGTCAGGAAATCAGGAACTTCCGCAGGATATAATAACCGAAGTAAGTCTCGCACTGAGGTAAGAAAACTAAGCTAGCAGAAACAGCACCTCGCGATGCAATTTCAGGCCGGGCGCAGCCGTTGCTCACGAAACGCGACGATCCGTTTGTCCGTCTTTCCCGAGTTCCAGTCACTTTGCGAGGGTGATACCTCTTGATCGGCGGAATTTTGTACTGGCGCACCGGGCAGGTCGTCAGGTAACTGTCGTGTCCCGAGCATGTGCTGCGCCTTTTGGATCAAATCCCACCGGCTGCCCACACCGAATTTTGCAAGCAGGGAAGACACGTGAAACTTGACTGTGCGAACGGAGATGGAAAGACGATCGGCAATCTCTTTATTGACGCGATTGCGTAGGAGCTCTTTCAGGACTTCGCCTTCGCGCGGACTCAGCGGAATTGAACAGGACAAGCCACGGCCCAGGTGCAACAGTTCCTCGGCTTGGGTGATCACCCGCTCGATCAGGCTGTCATCCGCAGGAACCCATACTGCGTAATCCGTGGGCAACTCCCCCCGAGCCATGCAGCCCAGCGCTAATAGGCTAGCAGCTCGGTCTATGGCCGCTTCCCGGTCTCCGTTTAGCTCGACTTGAAACCGCGATGCACCGCTGCGACGCTCAGAGAAAATCAGCCTGTCGGGGGCCTGCGAACGGACTGACTCCGTCTTTTCCTGAGGTTTTGCGCTGAAAAATCGGCGAAGTTTAGGATCCTTTCTTAGAATGGCCGCCCCCGTGACGCGGAAATTTGGTCCCCAACCGACTGGGTGTCTATCTTCCCAAAGTCCGGCCCCATGAAAGCAAATGGCTTGCCGTCTAAGAAGCGAACTTTTAAGAGTACTAGTATCAAGTCATTGCGCCACCCTTACTAGGGTGTTCTAGGTATTGATTTGGTAAGAATTTTCACCCTGCGGGTAATTTGTTCTAGGCCGGGCAGGTAAGACGATGAGGGGGGACCAATCGCCAGTACTGATTTAAGCCGTTGATACTACAAACTTAGCGGTCCTATTGGAACCGCTTGAGAAGCCACCATCAACTCCCCGTGAAAAGCCGCTTCCGTAGGGCGGCGATTGAGAGCCTCGACGGCCGATAGGTGGACCAAGTCGGGATTGTTGTTGGTCTCAGAAACGTGCGCCAAAACCAGAAACCGTGCGCGGCCGTCGAAGCCTTCCGGGTCTGCCAGGTACTCGCTGACGATGTGGTTGGACAGGTGGCCCGTGCGGCTCATTACTCGTTGCTTGATGTACCACGGGTAGGGTCCCACCTTCAGCATTTCCAGATCGTGATTCGACTCCAAAATCAGGCAATCCGCTTCGCGCAGATGGTACTTCACAAGTTCGGGCAAATATCCAAGGTCCGTGACGATGGCGACTTTTGTTCCGCTGGCGCGAAAGGAGTAGCCGACGGGATCGGCAGCGTCATGCGGAACGGAGAATGGGGAAATTTCGATGTCGCCTATGGTGAAGCGTTCCCCCGCACGAATGTGCTCCACGCGCTCCATCTTCTTGCAGGTCGCTTCGGGAAGAGAACGGACAATTTCGCGGCAGGTAGACTCCGTGAGATATGCGGTGGCGCGCCAATGATTCAGAAGCTGCGGCAGGCCGCTCGAGTGGTCGGTGTGCTCGTGCGAAATTAGTATGCCATCGATTCGCTCTGGAGTTTTTCCGAGCGCGGCCAGACGCCGCAGCGTTTCCTTGCGGCCGAGCCCGGCGTCCACCAAAAGGCAAGTATGCTCCGTTTCGAGCAACGTAGCGTTGCCAGAACTGCCCGAAGCCAGAATGGAAACTCGGAAGCTGATGCGCCCTCGCTGGCCGCCTAAGTGCACAGCGGCTTGCGTGCATCATGGCAAACCCGCGCGACTGCGTCAACAAGCGTTCGCAGGAAAAAACAAGGGAGTTACTGCAGCGCGAATACAGCATACACCGTGGCCTGCCGCGAAACCTTCTGAGGGAATAGCTTTAAATTTGGCGGCGGTGGTGGCGCTGGGCTAGCAATGGACGCACTCTCGGCATTCACCGTGATGAAGCGGTCGGCAGGTGTCTGATTACTCGCATAAACCAATTCGCCGATCTTTGCGCCAAGACGCGTGGCCATGTTTTCCGCCAGAGTCCGTGCTTTTGCCAATGCAGATGCGTCTGCCTTCGCTTCCAACGCCTTCGGGTCCGACACTTGCCAATCTATGCTCTCAATGCTGTTTGCGCCCGCTCGCACCGCAATGTCCACCACGGTCTGGGCATTCGATGCCGCTAAGCGAATCCTCCAGCTCTGGGTGGCTTCGAATTGGCGTTCTTCCTTCTGCGCCGGTGTCCATTCTTTCTCTGGGTCAACGGTCGCCAGAGTGAGTGCCTGTGTCTGGACGGCGACCTTCGGAACGCCCGCTGCAACCAGGGCATCGACGATTTTGTCCGCAGCGCTGATGTTTTCGTTATACGTGGCTTCGTGCGTTCTGCCGTAGTTGTGGTACCCGAGCTGGATTATCGCGACCTCGGCATCGACTTCCACGCTGTCCGTCGCGCTGACGGCGATTGTGCGATTGTCCCGATTTACTTGGATTTGCTGTGCATTTGTGGACGCAATACCGAACATCACAAGGAAAACGGCGATCACACACCATCTCGTTCCCACCGAACACCTCCCGAAGCTCAATTTTATATTTTGACTAGCTAACTAAGCTTTATATCTCGATGAACGTCAGCAAGCAACTGGCATCATGGTTTGTAGGGCGGCGACTTCAACAAGAGAGATGAGCGGACGACAGAGCGAAGCCGTTGAGACTGCCCACGAGTGACGCAGCAATCCGGCCGGGCTGAAACAGTTCATTAGCTACTTCTTGGATTTCTTGCTGCGTTACAGCCTCCATTGACGCAATGCGGTCGTCCGGCGAAAGGTATCGTCCAAAATACAGATATTGGCGCGCCAAATCGCTCATGCGCGAGCCGGTGGATTCCAGGGAAAGGAGAGTTGCGCCTTTCAGATTTGCCTTCGAGCGGCGCAACTCCTCGTCACTCACCGGCTTCTCTTTCAAGTCGCGCAACTCGCTCATCACGGAGCGGATCAGTTGCTCCACCGTTTCCAGGCTAGTGCCGGCGTAGATAGTGAGCATCCCAGCGTCTCGGTAATGATTCGTTTCGCTGAAAACGGCGTAAGCGAGGCCCTGTTTCTCGCGGATGTTTTGAAAGAGCCGCGAAGACATTCCGCTGCCGAGCAAATTGTTTAACACGGAGACGGCATAACGCCGCGAATCGGTCATGGAGTATGCGGGCACGCCCAGGCAAACATGCACTTGCTCCAAGTCCACCTTGGAACGTGAAGCGAGTTCCGCGCGCGGCAGAGGCGGCGCCTCGGAAAGACCATCTTCTGTCGCGGCTCGCTCGCCAAAGCGCGGAATGATCAAATCAAGGAGCCGCTGATGCGAGAGATTGCCCGCCGCGGTGATCACCATGTTGTTTGGCGCGTACCAGTGGCGAAACCAATTGTTAAGCGTCTCGCGGTCGAATCGCTCGACGCTCTCGGCCGTTCCGAGGATTGGACGCCCCAGCGGGTGGCGCCCCCAGAGATTCTTCGAAAACATTTCATGGACCAAGTCTTCCGGATTGTCCTCGACCATGCGAATCTCTTCCAACACCACGGATCTTTCACGGCTGATTTCTTCCTCGGGAAATTGAGGATTGAGCATCATGTCCGCCAAAACGTCAAAAGCGGCTTCGAGATGTTCGTCGAGGACGCGCGTATTGAAGCAGACCATTTCCTTGGCGGTGAATGCGTCCACCATTCCGCCCACACGGTCCACTTCGCGCGCGATATCCTCCGCCTTGCGCCGCGCGGTGCCCTTGAACACCATGTGCTCGATGAAATGCGAAATTCCGTTCAATTCGGCAGGCTCTCGCCGCGAACCGCTGCGAATCCAAATGCCCACCGAGACCGAGCGTACATGATCCATCGGCTCAGTGACCGCCACCAGCCCGTTGGGCAGCGTCGTTTCCTCAACTTTGCGATTTCCAGCAGTCATGCAACTCCTATTCTTGCACGAACGAAAACAAAGTCATACTTCCGCTGAAAATGAGTTTCGTAAATTTCTGCAGGGAGCAGCGATCGTGTTATGCCGGCATGTTATGATTGTAAAAAGAGAGCAATCTGTGGCCTTCTCCGATTCTAGTATCGCACCGGCAAACGAGCGCGTTTGTCTTCTCGGCAAATCGCTGGAGGAACTGCGCGAACTTGCCGGTACAATGGGCGAACCGTCCTACCGAGCTTCGCAGATTTACCACGCGCTTTATGCCGAACGCGTGCGCACGATCGACGAAATCTCCAGCCTGCCCGTGGATTTGCGGCGGCGATTGGGCGCGATCGCTCACTTTTCTTTGCCTCAGATTGCTCGCCGCCATCAGTCCGCCGACGGCACTGTGCGGTACGTTCTGCGGCTAGACGGTGTATCTCGCGCGGACGTCGCGACCGTCGAAGCCGTTTTCATGCCCGAGGAGAAGCGCCAAACGATTTGCATTTCAACCCAGGCAGGCTGCGCGGTAAATTGCCAGTTCTGCCTGACAGCGACGCTCGGTTTGCTGCGCAATTTGACCGCCGGCGAAATTCTTGGCCAGGTGATGGTAGCGCTCGAAGACAATCGCGCGGCCTTGAAACCGCGGACAAACGTGGTGCTGATGGGCCAGGGCGAGCCGCTGCTGAATTACGACGCGGTTATGGCTGCGCTTAGAATTTTGCTCGATCCGAAAGGGCTGGCAATTTCGCCGAAGCACGTCACTCTATCGACCAGCGGAATCATTCCCGGAATCGAGAAACTAGCAACAGAACCTGTCCGCCCGAAGCTGGCCATTTCTCTGAATGCGTCGAACGATGAACAGCGCAATGCGATCATGCCCATCAATCGCAAGTATCCTTTGAAAGACTTGCTCGACGTATGCGGCAGTTATCCACTGCGTTCCTGGGAGCATCTGACGTTTGAATATGTTTTGCTGGGCGGATTTAACGACCATCCGGAAGATGCACGGCGTCTCTCGAAATTAATTTCCAATTTGCGCGCCAAGGTGAACTTGATTCCGTGGAATCCTGGAGAATTGCCATACCATCCGCCGGATCCTGCACGCGTCGAAGCGTTTCGCAAAATTCTTGCGGACAAGGGCCACCTCGTTTTTGTGCGCTATTCGCGCGGACAGGACGTTATGGCCGCCTGCGGGCAACTGGCATTGCTCGAATCGCCCGAGATTGTTCGACCGCACGCTCTCTCACCTGCTTCCCGCTAAACGGTTGCGGCGGCATCATCCGCGTTATCCCAAAGATTAAACCACGCCAATGACCGCCATCATGCGCCCCGTGACTCCCTCGCGGCGATAACTGAAAAACAAATCCGTGCGGCATGATGTGCAAAAGTCAGCAGCGAAAATATTCTTGCGTTGCAAGCCTGCATTGACCAGGATCGCGGAATTTGCAGCGTGCAAATCCAGATGGCATCGAGCTGGAGGCGGCTGGTGCCCGGGAGGCATCATTGTAAGCCACGGCAGCGGATTGGGATCTTCGCCCGATGCGAGCATGGCGAACGGGCCGTCAAACCACTCCGCGGCATCGGGAAATTGCGCGGCAAACTCTTTCACGACATCAGGGCCAACCTCGTAACAGCAACGGCCGATCCCCGGTCCCAGCGCGGCTAAAACATCTTTTGGCTGCGTCCCAAACTCCATCGCCATGCGGCCCACAGTTTTCGCCGCGATACGCGCTACAGTCCCGCGCCATCCCGCATGGACAGCGGCTACAGCGCGATGGCGAGGATCAACGAGCAAGATTGGAATGCAATCCGCGGTCTGAATGCCCAAGAGCAAACCTCGGGCTTGAGTCGCGAGCGCGTCCCCATTTAGCGCGTCGGAAAGCGGTTCTCGAATTACGTGCAGCACATCAGAGTGAACTTGCCGGACCGTGACCAAGCATGCATCGCTATGCCCAAGTGCTTTTTGAAAGAGGCAGCGGTTCGCGTCAGCTCGTTCGCGAGGGTCCCAATCCGTAAAACCCAAATTGAGTACTGCCTCTTTTTTCGAACGGCCGAACCGCGAACTCTTCAACTCGCTCACGCCTCCAGGCCTGGTGCTAAAGCCATGAACGAGCCACTTGAATTGGTCGAATGGCCCCGCTTGCAAAATTTGCAGGTTGCCACTCTTGCGCAGTCGCCACTGTGACTTCGCGGCACGGGGCCGCGGAACTTTGGTGACATTCTTTGTCTTCCGGATGGTTATCGCCATCTCCACTCCCACGAACATTTCCGATTATAGGTATAATGCGCGGGCGAAGCGAATCTGACCGCCGTGCTTGCCAAGGATGAAAAGCTATCGCTGGCGGTAAACTGCGGCGCTGTTTTATGCCGCATGCTTCAGATTGTAAGCGAGGACGAAGTGATCGTTGGTTTGGGCGTGGACATCGCGGAGATTGATCGCCTGGAGAAAGCAATCATGCGCCACGAGCGCGCTTTTCTGGGGCGTGTGTTTACGCCCGCGGAGATTCAATATTGTGAGCGGCATAGGAACAAATTCGAGCGCTACGCGGCGCGTTTTGCCGTCAAAGAAGCGGCGATGAAAGCATTAGGCACCGGCTGGAGAAAAGGTGTGCGCTGGCGCGACATTGAAACAAAGAACGAGCCGGGCGGCAGGCCCGTTTTGCATCTGCACGGCAAGGCCGGTGAGCACGCCACACGTCTCGGCGCGAATCGCTTCGTGGTTTCCATCACTCACTCAGGAAATCTTGCCTTCGCTCAGGTGATTTTGGAGAGTTAAGCCTCAACTGGCAGCGGCATTAGCGGCGTGTCCGATTCATCGAAAATTATGTCCATCCAGCGATTGCGAGACCACCGGCCAGCCAGACACACTTTCAGGAAATTCCCGCTGATGGCGGGCGTCCAATCGCGATTCTTGCGATCAAGTGTCAGAACTCGCAGTGTCCTTCCTGTCTGAGAAGCGCGAAACGCCTTCGCCTTTGCCTCCCCGAGCGCCCGCAATTCGCGAGCGCGACGATGAATCAGGCTATTCTCAACCGTATCAGTCAGCTTCCCAGCCTCTGTTCCTTCGCGCGCTGAAAATGAGAATACATGAAGATAGGCGAGCGGCAGGCCTTCGATGAAGGCCATCGTCGCACGATGTTCTTCTTCCGTTTCGCCTGGAAATCCGGCGATGACGTCGGCGCCAATCGCGGCGTGAGGCAAGCGCTCCTGGATGATTTCGACTCGCCGGTCATAATGCGCGGAGCGGTACCACCGGTGCATCGAGTGTAGAACGCGGTCCGACCCCGATTGCAGTGGCATGTGAAAATGCGGCGCGATTCTTTGCGTGGACGCTGCCAAATCCACGAAGTCCTGCGTCACGTCCATCGGCTCGATCGAACTCAGCCGCAATCTTTCGATTGTGGATTCATTCACAATTCGTTGGATCAAATTGTAGAGGGTCGTGCGTGGGCTCAATTCGCGTCCATAGCTTCCCAAATCGATTCCGCTCAGAACAATCTCTTTTGCTCCGGACTCAACCAATCGCCGGATTTCGGCGAGCACACGATCTGGCGAAAGACTGCGACTTCGCCCTCGAACGAATGGAATCACGCAGTAGGCGCAGCGGTGGTTGCACCCCTCCTGAATTTTCAGTGTAGGACGCGTGCGCTCCCCAGGAACATCTTCGGACTGAACAACCGCCAAATCCCTCGCCGCGCGCATTTCTTCTCTAACAATTTGCACCGGCAGAGAACCATATTGCGCAGGACCTGCAATGGAGACCAAACCTTTACCATCTACAAGGGACGGTATCTCCGTCTGATGCGAATTTCCTATCACCCACGCAACGCCCTCGATCGCCGCCAATTCTTCGGGGGCGCGCTGCGCGTAACATCCGGTCACCACGATTCGCGCAGCGGGATTCTGACGGTGAATCCGGCGGATGGCGTCACGGGCTTCCGCATCCGCCGCAGCCGTCACTGTGCAAGTGTTCAGAACAACAAGATCCGCGATCGAATCCATCTCCGCCGGCGAATATCCTCGCGCGAGAAAACTTTGCCGGATCGCGGCAGCGTCAGCTTGCGTGGCCCTGCAGCCGAAATTATGAATGGTGAATGTCGACATATCGCGAAAACTTACTTTTTTGCGTAGGCTGCGGAATACCAATCCCAGGTTTGACGCAATCCCTGCTCGAAATTCACCACCGGTTCATAGTGGAGAATCTCCCGGCTGCGCGCGATGTCCGCCTGGGAGTGAAGAATATCGCCAGGACGGGGAGGGTCGTACCTCGCGCGAATGGGCCGTCCGCAGATTTTCCCCAGCAATTTCAGCACTTCATTGAGCGTGATGCGAAGGCCCGTTCCTCCGTTAAACACCTTTCCGGAAGCTCCCGGAGCTTCACAGGCGCGCAGCGAAGCGTCCACAACATTATCTACAAATGTGAAATCGCGGGATTGCTCGCCGTCGCCATATACAATCGGAGAAGTTCCTTCCAGCATGGCGAGCATGAAACGCGACAATACTCCGGAGTATTGCGATGTGGGATCTTGCCGCGGGCCGAACACGTTGAAGTAGCGCATCGACACATTCTCGAGTCCATACACGCGGCCGAAAACCTGCGCATACAACTCCCCAGCCAACTTCGTCACACCATAGGGTGAAATGGGTTCCGCCGGCATCGTTTCAACCTTCGGCTGAGTGATTGTTTCGCCATACGCAGACGATGACGCGGCGAACACGATGCGTCGGACTTTCGCGTCCCGCGCCGCCACCAGAACGTTCAGCGTTCCTCCCACGTTGATATGATTCGTTTCAATCGGATCCTTGACGGAACGCGGGACGGACGTTCTCGCGGCCAAGTGCAGGACATAATCCGCCCCATTGCACGCTTCGCGCGCCGCTTCAAAATCACAGATGCTTCCTCGAATCAGGCGAATCTTGCCGTGGACGCTGGAGAGATTGGATTCCTTGCCCGAGGAAAAATCGTCAAGCACGGTCACTTCCTGACCGCGCCGCACGAGTTCGTCGACCATATTCGAACCAATAAAGCCCGCACCACCTGTTACAAGGTAGCGCATCCTGCCTCCTTGAATGGCGTCCCGGCTGCAACACAGCCGTCAGCAATGGGCGATTTTTTCGCGATGCTGCGTCACCGCGCGCGTCGCATTGCGCGTGTCCACCACCAACTGCGCCGCCTTGACAATGGCCGCGTAATCATAAGCCGAATGATCCGTGGCAATCAGCACGCAATCATATGACGCCAGCGCCGCCGCATTCAAATCCACCGAGCGCATCGCGGAATAATCGTAGTGCCGCATTTTATGCAGAGCGGGAAAGTAAGGGTCGTTGTAATCGAGATGCGCGCCGCGTTCCATCAGTAGCTGCATCAATTTCAACGAAGGGGATTCGCGCAGATCGTCCACGTCTTTCTTGTAAGCCACTCCGAGCAACAGCACGCGCGAGCCTTTCAGGCTTTTCCGCCTTTCGTTCAACGCTTCCGCGACGGCATTGACGACGTGGTACGGCATGGCGGAATTGATCTCACCGGCCAGCTCGATGAAGCGCGTTGAGAAGTCATATTCCTTGGCCTTCCACGACAAATAAAATGGGTCGACCGGAATGCAATGTCCTCCGAGCCCGGGCCCCGGATAAAACGGCATGAAACCGAATGGCTTGGTCGCGGCGCTGTCAATCACCTCCCAAACATCCATGCCCATCCGCTGACACAGCAGTTTGAGCTCGTTGACGAGCGCGATGTTCACGCAGCGGAAAATGTTTTCGAGCAGCTTGGACATCTCCGCTGTCCGCGTCGAGCTGACGCGAACCACGCGCGCGACAATCTGGGCGTAGAGATTCGCGGCCGCCTCGCCACTCGCGGCGTTGATTCCTCCAACCACTTTCGGAATCTGCGCAAGGCCATAATGCTTGTTGCCCGGATCTTCGCGCTCCGGAGAAAATGCAAGGTAAAAATCCGTTCGCACTTCCTCACGATTCGTCGCGTCCTGGATGGGACACCGCAAACCGCCCTTCTCAAGAATGGGCAACACGAGATCCTCCGTGGTTCCCGGATACGTGGTGCTCTCGAGCACGATCAACTGGTCACGTTGCAAGTGAGGTGCGATGGATCGCGCCGTGTTTTCGACATACGAAAGATCCGGATCCCGGCGGTCGTCAAGGGGCGTCGGCACGCAGATCAATACGGCGTCCATGTCGTGTAATTGGGCAAAGTCGGTGGTGGCGGAAAAATGACGAGCGCTTACGTGTATAGCAATTTGTCCAGATTGAATGTGCTTGATGTATGATTCGCCGCGATTCAGCTTTTCCGCTTTCCCCGGATCGGTGTCAAAACCCAATACGTAATGTCCTGTTTCGGCAAAACGCAGCGCTAGCGGCAACCCAACATAGCCACAGCCGATAATGCCAATCTTCAATTCCTTACCGGAAAAATACTGTGGAGTACGTTCGGACATGGGCACCAAGCCTGCCTTTCTGATGAGTGCGATATCGTCTCTGTATCCGACACAATAGTATTGTAATTGGGTTCGTCCGAAAACGTCCGGATCACAACCTAAGAAGCGAACCTCAAACTTCTGGATCGTAATTCAGATTTGGCGACAGCCAACGCTCCACTTCGCGCAAATCCATGCCCTTGCGCCGATGGTAATCCTCAATCTGATCACGATCGATCTTTCCCACCGCAAAATACCTCGACTTGGGATGCGAAAAATACAGGCCGCAAACCGAGGCAGCCGGGTACATCGCGAAATTCTCGGTCAACTGAATGCCGGTATTTTTTTGCGCCTCCAGGAGCTCGAACAATTGCTGCTTTTCCGTATGATCAGGCGAAGCCGGATATCCTGGCGCGGGACGGATTCCACGATAGCGTTCTCGAAGCAAATCTTCATGCGCTAGCTTTTCGTCTTTGCCAAAGCCCCATTCATCGCGCGCTCGCTTATGAGTGAGTTCGGCGAGCGCCTCCGCCAGACGATCTGCGAGAGCTTTGGTCATCAAAGCGTTGTAATCGTCATTCGCTTTCTCGAATCCTGCCACAACAGGCTCAATGTTAATCCCCGTCGTCACGGCAAACGCGCCCAAGTAGTCCGGTACTCC
>Ga0070732_10001522_pt1 | contig 12652 bp, 19 predicted proteins | sample Coa_R1_5_FD_66449 | JGI IMG/M metagenome (GOLD analysis project Ga0070732, IMG submission 66449) | Surface soil microbial communities from Centralia Pennsylvania, which are recovering from an underground coalmine fire - Coalmine... | ecosystem: Environmental > Terrestrial > Soil > Unclassified ...
GCCTGGGAAACCACTCGGAACCAAGCGGTCGTCAAAGTCGATTGGCAATTTACTACGGCGGATGCGCGGATAAAGCTAAGAAAGCTCTACCCCACTATTGAGCTGCAATGAACCACTAGCCAACCAAGAGATTATCCGTAGCAACGTTTACCGAATCGATCGGCCGGGCGCGCCGCGCCGCGGCCAAGCCCTGCTGCAGGGCCTGGCATACTGCGGTCGTTGCGGTTCACGCTTGGCCGTGTTTTATTATTCGACCAAGGAGAAACGCTCGCCTGGTTACGGGTGCGTCTACGAAAGTCAGCGCAGCGCCGGCCCCGTTTGCCAGTGCATGAGTTCCAAGAACATCGACGAAGCGCTCACACAAATGTTCTTGGCGGCGGTTTCACCTGCCAAGATCGACATCGCTCTGCAGGCGTTGGAAGGACTGGAGGCCGATCATGCGGAAACGCGCAAACAATGGGACCTGCAACTGCAGCGCGCCGAGTACGAAGTCGAGTTGGCGAAGCGCCGTTATGAATCCGCCGATCCGGCCAACCGTTTGGTGGCGGGCGAATTGGAAAAGCAGTGGGAAGCGAAACTACAACAGCGTGACCAACACCAACGCGAACGCGAAGAGATGGAGCGCAAGCAAATCCAACCTTTGGGTGAAGCCGATCGCCAACGCATCAAGGAACTGACGACCGACCTGGAGCACGTGTGGCACGCACCGACGACATCAATGGCGGAACGAAAGACCTTACTTCGCTTCCTGATTAAGCGCGTTTATCTGGATGGCGTCACCGAGGAAGGCAAGATTCTCATCGACGTGGAATGGCACACCGGCGCCCACACTAAGACCACGATCGCTCGGCTCCAGGTCGGCGTCTGGGCGCCGAAGACGCCAGCGGCCGCAGCGGAATGCATTCGAGAACTGCGCTCCGTGGGCCTCGATTACGACGCGATTGCTGAACGCCTCAACGCTGAAGGATTCCGTTCAGCCAAGGGTCTAGATTATGACGATAGGGTGGTGGGCTACATCGCACGCACGCGCGGCTGGGGACACAAACCAGGCAAGTCGGACAAGAACGGCAAAGCCTGAAAGTCGAACACGTGCATTATGAAAGAGGTTACTTGAGACCCAGCAAGAGCCGATCATTGAAGTCTCTCGGATTGTAAATCCCATCCGAATCTGCGATGAGCGTATCGAAGAGGGCACACAACTCAAGCAACCGATGCCAATCGGCGCAGTTGCGCGATAAACGCGACACCTCATAACCCATGATGATGCCCACCGTGCGCAGGCCCACATCGGCGACCAGTTTCTGGAAGCCATCGCGGCTCGAAGCGTGCTTGCCCGAGCGACCTTGATCTTCGTCGATGATCGCAATCTGATCTTTCCTCCAGCCCAACTCAAGCAAACGCTCTTTCAGAGCACGCTGATTGAACCCGCTCTCGCGGTTGTTCAGGACTTGTTTGGGATCGGATTGGCGGACATAGACTACCGCCTGGCGTTGGCGATAGTTGGCTTGAATCTTCGTGAAGCCGTTCATTGTCTACCTCCTCCGTGAGGATGCGTACGATGGCCTCGGCGACCGCGGCGCGTTCGGTCACGGGCAGTTGTTCCCAGACGTTTAGGCTGGCGATGTGTCGCATGTTTGGCCCTCCTGGCGTTGCCCATAGCCTGAAAGGCCGACACCAACTCTGCAACGGCAGCTGCCGTCAAGACCGTACCTGGCGGACGAGGTGTCCCGGAGAGATCCGTGCTGGCAACAGGGACGTATGCGAATTGATTGGGAAAGATCTCAACTTGGCAGTGCCGAATGTGGCCAGGAAGGTAGGCAAGACCGGCCAGCTTCAGAATCCTACCAAAGAGAGGATGCGTGGAATCGGTGACGGTGACTCGGCCTTCGCAGACTTCAGTGACTAGAGGTGTTTTACGTTGGCTGTGGTTTGCCCGTTCCGGCGTTGCCGATGAAGCAGCAGTTGGCGCACTGGTCGATCCATTCGCCGCGGGCTAGTTCGAGGATCTTGGGCTTACTCAAGGCTGGGATCGCGGAGAAGTCGTAGGTATCGAAATCCTTGTACACCGGGAAGCCGGCCTGCTTGATCCGGGCCTTGAGCACATTGGCGGATCGGGCTGCTACCTCCAATTCGGTCAGGCGCAAGAGATATTGTTCGTAAGTCTCGTTGGCCGTCGCTGCCTCGCGGGCCAGCTTCTCGAACTCGGCATGGATGGTCGGCAAGCGTAGCTGCTTCAAGTTGGCTTTCACCAACAGCGTGTTGGTCTCGGGCATGAGTCACCTCTTCCTGGGAAAGGAGCAAATCGAACTGACGGAGATTCGGGAGCGGTACTTGAACGGCCGCGATCAAGGCGTGGCCATTCTCCACTTCCGTGGTCGGCGTGGTCGTGTCCGCGCGTTCGGCGGCACGGCGGACGCGCGGACAATCGCCTCGACCTCGTAGGCATCGCCGATCCGGCCCCGTTCGATGGCGTATTGCACGCGCGCCACCGGATGTTCAGCCAACAGTTGCAGAACGCGGATGAACTGCCGGGCACCGGCGGTGGGACCGTGGTGGCGTTCCAGATCGGTCCGCAGCTCGGCAAACACCGCCGGCAACTGCCAGTGCCGATAGACGTTGGCGTGGTCCAGGGCCGCCGGTTTGCGGCCCAACATCACCAAATAATGCAGCGGATCCAACACTTGCACACCTTGTTCGTAACTCCGTGGCTGACGGGCGATGACCTGGTCGCCAGCCACGACCTCGACGCGTTCCACGTAACCCTTCACGGTCACCGTGGTGAACGCATAGGCCCGTGGCACGCTGTAGGCGTTGTGATCGAAGCGCACCGTCTGATACTTGTCCACCGTGGCCGGCTGCACGATGCAGGCATCGAACCCTCGGGCCGGCAGTGGCAAGGCCGCAGTCCAGTCGCGCTCCCAGCGCTGGCCGATCGTCTCGGTCTGGCCGGCTTGCGTGCGCTCGCGGTCGCGCAAGCAGCAGGCGCGGAGATGGCGGTTCAACTCCTCCAAGTCCTTCACCTGCGGCACGGGCGTGGCCCAGTCTTGCTGCAGGAACTGCACGCGTCCTTCGACGCGCGGCTTCTCCTGCGGTCGGCGCACCAGGCAGAAGCGCGGCTCGAAATTGTAATGGCTGGCCAGGGCGACGTAGCGCTGGTGGAGTTGCCGGCTACGGCCCTTGAGAAGATGGGGCGCCACCGTCTTGGGGTTGTCCCACCACACTTCGCGCGGCACGCAGCCAAAGAAAGCAAACGCCTCGGCCATGCCGTGCAGGATCGCCTCGGTCCGCTCCGTCGGCAGGGCGATGGCGAAGGGGCAGTTGGAGTACGACCAGGTCACGACCAGCACAGGCACTTGCTTCCGTCCCTCGGGCAAGTCGATGTAAATATGGCCGAAGTCGGCTTCCAGGCGCTGACCCGGATCCTGATCGAGTGGAATGAACGTCTCACGCAGGTGCCGCCGACACTGGCGCACATAGAGCCGAACGCGCTCATAGCCGCCCGTGAAGCCGTGCTCTTGCTGTATCTTCTGGTCGCGGCGCTGCTGGTAGCCGGATATTGGTGGTTCGCGCACCTGATGATTCAAAGCTGCTGAAACGAAACGCGGTTGTCTGTCACGAAACTACTTTCGTTGCAGAGGTTACGTTGCACAGCCCGTTTGGTGCAACCGTTGGTGCAACGCAATTCAGTCGTAGGTCAATGGTCCCCGTTGCTCTTTCCGCCGCTCTGCTATCGTCGCGACCGCCAGTCAACGGAAGCTCGGGGAGTAAATCCAAGGCACTTTGAACGGCCGACAACTTAGGATCGGTGTACACTCCCATCGGGCGCTTGATGTCGGAATGCCGCAATTGGTTACGTACGAGGTCGGATTGGTGACAGGGAAACGTCTCATTTTCCCGGCCAGTGATCAAAATGGGCTTCCATCATCGGTACGGCCCTTTACGCGCAGTCGTCTTGCCTTTGCGAATGGCATTTTGTTTGCGTAACTTGGCGCGGCGACGAACTTCACATGGTTTTTCGTAATGCTTATGCTTGCGCAATTCCTTTATAACCCCGCTGCGCTCGAGCAGTTTTTTGAAACGGCGCAAAGCGGCGCCGATTGGCTCTCGGTCATAAATGCGCATGCGCAATGGCATGGATTCTCCCGCAAAGCAGGTGAGCGCTGACCCAGCGGCGAGCAAGGTCTGCGCTTGCCGTTCACGTTAATAACGCCTGTTGCCATAGTCGCCGCCGCGCGAATGGCCGTGGCCGCCCCCTTCGGTTTTGGGTCGAGCCTCGTTGACCGTCAACTGCCGGCCGTCCGTCTCCCGTCCGTTCAGTGCCGCGATTGCGGTCTTGGCTTCCTCATCGGTCTTCATTTCCACGAAGCCGAATCCTTTCGACCGGCCGGTTTCCCGGTCCAGGATAAGTTGAGCCGACTGCACGGTGCCGTGGGCCTCAAACAGCTTCACGAGATCGTCTTGCGTTACCGTAAACGCCAAATTGCCCACGTACAACTTTCTACCCATTTGCAAACTCCAGAAAAAAACGGACCGCTCATCCGATACGGACAAGCCAGGCCAATGGGGACAAACCAACACAATCAGAGACTTTCTCCGCTGACACGGCGGAGTACGCGGCGCACGGCGTGCCGTGATCCCGCAAACAATCCAATTCGATCACGCCGGCACGACTTCGAGCTCCAACTCGGGCATGCGGTCCACAACCACCTGCAGGAAATGAACACCTTTGTTCCGGGCGAGCAGTTCCACAAGCTTTTCATCCGCGGCCGCCCTCTGGCTATAGTCGAATATCGCGACCAGTCTCATGCCGAGGTCAAAGACGCCCCACCGAGCGCGGCGCCGGAGCGGCGGTTTCTTCGCTCGCAGTTTCCGGACCCTCGACGGCGTTACGCCTTTCACGCGCTTTTTCTTCTCCTTCGGCGCAGCGTCTGCCTGTGAGTCCTCCGACTCATACTCATCGGCCTGTGGTTCGCGCAGTTCCCGTCGATTCAAAGTGCGCGTTGCCATTTCAACCTGCTTTCCAGTTTGGGTTCAATCATGGGTGGGACACCGTTTTGCGATGGAGTGAATGTGGGCCTGCGCGAACGACACTGTCGAGCCCGCGGACAGTTGCGCCAAACCCACCATGGCCGGCCTCTCCACCAGCCGGCCCAGGTATGCGCTTCCCCGAATTCTTGTGATCTCAACAATAAGCGTTTCCGCTCCGAAAGGTTTGATCCTGCTCAAGAGTGTAACTCGGACGTAATCGCCGACGTCTAATGCAAGGATTTCACTCTCCAGCTCGGCATCGAGGATACCTGCCTGGCGGCGCATTTCCTCGATATTCTCGATGTCCAACGACACCAAGCGTGCTTCCGGCGCCTTGTCGGAGAGCACCTGGATCAACGCGGATCGAGTATTAGAACGAGCGTTTCTAGCGGTTGCTTCGTTGGAAAGGTCTGTCACAGATATTTCCTCGTAATTTCCGGCGTCGAATTTACGATGTTTCCGTCCCCATCCGCAACCAAAAAATAGCTGTGGGCAAGCCGGAACGAAGTCGAATCGGTGCCAACGAAAACATTGACCCGAAAGTGGTTGTCCCACAGTTGCCGAACCTGGAATTGATACAAATCATCCGGCTGCCCCAGTGTGCGAAGGACGCGCGCGCCAATTTCGGCACTGAGTCGCCGACGATCTGTTTTCTCTGGCTTGGCGGCCGGTTTGTCATCGGGTATCGATTGCATGGTTTTACCTGTTCGTTCAAATCAAATAATCGTTCACATCGTAGCGCGGCAGGACGGCCACAAAAATGGTGCCCCGCCCTTCAATCGTATCGACCGTGAATGTGCCGCCGCTGCGTTCGACCAGCAACTGCACGACGGCTAAGCCCACGCCCAGGCCTGCCTCCCGCGTTGGCGCCGCGCGATAATACAAATCCAGGATCAGATCGGCTCGCCCGTTGGGAAGACCAAGGCCGTTGTCCGCGACCCGCAGCTCGTAGCCGTCGGGAACAGCGCGAAGGCCCACGGCCACCCATGATTGGTCCTTGCTCGGATCGCGATATTTGAGAGCATTGGAGATAAGGTTTTCCAAGATGTGCCGTAGGCGGGCGGGGAACCACTCCAGGTGTTCGCTTTCCAATTCAACACGGAGGGCGACGTTGGTCACCCCGACCAAGCGCTGTTGCGCCCGGAAAACCTGCTCCAACAATGGCCGCATTGCCACGGCGATAACCTGATCGTGGGCCGGATGGTAACCTGGCGGCTCCTGGACGTCGCGCAACACGGCGGTTAGCTGATGGGTCTCGCGATCAATTTCCGCCAGTTTGGGCACGTTGCTTGTGCCATTGCCACTGAGAAGTTGCAATCTCTTCAATGCTGCATGCACTTCCTGCTGTACGAATAATGCCTGCTTGCGCAGGCGGTCCACCTCCAGTTCCAAGTCGGCCACGTATGCCAAAAGCTGGTGTTCATGGAACGTATTGCGGGCTATTTCCCTTTGATTTGGTTTCATGCTTGTGCCTCCTGGATCAATAACTGACCCAGAATCGGGAGTTTCGTGCGTGGGCGGCCCAAGAAAGTTCATTCGTTCCTTCAGGCATTGCCGTTGATGGTTGTACTGTCGTCGGCGCGCTGGATGTCGATTAGCTCCACTTGCAGTTCAAGAGTCATGCCGGCCCAACGGTGATTGGTATCTACACGCACGGCGTTGGGTCCGATTTCCACCACACGAACATGACGATGACTGCCCTGGTGATTCGTCAGCTTCACCCATTTGCCAACCGCTAGTGGCTCTTCCAGGGAGAACCGGGTCCGGGGCAATCTGCGAATCCTGACGGGGTCGGCAAGACCGTAGGCGCGCTCCGCAGGCACTATCAGGGATGCCTGTTGGCCGGGCGACAGGCCAATCAAAGCCAGCTCAAGCCCGGGCAAGCGCGGATGATCGAAGCCAATCACGATCTGCAAGGGCGTTCGGCCGCGTGACCGCGATGAGAACACGGTACCGTCTTGAAAGCGCTTGTTGTAATGGACTTGAACGCTGTCGCCCAATTGAGCCGTTAGCATGATACGTTCCTTCCAACCGGACCAGCCGGAAAAAGCAATCTTGAGTCGAGATGGGTGGACTTCCCGAATTGCGCGTTCGGTCATCGAAGCCGCGCTATCATCCGGGCGTGGCCGTCGCTTCGGAGCGCTTGGACATTACAGCGGAATTTCCGTACGGAAAATGATCGACATCTCCGTGCACACGAGGACAGCGAGCTTCGTCCTACTCCGCACGCTTGATGTCCACCGGATCCGAAGATGGAGTCTGGGGAAAAGGAAGGCATCATGAATGGAGAGCAACCCTTCGTATTGTATGCAACGAGACACATAAAAACCAAACTTTCGGCAAAACGAACAACGTTCTGGCGCGCTTTCTCATTGTCTTTCCGGCCCTTCGAATCGAGCCAGGAGGAAGGCATTTACCGACTCGAAATCCGCAGCGGCTGTTCTCGGAATGCGCACGGCTCGTTTCAGCAACGTTCTCGCCGCAAGCCCCGCGGGGAGCATGGCCAAAAGCTGAAGCACCTGAGCGCTGAGTTCCTCGATCAATTCATGAAAGATCAACGATACGATTGGCGGCGCAGCGCCGGCCACCATACAGTTTTCTGCCACAAGCTGGGCGTAGACGACTGCCGCTAAGCACTTACCCACACCGATCAGCAACCTGGTATCGCCAGACAAATTCAGCGAGGCAATACCATCGGCGACGAACGCATGAAACGCCTGAAGTTGACTCACAAATAAGCGCACATTGGTTAACCCATGCAGTGGCCGATAGGCCGTTGCGTAATGTGCGAATCGAACGGTTTTGGGATTCCGGTCGCCTGCTTCCATCCAGTATGGGTTTTCGCCTGGATCATCATCGTGCCGGCTCAGCGACTCCGGAAACGGGATATCGTCATCCCGGCCGGCGAAGTAGTTGCCGATGAACTGCGCCGTCTGCCCGAAGTTAATGTGGGTGCTTCCTTCGACGACTGGGATCATTGCAACTTCGCGCAGTGCCGATTCGAAGTAGGTCTCGGACTCGAATGCCCGCGCGCCGATGCATTCCGATAGAAGCGACAGGACCTTAACGCCTTCGGTGCTCAACTTCGCCTTCTGAACAGCGTGAAACAACAAAAAGCGGCGATCGTTTCGGTCTGCTACTTGAAGGTAGTCGAGCGCCCGGTACGCGAAGAATTTCATGGCGGTTAGCCGGGCGAAGGCCGCGGCGGTCGCGAATCGAATGTGGGCCATGTCCAGGAGTGACTTACCATACAGAACGCGGCGGCGCGTATGAGCCAAAGCTTCGGCAAAGGCGTGCTCGCAAATGCCGATGGAACCGAAGCCCAGGAAGAACTTGCCCAGGTTGACGGTGGTAAAGACTGACTCCCATGCCTCGCGATCGCGCGAGATCACATCGGCTTCCTGAATCGGGTAGTTATTGACCTCGAATCCGCCGACGAAGGCGCTACGAATTCCGAGCGTGCGGATCTTCTGCACGTTTTGAAGCGCCGGCGCTTCCTCCGGCCGCAGCACGAAGAATATAAATGGTGCTCGCTTCGATGTGCTGGCAGCTCCAGCCCTGCCTTTCCTGCCCAGGATCGTAATCATGCTGGCTGCGTTGACGTTGCCAATATAGTATTTCGAGCCGTTAGCCTCGGCAGCCGAGTCGCCCCTCGGCGTCACCGTGAATTCATTCGCGAAGAGGTCGGAGCCGTGCGCCTGTTCGGAAACGGCAAACGCGAACAGCCCGCCGTTCTCGAGTTTCGCGATCGCTTCTTTCTTCAAAGCCTCGTTGGCACTTATCAGAATGGGAAACAGGCCAAGAAACGAGACCTGCAAGCTGTAGGCATGCGCGGGCGCAAAATAAGAGAGAGTTTCCCCAAAGCGCGTCAGCTTCGCCATGCTAAAGTGGCTGCCTCGGTTCGAATAACGCTTGGGTGAAAGTAGACCTGCGTAGATCCCATGCCTGGCTTGGTAGTCAATCCAATCCTGATACCAGACTTCTTCCCGGTCTTCTCGTTTGAGCGCCGTCAGCCCCTTCGTCCGAAAGAAATCGACGACCAGCCTGACAGCAGGATCGCGAACATACGCCGGCGGTCCGGCGTCTGGCGCTGCCGCCTCGAACGACACAGGATACAAGGCATCAATGGAAATGGTAATCTCGTCAAGCGATCGTTTAGTTTCCGGAAAGGGTCTCGCGTGGACCTTGTTATCCGCCTTTCATGGCGCCGTGGCCATTCCCAGGCGCCGCAGCCAGCGGAAATGCGAAATGATTCCCGCCAGGAAGCTCTTGTGAGACACGTACCGAATCCCCATTTCGCGGCAGGTCTCTTCGACAATCTTGGACAGCGCCGGGTAATGCACATGGCAAATGCGCGGGAACAGATGGTGCTCGATCTGGAAATTCAGTCCGCCCAGCAGCCAGCAGAGGATCCAGCTTTTACGGGCGAAGTCCACGGTCGTCTCCACCTGATGAACGTCCCAGGAATGCTTCATGCGCAGGGTGTTTGCTCTCGGTATGGGGTACTCCGCCTCTTCCACGCAATGGGCCAGTTGAAACACGACCGCCAGCGCAACCCCCATCACACCAGTTACGATCATGTAAAAAAGCGCTACATCCCAAACTGAATGCCAGCACAATGGGATCGCGAAAGCAATTGTGAACGAGATCAGTTTTCCACCCACGAAGATGACCAGGTCCCAACCGTGCGGCCGCGGAATGCGATGCGGGCCGATCTTGCCGGCAACGACGTCCTGGAAATCGCCAAACAGGTGCCAGCGGGCCGCCATCAGGCCATAGAGCGGCCAAAGATAAAACTGTTGCCAGCGATGCCAGCGCCGGCGGGGCGCATGCGGCGACAACCTTGCGAAGCGGCCGACATCAATATCGGTGTCATGCCCCGCCACGTTCACGTACGTGTGGTGGAAAACATTATGCTTCCAGCGCCACAAGTAGGAACTGGCGCCGATCAGGTCGGCCGTCATCGACATCAACTTGTTCACCCACAACCGCCGCGAAAATGCCTGGTGCCCGCCGTCATGCTGAATATTGAATCCGACCGCCGCCAGCGACAGCCCAAGGGAAACGGCCAGCGGCAAGGCTGTCCACCAAGCGCCGGCGCCGAAGACGAGCAGCCCATATGAGGCCGCAAACCAGATCATAACGATAGCCGTCTTCAGGTACATCTTTGGGCAGTCACGCGGGTGTCGCCCGGTGCTGCGAAAGTATTGATCGACGCGGCGCCGCAGTTCTTGCAAGAATCCCTCGCTGTCATTGAACTTCAATCGGCCGGAATTGGTCGCCGGTTGCGAAGAATCGGCTCGCTCGGATACAATTGCTGTTTCAACAGACATGACTCTAACCTTCTACATTCGGTAACGTGAAAAAACCGCGCTCAGCTGCTTCCGCGCCAACTGCCACTGTTCACTTAGCGCGTCTTAGGTTGACTTACTCTTTTCGCGCAAATCCTGTGCCGGCGGGGGCGCGCTCCTTGGGTCATTCCTGGTCATGTCTTCATCCAAGGTGAATCGAAACTCGTGCTTGGGAGCAGTGGTGCCCGACCCGATGCTGAACCATCCCAGGTATACTCCAAGGCCGAGAACGACTGTTAGAGCCAACACGACCAGCAAGAGAGCGCCCATGATCACTAACACAATCGGTCCGATGGACATGGTTCACGCCTTTCATTCCACTCCAAAAATGGCCTCGAAAATCAACGAGCCTCGCGGCCTACAAAAACCCATTCCCAGAGTTTGAATGTCAGCCACAGCGGCCCCAAGATCGTCGGCCAGACTTCGGCCCAGCCGACGTTCTCCCGCATCGCCGCGTTGTCGCGGAACTCCATTGCCAGAGCGATAAAGCCGCTCAACGCCCAGCCGGCAATTAACCACCAGTACCATTCCATCTTGCCTTCGCTTTCGGACACGGCTTTGATGGGCCACGCCCCGTTAATGACGGCTCGCGCTTCAGCGCGGCGCACTTGGCGCAGCAGCTTGGCGCGTGCGAATACGTTCCCACACCTCCGAACGGTGAACCAATATCTCTCGATCGACCTCGAATCCGAGCCGGACCCTCGTGCCGCGAATATCGAGCACAGTCACTTTGAGAATCGGCTCGCAGCCTTCTGTGCCTCCGACCACGACCGATTCACGGCATTTTCTCGTTAGCACCAACATGGCTGAACCTCCATTTTCATGAATGATCGTTCGATGTAATTGCCATTTCGTATTCCGCAGGAATTCGGCCGGAGAGCAGGAACACGTACACCATGGTGCCGGTTGCGAAGACCTGCATCACAGCGCCGGTAACCGTCTCAAGCTTCGCCGTTGCTTCGCACACCTCCAGGCCGGTGAGTCGTTTAATTTCCTGGAGCAACGTGCCGCAAGAACTGGCGAAGAGCTGCCGGTGATAATCTTGCATTTGGGCGGCACCCGCCGGGCTTTTGGCCAACCTGATTTCGGCAGGCGACAGGGCATCGTTTAGCGTGACAACTACCGTATCGTGATTCACGACGACGTTTACGGCTTTGGGCTTGTGGCCCGTATTCTGCTCTTGGAAAGCGCCGACTGCTGCGGCGATTTGCTGAGTCATTGGTAGGTTGGCGTTATCCAGAGGAACCGATCCAATCGCCTTCTTCAGTTCGTTCTGATGAAGCAAGGCAAAAAAAACCGACGTGATGGAACGCGCTAGCGCGTTCAACCACGTCGGCTTACTCTTCAACGGACCCCCCACAAAATGGGGTTGTCCCTTACCTAGTCATCCGACTGAGTATAAAAACCTCTTTGCGAGGCCCCGGAAACTCGCGGAGCCCCTCACTCATCCGTGATTATAGCAGATCGAGTTGGAAACACAAGTTCCGGGTTTCCGCCAGATGGTGGCGACAGTCTGATACTCTCCGGCCAAATCATGATTGAGGCCGTCGATCAAAGCTTGGCGGTTGATAGCTGGTGAAGCGCGCAAACGAGCGCTTCCATTGTCGACTTCTTTATTATCGGCTGGGATCCTTCGCATGGGCGTAGTCATAAGTCGCACCTCTTCTTGTTTAAGAACAGTGTCTTTCGTCGATGGTCCCGTGCGAGCGGCCGCGGAGGCGTAGCGGTTCGTTCAGGCGGCCTGTAGCACTTTGATTACCACTGCCGTTATGTCATCGTCTTGGGCAAGATTGTGGGAGAAGGCGCGGACGGCATGATAGAGGTTGCGCGCGATTTCGGACGCCGTATTCCTTCGGTAAACACGGACAATGTCGATTGCCCGCTGGAAGCCGAAAGCGGCATCGTCCGGAGCCCGCGCCTCGATGACTCCATCCGTCAGCAAGAGGACAAGGTCACCTGGTTCGAGGGCGATCGCGGGCCCTACCTGAAAGTCGCCGTCCTGAAATAGCCCGAGGGGCGGGCCGGTGCTCCCCAGCAATGTCTTAACGGCGCCGGTGGAATCGAATACGCAGCCCTGCGGGTGACCGGCATTGGTAAACATGAGGGAACGGCTGCGGGGGTCGATTCGAGCCAGAAAAAGGGTGACGAAATGACCATCGGTGACGTCGTCTACGAGACGGCGGTTGACCAGGGCCGCAATGCTGCCCAAGTCGTCCTCGGGCGTCAGCGCGAAGGCGCGCAGGTAGGCACGGGTTTCCGTAATGAGCAACGCC
>Ga0070732_10001523_pt1 | contig 12646 bp, 9 predicted proteins | sample Coa_R1_5_FD_66449 | JGI IMG/M metagenome (GOLD analysis project Ga0070732, IMG submission 66449) | Surface soil microbial communities from Centralia Pennsylvania, which are recovering from an underground coalmine fire - Coalmine... | ecosystem: Environmental > Terrestrial > Soil > Unclassified ...
AGCTGCCGCCGAGTGTCTACCTGCGCTACGGCGGCACCGCGCCGGCCCAGGCGGCCGCCGCGCGCGAGCTCGTCTGGCACTCGGGAGCTGCGCTGGTGCTGATCGTGCTGCTGCTGGCGCTGGCGTTCGGCCACAGCCGCCACGTGCTGCTGGTGCTGGCGGCGCTGCCGAGCACGCTGATCGGCGGCGTGGCGGCGGTGGCGCTCACCGGCGGCTCGCTGTCACTCGGGGCCATGGTCGGCTTCGTGGCGCTGTTCGGCATGGCGGCGCGCAACACCATCCTGCTGATCTCGCACTACGAGCATCTGGTCAGCAGCGAGGGCCAGCGCTGGAGCCCGGCGACGGCGCTGCGCGGGGCCGAGGAGCGACTGACCCCGGTGCTGCTCACCGCGCTGCTCACCGCGCTCGCCCTGCTGCCGGTCGCGCTGCAGGCGCGCGAGCCCGGCCACGAGATCGAAGGGCCGATGGCGATCGTGATCCTGGGCGGGCTCGTTTCCTCCACTCTGGTGAGCCTCGTGCTGGTGCCGCCGCTCGCGGCACGCTGGCTCCGCCCCGCCTGAGCTCGCGTTTGCAGGCCCCGCTGCGCCACTGGGGCGTTCCTGCAACACTCGTGAGTCACACTGTAGCCATTTTGGTCCCAACTCCTCCCTGCGGGGCCTCTGGGCCTGCATAAGTCCTTGTTCCGCGTGTGCACCCTCTGTTGCCAGGCAGCAACGCGAGTTGGCACGTCGCTTGCTACCGCGGCATGGGTGGCTGCGCCAGCGCGCTGCCGCATGGCATCACGAAGGAAACCTGTGGGGAGTACCTCAATGAAGAACATCAGCGTAGCTCAGCAGATGCGACGGGCATCGCTTGCCGGCGCCCTGTTGGCGGCAGTGGCGTTGCCGGCGGGGGCGGTGGATCTGAAGACCGGCGACGGATCCTGGACGTTTTCGATTTCCGGCAATGTGAACGTCGACTACATCTATTCGAGTTGCCAGAGCCCGGCCAGCGCAGCTCCGGTCGACGGCGGCCTGACCTGCGTCGGCTCGGCGAACGGCAACAACGTCTCCAATATCGGCAACGGCCTGCTGCCGGCCGCGTTCAGCTTCGGCGTCGCGACCACGCAGAACGGCATCGACCTGGCCGCGCACCTCGGCCTGTATCCGGGCATCGCGACCAACGACGGCGGCAGTCCGAATCTGCAGGGTGGCAACAGCAACGGGTCGTCCAACACCGCGCTCGGCAGCACCGGACTGGACCTGCGCCAGGTGTACATGACGTTCGGCAACAAGGACATGGGTACCTTCACCCTCGGCCGCAACATCGGCCTGTTCGGCGCCGACGTCATCTTGAATGACATGACGCTGCTCGGCGTCGGTGCGCCGGGCTCGGCCGCCTCGGCGGCGCCCTCCAACACGACGCTCGGCGGCATCGGCTTCGGCTACATCTATACCGACTGGCTGGCGCAGATCGACTACACGACGCCGGACATGTCCGGTTTCGCATTCACGGTCGGCATCTTCGATCCGATCAATTCGCTGAGTGACGCCGCGACGGTGCAGCCGAAGAAGGCGCCGGGCTTCCACGGCAAGCTCAGCTTCACCATGCCGCTGTCCGGCGAGGGCAACAAGTTCTACGTCTCCGTGGCGGCGCTGACCCAGGAGCAGGACTACGTGGCCGGAACCACGCCCTACGACTACCGCGGCACCGGCGAAGACCTGTTCGCCAAGCTCGACCTGCAGGGCTTCGAGGTGTTCGGCTACGTCTATCACGCCGACGGCCTCGGCACGACTGCGCTGTTCAACGGCGGCGCGATCAACACGGTGGTCAACGGCGTCCCGGTGTTCGGCGAGACGCGCACCTCGAAGGGCTACCTCGCGCAGGTGTCGTACAAGATCGGCGATGTGAAGCTCGGCGTGAACTACGGCGACAGCAAGCTCGACAAGGCCTCCGGGGATGACCCCAACCTGGTCACCGACAACAAGAAGGCGACCGTGGGCGTGTACTACTCGCTCACCAAGAACCTGATGCTGCTCGGTGAAGTCAGCCGCACCAAGAGCGAGTCAGATGCCGGCAGCAACGATGCGACGACGGTCAACGTCGGTGCGTTCTTGGGCTTCTGAGCGCGCCACGCGCCGATGCGCTGTGCGGCTACGATGGATCGCGTCGCGGCGGCGGACCTCGCCGCCGCGACGCGCAGCTGCGCGCAGCGGCAGCATCAGCTTGGCCTCACTGCGAATCGCGCACGTCACGCCGCGCGGCGTGCGCTCGAGGCATTGCTGCATCCCGCACGCGATGAATTGCCTCGCGCGGTTCACTGCAACAACTGTGTCACATGTGACACAGGGTTTGTAGCGACCGCGGCGAGGGCTTCACACGATGACGGGAATGCTGCAGACCGGTGCGAACAAGACTACGATATTCGATCTAAATATCTCATTAAGTTCAAAGGGAATAACGGGGCGTGGGTGGGAGAGATGGGAGCTTGCGTAGCCGATTCGGGCATGCCGTGCGCATGCTCAACGAGCGGTCGCTCGCGGCGATCACGGATGCACGAACGATACAACTCGAAGTCTAGGAGAAGTGCGTATGCGATTTCATAGAACTCTGTACGCCGTGAGTGCCGGTTTGGCACTTGGTGCGTTCTGCGCAGCGGCAATCGGGGACGAGGTCGCCGATCGGGCGAAAGATCCGAATCTGTGGGCCGCTCCCGGCGGCGATCAAGCACTGACGCGGCACAGCGCTCTGAAGGCGATCAGCACATCGAATGTTGGTCAGCTGCAGATGATCTGGTCGCAGTCGAGCGGCACGCTGCGCGGCCACGAGGGTCAGCCCCTGGTGGTGACCGTGAACGGCAAGTCGATGATGTACATGGAGAGCGGCTGGCCGAACATCATCCAGGCGCTCGATCTGACCGACCCGGATCATCCGAAGGAAGTCTGGAACTACAAGAAGACGACCAATCGCGATGAGTCCGCCGTGCCGCGCGCCTGCTGCGACACCGTCAACCGCGGCATGTCGTATGCGGATGGCAAGCTGGTGTTCGGCACCCTCGACGGCTTCGTGATCGCGCTGAACGCGGTCACCGGCAAAGAGGACTGGGTCGTCAAGCATGCCTATCCGGACAAGGGCGAGACGATCACCCCGGCACCGCTGATCGCCGAGGGCAAGGTGCTGATCGGTTTCGGCGGCGACGAGTTCGCCGCGCGTGGCCGCTTCACCGCCTACAACCTGGCGGACGGCAAGAAGGTCTGGGAGTGCTACAACACCGGCAGCGACAAGGACGTGTGCCTCACCAAGAACACCAACAAGAAGCATCCGGAATACGGCACCGCCGGCAAGGACGTGGGCATCTCCAGCTACCCGGGCGACGAGTGGAAGCGTGGCGGCGGCGCCATGTGGGGCTTCTACAGCTACGATCCGGAACTGAAGCTCGTGTATGCCTCGAGCGGCAACCCCGGTCTGTGGAGCCCGCAGTATCGCTGCGGCGCGACCCCGATCACCCAGGAGGCCTGCAACAGCGGCAAGTGGGACAACAAGTGGTCCATGACGATCTTCGCGCGCAACGTCGAGACCGGCGAAGTCGTATGGGCTTACCAGATGACGCCGTTCGACCAGTGGGACTATGACGGCATCAACGAGAACATGCTCGAAGATGCGACCGTCGATGGCAAGGCTCGCAAGATCCTGATCCACTTCGATCGCAACGGCTTCGCCTATGTGCTCGATCGTACCGACGGCACGCTGCTGCGCGCCCACAAGTACGTGACCACCAACTGGGCCGAAAAGGTCGACATGAAGACCGGCCGCCCGGTGAAGGTGTACGAGCACTCGCCGCTGAAGGCGCACGACAACACGCAGGCCTGCCCGTCCGCGATGGGCGGCAAGGACCAGCAGCCGTGCGCGATCGATCCGAAGGAGCCCGGCATCGCCTACTGCCCGACCAATAACTGGTGCATGGAAGACGAGCCCCAGGAGCGGTCGCATACGCAGCAGGGCATCGTGTACGTGTTCGCCAACGTGTACATGTACCCGGAGAAGCCCGGCATCACCGGCAAGTTCAAGAAGTTCAACGTCCTGACGGGCGAGACCGTGTGGGAGATCCCCGACCCGTATCCGAACTGGGGCGGGGCCCTGGTCACGGACGGCGGCCTGGTCTTCTACGGCAGCCTGAACGGCGACTTCCGCGCGGTGGATCGCTCGAGCGGCAAGGTGCTGTGGCAGCGTCGCCTGGGATCGGGAATCATCGGCAACCCGATCACCTACAGCATCGGTGGCAAGCAGTACGTGTCCGTGTGGAGCGGCATCGGCGGCTGGATCGGCCTGCCGGTGACTGCGGGCCTTGACCTGAACGACAAGTTCGGCGCGATCGGCGCCACGGCCATGACCAAGGCTGCGAACCTCAGCATGATCCCGCAGGGCGGTACGCTGTACACCTTCGCAGTGAAGGAGTGAAACGCCGCCAGGGATTGATGGTCAGATAGTTGAGGTCCAGAGGACGCGCCCGGCGGCAACGCCGGGCGCGTCCCTCGCTCCAGGGCGGGCAGACACAGCAGGGACCTGGCGCCGCACGGACCGCGCAGGACTTCAGGAGCCGAGCCGAATGACGATGCGGACGAGAAGCGGGTTGGTGCCGGCCGCGGCACTGGCCCTGGGAGTGGTCACGCTGCTGGCCACGCCGCGCAGTGAAGCTCAGGCCTCGCTGCGCGTGTGCTCCGATCCGGGCAACATGCCGCTCTCCAACAGTCGCGGCGAAGGCCTCGAGAACAAGATGGCCGCGGTGCTGGCCAAGGCGCTCGGCACGACCGTGACCTACTACTACCGGCCGGGCATCGAGCGCGGGCTGATCCGCAACACCCTCGATGCCGAGCAGTGCGACGTCATGCTCGACATGCCGGTCGACTCCGACGACGTCCTCACCACCAAGGCGCTGTACCGCACCACCTTCGTGCTGGTGTACCGCAGCGACCGGGGCATTCACCTCAAGAACCTCGACGACCCGCAGCTCAAGAAGCTGACGGTCGGCGTGTACGAGACCTCCGCGATCCGTGAAGCGCTCACCGACCACGCGGCCGGCAAGATCCAGGTGCACTACCTGAGCCACAACGCCGACCTGGTGCCGGAGAACCAGCCGAGCTACCAGGTGCAGCAGGTGATCGACGGCAAGCTCGACGTGGCCGCGGTGTGGGGGCCGATGGCCGGTTACTTCCGCAAGCAGGCGCCGCTGGTGATCCAGCCGGCGAACCTCATGGACGACACGGTGCCGCTGGAGTTCGACATGGCGCTCGCCGTGCGCCGCAGCGATCACGACCTGCAGCAGCGCCTCGACAAGGCCATGCAGGACTCGCGTGAGGAGCTGCGTGCGGTGCTCAACGACTTCGCGGTGCCGCTGGTCAGGTGCGACAGCTGCATCATCGACGGCGATCTGCCGGCACACGGTCCGTACCAGGCGCCCAAATCCAGCGCCCCGGCGGCGCACGCGCAGGAGGTGAGCATCGCGCAGCTCGATGAGTGGCTCAAGCACGGCGCCAACGTCAACGTCGAGCTCAACAACGCCGTGCTGGCCGACGACCAGAAGCGCGTCGCCTATCTGCTGGACAAGAAGCACGCCTCGGTGGGCGCCCCGGACATGCAGGGTGAACTGCCGCTGCACCACGCCATCATCCAAGGTTCCCCCTCGATGGTGGCGTTCCTTATCGCACGCGGCGCGGATGTCAATCAGCGTGACCGCGACGGCTGGACGCCGCTCATGCAGGCGGGCTACTGCGACGACGCGGCCGACGTCAAAGTGCTCAAGGAGCACGGCGGCGATCCCAACGCGCTCAGTCCGCAGAACTACACCGCGCTCGGTATCGCCACGCAGTACGGCAAGAACGCCGCGGCGCTGGCGCTGGTGGAAGCCGGCGCCGACCCTGCCAGGCCGATCGGCGAGGGCGGCTACACCCCGCTCATGCTCGCCACCGCCAACCACGCGCAGCCCCTGGTCGAGGCGCTGCTGAAGAAGGGCGCCGACGTCAACGCCCGCAACTCCGGCGGCGTGACCGCGCTCATGATCGCCGCCGCCAACGGCCGCGCCGAGCTGGTGGAACTGCTGGTACACGCCGGCGCCGACGTGCAGGCGCAGAGCGAGCGCGGCGACACCGCGCTGACGATCGCCCGTGCCAAGGGCAATGAGAAGGTGATCAAGCTGCTGGACGGGGCGTCCGCGCATCCGGGCGCCTGATCTGACCAACGAACGGAAGGCACTGTGGCAAGAAGCACAATCTGGATGGCCGGCCTGACGGCGCTGGCAGCGCCGCTGATCCTCACTTCACTGATTCACGCCCGGCAGGCGAGCCCGCCGGCCGCCGCGGCCCCCGCGGATCAAGCTAAGGCGCAGGCTGCGCCGTCCGGGTCGACCATGACTCCGGTGCAGCGCGCCGACGCGGCCGCCAAGGGCACACTCAAGAACCCGTACAACGACAGCGACAAAGCGGTCGTCGACTCCGGCAGCAAGCTGTACTTCAAATATGGGTGCAACGGCTGCCACGGCGGCAACGGCGGCGGGGGCATGTGCCCGCCGCTGACCAATGACACGTGGGTGTACGGCGGGGACGACGACACGCTGTTCAGGCTGGTCTCCTACGGCACCCAGGCCCTGCAGGAGAAAGGCTATACGCGCAAGGGCATGGAGAACGTCGTCGGCCCAATGCCCCCCATGGGGCAGGTGGTGCAGACGGATGACGATTTGTGGCGCATTCTTGCGTTCGTGCGGTCCAATTACCACGGGGCACCGGAGTGCAAGCTCGGCTGCGGAGGTAACTGAGCCGGCACGTGAGGACCGGTTGGAGGGGGAGCCTTGGTTATGATGCGTGCACGACCTGCATCTCACGGCCATGCGGATCTTTTGAGCAGTCTGGTCCGCAGGCATGGCGGGGAGCTTCCGATCACGGAAGTCGTCCGGAGTTCCTGGACCCGCTGCCTTAACAACTACGCACTCGATCCGCAGGAGACGCGGCGCCCGAACAGCGTCGAGCGCGCCGACCTGCAGATGCGCCGCGAGCGGCTCGGGGTGCTCATGGCCATCGCGCGCATCGAGATGGAAGCGCTCGGCAAGCTCATGAAGCACTCCGAGTACAGCATCATGCTGACCGACCGCGACGGGGTGATCCTGAGCCACCTCGGCGACCCCGGCTTCTCCGCCACCGCCCGCCGCAGCGGCTTCCGCGAAGGGGTGATGTGGAGCGAGCGCGAGATGGGCACCAACGGCATGGGCACCTGCCTGACCGCGCGCCGCCCGGTGATCATCCACCGCAACGACCACTTCCTGGCGCAGAACACCGCGCTCACCTGCTCGGCGGCGCCCATCTTCGACATGCGCGGCGACCTGCTCGCGGCGCTCGACATCTCCGGGGCCTCGTCCAACCCGCAGAGCCACACCCTGGCGCTGGTGGACATGGCGGCGCAGAACGTCGAAAACCGCACGCTGCTGTCGGCCTGCCACGAGTTCAACCTGGTGCGTTTCCACCGCTGTGCCGAGTTCGTCAGCACCCCGGGCGAGGGCGTGCTGGCCTTCGACGATCAGGGCATCGTGCGCGGCGCGAACCGCGCCGCGCTCAAGCTGCTCGGCGCGCGCGACCATGACGCGCTGTGCGGCCAGCGCGTGGACCGCGTGCTCGACACCAGCCTGGGCGCGCTCATGCGCCTCACCGGCCAGACCGGCTACCGCGCCGAGCCGGTGAACGCCAAGGTTGGCGAGCGCCGCTGGTTCGCCACGGTGCACGCCCCGGTCGATGCCGCGCCGCGCACCCAGGTGCCGGTGGGCATCGCACCGGCGGACGGCGAGCCGGCGCTCGAGGCGCGGCCGGCCGCGCCGCCCGTGACGGGCGGCTCGCTCGAGTGCCTGCATTCGACCGACCCGGCCATGCGCCACAACGTCGAGGTGCTGCGCCGCGTGGTCGACCGTGACATCTCGGTCCTGCTGCTCGGCGAGACCGGCACCGGCAAGGGCTACTGCGCGCACGCGATCCACGACGCCAGCAGCCGCGCCGACAAGCCGTTCGTTACCGTCAACTGTGCCGCCATCCCCGAGACGCTGATCGAGAGCGAGCTGTTCGGCCACAAGCCCGGCGCGTTCACCGGCGCCACCCGCGAGGGCGGCATGGGGCGCATCCTGCAGGCCAACGGCGGCACGCTGTTCCTCGACGAGATCGGCGACATGCCGGTGGCACTGCAGACGCGCCTGCTGAACGTCATCGAGGACCGCGAGGTCCTGCCGCTCGGCGGCAACAAGGTGGTGAGCGTCGACGTGCGCATCATCAGCGCCACGCAGCACCACCCGCTCGACATGATCGCCAAGGGCCAGTTCCGCGAGGACCTGTACTACCGCCTGAACGGCATCACGGTGCGGCTGCCGCCGCTGCGCCAGCGTACCGACGGCGCGGAGCTCATCCACAAGCTGCTGCAGGCCGAAGGCAGCGGCGTGCCGCCGGAAGTCGAGCCGGCGCTGCTCGAGCGGCTGCTGCGGCATACGTGGCCGGGCAACGTGCGCCAGCTGCGCAACGTGCTGCGCACCATGCTGGCGCTGCGCGCCGGCGAGCGGCTGACGCTCGCCGAGTTCAACGAGGAATGGCTCGCCGGGGGCAGCGCCGAGAGCGGCACGCCGCCGGCGCCGCCGGCGGGCGCCGAGGGCGAGAGCGCGCTCAGCGACGCCGAGCGCGAGGCGCTGCGGCGCATGCTCGAGGCCTGCCAGTGGAACGTGAGTGCGGCCGCGGCGCGGCTGCACATCAGCCGCCGCACCATCTATCGCAAGATTCACCGACACGGGCTCCTCCGGCACGCCCACGAGGCGGGCCAGCAGGGGTCCGAATGAATACCTCAACCCAGACGAGGCAGAACTACGATGGCTATCAACATCCACCCCTCGGTTGACGGGGGAGTCAAGCCGGGCAACCCGGGCTTCGGCGGCGGCACGCTCACCTGCAAGTGCAGCAGCAACCCGGTGACGGTCAAGATCTCTTCCAACGTGGCCTTCAACCACGTATGCGGCTGCACCAAGTGCTGGAAGCCGCCGGGCGCGCTGTTCTCGCTGGTCGGCGTGACCGGCCGCGACAAGGTCAACGTCACCGCCAACGCCAACAAGCTGAAGATCGTCGACGAGAAGGCGCCGATCCAGCGCTATGCCTGCACCGGCTGCGGCGTGCACATGTACGGCCGCATCGAAAACAAGGCGCACCCGTTCTACGGCTTCGACTTCTTCCACGTCGAGCTGTCGAAGGACCAGGGCTGGGAGGAGCCGAAGTTCGCCGCGTTCGTCTCCTCGATCATCGAGGCCGGCTTCAAGCCCGACCAGATGGGCGCGGTACGCGCCCGGCTCAGGGAGCTGAAGCTCGAGCCGTATGACTGTCTGTCGCCGGCCCTCATGGACCTGATCGCGACCCACGCCGCGAAGGCCAAGGGCGTCCTCGCCTAGACGCGCCCGTCGCGGCGGGCCCCGCGCGCACGTGCGCGGGGCCCGCGCTGCGGACGCAAGCATTTCCCGAACCGCAGCCGTCGGCCGCCCCTGGCGGCCGCGCGCCGTCGGGAATGCCTCCCGGCGGCCACCTGCGGGCGCGCGTGCGCAGTGATACCTTTGTGCAAATTCCCTCGCAGCAGGATCCGGGCATGAATCGCAGAACCGCAGCCGCCGCCTTGGCCGCGCTGGCACTTGTCTGGGGCGCGGCGCGTGCCGCCGCGCCTGCCGGCGAACGCCTGTATGTCTCCGATGAGACCGGAGGCAATGTCGTGATCGTGGATCCGCAGGCCGGGCAGGTCGTGGCACGCATCCCGGTCGGCAAGCGGCCGCGCGGCATCCAGCTGTCCGTGGATCACGCCAGGGCTTACGTCGCGCTCACCGGCTCGCCCGCGGCCGGTCCGAACGTCGACGAATCGAAGCTGCCGCCTCCCGATCACCGCTATGACGGCATCGGCGTGGTGGACCTGAGGGCACAGCGGCTCGTCAGTACCTACCCGAGCGGGGCGGACCCGGAGACCTTCGCGCTGTCACACGACGGCAAGATCCTGTACGTCTCCAACGAGGACAGCGGCCAGCTGTCCGCCATCGATCTGGCCAAGGGCACGCTGCTTGCCACCGTGGCGGTGGGCTCCGAGCCCGAGGGCGTCGCCGTCAGCCACGACGACAAGACCGTGTACGTGACCTGTGAGACCTCCAACTCGCTCTACGTCCTCGACGCCCACGCCATGAAGGTGCTCGCACAGATCCCCACCGGCAAGCGGCCGCGCGCGATCTACCTCAGCCGCGGCGCGCACCGCGGCTACGTGACCGATGAGTTCGGCGCCTCGCTCACTGAATTCAACACCGATGACAACACGGTCGTGCGCACCATCCCGCTCGGCGACCCGAAGGTCGTGCGTCCGATGGGCATCGCCTCGCACGACGGCAAGACGCTGTACGTGACCACCGGGCGGTTCGGGGCGCTGCTCGAGGTCGAGGCCGGCACGGGCAAGGTGCTGCGCACCATCGCGCAGGTCGGCGCGCGTCCCTGGGGCGTGGCGCTCAGTCCGGACGGCACCCGGGCCTACACGGCCAACGGCCCGGCGGGGGATGTGTCGGTCGTCGACCTCAAGGCCGGGCAGGTCGTGGCGCGCATCGCGGTCGGGGGCAGTCCCTGGGGCATCGTGATCGCGCCGGCGCCCAAGTGATGCGCAGCGGCGGCGCGCGCCGGGTGCTCGCGGTGCTGGCCGCGGGCCTCGCCGCGGGCGGCCTCGCGTACGCCGCCGTGGATCCCGGCCCGCTCAGCCAGGCCGAGCGGGCCGCGCGCACCGGCCAGGACGGCATCTGGAAGGCGGTGGTGCCGCCCAGGGGCATGCACGGCGAGTTCGACAGCAACGACCCGATCGGCGTTGCCGCCGGGCGGCGCATCACCGCCGACTGCTCGATCAACTGGCTCGACCCGGATGAGCGCAAGCTCTACTGCTTCGCCAGCGCCACCTCGCTGGTGTTTTTCCTCGAGGGTCCGCACGCCTGGCTGGAGCGGGCGCGCAAGCAGTGGCCGCGGCTCGCCGTGCGCTGACGGGCAGCCGTGCCCTCAGGGCACGACGTGTGAGCTGCCGACGTCCTTCCACTCGTAGCGCGGCACCTGCACCCACTTGCCATCCTTGAGCTCCGGCACCTTGTGCACGCGCGTCTGCTCGACGGTCATCTTGCCGTCCTTGTCGTTGACCCAGAAGTCGATGTCATAGATCTGGTCGGTGGTGCCGGCGACGCGGAAGTCGGTGCAGGCGAAGTAGTGACCATTGTCGTCGAGCTGGCGGATCGGCTGGTGCGTGTCGATGAACTGCAGGTCGAGCACCTTGCCGGTCTTGTCGTCCTTGAGCTGGAACACGCCGTGATTCTTGGCCGCCTGGTCGAGCGCGCCCTGCTCGACGGCGGACATCACTTCCCAGCCGCGCTTCTGCGCCATGTGCCCGGGGTGCTCGGACGCCGGAATCCACCACCAGGGGATCGGTGAGCGGGCGGTCAGCTGCCACTTGCCCTCGGCCTGGACCGGCTCCTTGTAGATGCGCACCTCCTGCACCTTGAGCACGCCGTCGGACGGGCCCACCCAGAAATCGATCAGGTAGCGCTTGTCCGCGTCCTTGGCGTCGTGGAACTTCACGTCGGGGAAGAAGCCGTAGCCGTCGATGGTGCGCGTGAAATCGATGCCGTCGAAGGCGAGCTTCAGCTGCGTGCCGTTCAGCGGGTCCTCGAGCGGGAACACGCCGCCGTTGGCCTTGAGCTGCGCATCGACGTAGTCCTTCACGAGCGTCTCGGCATCGCCGCTCTCGTAGTCCTGCATGGCCTTCTCGGTCGACTCGACGCTGCTCGCGGCGACGAAGTCGCGCGCCTTCTGCAGGTTCTGCGCCGGACTTGCCAGGAAGGATTTCTTCGCATCGCCGTCCTTGAAGCAGTAGGTCTTGCCGTCCTTGTCGTTCCAGGTGATCGAGCAGTTGGTCATGACGTGCCGGCCGGCGGCCAGGCCGTCGGCGCACTGGCCGCCGAACTCGGGTGCGGCAGGCGCGGCCGCCGCCCCGGCGAGCACGGTGCAGGCGAGCAGCACGGCCGCGGGCGCGAAGCGGGCGCGGCGGCGGGAAAGCGGGGCGGCAGTAATCATGGCAGGCCTCGTGAGGCGGCGCGCCGAGCGATTGCGGCGCTCGACCCATGCTACTCCTGTCGCCGACGCAGTGTCTCAGGAGCGCGGGGTGGCGAGTTCGTGGCCGTGCGCGAAGTGCGCCGCCAGGTAAGCTTCGCCGTTCTCGAGGATGAAATAGCGGAACGCCTCGGCGGCCGGCGACAGCGTCTTCGCCTGCGTGTTGACGACGTGCCAGCGGCGCATCACCGGCAGCCCCTCGGTCTCCGGGGCGGCGATGAGCTTGTGATCGAGCTCGAGGCCGATGGTATGCAGCGACAGCAGCGCCACGCCCATGCCGGCCATGACCGCCTGCTTGATGGCCTCGTTGCTCGACATCTGCATGACGACCCGCGGGGTCATCTGGTAGGCGTCCATGAACTCATCGAGCGCGGCGCGCGTTCCCGAGCCCGGCTCGCGCACGATGAACTCCTCGCCGATGAGCGCGCTCACCGGCACCGACTCGGCGCGCGCGAACGGATGCTCCACCGAGGTCACGAGCACGTGCGGATGCATGG
>Ga0070732_10001524_pt1 | contig 12645 bp, 6 predicted proteins | sample Coa_R1_5_FD_66449 | JGI IMG/M metagenome (GOLD analysis project Ga0070732, IMG submission 66449) | Surface soil microbial communities from Centralia Pennsylvania, which are recovering from an underground coalmine fire - Coalmine... | ecosystem: Environmental > Terrestrial > Soil > Unclassified ...
GGCTGGAGGCCCGCCGCGGCGCGCGCCTGGTAAACAGCGAACACGCGGTCTTGCATGGGGAACGAAGCAGGCCGGTACGACGACTGCGCAGGCGTGCCGGCGGGCCTGACGACACCCGGCGGCGTCTTCTTGCGCGCCTTGACGAGCACGCTTGGCTCGTCGTCACCGGCGCGGAGGTCAAGCAGTTCCTGGAAGCGGCGCGCGGCCTCGGCGGGCTTGTCGAGCGCGGCCAGCGCACGCCCCTCGCGGTAAAGTGCCTCCCACTGGCCCGGATGCTGACGGAGCAGGCGCGCGGTGATGCCCACGACGGCCTCGTGCTTGCTGTGCGACGCCAGGCTGTCAATCGCCTGGAGAGTGCGGTGCACTTCCTGCTCATCGGTGGCGAGCCGCGCCCAGATCGCCTCGGCCTCGGTCACGTCTCCCGCGCGCAGGTAGAGCTGGGCGAGCCGCGCCGTGCCGTCGTCGCTGGGCGCGATCTCATTGAGCAAGTGTTGATATCTCGCTGCCGTGGACGGGTCGCCCTCGTTCTCAGCCAGGGCTGAGAGCTGCTGGAGCAACTGCGTGTCGCGGGTGTTGGCGGCCAGCAGGCGCTCGAGCTCCTGGCGAGCGGAGCCGAAGTCGCCCGAAGACGTATAGGCCTGGGCCAGGCAAAGCGACATCTCGCGCTCTTGGTTCGCCTCACGCCCCATGCGCTCGATGCGGCCGACGAGGCGGTCGAGCTGGTTGCGCTGGAGGTAGAGCTCGGTCAGTCGAGCGACGATGCCGAGCTTGCCGTCGAGGTCCGGCGTCTTCTCGAAGGCACGCCAGAAGAGCTCTATCGACTCCTCGGTGCGAAATTGCTTGGCGAGCGCGTCGGCCAGCGTGATGAGAGCTTTCGGGTCGTTCTCGTTGAGCCTGGCCGCCCGGCGCAGGGCGTCGAAGCCTTCGTCGGTCTCGCCGAGCTGGAAACAGAGATCGGCGAAGAACTGGTAATGCTCGGGATTGTTCGGCGCGGCAGACAAGAGCTCACGGCCCGCTTTGAGAGCGGCTTCGCGGCGGCCGAGCCGAGACTCGATCTTCGCGACGTTCGTCAGGTAGTCGGTCAGTGCGCGGCGGTCAAGGCCAGCGAGCTTGCGGTAGGCGTCGGCGGCCGCTTGCAGGCTGCCCGAGCTCTCGTGCAAGCGAGCGGCTGTCGCCCACGAGGGAACCGACTTCTCGTCGAGCTCGATGGCCTTCTTGATCGCGACCGAAGCATCCGGCAATTTCTGGTCGGCCTCGAAGTAACGAGCAAGCCGGCGCCACAGCGCGGGGTCGGTTGACGAGCCGCCCGCCAGCGCTTTCTGGATCGTCTCGATGCGCCCGGCGAGCTTGCCTGCGGCTTGATCGTTCTTGATCTGGCGCTCGAGCACCGCCTCGGCCTGCTCGGCATCGTCAGCCAGGACGGAGGTGCGTTCGAGCTGGGCGTCGGCATCGGCGTACCGCTCAACGTCGTGCAGCAGGTCAGCGTACTTCAGGTGCAGGTCGAAGGTCTCCTTGTCGAGCGTGCACGCCTCGGCGATCGCCTCGACGGCCTCCCTGTGGTATGCGAAGCCGGCCAGCACCTCCGCCAATCGTCCCAGGTTCTTGGCATTGCGGTTGGCTCCCGCGGCGATCTCACGCCAGGTGGCGAGGGCTTCATCCGAACGCTTCAGAGTATGGAAATATTCGCCAAGGTATTCCCTGTATTGCGGGGCGTCGGGGGCGAGCTCGATGGCCTTCTTGTAGAGCTCGATGGCATCGTCGGTCATCTGGGCCTGGCGGAACAGGTCGGCAACCTGGGTGGCGGTGGCCGCGTCTTTGGGTCTCGCTTCGGTGAGCCTGCGCCAGACGGCGGACGCGGCTCTCTTGCGCTCGGGCTCGGGCTTGCTCGTATTTTTCAGGAGCAGCCGGCCCCACTCGCGGATGTAGTCGGGGTTGTTGGGGTCGGTCTTGGCGAGGGCTTCGTACTGCGCGGCGGCCTCGGCGAACTTCTTGTCTTGCACGAGCTGTTCGACGAGCGCCAGCCGCAGCTCCTTGCGAGAGGGAGCGAGCCTGACCGCATCGTCGAAACACTTCTGCGCCTCGACGAGGCGTCCTTGCGTCGCGAGCGTGCGCCCGAGGCGCGCCATCGCGTCGACGTCGTCGGGCGTCTTCTTGATCCAGGCAGCGTAGTACTTGGCCAGGCCAGCCTGGTCGTCATTCCGCAGAAAGACGTCTTCGATCTTTCTGCGCACCTCGCGGTAAATCCAACTGTCGGGATTGAGCTGGCCCAGGAGCGACTCGAAGTCGGCCAGGGCGTCGCTCGAGCGGCCCAGACGCACCTTGAGGTCGGCGGCCTCGATGCGAAGCTGCACCTGGCGGTATGAATCGCGTACTTTCTTCGCGAGCGCCTCGTAGCGCTTCAGGGCCTGCTCGTGCTGGGCCTCTTCGGCGAGCGTGCTGGCGATCTGCTCCTGCACCCTCTGGTCGTCGGGGAAGAGCTGCTCGAGCCGGTTCCACACGGCCAGCGCCTGGTCGTTGCGATGTGCCCGCTGGTAGACGCGGCCGAGCGCCTGGAAGATCTCGAGCAGGTCGGAGCGCGCGGGCTTGCGGCTGAGTGCCTGCTCGAAAGCAAGAGCGGCCGCGTCGGGCTGGCCGACCAACACGAGCGCCTGCCCCAGATAATAAGAAGGCATCGGGTCGCCGGGCCGAGTCTCCTCCGCCTTACGCAGCGCGGCCACCGCGGCCGCGTCGCGCCCGCGCTGGGCTTCGAGCAGGCCCATGAGCATCCATGCGGTGCCGTCCTTGGGGTCTTTCTCGATGCGATCCTGGTATGTTTTGATGAATCTCTCAAGCGTGCCGCGCTCAACGTGATAGCCGTACACTCGGTCGAGCGCCGTGCCTCGCCTCGGCGTCTTCTCCAGGAGGCCGAGGAACCGCTCCATGATCTGGCGCTCGCGGCCCTCCTCGGCTGAGGTAACTGCGTCGGCCGCTTTCGACTCATCAGCCTTCTCTTGTGCCCAGGCCCAGGACACTACCGAGCTCAACGCCAGACAGAAGGGCAGGCAGGTCCTCCAGCGCAGCATCGAGGGCCACCTTCCCGATCGATGTGACACGTAGAGCGCGCGGCTGCCGCAAGATCGAGCGATCGTGCGAGACAGCAAACCGCCACGATAGCCGCGCCGAATTCATTCGTCAATTGTCCGAGTCGAGCATGATATGCGGTGCGCAATGCGGTTTTTGCACCCTCCGCAAAGCGGTGACGCTTGCTCGCAAGCCGAGTTTGCGCGCTGATTCAGAGCTTGCGCTCGCAATGGTGCTGCTGCCTGATGGAGAGATCGACGCGGCCAACCTCGCCGGAGGTTACAAGACCTATCGCCTGTTCCCGTCGGAGCCCGTTGAAACACGTTCCCCTGCCGGGGATTCCAGTGCCGTCCTGACGTTCACAAAATGATTGTCCTCGTCTTTCAAGCTCGCGGACCGTGGATCGAGGAGAATGCCAACCTCGTTGGCGGGACCCGGCTTCGAGTTTCCGATGGTGTTCTTCCGGAAGATCAAGTCTTGATGATTGCCCCGGATTGTAACGCAGGCCAACGCCTTTCCTGACTTGGCCCCGCCGTTGTCGAGGATGCGATTCTCCTCGAAGACGTTTCGATGAGCGCCCATGGCCTCCAGCTCGTTCCGGAACCACACTCCGCTCGAGCCGTTCCCTGTGATCTCATTGCGCTGGAAACGGTTATCGGTGTCTTTATGCCCGATCGAGACGCCGGCTCCGTCATTAGCGATGATCTTGTTGTCTTCGAAAAGACCGTGCTTCACCCGCCAGCAGACGAAGAGCCCATCGCCGCCATTACCGAGCGCGCCACAGCGCCGCACGACTGGTTGCTGTGACCCGCTGCCAGGATGGATGCCCAGCCCCGCGTTGTTCTCGCTGACACAGTCCTCGACCACGATGCGATGCGAGACCTGGAAGCTGATTCCATCGCCGTTGTAGGCGCGAACGACGCAATCACGAATGCTGATATCCTCGCACTGGAACAAATAGACGCCACCGCCCCGGCAGCCGTCGAGCTTGCCCCGCGCGGCGCGGTTCCCTTCGATCGTCACGCCCTCGACCGAGGCATCTTGCACGTTCCAGCCACCCACGATCGGGAATGCCAGCCGGGCCGTCGCCTTCTGCGCAACGAGGTAGTCGAGATACAACGGCGCGGAGATCTCGAATGTCCGGTCATCAACCTGCGCGCTGAGGGTCGCGGTGGTGACCTCGAACCCGCCGCCAGCTTTCTCGTCCTGGATCGAGACGCCGTCACCCACGCGGAAGCCCGACGGATCATCCAGCGTAATCTGTCGTTCATAACAGTCTCCATCGCATGCGAGGCGCGTTTCCCGGCCATCGCACGCGACGAGCACCGTCTTCCCCGCGGTACCCACTATTCGGACGTGGCTTCGGAGCGTGAGTGCGTTCCGCATCTCATAACGGCCCGGCCCGATGCGGACCGTCCCACCGCCCAGCATTGCCACGTGGTCGACGGCCGCCTGCAACACCCGGTTGTCGGACCCCCGGAAGTCGCCCTCGTCGATACCCACGCGAATCTCAGCACGTGCGGTTTCGGCTTGCGAGCGTAGGGCTGTCATTCCGACGGTGAGGATGCCGACCATCACCCCCCCGAGCACCGCGGCGCGATGGTCCAACCGACACGAGTATTCGTCGATTCGCATGGCCTTTCCCTCATCTGCGAGTGGATCGTACCCAGCCAAGCAAGTTCGATATCGATCTTACCCGAAAACGGGACCTCGTATGACGCGGAATCCGAACAACGATCACGACCGCGCTAACACAGACGGGCCGGGGACGACAGCTCATGCCACACGAGCATCAATGGTAGCGTGGGGGAATGTTTTTCTTTGACAAACGTAATCGTTCGGGGTAGCGTCCAGTGGCGAGCTTGATCTTTCAGCCGCACAGCTCGGGTCACCGTTCCGAGGCTGCGTTTCTCAGTTGGTCGCGAAGCATTCAGAGCATGGTGGCCCGTCCCTCCGCGGACGCTCAACTATTTCATCTGTCTTAGCTCGGTTCTTGCGCGATCCTTGTACAACCTCTGTCATGATCGAGCCGGAGTGAGACGCCAGGAGTCCCGTCGATGTCAAACACCGAGGAGATGAAACAGCAGCTCGACCAGTTCCGCGCTGATTTTGAGGCGCTGAGGCGCGAGATTGGCAAGGTGATCGTCGGGCATGAGGAGATCGTCGATGGCACCTTGACGGCCCTGATCGCTGGTGGGCACGTGCTGCTGGAAGGCGTGCCGGGGCTGGGCAAGACGCTGCTCGTGCGCACCTTGGCCGACGCGTTGCATTTGAAATTTCAGCGCATCCAGTTCACACCCGACCTGATGCCGGCGGACTTGATCGGCACGAACGTCGTGCTCGAGACGCCCGAGGGCCACCGCAAGTTCGAGTTCCAACCAGGGCCGGTGTTCGCCAACCTCGTCCTGGCCGACGAGATCAACCGCGCGACGCCCAAGACGCAGTCGGCCTTGCTCGAGGCGATGCAGGAGAAGTCAGTTACCATCGCGGGCAAAACGCACGTCCTCCAGCGGCCGTTCTTCGTCCTGGCCACCCAGAACCCGCTGGAGATGGAAGGCACTTACCCACTTCCCGAAGCGCAGCTCGACCGGTTCTTCTTCAAGCTGCTGGTGCAATTCCCGAGCGCTCTTGAGATCGAGATGATTCTCGACCGCACGACCGAGGCCGTCGAGCCGCGCGCCGAGCCAATCTTTGACGGCAAGCACATTCTCGACCTCGCACGGCTCGCACGCCTGATTCCCATCGCCGACGAGCTGCGCCGCTATGGGATTTCCCTGGTGCTCGCCACACACCCCGAGAGCGAACACGCAACCGAGCTGACCCGCCGTTACGTCCGCTACGGCTCGAGCCCGCGCGGTGCGCAGGCCATCATTCTGGCGGCCAAGATCCGCGCGATCCTCGACCACAGGTACCACGTTTCACGTGAAGATCTGCGCGAGGTGGCCCACCCCGCTCTGCGGCACCGACTGATTCTCAACTTCGAGGGCCAAGCCGAGAATATCCAGGCCGACGACGTCATCGACAACGTTTTGGAGTCGATCGAGGCGCCCGCGATGGCCGTGTGACGAGAAGTGATGGGCTCTGCCATCGGCGTCGCGCGCTATGTTCATCCGCCCTCTGAAATCTGCCAATAAAGACAACAGAGTTCCCCCATGCCCCTCTTTGACTCCGACTTCCTGAAGAAGCTCGAATACCTCTCGCTAGTCTCTCGGCGCGTGTTTCGAGGCTCGCTTCTGGCCCAACGGCGCACGATGCAGCTCGGCGGCGGCATCGAGTTCGCCGACCACCGCGAGTATACGCCGGGCGACGACTTCCGCTACCTGGATTGGAACGTCTACGCGCGGCACGACGAGCTGCTGCTGAAGCGGTTCCAGGAAGAAGAGGACCTGCACGTCTACTTCTTGCTCGACTGCTCGCGAAGCATGCAGTTCGGCACTCTGCCCAAATTCGACTTCGCCCGCCGGGTGACCGCGGCGCTGGCGTATATTGCTCTTGCCGACCTCGATCGTGTGGCCATCGTGGCGTTTGCTGGCGACATTGTGGCCGACTTCCCACTGACGCGCGGCAAGGCCCGCATTCTGTCTCTCATGAAGTTCCTCGAAGCCCTCCCTGCGCAGGGCAGCCAGACCGACCTGAGCCGCGTGGTCACCGGCTTCGTGCACCGAACGCAGCGCAGGGGGCTGGCGATCGTGGTGAGCGACCTCTACGACCCCGGCGGCTACGAGCGCGGGCTCGACCTGCTGCGGCACCACCGCTACGAGCCGCACGTCGTGCAAATCTACGACCGCCGCGAAGCCGAGCCGAACCTGCTCGGCGACCTCGAGCTGTTCGACGTCGAAACCGAGAACGTGCGCAAAGTGACCGTCACCGAGCGCAACCTGCGCCAGTACCGGCAGATCTTCGACCGGTTCCAGGAGTCGATCCGCACCTACTGCAACACCTACGGCCTCGGCTGCACTCGCACCAGCACCGAGATCCCGTTTGACGCCTTGATCCTGAAGATGATGCGCTCAGCGGGTGCCGTAAAATGAACAAGAAGGCGACCCTGCTGTTCGGTGACAGCAACCTCAAACAATGAACCTCGCAAACCCCGCCGCACTCGTCTGGGCCGGCCTGGCGATTCCGATCGTGATCTTCTACATCCTGAAGATCCGGCAACGGCGCGTGCCAGTGTCGACGACGCTGTTCTGGCGGCAAATCTTCGAGGAGAAGCAGCCGAGGTCGCTCTGGGAGTACCTGCGGCACCTCCTGTCGTTGTTCGTGCAACTTGCTCTCCTCGGGCTCTTGATCTTCGCGCTTACCGAGCCGTTCTTCCGCAGTGAAGTGCTGGAATCGCGGCGGGTGGTGCTCGTCGTTGACAACTCGGCGAGCATGAACGCGACCGATGGCGCGCCGACACGGCTGGCCCTGGCCAAGCGCGAAGGTGAGCGCATCATCGAGGGGCTGCGGTTCCGCGACGAGATGGCAATCATCTCGGCGGGCACCGAGCCGCAAGTCCACTGCGGCCTGACCGGCCATCAACGGTCGCTGCGGGCCGCGCTAGAGGCAATCGCGCCTTCTGATGGGCCCACAAAGGTGAAGGAGGCCGTCGACCTGGCCAGACGCCTGCTCGCTGACACGAAGAACCGCAAGATCGTTCTGCTGACCGACGGGGGGTTCCCCGACGCGGCCACCCTGGTCAAGGCCGACGACGTCGATGCCATTTCCGTGGGCAAGAAGACAGGCAATGTCGGCATCACCCGCTTCCAGGTCAGGCGCAGCTTGATCGACCCGATCGGCTACGAGGTGCTGGCCGAAGTGGCGAACATGTCTGACGATCCGGTCGAGTGCCGACTCGAGCTCGACCTCGATGGCGATGTGGTCGACGTCGTGCCGCTCAAGCTCGAGGCCGAGGGGAAGCTGAGCCGCGTATTCGAGAAGACCTCGGCCGCGGGCGGCCGGCTCTCAGCACGCCTGAGCCGGCCCGATGCCTTGCTGGCCGACAACCAGGCCTGGGCCCTCCTGCCCCGCCGCGACGTGCGCCCGGTCACGCTCGTCACCGACGGTGACCTTTTCCTCGAAAAGGTCTACCAGGCCATCCCGCTCGTGAAGCTGAGCGTCGTGCGCGAGCCGGTGGCATCGCCCTCCGCATTCCTCACCGTCCTGCATCGCAAGGTGCCCGCCAGGCTTCCGAATGGGCCCGTGATGGTGATCGACCCCGGCGGTGCGTGCGACCTCTGGGACGTCGGCGAAAAGCTGCAGAACCCGATCGTCACCAAGCAAGACAAAGACTCGCCCCTCATGGCGCACGTGCGCCTCGACAACGTGATGATGCCCGAGGCCCGCCAGCTCAAACCGAAGGGCAAGGCGCACGTGCTCGCGACAGCGCTCTCGGGCGACCCCCTTCTCTGCGCTTTCGAGCGCCCGGAGGGAAAGGTGCTCGTGCTCACCGTTGACCTCGACAAGAGCGACCTGCCGCTCCAGACCACGTTCCCGATCCTGGTCACGAACGCGATGAGCTGGTTCTCCGGGAGTCAGGGCGAGCTGCGCGAGGCACTCGCCACAGGCGCGGTGACGGAGGTCGAGCTGGCTGCTCGTCCGGCACCTGAGAAGAAAGCGGCAACATCGTCTGAAGCCTTATCAACACCGGCCCGTTCTCTTCTTATTCTTCGGTCGCCCGACGGAAAGACCCGGCCGCTGCCGAGTGGACTGGCCAAGGTCACGATCGGGCCGCTCGACCAGTGCGGCGTGTGGAGCATCGTTCGCGCGGGGGCCAAGGCGGGCTCGAAGACTGAGCCCGCTCCCGAGGTGGAAATCGCCTGCAACCTGGCCAACCGAGCAGAGAGCGACCTGCGACTGCCCGACGGACTAGAATGGAAATCAACCAGCGTCGCCGCGGGTTACGGCGGCCGGCCGATCTGGTTTTATCTTCTGGCCGCCGCATGGGGCCTGGCGGGGTTGGAGTGGTATTTGTATCAGCGCAGGTGGATCAGTTAGTCATGAGAGACACGCACTCGCGTGCCGCGCGGCCCGGCGAGAAGGATTGGCTGATATGGGCTTCAACTGGTTCCAGCTTGAATTGACGCGGCCGTTCTGGATGTTCGGACTCGTCGTGTTGCCGGTGCTGGCGTACTACTTCGCGCGCAGCCTGGTCGACTTCGCGCGCTGGCAGAGAGTGCTCTCGCTTTCGAGCCGGGCGATTATCGTGGTGCTCCTCGTGCTGGCACTGGCGGGCCTCACGTTGCTCAAGCCGACGCACGAGCAATTTGTGGTGTTCGCTCTCGACAAGAGCTTGAGCGTCGGCGACGACTCGCGCAAGGCGGCCGAGTCGTTCGTCGCGCAGGCGGGCGCGCGGGCCGGCAGCAACAGGTTCGCGAAGCTCTCATTCGCGGCCGAGCCCGGCCTGGTTCGCGCCGGAAGCGCGGAGCCGACGGTCCAGCTCGACGACAAGGGGACGGACCTGGCCGCGGCGATCGAAGTGGCCGCGGCGGCGATCCCGCCCTTCTACGTACCGCAGATCGTCCTATTGACAGACGGCAATCAGACGGTCGGAGACGCCTTGAAGGCCGCTCTCCGCGCGGGTGTGCCGATCGCCACCGTGCCGCTACAGACGCGGCAGGATCCCGACGTGCAGGTGTCGGCCGTGAGCGTGCCGCCCCAGGTGCAGCAAGGCGAGCCGTTCAACGTCGAGGTCGTCATCGACTCGAATCAGGACGAGAACGAGGGCGATATTGAGGTCTACCGCGGTCCGCACAAAGTCGTCAGCGAGCGCCACAAGCTCAAGAAAGGCGAGAACCGGTTCCGCTTCCGCCAGACGATCGAACAGGAGCGATTGGCCACCTTCACGGTGCGCACGAAGGGGTTCCTCGACAAGCAGCTCGACAACAACAGCGACTTCGGTCTCGTGTTCACCGCGGGCAAGCCGCGCGTCTTGCTGGTCGAGAGCGACCCCAAGGTGGCGAAAGACCTAACGTATGCCCTCGAAGAGCAAGAGATGCAAGTCGACGTCCGGCCGCCTCAAGGTATGCCCGACTCGCTCGCCGACCTGCAGAACTACGAGCTCTTGATCCTTTCGAACGTGCCGGCCACCGCGCTCTCTCTACGGCAAATGGAAGTAGCGCGTACCTATGTGCAAGACCTGGGCGGCGGGCTGATCATGCTCGGCGGCGACCAGTCGTTCGGGCTCGGCGGCTACTACAAGACGGTGCTCGAGGAGATCTTGCCGGTCCGCAGCGACTTCGAGAAAGAGAAGGAAAAGCCGAGCCTGGCGATGGTGCTCGTCATTGACAAGTCGGGCTCGATGGGAGGCGAGAAAATCGAGATGGCCAAGGAGGCTGCAAAGAGCGCGGTGGAACTGCTCGGCCCGAGCGACAAGGTCGGCGTTATCGCCTTCGAAGGCGAAGCCTACTGGGTCAGCGAGATCCACCCTTGCTCCGACAAGGCGTTCGTGCTCGACCGGATCAGCACGATCGAGGCCGGCGGCGGCACCATGATGTACCCGGCGATGGAAGAGGCGTACGAGTCGCTCCACCGCACCGTGGCCAAGCTCAAGCACGTGATCATATTGACTGACGGCATCTCGATTCCCGGCGACTTCGAGGGGATCTCGCAGACGATGGCGGGTGCCCGCATCACGATCACGACGGTCGGCGTCGGCCAAGGGGCCGACGAAGACTTGCTCGAGACGATCGCGAAGATCGGCGGCGGCCGCCACTGCTTTGTCGAGGACCCGTTCACGATCCCGCAGATCTTTGCGAAGGAGACGATGGCCGCGAGCAAGTCAGCGATCAACGAGCAACCGTTCTTGCCGCAAGTTGTGCGACCCACCCAGGCGCTGGGGGAAATCGACTTTGCCGCGGCACCTTTCCTGCTCGGTTATGTCATCACTCGACCCAAGGCCACGAGCGAGGTGATCCTGGCAACTGAGAGCGGCGACCCGCTTTTGTGTTGGTGGCGCTATGGCCTGGGCATGTGCGTGGCTTTCACGTCAGACGCCAAGAGCCGCTGGGCCGCCGAGTGGCTATCGTGGCCGGGTTTCAGCAAGTTCTGGGCGCAGGTCGTCCGGCACGCAATGCGCAAGAGCGAGGCGAAAGGCATCGTGATGCAGGTGGATCACAAGAGCCGCCACGCCACGGTGTCGCTCGACTCGATCGACCCTTCCGGCCGGTTCCTGAACCAGGCCGACACCGAGCTGACCGTTATCGACCCTCAGTTTACAAATCGTAAGCTGGAGATGACTCAGACCGCGCCTGGGCGGTACGTAACCGAATTCGACACGCCCTACCAAGGCTCGTATCACCTCGAGTTCGCCCAGAAGCTCAAGGGCAAGGTATTGTATCACCAGTCGCGTGGGCTGGCCGTCGGATATCCCGACGAGCTGCGTCTGCGTCCCACGAACACCGAACTCCTCCAGTCGATCGCGCGGGTCTCAGGAGGCCAATTCAACCCGAAGCCCGAGGCAGTTTTCGCCCGCACAAACCGCACTGCCCAGCGCGCCACTCCACTCTGGCCCTACCTCGTCGTAGTCGCCGCCAGCCTTTTCGTTGCCGACGTGGCCCTCCGCCGCATCGACCTCTCCATAATGGCCGCCGGGTTTCGCAGGCGGTTCGTTGACGGTGGACCGTGGATAGTGGTTCGTGGATAGTGGATAGTGGCTCGTGGATAGAGGGTCGTGTTTAGAGGATAGTTGTTAGTGGGAAGAGGTGATAGAAAAGAACAAAGGAGTGAGTCTTCGGTCTCGTTGCATAAAACCGACCACTGAGCACGCGACACTACTTGATAGCCACTAATCACCACCCACCACCCACTGCAAACAAAAGGACCAGGCCATGAAAGGACGCGTGTACCGAGGACTTAGGCCGGTGCGTCGTCGGCAGCAGGTCTTGTTTGTGCTGCGGGCCGCGGTGCTCGGGCTCTTGGCGAGCTCGCTGGCCGGGATCGGGCTGGGCGTCTGGCGCTGGCTGACGGGCACGTCGGTGCCCGCGGCACTGGCGCTTGGGTTGTTCGCGGCCGGTCCGCTGACGGGCGCTCTGATTGGTCTTGTGTGGCGGCGCGGCTGGCATGGAGCTGCTGTGGCGGTCGATATGTACTACCGGCTCAAAGACCGGTCGACCACCGCGCTCGACTTCCTGCACAGACCGCAGACATCAGCGCTGCACGAACTGCAAGTGACGGACGCGACGGAGCATCTGTCGGGCATCGCGCCTGGCGAGGTGATGCCGTTCCGCCTGCCTCGGGCCCTGCCTTACGCGTGCGGTGCGCTCGCCGTGGCGATCGCGCTTTTGGCCTGGCCGTTGGCCTCCAAGAAGGTGTCTGCCGGACCAACGGCTCCTCTACCTGAAGTCGTGGAGCAGGCGGAGCTGATCAACGAAGACCTCAAGCAGCTCGACGAGCTGGCCAAGCAAGAGAGCAATAAAGAGCTTGCCGAACTGGTTGAGCAGCTCCGGCAGATGGTCGAGGAGATGAAACAACCGGGTGTCGACCGCAAAGAGGCGCTGGCCAAGCTCTCCGAGATGCAGACGGCGATCGCTGCGCAGCAGGCGCAGTACAACGTCGGCCTGGTCGATGCTCAGCTCAGTGCTCTGGGCGAGGCGATGACTACGGCCG
>Ga0070732_10001525_pt1 | contig 12642 bp, 11 predicted proteins | sample Coa_R1_5_FD_66449 | JGI IMG/M metagenome (GOLD analysis project Ga0070732, IMG submission 66449) | Surface soil microbial communities from Centralia Pennsylvania, which are recovering from an underground coalmine fire - Coalmine... | ecosystem: Environmental > Terrestrial > Soil > Unclassified ...
GTAGGCGCAGACTGTGAAGAAAGCTCCGGCCAGAACCGAACTCTGAATCACCGCGCGTGGAATCGTCTTCAGAGGGTTGTGAGCCTCCGCGCCGAGCGTAGTCGCGCTTTCAAAACCGACAAAACTAAACAGCGCCAACACAAGCCCGAGGCGTAGCCCGCTGCCCGTCATCCCATGCAAATGAAGTTCGTCGGTATCCCAATGCCATCCGTGACGGACGAGCAAGAGCGCAACCACGACCACGATCACCGAAACCGACGCCGCTTCGATCCACAGCATGAGGCGCGCTGAGATCTTCACATCGCGCCAGGCAATCCAGATCGAAATTCCCGTGACCAGCAACGACAGCAGGATCGCTGAGAAAATGTGCCCCGTCAGATCGCGCAGCAACAAGTTCGCATAGTGATAAAAGCCGCCAATCACACTGGAGCCTGTGGCCACATAGGCCAGCAGTAGACTCCATGCAACGGTTGCAGACAGCCATGGCGGCAGAGTCATCGAGGCGAATGTATAAAGCGACCCGGGAGAGGCCGAGTGGCGGGCGAAGCGTGCGATACATAAAGCGACGAGAAAAATGGCGACTGTGGCCAGCACGTACGCAAGCCATGTCCCATTGCCCGCGAGCGCGCAGACCAGTGGAATCGTTGCCGCGGGAGTTGTCGTGGGCGCCATGGTAGAAACCGACTGCGCCAGCGTTTCCATGGGGGAAAGAATTCCACGTCGCAATCCGAAGTCGGTAGTCGGGGATTGCTCAGGCGCAGTGGGGTGAATTGACAAGGACACTCCTTGGTCTACCAATTCCGATTGGGGTCGGATTGTACAACAGTCGACGAGAGTGCCGGCGCGAACTCGGCAAACCGAAGCCAGAAAAAAAATCAATTTGCGGCAACGGAAAAGAAGCTCATCCTCCTTCCCTTGAGTACCAATCTTGTTCGTGCTGGTTCTGAGATCCGCTGACTCTTTCCGTCAGAGCGCTTCCCAAAACTCACGATTGGAGTCTGGCGCAGAGATAGGACGCGCGTCCAAGCAGTAATTTTTCATTGGCGCGGGCGCTTCGCTGGCCGAAGTCTGAGGTTCTGGGGTTGGAGCTCGCAGGACCGTTGTCCAGCGTTAGGAGAGCAGAGCATCGTTTCACAGTTCACTTGCTGGTGAAGAATCCCCGTTACACTCAATGACCAGCGGAAACGTGAAATCGCCTGCGGGTGTTGAAAAAGTCACTGAGATTGGCGGGTGGAATTCAGCAGAAGCATGTTAGAAGAAAGTGATCCTGCCCATGCTCTGTTGGATTCTAATCGTCGGAGGCCTGCTGATCATGATGGGGAACACTCCCAGATGCTGGTGTCGACCCCGTCAGGTCAGACTCCGGGGTGCCGTGTCATGTCAAAAGTCGGTGAAGCACCGCCAGGTTCTTGTTCATGCTAGATACCGGTACGGCCTGACAACGTCTGGCCCGCAAGAGCAGGATGCAGCTCCGCGAAGAATGCTGGGAAGGTCTCGTCGCTGGCAACAGACATTCCGGCAACGAGTACGCTCGTTAGAATGATCATCCACTGAGGCCGATAAACAGGATTCCCCACAGCAAACCTCCGTTTGATGCTTTGTTTGAGTATCGAAAGCAACTCCAGGTTCCTCTCAATTGGAAGGGATTTTCTTGCGCAGTATCGCTCGCAATGGTTTAGTGTTGCCAGCCTCCGCCCAGCGCTTTGTACAGTTGGACGAGGCCTCGGTATTCGTCGCCCCGTGCAGCTGCGAGCGTCAGTTCGGCGCCATAAAGCGATCTCTGCCCGTCGAGCACTTCGAGATACGTCGTTGTGCCGCCCTTGTAGCGAAGCGTGGAAATGCGGACGGTTTCCTGTAGATCAGCGACACTATCCTGCTGGCGCATTCGCACCTGATGAAGCTTTTCATAACCGATGAGTGCATCTGAGACCTCGCCAAAAGCGTGCTGGATCGCTTCCCGGTAGCCGATCAGATCTTGTTGGTGTTGAGATTCAGCCAGATGCAAATTCCCTTTCAGCGCGCCTCCGGTGAAGATCGGCTGGCTAACCTGGGCGCCATAGGACCAGATGCCTAGCTGCGTCGTCATGAGGCCTGAGAAGGCGGAGCTTCGACCAAATGAACCGCCGCCTCCACCCGTCAGCGAGATTTGCGGGAAGAACTGAGCCTTGGCGACTCCGATGTTGGCGTTCGCGGCAATCAAGATCTGTTCCGCCTCTCGAATATCGGGCCGACGCTCGATGATCGAAGAAGGAATGCCCGCTGGAACTTCCGGCGGAAGTGTTTGCTCGACGAGCGGAATCCCGCGTGCGATGTCTTGCGGGTAATTGCCGAGCAGGATGCTGATGGCGTCTTCCTCCTGGGCAATTTGTCGCTCCAGGTCAGGAATCTGCGCATTCGCCGTGTCGAGGACCTGCTGAGCCTGGAGCACATCCAACTTGGTGGCGACTCCATGCTCGAGCCGTAGCTGGGTAAGTTTGACCGAATCGGTCTGAGTCTTGACTGTCTCACGCGTGATCGCGAGTTGCAGATCAGTTTGCAGCAGCGTGAAATAGTCGCTCGCTACATCGATGACGAGGGTCAGTACGACGACCTGGCGCGCATCATCGGTGGCCAGCAGTTGGGCGCGGGCTGCTTCGTTGCCGCGTCGCAACCGGCCGAAGAAATCCAACTGGAACGCCGCGTCGGCAGTCAAGGTTAGAAAGTTGTGCCGGGACTGTCCGAGATTTTCCTTGCCGCCGCTGAAGTTGCCGTTGCCCGATACCTGCGGAAACAGGCTAGATCGCGTAATCGCAAGTTGTGCTCGGGCTGCATGAATACGTTCCGTGGCAATCTGCAAATCATAGTTCTGTTTGAGTGCCGTGCGTATGAGTTCCTGCAGCTTCGGATCCTGAAACACCTGCCACCAGGGCAGATCGGCATACGAGGCAGTCTGCGCCTGAAGCTGAGGATTATCTGCCAGGTCACGAAAAGAATTCGGAGTCTGAACGGCAGGGCGATGATACTTAGGCCCAACCATGCAACCGACCAACATGGCCGATCCCACAATGACGGTTAACAATTTTCCGGTGTTCATTTTTTCGGCTTTCATGGCACTCGACCCCATTGAGCCCGCGTTCCCTTCGCATCCATGCCGCAGCCTCAGTCCCCCGGCGCGGGTGAAGGCTCAGCTGGCAGTATGCCGGATGCGGGTTCCTTTCCCGCGCCCGACCATTTCTCGACCATATAAAAGATGCCGGGTATGAAAAAGATTCCAATCGCGCTGGCAGTGAGCATTCCGCCGATCACCGCCGTTCCCATGATCTGGCGGGCAACCGAGCCCGCCCCGCTCGCCGTCCACAGCGGAACGCAGCCGAGGATAAACGCGAACGATGTCATCAGGATCGGGCGCAGCCGCAGCCTCGCGCCTTCGAGCGCGGCGTCGGCCAGCGGTTTTCCATGTTCGTACTGGTCCTTGGCGAACTCGACGATCAAAATCGCGTTCTTCGCCGCCAGGCCAATCAGCATGATCAAGCCGATCTGCGAGTAGACGTCGGTTTCAACCTGCACCATATAGGGCGGCAAGAAAACGCTGAGCAGAATGCGGCGCAGCCACAACACGAGAAACGCTCCAAAGACCGCGACGGGAGTGCTGAGCAGTACGCTGAATGGCAGCGACCAGCTTTCATAAAGCGCCGCTAGAATCAGGAACACGAACAACAGCGACAGACCGAAGATGGCTGCGGGTGGCACTCCCTGGCGTGCTTTCTGTTCCAGATACGAGATGCCGGAGTAGTCGAATCCCATCTCTCGCGGCATGGCTTGTTTGAAAACTTCTTCGAGGGCTGTGGTCGCCTGATCCGCGCTGTAGCCCGGCGCCGCGCTCCCGTTGATTTGCGCGCATCGATACTCGTTAAAGCGCATGGTGAATTCCGGGCCGAGCTGCGATTTCACCGTCGTGAGCGTAGACAGCGGAACGTTCTCGCCCCTGTTGTTGCGGACATAGAATCGCCCGACATTATCGGCGCTGGCGCGATCTTCGCTTTCGGCTTCGATGTAGACCTGCCACTGGCGGCCAAAGCGGTTAAAGTAGTTGATGAAATATCCACCCATGAACGCCTGGATGGTGCGGTAGACGTCGGAAAGATTGACGCCTTGCTTTAACACCTTGTCACGATTGACGTCGACAAACTTCTGCGGAACGCTCGCTAGAAAAGTCGTACTCAAGCTGGCGATCTCTGGCCGCTTGCGTGCCGCGTCGAGAAACTTGCTCAAGTTTTGCGACAGGAATTGGATGCTGCCCCCAGAGCGGTCTTCGAGGATGAACGTGAATCCGCCCGCAGTGCCAACGCCCGGGATGGCCGGCGGCGAAAAACTGAATGCGATTCCCGCTGGCAATTTAGAAAGCTGTTGATTCAGATGCGCCTTGATCGCTTGAAACTGCTCGGCTCTGGACGTACGCTCGTCCCACGGCTTCAAAGTGACGACGAAGAACGCGTTGTAGCTGGTGCGAACAAAACTGAGCAAACTGAAGCCGATGACGCTGGTCGTGTACTTCACACCTGGCGTGTTCGCCAGAATGTTTTCGATCTGTGTCGCGGCTTGTGATGTTCGCTCGAGCGACGCGTCATTGGGCAATTGCAGATTCACATAGACATAGCCCTGATCTTCGTCGGGAAGAAAGCTCGACGGCACCCGATTGGCGAAGAATCCCGCCGCGAGGCAAAAGACCAGCAGAAGCACAACCACCACTGCTGTTTTCTTGAGCAGGACGCCGCTCCAACCCACATAGCCCTCAGTGGCCCGCTCAAAAACCCGGTTAAACCAATCGAAGAAACTCCGCAGCAGGCCATGGCTCTCTTCGTGCGGTCGAAGAAGCAATGCGGCCAAGGCAGGGCTGAGCGTCAGCGCGTTGAAGGCGGAGAGAATCACCGAGATGGCGATAGTGACTGCGAATTGCTGATACAGCCTGCCCGTGATCCCGGGAATGAACGCGGTGGGCACGAATACAGCGGAGAGTACCAGGGCAATTCCTACCACGGGACCCGACAGTTCCTCCATGGCCTTTAGCGCTGCATTCTTAGGAGTCATGCCCTCTTCGATATGCCGCTCCACGCCTTCGACGACGACGATCGCGTCATCGACCACCAGACCGATCGCCAGCACCAGCCCGAAGAGAGAGAGCGTATTGACGGAAAAGCCGAACAGCGGGAAGAGCACGAACGTTCCCACAAGCGAAACCGGCACAGCCAGCAGTGGGATCAGGGTTGAGCGCCAGCCCTGAAGAAAAAGAAAAACAACGATGATGACCAGGAGCAGCGCGATCACAAGGGTTTCAACGATTTCCTTGATGCCCTGCGTCACGGAAAGAGTTGTGTCCTGAGAAACGGCGAAATCCATGTCCTCGGGGAAGCGCTCTTTCATCTGCGCCATCAGGAGCTTGACCCCGGCAGCTGCGTCGACTGCGTTCGATCCAGGCAATTGGTAGGCTGCAATAATCGCGCCTGGCTTGCCATTGAAACGTCCGGCAACGCTGTAGTCTTGAGCGCCCAGTTCGATGCGAGCGACATCGCGCACGCGCACAGTCGCACCGTCAGGCGTTTCGCGAACGACGATGTTGCCGAATTCTTCTGGCGACACCAGGCGTCCCTGAGCCAGGACCGTATACGTATACTCCTGGCCTTTCGGAGCGGGTTCGCCTCCGGCTTTACCGGCCGGGTTCACGGTGTTTTGTGACTGAATCGCACTTACGATCTCCGGAACCGTGATGCCAAGTTTCGCCAACGTGTCCGGCTTCACCCAAAGCCGCATCGCGTATTGACCGGCGCCGAATACTTGAACATTGCCGATGCCGGGCGAGCGAAGGATCGGGTCGGTGAGATTGATGTAAGCGTAGTTGGCCAGAAACCTTGCGTCGTACGTTCCGCGCGGAGAGTAAAGCGCAACCCACATCAGCGGGGCGGTCACCGATTTTCGCACCGTGACGCCGTAGTTGGTGACGTCCGATGGCAGCTGAGAAGCAGCCTGGGTCTCCCGCGACTGCGTGAGAATGAAATCGGTATTGGGGTCGGTCTTAACGTCAAAATCCACGATGAGGCTGGTGGTGTTGTTCCCGGTGGCGTTCAGCGAGTACATGTAATTCTCGTTGTCTACTCCGTTCATCTGCTGCTCGATAGGAGTAGCCACCGCTTGCTCCAGCGTCTGCGCGTCGGCTCCCACGTAGGTGGCCAGCACTTGAATTTCCGGTGGAGTGATGTTCGGAAACTGTGCGACGGGCAAGCTCAGCAGCGTGAGCGTACCAACCAATACCATGACGATGGAAATCACTATGGCGACGATGGGGCGGTTGATGAAGAATTTCGACATGGGTAATCCGTCCTTATCGACTCGCCGATCCTTGGTTTTGGGCCATGAATGGCTTGGGATTCACGCGCACACCACTGCGCATCCTCTGAACTCCTTCAACCACGATTCTGTCTCCTGGGTTGAGCCCATCAGCGATGATCCATCGGTTATCAACCCGGTCGCCCACAGTCACCGTCCGCACGTCAACTTTGTTGTCGGCGCCTACGACAGCAATCTGGTAGCCGCCCTGCAGCTCTGAGACTGCCCGTTGGGGAACAAGCAAGGCCCCCGGCTGGGTCCGGATTACCGCTCGGACTTTGCCGTAGCCGCCGGGTCTCAAAATATTGTTTGGATTGGGAAAGAGCCCGGCGATTCGAATCGCTCCAGTGGTCTCGTTCACCTGGCGGTCGGCAAAATAAAACTTTCCTTCGTGCGGATAAGTTGAGCCGTCGGCCAGGATCAGTTGCAGCCGCAGTTCTTTGTCGGCCTGCAAGCGGCTCTCCTCGGTCGGAAAACGTCTCCGCCAGGAAAGATATTGCGGCTCGCTCACAGTGAAATAAACCTTGATCGGATCCACTGTAGAAACGGAAGTCACGATCCCGCTGCTCGGGCTGACCAGCGCGCCGACCTGCAGCTGGGCCTGACCGGCAATGCCATCAATAGGCGCAACCAAGCGAGTAAAGTCGAGGTTGATCTTCGCTGTCTCCACCGCAGCCTCGTAGGTCTTGATCTGAGCCTTAGCGGTTTCTACGGTTGCGAGCGCGGCGAGATTGTTCTGAACCGCGTTGTCGAGATCCTGCTGGCTCGCGGCCTGTTGCTCCGCTAGAGGCTTGTAGCGCTGGACGTCAAGTTCGGTCCGACGCTGAACCGCTTCGGCGTTGGCCCGCGCGGCCTTCGCCTGAGCCAGCTGGCCCTCAGCCTGATCGAACGCCGCCTGAAAAGGCCGCGAATCGATCTGGAACAGGAGCTGACCCTGCCGGACAAAAGCCCCCTCCTGATAGCCTTGTTTTAGCAGGTAACCAGTGACCTGCGCCCGGACGTCAGCATTGACGAGACCGTCAAGCGTACCAATCCATTCCGAATAAATCGGAACATCCTCCTTCTGAACCTGCGCCACCTCGACATCCGGAGTGCTTGGCGGCGCACCCATAGCCTGCTTGTACGGACGGACGGCTCCAACAATCAGCGCGAGCACGATTACGCCAAGAACTCCGCCGATCAATAGATAGCGTTTCTGGACCTGGGTCATGTTGTCTCCTCCCCATTTTGCTCGCGCCTCGGACTGCGAATGGCATGTCCTGGCTCTACTTTTCGAGGACAGCCGGGACGAAGCAGCACATCGGTCGTCCAATTCGAAAACAGCGTGTGAGGTAACCGCTGACGCAATCAACTAAGAATATGGATGCGTTTTCACCCCAGCGGTCGTACAAAATCTACAACGGAATTACACACTTGATCAACTTCAGGTGGCTGATTCGCCGAGATTGATCACGCGCTCGCTGGTTCCTGCGATTACTGACACACGCCTTCGCGTTGTCGTCTTACTGGCGATGGTCTCCGCTTTTGTGAAATCTTACGTTCGCAGATTGAAACATCCTGCGCACCGTCTCGACGATAAAGGCAGAGTGATGGCCGCTATGTGTCAAGACTGAATAAAATGAGGCTCTGTGTTTCACGATGCAGTCCATCGGAACCGCACTACTTTCTGAGCAGCCGACGAAAGGGAACGACTCCATCGCTAGACTTCTTGGGCGCCGACGACCGCCTGCACAACTTTGACAAAACACCAGATCAGCGGGAGTTTCTCCGAACTCCGATTCCATGCGATCGCGATGCGCCACAACGGCTCCTTCCAGCCCAGTTCATGAAATCGCACTCCCGGTACTTTGAGGCGCTGGGCTGACCTCGGGACCAAAGACACCCCCAGGCCAGCTCGAACCAAGTGGAGGATGGTCAAGATTTCGTTTGCTTCCTGAACGACCCGGGGTGTGAATCCTGCGCGGAGGCAAAGGCTTAGCACGCGGTCATGAAAAGTTTTCGAGACCGAGGGCGACACGAAGATAAAACCGCTGCTACGGAATCCGTTGATGCCCTCTTCGCGCCGATATGGTCAACCTTGCGTTTCGTGGGGACTATACCCCAGTCTTAGCAAAACACTCGAAGCATTTTGCGCTCGAGGACGCTCTCTCGATCGGTATTGACCGGATGCAGCGGAACTTTGATCCGATGCAGCGACAGGTACACCGATGTGCCGGTGACTCAAGGTTTCGACCAAGGTTTCAACGACCGCTGCGTGCGGGATCGGGATATGGGTTTCTGTTGCAGGCGGCGTTGGCAACTTCGCCAGTTCCGCCCGGGTCATCTTGCCTGTGCATGAAATAAGTGTACTTGTGTCCGACATTTTGTTTCTCCTCCAAAATACCTTCTGCCTGAACGTCCCGCCCACTTGATCGCAGCCCTATGCGTCTTCGAGCCTCCAGCCTCGACGAGTGGCGTCGGCACAGTGTCGAGGTGGTGTTCTTGAACCGCCCTCTCGGCCAAAGCCCGGAAGATGACTTCCTGCTCCAAGTGCAAGGCATTGTCGCTGAATATGAGCGAGCCAAAATCATGGAGCGGAGTCGGCGAGGTAAGAAGCATGCAGCCCAGAGCGGCTCGCTCAACGTGATGTCGGGCGCTCCGTTCGGATATCGATATGTTTCTGTTCGCGAAGGCGATGGCCAAGCGCGATTTGAACCTGTACCAGCGTCCTTTTGGTGATTTGGGACTGGCACAACACTTCAGCCTAAATACCCCTCATTGTGGAGGGCGTGGCATAGATTGCGAAAACGATATTGGCTGAGGACCTTGACGCTAGGTCCACTGACTGAAGATGGCGGGAATGGGACACGCACCGTTAGACTGTCAAGTTTTCTTGCAAAAAACTTGACACCCGGCGCAAAAGCCCCGGTTATCGCCCAAATTCTTCCAGGAACCGATTCAGCATGCGCCGGAAGGCCGCTGCTGTTGGCTCCCAGCGCCCTCGCATCGCTCTCGCCCCGGCTGCTTCGTACCCATCATCGGGTCGCGGGCGCAGAGTCACGAAGGGGGGAAGGCCATATCTCATGGCCAGAAAGTTCGCCCAAAGCCGAGCCGTGCGCCCGTTGCCGTTGGCGAAAGGATGAATCCTGATCCACTCCGCATGTGCCCACGCGCAGAGATCAATCACCGCGTCAACTTCATCACCGCTCAGGTCTTTTCCGGTGGGCAGGGCTTCATCGAATTGGGAGACGGCCATCTGCAGCTTCTGTTCAAACTCACCCAATTCCTGGGCAACGTTGCTCGGATGCGCCCCCCAGAACCGACCGATTTTCACGCCTGCTTTCTCGAGTCCGTGCTCTCCGCGAAACGTGCCCACATACCGCGGATCAACCTTCAAACCTTGCAGGAAGGTACGCTGCCAGTTTCGTGCAAGTCCGAATGTCGGAGTTTTGCGTTGGGCCGAATCCTCGGCGATCTGTTCGAGTATTCGAGCCAGGTTTTGCCGCAGCGTGGGACCGTCCTGGTCCCAATCAGCCACCTATGACCTCTCGCAGTTTGCTCTGCAGTTCGCCAATAGACTGCGACGGATGTTCAGTGTCTGATTCGACCGGCTCTCCCTCAAGCGGGTCCTTCTGGCTGGCTTCGGCTTCGACGAACGCCGCGATCGCGCGCCTGAACCCGGGATCCTTGCGCCGGTATTCTCGCAGGGTCTTGAGATTCGCTTCGAGGGTGCGCTCTCTGCGGCCCCTCTGCCCGAGGTAGTTCCTGATTGCTTCAATCAACAACTGATTGATCGGACGCCCCTCGACTTTACTCAGGCTCCTGAGCGCGTCGCGCTCCGGCGCATCAATACGTAATGTCAAAGCAGTTCGAGCCATAACAACATCTTACGACCATTCTTGTCGTGATGTCAATATGCACTTTTGCCACCACAACTGTTACGGGGTTACGTGACAATAACTTGCTGCAAAATCAGTTCGCGGGGTCGGAATATCTACGCCCTTGGCCCCATCTTGCGTAAATCTTTAACTTGACAAGGACCCCGATATTGTATAGTTATAAATAGTCATTTATGTTATTTGTGACAATGTATACATTTACAACTAGAACACGATGTTAAGTTATGGATTGACCGAGGCCGAGATAACCATGCGCGATGAATTCCGCAGTCTTAGACTAAACCAATTGGATCGGGCTCTCGAGCCCTATCGCGCCGCAGCCAAAAGTCCTCGTCCTCCGAAGGGCTGGCTTCGGGCGATCCGAGAAGCGCTTGGAGTCTCCGGCAGCGAGATTGCCCGAACGCTGAAGACCAGCCGACAGCTCCCGGTCCAGCTGGAAAAAGCCGAAGCTCAGGACCGCATTACTCTAAAGAGCCTGCGGGCGGCCGCCAATGCACTGGGCTGCGACTTGGTGTATGCCCTGGTGCCAAGGGCGAATTCGCTGCACGAGCTAGTCGAGCAGCGCGCCCGCACGCACGCGAAAGAACGCGTCCTCGGCGTTGAACATTCGATGGCGCTCGAAGATCAGGCTGTGGGCCGCGTCGACGAAGCTGTGGAAGAGGAGACTAAACGTCAACTGCGAAAGCGTAGTGTCCGGTGAATCTCTTCGCCCAGGGCGAAGGAAACACACCCCTCTCCGCCGAAGAACAAGCGGATCTCATTCCGAACCTCGCGACCAAGGAAGAACTCAACGAATGGGAACGGCAGAATATTCTCGAAGCCTATGCCTGGGCGCTCGCGGCCAACAATCTCCGCCGGAATGATCCGCTCGTCGAACCCTATGTAAGGGACCTTTACCGGCGCATGTTTGATCAGACCTGGACATGGGCGGGAGTCTACAGAACCAGCGAAAAGAACATCGGCGTTCCGCGCCACGAGATCCGCGAAAGACTGGCCAGCTTGCTGGGCGATGCACGTTATTGGCTGGAACACGGAACCTATGCTGCCGATGACCTTGCGGTTCGCTTTCATCATCGCCTGGTGGTGATTCGCCCCTTCGCCAACGGCAATGGGCGGCACGCACGTCTGATGGCGGACATACTGGCCCAAAGGCAGGGCAGGCCGGTTTTCACCTGGGGCGGCGCTGATCTGGTGCGCGCCGGAGACTTTCGCAAGCGCTACATCGAAGCTCTTCAAGCCGCCGACGGGCATGACCTCGAGCCGCTTCTTGCCTTCGCGCGCTCCTGAAGTTCCGACAATACCGCTATCCGTCACTTGCGGGTATTCAAGTGGAGAACAGTGGCATGCCGGTCCGGACATCGGCAAGCTGGAGGGAAGCAAGGTGCAGTAACTTCGAAGGCCGCAGGTGCGTCAGCCCCAACTTCCGACTAATTTCAGATGTCTTGTTGCGATCGCTTGTCCGCCTTGCGACGCTATTCTTTCAGCTCGTCGAAGCAAGGAGCGCACTGTCGGATGTGGGCGAGGAGTAGCGTCTGCTGAACGTGACCGGATCCTTCCGCGAGTCTCAAAAGGGCATCGCCTTCAGGACAACCGATGCGTTGAGGATTGGGGAAGTCCTCATGGACGATCCTTTCAAACGCTTCCAGCAGTTCCTTTTCAGAACCCATTATGCACTCCGGGGTTCAAACATGGAGTTCGAACCCGCCCGCCATTCATCCCCTTTGGGAGAATCCCACGACTCGCGAGTAATGTCGATGAAATTCTTGTGTCGAATCACTCGACCTGGTTGGTGTGCGCGCGCGACATGTTGCGGAAGAGTTCGGTAGACGCATTTGGATGCACTGCCCCTTCGATCTTCGACCGATCAATCTGGAACCCCACGAGTCCGATGGTCATCGCCGGCAGGTAGAGTCCGCCGGATTTTCTTTATCTCGCGCCAGAAACTGATACGGACGGCAGCCGCCGACTTGCCTAATAGCTGACCAACATCTTCCCACTCGTACCCGGCAGCCCTCAGCGGCAAAACGGCACCATGCTCGTTACGGAGTTTTCGGATGATTCTCGCAAGTTCCAGACGGGTGTTCATCGGGCCGACCCAACCTTCCTCGAAGGCGCGGCTTGCCAGTTCGCCTGATCCTCCCGCGAATTCAAGGCGGTTCAACTTGGCCGCGTAGCGCCGCAACCCGCGACAAAACGCCACCATCAGTAGCCCATGCTTCTGGGAAGATTCAGGAGCCCCAATACGGTCGAGATAACGCGAGACTTGCGCGACTGAATTTTCCATGAGCTCGGCAGCGGGACCATGATCGTCAAGGAGAGCTTGCGTCCTCTGACACGCCTGTTCCCAGATTTCATGACCCGCCAATCGGACATCCGGTCTAATCGGTCTTCCTGACTGATCGAC
>Ga0070732_10001527_pt1 | contig 12628 bp, 8 predicted proteins | sample Coa_R1_5_FD_66449 | JGI IMG/M metagenome (GOLD analysis project Ga0070732, IMG submission 66449) | Surface soil microbial communities from Centralia Pennsylvania, which are recovering from an underground coalmine fire - Coalmine... | ecosystem: Environmental > Terrestrial > Soil > Unclassified ...
GGTCGTCGACAGCCTCGGCGCGGCCGCGGCGGGCATCGGGCACCTGAACGCCGTACCCGATGTGGACGGTGCGATCCGTACCGAGGCACTCGCCGTCTCGTATTACGACGAATACTACCCGTCACTCGCCACAATGCTGGTGGCCAGAAGCCTGAACCTGACGGCCAAGGACATCAAGATCCGCCCGGGCGAGGCGCTGCAGATCGGCAACCTCAAGGTCGCCGCCGACCCCACAATGCAGATGTTCACCTATTTCTACAAGGACCGTGACGGCAAGCCGGCCTTCACCGAAGACTCGTTCTACGACGTCGCCGCCGGCAAGATCCCGCTGGACAAGTATCGCGACAAGATCGTGCTGATCGGGCCCACTGCCGCTGGAGTCGGCAGCATATTCGTGACGCCGGTAAGCCCTGCGCTGTCGTCGGTGGAACTGCAGGCGCATACCGTTTCCTCGATTCTGCAGGAAAATTTCTTCGTTGCGCCGACCTGGGGCTGGATCGTCGAACGGCTTGTCTATCTTCTGGTCGCCGCCTACCTGATTGCGCTGCTGCCGCGGCTTTCGGCAAGCGTCGGGGCGGGAGCGACCGCGGGCGCCGTGGCCTTGCTCTTTGCCGTGCATTTCGTGCTGATGACGGCGCAGGGGACGTGGTTGCAGCTGATGCTGCCCGTGGTGCTGCTGATCATCGGCCACATGCTTCTCGTGACCAAGCGCTTCGTCGTGACCGAGCGCGGCAAGGAGGTGTCGGACGCTCAGGGCGCCGCCAATGCCCGCATGCTTGGCCTCGCGTTCCAGGGCCAGGGCCAGCTCGACATGGCCTTCGACTACTTCCGCAAGGTGCCGCTGGACGACACCGTGATGGACAATCTCTACAATCTTGCGCTCGATTTCGAGCGCAAGCGCCAGTTCAACAAGGCCGAGTCGGTGTTCCGTTACATGGCGGACCACAACCTGAAGTTCCGCGACCTCGAAGCACGCCTGTCGCGCGCCAAGCAGATGTCGGAAACGGTCATCCTGGGCGGGGCGCAAGGCCATCCGGGCGGATCGCTCGCGCTGGGCGGGGGCGCCGAAAAGCCCATGCTTGGGCGCTATCAGGTGGAAAAGGAACTCGGCAAGGGCGCAATGGGCGTGGTGTACCTCGGGAAGGACCCCAAGATCGGGCGGGTAGTGGCGATCAAAACCATGGCACTATCCCAGGAGTTCGAGGCCGACGAGCTGGTGGAGGTCAAGGAGCGGTTTTTCCGCGAAGCCGAGACGGCGGGGCGCCTGAGCCACACCAATATCGTTACCATATTCGATGCTGGCGAAGAGCACGATCTGTGCTACATCGCCATGGAACTCCTGAAAGGCAAGGATCTGGTGCCCTTTACGAAGGCGGGCAGTACCCTGCCGCTCGAGAAGGCGGTATCGGTCGTCGCGCGGGTGGCCGATGCGCTGGGCTACGCGCACAAGCAGAACGTCGTACATCGGGACATCAAGCCTGCCAATGTCATGTACGAACCGGAAAACGACGTCGTCAAGGTGACGGATTTCGGCATCGCCCGCATCACCGATTCATCGAAGACCAAGACCGGCATGGTGCTCGGCACGCCCTCCTACATGTCGCCTGAGCAGCTTCAGGGCAAGAAGATCGACGGCCGCAGCGACCTGTTCTCGCTCGCCGTGAGCCTGTATCAGCTTGCCTGTGGCAAGCTGCCTTTCGAGGGCGACTCGATGGCGCAGCTCATGTACAAGATCGCCAACGAACACGCGCCCGACATTCTCCAGTTCAACCCCTCGCTGCCGCCCGCCTTCGTCGCATTTCTCGACCGGGCGATGTCCAAGGACGCGGACCAGCGCTACCAGACGGGCGATGAATTTGCCGCGGCGCTGCGGGCCGCGCTGGGCGGCAGCACGGCGACAGCCGCCGGTGTTGACGTAGATATCAGTCTCTGAGGCGCATGGCCACCATGGATATGTCGGGAGCCCTGGAGATCGCGAGTTGCACGGATCCGGGCATGGTCCGGTCTCACAACGAGGATTCGATCGCGTCAGATGGTCGGATCGGCCTGGCGGTTCTGGCCGACGGCATGGGAGGCTATAACGCCGGAGAAGTGGCCAGCGGCATGGCCACGACCGTGATCGTGACCGACCTGCAGCAGCTGCTGCAGGAGAAGGTTCCCTACCAGGTCGACGAGGAAAGCGGCCAGGCGATCGCCCAAAAGCTGCTGCGGGAGCAGATCGCCAAGGCGAATACCTCGATATACCAGGCGTCCCAGAGCCAGCCGCAGTACGCCGGGATGGGAACAACGCTGGTCGTGGCGCTGTTCTACGACAACAAGATGACGGTCGCCCATATCGGCGACTCCCGTCTCTATCGCCAGCGGGGCGACGAATTCAGGCAGGTGACAAAGGACCATTCGCTGCTTCAGGAACAGATCGACAGCGGCATGATTACCGCGCAGCAGGCAAAGCTATCCCAGAACAAGAACCTGGTGACGCGCGCCCTCGGCATAGACCCGACGGTGGATGCCGAAGTCCACGACTACGACACGCAGGCGGGGGACATCTATCTGCTCTGTTCCGATGGGCTTTGTGATATGGTTAGCGACGAGGATATTGGCATGGCGCTGCAAACCCTCGGCGCCAACCTCAAGCTGTGTGCACAGCAACTGGTGCAGATGGCTAATGACAACGGCGGCCGCGACAATGTCTCGGTGATCCTCATCCGGGTACTAAGAGGCTATCCCGCGCCGCGCGGGCCTCTATCCAAGATTCTTGGCTGGTTCAGATAGAATGAGCAGGGGAAGACTGCCATGGCGAAGCTGATTCTCAGTATGGACAACTTGGTGCTCAAGGAAATTACCTTGACCAAGGAACGTACGACCATAGGCCGCAAGCCGCACAACGATATCCAGATCGACAATCTGGCGGTGAGCGGCGAGCATGCCGTCATAGTGACCATCCTGCAGGACTCGTTCCTGGAGGACTTGGGCAGCACCAACGGCACGGTGGTCAACGGCCAGCCCGTCAAGAAGCACTTTCTGCAGAACAATGACGTTGTCGAGCTGGGCAAGTACAAGCTGAAGTACGTCAACGAAGCACCGGCAGGCCAAGCCAAGGCCGCCGACTTCGAGAAGACCATGGTGCTGCGTCCGGGTGCTATCAAGGCCATGGCCCCGGCCGCGCCCGTCGCGGCCGCACCCGCCTCCTCTCCGGCGGCGGCCCACGCGGCGGCGCCTGCCGCGGCGCCCGCCGCCTCCGCCGGTGCGAAAAGCTTCGGCGATACGCTGGTCAATCAGGCGCCGATGGGGTCCGCTGCTCCCGCAGCGGCTCCCAAGCCGGCCACCGCCCAGAAAGTGGCCGTGCTGCAGCTGCTCTCGGGCCCCAACGCCGGCAAGGAACTCGAACTGACCAAGCCGCTCACCACGCTCGGCAAGCCCGGGGTCCAGGTGGCAGTCATCACCCGTCGTCCGCAAGGCTACTTCATCACGCATGTCGAGGGCGCCAATTTCCCCGTAGTGAACGGAAAGCCCCTCGACGCGCAGGCCCACTCCTTGAACGATCATGACGTCATCGAACTGGCGGGCGTCAAGATGGAGTTTTTCCTCAAGACCTAAAGTCCCAGGTTCCGCCGAGAGCCGACCCGGGGAGGGAGCTTGAAGCAACACATCGTCCGGATCGCGCTCGGTTTATTGTTTGTGCTGATCTTTCTTGGCCACGCGGCCAAGCTCTATCAGATCGGCTTCATCAACCAGCTCGACGCCATCATCTACGACTACCGGCTGCGCCTGACAATGCCGGGGACGGTCGACGACCGCGTAGTCATCCTGGACATCGACGAGCGCAGCCTTGACCCGCGCGCGCTGGGGCGGTGGCCCTGGGGCCGCGACAAGATCGTCGCACTGCTGGAAAAGCTCTTCGACAAGTACGGAATGATCCTCGTCGGGTTCGACGTGGTGTTCGCCGAACCGGACGAAAGTTCGGGGCTGCCTGTTCTGGATACGCTGTCCAAAACCCGGCTCAAGGACAATCCCCCGTTCCAGTCCGCGCTCAACGAATTGCGCCCGAGCCTGGACCATGACGCAATCTTTGCAAAATTTCTACGCGGGCGACCGGTGGTGCTCGGCTACTATTTCAACAGCGATGAAAACGCCGTGGAGAGCGGAGCACTGCCCGAGCCGGTGCTGCCCGCGGGCACCTTCGCGGGAAGGCCCATAGCCTTCACGGTCTGGAAGGGCTACGGCAGCAACCTGCCCCAATTCCAGTCCGCTGCGGCGGGTGCCGGCCATTTCAACCCGCTCGTGGATTTCGACGGCGTGTCCCGGCGCGTGCCCCTGCTGGTCGAGTACAAAGGCAAGTACTACGAGGCGCTTTCACTCGCGATGGTTCGCCTGTTCCTGGGGATGAAAGAGGCCCACGACAAGAACAGCACTACCGTGACGTTGCCGCCGGTCGTTCCCGGAATTCCGCCTGACCGGTTTATCAGCAAAGGCTACTCCGGCCTGGAATGGCTGGAAGTCGGTCCGTTGAAAATCCCTGTCGACGATAACGTCGCCGCGCTCGTTCCCTACCGGGGCGCGCGGAACAGCTTTCCCTACATTTCGCTTTCCGACGTCTGGTTCGACAAGGTTCCGGTGGACAGGCTCAGGGGCAAGATCGCGCTGATCGGAACATCGGCACCCGGGCTGCTCGACCTTCGCTCGACTCCGGTCGGGAGCGTGTACCCCGGCGTCGAGATCCACGCCAACCTCATTGCCGGCATGCTGGACGGCAAGCTCAAGCAAAAACCGCCTTACATGCTCGGGGCCGAGGTGGTTCTGCTGATCATCGGCGGGGTCGTCCTGTCCCTGGTAATCCCGATGCTCGCGCCGCTCTGGGCCACTGTCGCTACGGTGGCCGGCATGCTGCTCATCACGCTGCTCGACATCGGCATCTGGAAGTACGCAGGCCTCGTGCTGCCGCTTGCCGCGTCGGTTTTGATGACCGCGGCTCTGTACACGATCAACATGGCCTATGGGTACTTCATCGAGTCCCGCTCGAAGCGCCAGTTCACGGAACTCTTCGGGCAGTACGTGCCGCCCGAACTCGTGGACCAGATGGCGGCCAACCCCCAGAAGTACAACATGGAACCGAAGAGCGCCGACCTGACGATCCTGTTCTCGGACGTCCGTGGATTCACCAGTATTTCCGAGGCGCTCAGCCCGGAGCATTTGCGCGAGTACATCAACGATTACCTCACGGACATGAGCAACATCATCCGGGGAAAGCACCGCGGCACGCTCGACAAGTACATCGGCGACGCCATCATGGCGTTCTGGGGCGCGCCGGTAGAGGACAAGGATCACGCCCGCAACGGGGTGCTGAGCGCGATGGAGATGCTGCACGAGGTGGACGCCCTGAACGAGAAATTCAGGAGCCGCGGCTGGCCGACGATGAAAATCGGCGTAGGGGTCAATTCCGGAAACGTGCGCGTCGGCGACATGGGTTCCAACGTGAGGCGCGCCTACACCGTGATGGGTGACCCCGTCAATGTCGCCTCGCGCTTGGAGGGCAGGACCAAGCACTACGGAGTAGGCTGTCTCGTTGGCGAGGCCACCAAGAATGCGGTGAAGGACGTGATTTTCAAGGAGATCGACAAGGTCAAGGTGAAGGGCAAGGAAGAAGCGCTTACAATCTACGAGCCGATCGGCCTGGAAGGCGAAGTGGAGAAGAAGACTGTCGAGGAGCTCAAGCTGTGGCATCAGACGCTCAAGCTCTACCGCTCGCGGCAATGGGATCAGGTGGAGGTAAGCCTTCTCAATTTGCTGCGCATGAACCCGGGTTGCGCCCTCTACGAACTGTATTCACGGGAAGTCGCAGACAAGCGCCGCAACCCGCCGCCGGCCGAATGGGAAGGCGTGACAGTATTCGACGAGAAGTAGTGCTGGACACGAGCCCATGAAGTTGCGCGTGCTCGGATGCAGCGGTGGGATCGGGGGACGGCATCTCCGCACGACCTCGATGCTCCTCGACAACGACATTCTGGTCGATGCCGGCACCGGGGTCGCCGATCTCTCGCTCACCGAACTCCTGCTTATCGATCACGTTTTCCTGACCCATTCGCACCTAGACCATATCGCGAGCATTCCGTTCATGGTCGACACCGTCGGCGGGATGCGCAACAAGCCGCTCACCGTCTGGGCGGCGCCCGCGACCCTGGAGATCATCAGAAACCATATTTTCAACTGGAGCATATGGCCCGATTTCAACCAGATTCCGAGCCCCGAGCGGCCTTTTCTCCAGTACCGTGAAATCCAGGTCGGGGAAACCGTCGAACTGGAAAGGCGCAGGCTGACCGCGTTGCCCGCAAATCACGTGGTGCCGGCGGTGGGATACCACCTCGACTCGGGACGGGGAAGCCTGGTATTTACCGGCGACACCACTACGAACGATCCCCTCTGGGCGGAGGTCAACAGGATCGCCAACCTGAAATACCTCATCATTGAAACGGCATTCTGCAATCGCGAGAAGGATCTGGCGGTTATCTCGAAGCATCTCTGCCCGAGCATGTTGGCCGAGGAGCTGGCAAAGCTCGAGCGTAGCGCGGAGATCTACATCACGCATCTGAAGCCCGGCGAAATCGAATTGACGATGCAGGAAATCGAGGAAGACGCGGGCCAGTACCGGCCACGCATGCTGCAAAACAACCAAGTATTCGAATTTTGAAGAGAGAGACGCGGAGTTAGGGGGCACGAGCGTGGGAACTGGATATGGATGCGGCCAGAGCAAGCGTTGAGACACTGAAGAGCCTGGAGCCGATTTCTGCACTGTCGGAAGGCAGGCTGAAAGAACTCGCGGGACTCTGCAGCCTGGAGAGGGTGGGGAGAAACCAGGATCCGTTTCGCGCTCACGGCACGACCGGTCAGGCCGTGTACCTGGTCCGCGGGGAACTGGCGCTCGGTTATCCCGATGGGTCGTTGTCCGTCGTGGTGGGTGGATCGGACGACGCACGGCATCCGCTGGGCCGCAAGGGCGGAGCGTTCACCAGCGCCAAGGCAATCACCGACATCGAACTGGTGCGCATCGACGACGATCTCCTCGACATCATGGTGACCTGGGATCAGGTCGCAGCCGTAAATCGCGCTGACGCCGGGGAGTCGCCCAAGGATACGGCCGCATCCCTCACGAACTGGAGTCTGCTCTCCGGGATGTTCAGCGTAAGCAATCTCAAATACGGCGCCTTTTCCCAGATGCCTACAGCGCACATCGAGGAATTGCTGAAGCGCTTCAAGCGGATCGCCGCCAGTAAGGGTGACGTCATCGTTCGCGAGGGCGCAGAGGGCGATTTTTACTACATCATCGATGCAGGCAAGTGCAAGGTTGAGCGCATGATCGGTGGCGTGTCGATGCTGCTGGCTGATCTCAAGAGCGGTGACGCATTCGGTGAGGAGGCTTTGGTCTCGGAGGCGAAGCGGAATGCCACCATCACGATGAAGACAGACGGCAACTTGCTGCAGCTGGACAAGAAGGATTTCGTGGAACTGCTGCGCGAACCTTTGCTGCACCGGATCACCATGGACCAGGCTCGGGAGAAAGTCGGCGCGGGTGGCCAGTGGGTTGACGTGCGCTACCCTTCCGAATATCAGTACGACAAACTTCCAGGCGCGATCAATATCCCTCTCTCCGAGGTACGCAATGCCTTCGGCTTGCTGGACAAAGGCCGCGAGTACCTGCTCTATTGTCAGAGCGAGCGTCGCAGCGCGGCGGCCACCTTCCTTTTGGCGCAGCGTGGGTACAAGGCGTTCCTCCTCGCGGGCGGGCTTTGGGGCGTGGGGGCGGGGCGTGCATAATCGTCAGCCACCCCGTGGAAACGGTGGTAGAGTATTTGATCGGCGTAATGTTTCTGGCAGTTATCTTTAAGGCGAAATACTCATGAGCGCGGTACTTCAAACCCATCCGGGCGCGGCCGCCGACGTCAACAGCCGGCTGACGTTCCAGAAGAACCTCCAGACCGTCACCAACAAGATTCACGCGACCAGCAATGTCGATGAAATCATGCTGGAAGTCAGCGCGGACATCTGCACGCTGTTCAATGCCGACCGGCTGACGATTTATACCATCGGCGAAGACAAGCAAACAATCGTTTCCAAGGTCAAGACCGGCCTCAACTCGTTCAAAGACCTGAAGCTGCCGATTGCGGAGCATTCCATCGCCGGCTATGTGGGGCTGTCCAAAAAAATGCTCAACCTCAGGGACGTCTACGACGAGGGGGAACTCAAGTCGCACAATCCCAACCTCCGCTTCCTGCAGGAGGTCGACAAGCGCACCGGCTACCGCACCAAGCAAATGCTGGTTTCGCCGGTGGTCGAGCAGGGCAGTTCTGAACTGGTGGGCGTCGTCCAGCTGATCAACAACAAGGCGGGCGTGCCGTTCGGGCAGCTCGCGGAAGAGGGCGTCACCGAGCTTTGTCAGACGCTTGCAATTGCTTTCAAGCAGCGTCAGAAGCCGCAAGTCCTCAAAACGAAGTACGACTTCCTGGTGAGCGATGCCGTGATTTCGGCGGCGGAATTCGAGCTTGCGGCGCGGTCGGCGCGCAAGAAGGCGGTCGACGTCGAAACGGTTCTCACGGACGAGTTCCAGGTCAAGCTGCCCGCCATAGGGGCCGCGCTGGCGAAATTCTTTGGTGTTCCCTACGAGGCCCACAAGTCGGATCGTATCAAGCCGATGGATTTGCTGAAGAACCTGAAGCGTGAGTACGTCGAATCCAACCAGTGGGTGCCGATCGAAGACGCCAAGGAAGGTCTGATCATTCTTTGCTTGGATCCGGAACGCGTAAGGAGTTCCCGGATCGTGCAGAACGTATTTCCTGCGCGCAAGCTCGTCTATCGCGTCACCACGCTGAAGGAGTTCAAGGAAACAATCAAAGGGTTCTACGGTGCGGAAGTCGTCGATAGCGGCGATATCGGCGACATGCTCTCCGGGCTCGAGGACGACGAGGTCATCGAAACAGGCGGGGATTCCGACGATGTATCCGCGGCGGCCGACAACGAACTCGTCAAACTCGTAAACAAGATCGTCATCGACGCATATAACCAAGGCGCGTCGGATATCCATATCGAGCCGTACCCGGGGAAGGCGAAGACCGAAATCCGCTTCAGGAAAGACGGCTCCCTCGTCCCGTATATCGAAGTGCCGGGTTCCTACCGCAACGCGATGGTGGCTCGCATCAAGATCATGTGTGATCTCGATATTTCCGAGAAGCGCAAGCCGCAGGACGGCAAGATCAAGTTCAAGAAATTCGGGCCGCTCGACATCGAGCTGCGTGTGGCGACGATCCCGTCGCAAGGCGGCGTCGAGGACGTCGTCATGCGTATTCTTGCGGCGGGCGAGCCGATTCCCATCGACAAGCTTGCGCTTTCGCCCTCCAATCTACCGAAGCTCAAGGAAGCGGTAAGTAAGCCGTACGGTCTTTTCTTCGTCTGCGGACCGACCGGCTCGGGCAAAACGACTACGCTGCACTCGGTCCTCGGCTTTCTCAACACGCCGGATACCAAGATCTGGACTGCAGAAGACCCGGTGGAAATCACACAGAAGGGTTTGCGACAAGTGCAGGTCAACAAGAAGGCCGGCCTGGATTTTGCCGCAGTGATGAAATCATTCTTGCGCGCCGATCCGGACATCATCATGGTCGGCGAGATGCGTGACAAGGAGACCACCGGAACCGGTATCGAGGCTTCGCTCACCGGCCACTTGGTGTTCGCTACCCTCCACACGAACAGCGCAACGGAATCCATCATCCGCCTGCTCGACATGGGTATGGATCCTTTCAACTTTGCGGATGCCCTGCTCGGGATTCTTGCGCAGCGTCTGGCGAAGAGGCTTTGCGGCAAGTGCAAGCAGGCCTACTCGCCGTCTGGCGAAGAGATGAAGCAGATCCTGCAGGAATATTGTTCCGAATTGCTCAATACGGGACCGTTCAAGAAGGATGCCAAGTCTGCCTACGAGAACGTCTACCGGGATCTGGTCAAGAGCTATGCGGGCGACAAGGGGCAGTTCACGCTCAACAAGGCCAAGGGCTGCGAAGCGTGCGGCAATACCGGCTACAAGGGCCGGGTCGGCCTGCATGAGCTGCTGATCGCGTCCGATCCGATCAAAAAGCTGATTCAGGAGCACGCGAGAGTCGCTGAGATTCTGGCGGTCTGCCTCGAAGAAGGCATGCGGACACTGAAGATGGACGGTATCGAGAAGGTGCTGCAGGGTATTACCGACATGCCGCAGGTACGCGCAGTCTGCATCAAGTAGCAGCTCGCCCCACGCCGCTCCATCCGGCGCCGACATCACCGTTGGGGGATTGTCCTTGGATTCCGTCGAAGACCTTTTCCGCCGTCTCGAGCATCTCAACGAGATCGGCGCGGCGTTGTCGCAGGAAAAGGATATCGATCACCTGCTTGAGAAGATCCTCATCGCGGCAAAAGCCATTACGCGGGCTGATGGCGGCACCCTCTATGTTCTCGAGAATTCCGAAGAGGGAAAGCGGCTCAGATTCGCGATCATGCGTAACGAAACGCTCAGTATCGCGATGGGCGGCACCACCGGAAATCCTATCCCGTTCTACCCGGTACATTTGTACGGCAAGGACGGAAAGCCGAACAATCAGATGGTCGCAGCCTATGCCGCCCTTACCGGCAAGACGGTGAATATCGCTGACGCCTACACCGCGGACGGCTTCGATTTTTCCGGGACACGCAATTTCGACAGGAAGACCGGTTATCGCTCGATGTCCTTTCTTACCGTGCCGATGAAGAACCACGAGGGGGAGCTCATCGGTGTTCTGCAGCTCATCAATTGCAGGGATACGGTGACGAACGAAATAGTGTCTTTCTCGGACGCCGACCAGCGGCTGGCAGAATCGCTCGCGTCCCAGGCGGCCATCGCATTGACCAACCGCCAGCTCATCAATCAGCTGGAAGTGCTGTTCGAGTCATTTATCCAGATGATCAATACGGCGATCGACGAAAAGTCCCCCTATACCGGCGGGCATTGCCAGCGCGTCCCCGTGCTCACCATGATGCTCGCGGAGGCTGTCAACGATACGCGCGACGGCCCGCTCAAGGATTTCGTCATGAGCGAGAAGGATCGCTACGAGCTCAAGATAGCCGGCCTGCTTCACGACTGCGGGAAAGTCACCACGCCCGTGCACGTCGTGGACAAGGCGACCAAGCTGGAGACCATCTTCGACCGAATTCATATGATCGACACTCGCTTCGAAGTGCTCAAGCGCGATGCGGAGATCGTCGCCCTCAACAGCAAAATCGATCTGATCGGGAAGAAGGGGCTGGACGGCGTCGAAGTGCGCGAGCGCCTGTCCCAGATCGATCAGGCTCTCAGGGACCAGTTACGCCAGCTGGACCAGGACCGAGAGTTTTTACGCCATTGCAACGTCGGGGGCGAAGCCATGCTTCCTGAAACCCAGGACCGGATTGGCCGGATCGGGACTGGTTATAAATGGATTGATGTTTCCGGGGGGACCGCCGATTTTCTCACCCAGGATGAAATCGAAAACCTCGTTATCGCCCGCGGCACGCTGAATGCCGAAGAACGTGAAACCATCAATCATCACATCGTCGCGACCATAAAGATGCTGGAGGCCCTGCCGTGGCCGAAGCACCTGCACAAAGTGGCCGAGTACGCGGGCGGCCACCACGAGCGCATGGACGGGAAAGGCTATCCGCGAGGACTGACCCGGGAGCAGATGTCGGTACAGGCGCGCGTCATGGGGATCGCCGACATCTTTGAGGCGTTGACCGCCAGGGACCGGCCCTATAAGCGCGGTAAAACTCTCTCGGAATCGCTCAAGATCCTGGGCAACTTCAGGTTGAACGGGCATGTCGACCCTGACCTTTTCGACGTATTCGTCCGCAAGAAAGTATATCTGCGTTATGCCGAAGAATTTCTCGATCCCGAACAGATCGACGTGGTCGACGAGAGCAAGATTCCGGGATATGCGCCTTGAGAAAGGGGTATCGGGATTAAGCCCGGAGCGGACGGGGTACGGTTGCTTGCACAAGCCGGTTTCGTGGATTCGGAGCCGGCAGGCGAGTGTGGTTACACTGGACTGCGGGCCAGCCGATCGGAAAGTTTCCCCGTGGCGAAATCCACGAATTTCTCCTCGTAGCCGAATTCCCGCAGTTCCCATTTGAACGTATTGCCCAGCTTCGCCCTGCCAAACAGCCCCAGCTTGTTTTTTTCGCGAAATTCGTGCGCACCGGCAAAGGCCTGGTCGAGAATTTCGGTGATCCTGTTTTGCGAGACACCCTGGTCCGGATTGTTTGCAATCGCCGGAGGATAGCGACGTACTACGCTCTGTGCCAGGCTCCTGGCAAATTCGTCTACCCGGCTTGGCGAAAATATTCCAAATGCCATGCTTTCTCCGGCATTGCCGGCCGCATCGCCCGGCGAGCGGAGGAAAGTATATCATCCCCCACTTGCGCGGCTGATCGATGCTTGGCGGCGATCCATAGTCAGTTACAGATACTTTCCCATGAACATGTTTTCCTGGTTTGACACGAAGGAAGTTGACGAATTTGCGCGCTCGATAGCTGGGGAGCTGGTGAAGCGGGTGCCTCCGTCCGCGCTGCAGGAGCGCGATGATGGGGCGGCCAGGCGGCT
>Ga0070732_10001528_pt1 | contig 12626 bp, 7 predicted proteins | sample Coa_R1_5_FD_66449 | JGI IMG/M metagenome (GOLD analysis project Ga0070732, IMG submission 66449) | Surface soil microbial communities from Centralia Pennsylvania, which are recovering from an underground coalmine fire - Coalmine... | ecosystem: Environmental > Terrestrial > Soil > Unclassified ...
CCGACTTCGATATCCAGGCTGCCGCGGTGACGGCGGCCACTGCCGATGCGGATTCGGCGAAATATACGACTGAGTATTACCGGATCCAGATGGAGAAAACAAAAGAGCTTTTCGACAAGCGCGGGACGACCGACCAGGAAGTACGGAAGTCGGTAGCGGAGTTTCAGCGCTCGACGGCAGATGCCGCCTCGAAGGATGCGGCCAAGACAAAAGCGCAAGAGGAGAAGAAGAAAGCCGGCGTCCTGTTGGACATGTTTCACATCAAGTCGACCATTGACGGCATTGTGCAGCCGCACAATCGTAATCCCGGCGAAGGCTTGCGCGCCAATGATACGGTGTTGCAGATTCACAGCCTCGACCGGTTGCGCATCGAGGGGCTAGTCGATAAAGGCTGCCGCGATCAGTTATCCGTCGGCACGCGCGTCCGCATCGAACCCAATCGCGAAACGACGGCTTCCCGCAAGTTGTACGGGCACCTGCAGGCAATTACCGCCGTGGCGATCAGCAATCACCCGGGCGACCCGCTGATTGTCACCGCCAGCGAAGACCGCACGGCCCGCGTCTGGCGGCGTTCGCAGGTCGGCCAGGTGGCGGAATTGCGTCACACCGCGGCCGTGCGCTCAATCGCTTGCACCGGACCGGGTTGCAGCGCGCATTTGTGCCTGACCGGCGCGGACGACGGCAAGGCCCGCCTGTGGGATCTCGATAGCACGACAATTGATCCGCATCCGCTGCGGGAATTGGACGGTTTCCAACACAAAGGCATCATCACCTCGGTGGCCTTTTCCCCCGATGGCAAATACTGTGCTACGGCCGATAGCCGCGACATTTGCCTTTGGGACACGGAGACGGGCCAGTTCAAATACCAATTTCCGCAACTGCACCGCGGCGCTATTACCACGCTGGCCTTCACACCCCAAGTGAAGCTGGTGTCGGCCGCTCGCGATAATACCATCAAAGTCTGGACGCTGGGCACGACCGGTGCATCGCTCGATTATTCGCAGGAAGGTCGCTCCGGCGACGTCGGCCAGCTTGGCATCAGCCATGATGGCGGCAAGGTCCTGCTCGACGTGGCCCAAACCTTGCGCGTGCTCACGCTGCAAGACCGGCGCATTGAGGGCGTGATGCAACCCATCGCCGACTCGGCCAAATTCGCGCATTTCGCGCAGTTCTCGCCGGATGACAATCTCGTGTTGACCGGCCTGAATACGGAAGGCCGGCTTGGCGTATGGCTGGCGCCGGGGCCGAAGGTTCGCGCAGCCGAAGTGCGCCGGTTCAATCCGCAAGATCGGATGGCCGTGTTCACTTGCGGCGCCGTCTCTCCGTACAAGCAACAGCCGTTTGCCGCCACGGGAACGCAAGACGGCACGCTATACATCTGGCCCATGCCCACCGACTCCGAAGTGCTGGCCGAGCGCATTGAGGGAGAAATTACCTTCGTGGACCAGGAAACCGACCCCAGCGCCCAGCAAATTCGCGTTTGGGCCAAGTTCGATAATAAGCAAGCGAAACTGCTCGCCGGCGGCTCGGTCACAATGGTCACGATTCCGTCGGGAAAATAAGTTTTTAAAACCCAGGGACGGAAGTCCCTGGGCCATTGCCGCTAAGGAAAAACAGCACGATGGAACTGGCGCTGAGCAACACGGCTGATCGTCGCAAACAGGTGCGCCTGAAGGTGCGCGCCGACCTTTTCATCACCACCCAGCGTTATGAAGGCAAGACGTGTTACGTAGTCAAGGATCCGGTGAGCTTGCGCTACTACCGCTTTAACGAGCAAGAATACTTTGTCGTGAGGCAGTTCGACGGCAAGCACACGATGGAGGAAACCCAAAAGGAGTTCGAAGTCAAGTTCCGGCCGAACCGGCTCACGCATGAAGACCTGGAAGGCTTCGCCCGCCAACTCCTTACCGCTGGGTTAGTTCAGCATGAGTCGGCCCGCGCTGCCGAGGAACTGCTCGAAAGCCGCAAAAAGCAGCGCCGCTTGCAGCGGCTGGCGACCTTCACCAACATTCTGTACATCAAGATTCCGATCATCGACCCCGACCGGATCCTGACGTATATGTACAGCCGGTTGTGGTGGATTTTCACCTGGTCGTTCTTTGCGGCCAGTATTTTGCTCATGATTTCGGCGATCGTATTGGTGGCCACGCACTTCGCCACCTTCTATGACAAGCTGCCCTATTACCAGGAATTCTTCGCCTTCAATCGCCTGCTCTATATGTGGATTGCCCTGGGCATTGTGAAGGTGATCCACGAATTCGGCCACGGCCTGAGTTGCAAGGCATTCGGCGGCGAATGTCACGAAATGGGCGCGCTGCTCATGTGCCTATCGCCGGCGCTCTATTGCAACGTATCGGACTCGTGGACGCTCGCCGATAAATGGAAGCGCATCATCATCAGCTTTGCCGGCATTTATGTGGAACTGATTATTGCGGCGCTGGCTACCTGGGTCTGGTGGTACACGCCCGGCCGGCCCTTCATCAACAACATCGCACTCTGTCTGATGACGCTGTGCAGCATCAGCACGGTGGTCTTCAACGCCAACCCGCTGATGAAGTTCGACGGTTACTACATCCTGGCCGACTGGTTGGAAATCCCCAACCTGCGCGACCGGGCCAATCGCTTTCTGAAGAACCTGGCGGCAGAATACTGCCTCGGCATGGAGGTGCAGCCGGAGCCGTACATGACGGCCAGCCGCAAGCTTCTGTTCATCGTGTACGCGATCGTGAGCTACATCTACCGCTGGGTGGTGACCTTCAGCATCATCTACACAATTTCCAATCTGCTGAAGCCGTATAAGATGGAGTCGCTGAGCATGCTGCTGGCGTTTGCGGCCCTCGGCTCCATGATCGGATGGCCAATTTACCGAGCGGCGAAGAACATTAACCAGCGCGGGAGGTTGCCCGACATGAAACGCGAACGCGTGACCGTCACTTCCGTGATCGTATTCATTTTGATCCTCGTCTTTTTCTTGCTGCCGCTGCCGATCAGCCGCGTGCGCGACAAAGGTGTGGTGCAGATTGAGCAGAGTGCCAGCGACAAGCTTTACCTGCCCTACCCGAAGGGCGGCACGTTGGAGGAAGTGCTGGTGCAGGACGGCGAGTGGGTGGAACAGGGCCGTTTGCTGGCCGTGTTCCGCAACTATGAGTTGGAAAGCCAATACGAAGAGGCCAAACGGCAAAAGGAGAGCCATCGTCAACAAGGAAACGTGCATATCAGCCAGGCATCGGCGGTTGGCAGCCAGGCGGAGCGCGCGCGCATCGCCGCCGAAGCACAAGAAGAGTTCGCTTTGATGGCCGAATTCGAGAAGTATGAAGGCACCTTCAAAAACCAGATTGAGAGTCTGCGGATTCGGGCCCCGCGGAGCGGCTACGTCATTAGCCCGCCGCGCAAGGAAATGATCGGCAAATTCTGGGAAGATGTAGCAAACCAACCGGTCTGCCAGGTCGGCGACACGCGCAAGCTGATCGTAAAGGTACCGGTCGCCCCGCACGATTACGAATTGATGAAGGAAGACATGGCCCGCAGCGCTACCGGGGAATTGCCTGTGCGCATTCACGTCCCCGGGTCGGCACTGAAAACCTATCATGGCCGCATAACGTGGCTGCCCACGTCCGACGCCCGCAACGTTCCGGTCCAACTTACTTATAAAGGCGGCGGCTCGCTGGCCACGAAACCGAGCGAAAATCCGGGTGTGCTGGAACCGCAGAGCCAGGTTTACCTGGTCGAGGTGGAAGTCACCGATCCGGACGCCCTGATTCGCCCCGGCGTGTTGCCCGTCGTGAAGGTCCAGTGCCGCTGGCGCACCGCCGCCTGGTGGTGCTGGCGCGCGATCAACGTGGCGCTCGATTTGAAGTTGATGTAATGCGGATTGGCTCGTAGTTCCGCCTAAAGGCGGAATCGAACTGCCAGTTCCGCCTGAAGGCAGTACTACAAACAAGACTGTGCCCAAAGCTATCCTTTTCGATTTCGACGGCACGCTCGCCGACAGCTACCCCGCCATTGCGGCCAGCGTAAACCACGTGCGCGCCGCCCACGGCTTGCCGCCGTTGAGCGTCGAAGAAGTGAAGCGCCACGTCGGCCGCGCACTCCCGTACCTGTTGGAGCAAACCGTGCCGGGCACGAATCTGGAAGCCGACACCGCCCTGTATCGCGCCCATCATCCATCCGTTCTCGTGCAAGGCACACAGCTATTGCCGCAAGTTGCCGACACACTTGCTGGCCTGCACGCGCGCAACACTCCGCTCGCCGTTTGCAGCAACAAGCCGGTGCAATTCACACGCACTCTGGTTCAGCAGTTGGGCATCAGCCAGTATTTAATCGTTGTGCTGGGTCCAGAAGACGCGGCACGCCCCAAGCCGGCGCCCGACATGTTGCTCGTGGCGCTAAAACGGCTGAACGTGGAACCGAAGGATGCGCTGTATGTAGGCGATATGACGGTCGACATTCAAACCGCGCGAGCCGCCGGAGTCGGCGTTTGGGTCATTGCAACCGGCTCGGATTCGTTGGAAGCACTCGAGGCTGCGAAGCCGGATCGAATACTGTCGCGGTTTTCGGATCTTTTGTTACTGTAGGAAAGCAATCGGTTGAGCCGGGAGCGCCAGCGACCGGATGCTGTGCGCACAACATCCGGTCGCTGGCGCTCCCGGCTCTGAAACCCAAACAACTTACCACTCCGCCGGCAGCACTTCGCCGCCGTTGGCCGTAATCGCCGCCTTGAGCGTGACCGGATTCAAGTTCTTCAAATCATGCGCGCGCACGGAACCGTCGGCCATGGCGATGTTTACCATGTTCTTTCCCGGCACGCCCAATGCGGGGAGCACACCATTCGGATTAAAATCGAGTTCCTCGGGCTTGGTCCAAGGCACGGCCTGCGCTGCCTCTACGATCTCGATCGTGTTGGATGCTCCGTCGCTAATGCCGATTTCGTCGGGCTTTTGCGCAGCGAAGCGCGTCTTCTTGCCGTATTCGAACATCGCGCCGCCGCGAACGAAGACACGGTAATGCGTGTTCGACGTCCCGTCGGTAACCCATGTGTGAGCGTAAATCCGCGGCATTTGACCAAGTAGCGGCTTGTTGTGCGCGCTGTCCCAAGGTTCATTCAGCTTGAATTGCCGGTAAAGATTGTCTTGCTCCACGTAAGGTAGAATTGCCACGCGCCAGCTTAACAGAGGTTTGCCGTCTTTCGACATGATGGCCGGCTCGATGTAACCTTGCTGGCTCATCTGGTTGTCGAATCCAAGCGCCATCTGCTTCATGTTGTTCATGCTTTGCACTCGGCTGGCCGCATCGCGCACCTTAGCCACTGCTGGAATGAGCAGCAAGGCGAGGCCCCCGCCGATCAAAAGAATGACGCCGCCGACGATGCCAAGGATTAGCAAGACAGTGCCGCCGCCTCCGCCCGACGAGCGCCGCCGCGGCCGGTCTTCGTAATCATCGTCGTAGCGATCATCGTCGCGCATATCAGGCTCCAACAAGTGAAGTCGTGTTCTGGACCATCCGGCTTTAGCGGGCCTGTTAGCCCGAAGCGCAAGCGAGGGAGGTCGGTCTGTTAGCCCGAAGCGCAAGCGAGGGCTGTCGGTCGCCCGCGCTCGCGCTTCGGGTACCAGGCCCGCCGAGTAACGAAAGAAGCTCTACTACAATCTACGAACGCCGGGCCGATCTCCTATACTGGCAACACCCGCCGAACGCTCTTCGAGACCGCGCCATGACTGTTGATCCCCTGCCCCGTCGCCGTTCCTGGTGGAAGTGGACCGTCTGCGGCCTGCTGCTGCTGGCCACGATGATCAACTACATGGATCGGATCGCGCTCAACCAGACTTCCGAGCGGGTGATGACGGATTTGAAGATTGAAGAGAAAGGCTATGGCAATCTGGAGTCGTGGTTCGGCGTGGCGTTCGCGCTGGGGGCGATTGTCTCCGGTTTCGCCGCAGATCGAATCGCCATCCGCTGGCTGTATGCCGGCATGGTCGTGGCCTGGTCCGCCGCCGGCGCGGCGACGTTGTTGGTGCATTCCTATGAGGATTTGTTGATCTGCCGAGTCTTGCTGGGCTTTTGCGAAGCAGCCAACTGGCCCTGCGCCGTGCGCACCACGCAATGCATCCTGTCTCGTGAAGAACGCACGCTGGGGAACAGCATTCTGCAAAGCGGGGCGGCATTCGGCTCCATTTTCACACCAACGCTCGTTTGGCTCACGCTGAATCACAGCGAAGGCCTGCGCATGCCGTGGCGCCTTCCCTTCGGAGTCATCGGTGTATTTGGCTGCGTCTGGGCCATCGCTTGGATTGTCGTTTTGCGCCGATCGGAGCTGGCGCAATCCCATCATCGATGGTCCAAGCCGAGTGTGGCCACAAAGAGCGACGATGGCGAAAAAACATCCGCACCGGTATGGCCTCGTTTTCTCGCGCTGGCCATCATGGTGGTCTTGATCAACGCCACCTGGCATTTCTTCCGCGTCTGGTTGCCGCCGTTCTTGCAAGGCGGACGTGGCTATTCGGAGGAATTCGTGTTCTCGTTTTCCACCGGGTACTATGTCGCGGCGGGAATCGGCTCCATCCTGGCCGGTATCCTGACATCCCGGTTGATCGCGCTGCGGGTGCCGGTTCATCGCAGCCGCGTGTGCGTGTTCTTCTTCTTCGCGCTGTTATGTTTGTTGAGCATCCCTGCTGCATTTCTGGACCGCGGTGTCTTGCTGGTCGCGGTCTTACTCGTGCTCGGCTGCGCTGCGCTCGGCATATTCCCGAACTATTACACGTTCACGCAGGAATTGTCGGTAAAACACCAAGGCAAGGTCACCGGCGCGCTGGGGTTCATTTGCTGGGCCGGAATATTTGTGCTTCACAAATTCGTCGGCTGGTCGGTGCAAACAAGTAAAGCGCGCTATTTCCAAGAGGCCATTGCTCAAGGCTTGAACGAACACGACGCCAAGTTGCAGGCGTTATCGCTGGCGTATCAGCCAGTGGTGGCACTGATCGGATTAGCCCCGCTGTTAGGCCTGCTGGCAGTTGTGCTGCTGTGGAATGTGGGCCAGCGCAAGGCGGCGCAGCCGCGTGCACCGGCGGAGCAAGTACCAGAAGGCAATCCCGGGGTCGCTCGTGCTCAGGTCACGCGCTAGTCAGCCGGAAGACCGTTGACGGAGCGGACTTCGCAAGAATTCCGTTGTCATGAAATCGGAATTCTGGCGAATTCCGCTACCGATCGAAGCAAGGATTTCATCGGAGAATCAATATGAGCATCACGCTGGCCCAGCGCTTCGCCCGTTACGCCGCCGGCCTCAAATTCGACGACTTGCCGCAACCGGTAGTGCACGAAACCAAGCGCCGCTTCATCGATTCCTTTGCCACTGCAGTCGGCGCGATGCCGGCCGATGCGTATGCCATAGCCAAGCGCTGCGCCGTGCGGGTGAGCGGCACGCCGCCGGCCACGCTGCTGGGCGGCGGCAAGTCGAGCGCGGAGTGGGCTACCTTCGTCAACGGCTTGCTCATCCGCTACCTCGACTACAACGTTACTTACCTCTCACTCGAACCGGCCCACCCTTCCGATAACCTAGCGGCCGTGCTCAGCGTGGGTGAAATCACCAAGGCCGGCGGCAAGGATTTGATCACGGCGGCCGTGCTGGCGTACGAGATCCAATGCCGGCTCTGCGATGCCGCCAGCCTGCGCAAGTACGGCGTGGACCACGTGACCTACGGCGCGATTTCGTCATGCATTGCGGCCTGCAAACTGATGAAACTCGATGCGGAAAAGACCGGCCACGCCATCGGTCTGGCCGGGGTTGCGAATATTGCTTTGCGGCAGACTCGGGCCGGTGAACTCAGCATGTGGAAGGGCTGTGCCTTCGCCAACGCCGCGCGAAATGGCGTGTTCGCGGCCTTACTCGCAGCGGAGGGCATGACCGGCCCGGCCCCCATCTTTGAGGGTGAACTTGGGCTGATGAAGCTGATCCTGCGGACCGATTTCACGGTCGCCCCAATGGGCGCAGAAAAGGGCGGGCCGGCCGATTTCATGCTGGCGAAGACGTACATTAAATTCTGGCCTGCGGAATATCATTCGCAAAGCGCGATCGATGCGGCCCTGCAGCTGCGGAAAGAAATCGGCGACGTTTCCAAGATCGCGAAGATAGACATTCACAGTTTTGACGCGGCCGTGGACATCATCGGCAAGGACCCGGAGAAATGGGCGCCGAAGACGCGCGAGACGGCCGATCACAGCCTGCCGTATTGCACTGCGGTCGCCCTCGCTGACGGCGAGGTCACGCTGGCCCAATTCGACGAAAAGCGCTTTACGGACCCGAAACTGCTTGCGCTAACGGCCAAAGTGCAAATCCACCGCGATTCGGGCCTGACTGTCCGATATCCGCGCGGGATTCCAAATCGCCTTACCGTGACGCTCGCGGATGGGAGGCGACTGGTGAAGGAAGTGGAATTCCCCCGCGGCCACGCCGAGAACCCGATGACCGATGCCGAGGTGGAACACAAGTTTCGCACGCTTGTTGAGCCGCGTTATGGCAAGGACAAGGCGAAAAAGATGCTGGCGAAGTGCTGGGGATTGGACACGCTCACGAACATCACGGAATTACTGGAGATGTTTGCGTGAGTCCAGTATCGTCAGAGCCGCGCGCGAAGCGCAGCGCAGTAAGCGGCCAGCTCCGGCTGGCCGCTTACTGCGCTGCGCTTCGTGCGCGGCTCTAATTTGTTATCTGTTCGCCGGTACTCGATACACTACTACGCTTGCCTTGTCCGGCGGTTCCTGTTCCGGCCAAAAATAGACGCGCTCACCCTGCTTTGCCAACGATCGCGCCAACGGCACTAACGGCAAGCGCGAATGCTGGTTTGCCGACTGCTCAAGTACCACGTAGCGCGCGCCCTGTCCAGGCGATGCCGTCAATTCCTTTCCTTCGCGGAAAACGCAGCCCGAATAGAAGTGCGCCCAGCAATACGGATCGATCACTTCATCATGAGGCGACATGTTGTGGGCAAGCCAACAGCCGGCTGCGTGATGCCCGGCCCGATTAGCGTGCATCGATTTCAGGCTGCTGGGCAGGCCCCAGCCAAGCACCACGGCCGCCAGCGCGATGGTTGCGCCATATTGGCCGCTCCATTGCAGCCGGGGCAATGCAGTTAATCGGCGCCCGGCTTCAGCAATCAGCGCCCCAATCCACAGGCAGGCTATTAGTACAATCAGCATCGTGTGGCGGTCGGAGACATAGCCTTTCAAGAATGCCACCCGCCACAAGATTCCCACGTGCAACCCCGCCAGGCCGAGGAGCAACCACAAGCGCGGATCGCGCCCGAACTGCTTGCGGAACCACCAAAGCGCCACCAGAGCAAATCCGGCCCCGAGGTAGTGCAGACCCTTGCGAATCTCGCGGCCAACGTTGTGCAGCGCCCAAAGCAGCCGCGATTCCTTTTCCGAATTATCGTTCGCCCAAAATGCCGCGAAGATCAATGGCGACGAGGCACGGCGAGCATCCAGGCTTGCCGGACTGGCATCGCCATTGGTTCCGTTCAACAGATCTCGGCCCGTGGGCTTATTCGTGAGGTGCCCCGTGATTGCGACGTAAAGTGCGACGAATGGGACAAACCCCGCAGCCAATGCTGTTAGTCGCAGTGTGGTGAGACGTATCGTTTTTGCCAGCATCCCGGTGACGAGAACGACGCCGGCCAAAGCGATTAATAATTCGGCCCCTTCCGGACGCGTCCAATAAGCCAGCCCGGTCCCCACTCCGCAGACAAAGAAGCGAAGAAACGAGGGTTGCCGCAACGCGATCACAGCGAAGTATAGCGTCCAGCTAACGAAAAATAGGAACGTCGCCTCGGACAAGCCATCGCTGGTAACCTGAACACACACCGGCAAGCACTGCCAAAGTGCCGCCGCAATGGCCCCGGCATCACGGCTAAAGAGCGATTTGCCCAGCAGGTACAGTGGCAAAATGGTCAGAATGCTGGCAAACAGGCTCGTTAATTGAGCGCACAGCACCAGTGAGTCCGGATTCATGCCGCCGGCGAAATAGCGCACCGGCTGCATCACCGCGAGCATCAACATTGGGTACCCGGGTGCCTGCTCGTACGAACGAATCACCGCGCCCCATGGCCTTTCCTGAAGATTCAGAGCGAAGCGCATGAACCCGATGCTGTCGCGAGCCGTCACTTCGGTGTGAGCGATAATCCAGGTGCGAATCGCGAGAGCGAGAATTAGCACGATGCTCAAGCGAATAACATCGACGCGCTCCGGCTTCCATAGCCTGAGTTGGAGTTGTGATTCCAGTGCCGTGAGTTTACGAATGCGCGCAACGATGTTTGCGATTGTTGCATGGTGCCGAATTTGCAGCGTCATGCTCCGCCTTTCATCCTTGATCCACGGGAACGTGTCTTGCAAATGTTAAGAGATTGCGGACTCTCCGGTCAAGCCGGCTTAGCGTACTTCGGGGGAAAGCCCAGGGACGGCAGTCCCTGGGCCCATCGTATAATGGCTTCACCATGCTTCACATCAACCACTACATTCAGATTCCGGCCGAAGAGTTGCACTTCACCTTTGCGCGCTCGGGCGGTCCCGGCGGCCAGAATGTGAACAAAGTCGCCAGCAAGGCGGTGCTGCGCTGGTCGCTCGCGGCGAATACCAGCGTGCCGGAGCACGTCAAGTCGCGGCTTCGCTCGTTGCACCGCAATCGCGTGACTGCCGAAGACGAGGTCATCATTCAGTCCCAGCGCTACCGGGATCAGGAACGCAACCGGCAGGATTGCCTCGACAAGTTGCGCGAGTTCATCCTTCAGGTCGCGGCCTTGCCGAAGCCACGGCATGCCACGAAGCCGACGCGCGGCTCCCGCGAGCGACGGTTGCAGGCAAAGAAGCATCGATCCGAGCGCAAGTCTGGTCGACGTGCTTTGAACAGCGACTGACGGTTTTCGACCGGGCAAACCTGCGAATCCCGGCAATTCCACTCGATCTTGCACCTTCTTCCATCGCCGCATATAGAGCGCTCGCGTGAAATTGGCGGTTGCAATGCCCGAAGGACGTTCCCCCCAATGCGTTCGAAGTGGCGGTTGAGCCTGTATGTGCTGACTGCGCTGGCGCTGGCAAGCCTGGCAAGCTGCCTGCGCGATCGCCAGGACACGGGCACGCCGCCATCGCTGCCGACCACCAAGGCCGACGAGCCCGGTGTCGGCAAAACCACCGGCCGCGAGAGGGAAAGGCTTCTCCACATCGACCATGCCGCTCACATTGAAGTCAAGCCGGCTCAAGCTTCACCGACTGTGAAAACCGAGCATCTGGTGATCGCAACCGTTTTCGACGAAAAAGACCAGGCCCGTCGCAAACGCAAAGTCGAATGGACCCTCGAAGGGGTAGGTGAGATAGTAGCCGTAGATGAACGCGGCATCTTCGAAGGCCGGGGCAAGAGGACCGACGCGCACTCCGGGTACTCCTTTACCGACATGTTCGAGCACCGGGTGGCGCCGAGCAGCAACGATCCTATCGATCAAACGGTTATTCAGCCTGGCCAGACCTGGTGCATTATTAGTTCGCCTGTGGAGGGTGATTCGTTCCTGACGGTGTCGTCGCCCGACATCAAGGACGTGACCAAGCGGCAAGTGGTAGCAACCGTTCACTGGGTGGACACCCAATGGCAGTTCCCGTCGGCCGCGAACGCGAAGGCCGGCCAACCATTTGCGCTTACCACCCACTTTTATAAGCAAGGCGAGCCGCTGCCGGTTCCGAACTATCGCGTTCGCTATGTGCTGCTGGACGGCGCCAATGCCCAGTTCCAACCGAATGCGCTGAAAGAAGTGATCGCGACTAGCGACAATTATGGCAACGCTACTGCTAATCTGGCGCAGTTGCAGCCGCAGATCGGAGCCAACCGCATCGGCGTGGAAGTGCTGCGCGCCGCTGACTTGAACAAACCCGACGGCGGCATGATCGTCCTCGCCAAGTCGGAAGTAACCGTCAATTGGCAAGCGCCCAAGATCAGCGTGGCTGTGGATATGCCGCAGGTGGTGGACTTGAGCGAAGAAATCCCGGCTACGTTTACCGTGACGAATACCGGCAAGGTCGCGGCTCAAAGCGGCGGCGTGTATTTCAAGCTGCCACAAAATGTAACGTTTGTGCGCTCCGACCCGCCGGGCAAAGTGGACAGCGGCTATCTCGTCTGGGTGTTACCCGAACTGGCGGCCGGCCGGCAGCAGATCATTCACGCCGTCTTCCGCTCCGGTAAGACCGGGGTCTTCCGAACAGCTGCGTATGCTGTTACCCGCGACGGTCTGCGCATTGAACAGTTGGCCAATCTCGATGTGGAACAGGCCTCGCTGCAACTGGCGCTCAGCGGCCCGCAACTTGCGCTGGTGGGCGATAAGATTTCTTATGAAGCCGTCATCACGAACGCCGGCAAAGGACCGGCTTCGAACGTTACCTTGACTGTCCAGCTCGATCCCAGCCTCGAAACCGAATCAAAATTGAACCCGCTGCAGATGCCGGTCGGTACGCTCGAAGCGGGCCAAACCAAGCGCGAAACGATTGCTTTCAATGTTCTCAAACCTGGCATGCTGCCTTTGCGAGTAACGGCAAAATCGGCCGGGAATTTGCAAGTCCAGGCCGATGGCGTGGTCACCGCCGCGCAACCGCAACTGGAA
>Ga0070732_10001529_pt1 | contig 12623 bp, 11 predicted proteins | sample Coa_R1_5_FD_66449 | JGI IMG/M metagenome (GOLD analysis project Ga0070732, IMG submission 66449) | Surface soil microbial communities from Centralia Pennsylvania, which are recovering from an underground coalmine fire - Coalmine... | ecosystem: Environmental > Terrestrial > Soil > Unclassified ...
GCCGGCGTGCGCGACTACGGCAACCGCATGGGCATTCCCACCGTCAACGGGGCGCTTGTCGTCGACCCGCGCTACCTGGCGAACCCGCTGGTCTTCTGCGGCACGGTGGGCGTCATCCCGCGCGGGATGTCGTCGAAGCGCGTCGAGCCGGGCGACAAGATCATCGCGATTGGCGGACGCACCGGACGCGACGGAATTCATGGCGCCACGTTCAGCTCGGCTGAATTGTCGGGCCTGAGTGAAGACGTTTCGGGCGGCGCGGTGCAGATCGGCAATGCGATCACCGAGAAGATGGTGCTTGACGTGGTCTTGCAGGCGCGCGACCGCGGCCTGTTCCGCTCGATCACCGACTGCGGCGCTGGCGGCTTCAGCTCGGCCATTGGTGAGATGGGCGCCAATCTGGGTGCGGAGGTCAGCCTCGAGCGCGCTCCGCTCAAGTACGAGGGGCTCTCATACACTGAGATCTGGATCTCTGAGGCCCAGGAGCGCATGGTGCTCGCCGTGCCGCCCGACCTCTGGCCCGCGCTCCGCGCGCTGTGCGAGAGCGAGATGGTCGAGGCCACCGATCTCGGCCGCTTCGTCGACTCGGGCCGGCTTACGCTCCGTTACAAGGGTGAGCTCGTTGCCGACCTGTCGATGGAGTTTCTGCACCAAGGCCGGCCGCCCGTCGTGCGCGCGGCGAGTTTCACGCCGCCCGAGCCCAAGCACGTGCAACTCCGTGAGCGTGGCGACCTAACGGCCGACCTGCTCGCGATTCTCAAATCTGGGGACGTGTGCAGCAAAGAGTGGATCGTCCGCCAGTACGATCACGAAGTGCAAGGGCGAACGGTGCTCAAGCCTCTGGTAGGCGTGCGCGATGACGGCCCGGGCGATGCGGCTGTCGTGCTGCCGGTGCGCGGGTCGCACCGCGGCCTGGCCGTCGCGTGCGGCATTAATCCGCGCTACGGTGAGCTCGATCCCTACGCGATGGCTGCCTGCGCCATTGACGAGGCCGTGCGCAACTGCGTCGCGGTGGGAGCCGACCCGAGCCGCCTCGCGCTGCTCGACAACTTCTGCTGGGGCAATACCGAGCAGCCCGAGACGCTCGGCGCGCTTGTGCTCGCGGCCCGCGCTTGCCACGACGTCGCGCTGGCGTACGGCACGCCCTTCATCTCGGGCAAGGACAGCCTCAACAACGAATACACGCACGAAGGGCGGAAACTGGCGATCCCGCCGACGCTTCTGATCAGCGCGATCGGCCAGGTGCCCGACGCGCGGATGTGCGTGACGATGGACCTCAAGCAGGCCGGCAACGTACTCCTGATCGCCGGCCTGACCCGGCTCGAGCTGGGCGGCTCGCACTGGATGCTGGTGCGTGACCGGGACGGCGGACAGGTGCCGCGCGTCGACCCCGCGCTCGGCTCCGCGCTGTTCCGGACTGTGCATACGGCGATTACACGCGGGCTCGTACGGAGTTGCCACGACCTGAGCGAGGGCGGCATGGCCGCCGCCCTGGCCGAAATGGCCCTGGCCGGCGGCCTCGGTGCCCGCGTTTCGCTTTCGAAAGTGCCCCGTAGCATGGACGCCGCGGGCGATGTCGCAGTGCTGTTCTCGGAGTCTCCGTCCCGGTTCGTTCTGGAGGTGCGGCCCGACCATGTCGCTGACGTGACCGCGCTATTCGATGGCTTGCCTCTCGGCCAGCTCGGCGAGGTTGTCGGGGCGGAGCGCGACTCCGGCCAGCCGCCTCGCCTGACTATCCTGGGGCTCGATGCCGCGCCCGTGATCGACGTGTCGGTGACCGACCTGAAAGCCGCCTGGCAATGCCCGCTGCGCTGGTGAGCGGGCACGTGACTTTTCGATTTCCGTCTTCACGACCAAAAGGACCCCCAAAAATGCAACGGTTCGTCACTTTTGTCGACGGTTCGAATCTCGACGGTGTCCTCAAGCACCTGAATCTTCGGGTGGATGACTACGGCTCGTTTTACCGTCATGTTTTCGAGCAGAGCGTCCTCTTCTGGGGCCGCACGTTCGCCGAGGGCGCTCCCTGGGAGTCGGCCCAGCATTCCCGCATTTACTGGTATGTTGTCGGCAAGATGGATGAATGGGACTTGAACGACCCCAAAGCCGAGGCTCGCCTGCGGAGCCGGTTCGAGCTCAACCCGAGGCTCCGCGACAGTTACCTTGAAGACGTCATGAGGCGCTTGCCTGATTCGCCCAGCGAGCGCCGGCTTGACGAGGCGTGGAACCTTTGTTTCAGTGAGACCCGCGAGTGGTACGATGGAAAACGGCGCGCCCTGGAACGCAAGAAGCGGTTCTACCACGGCGTGCAGGCGGCGACCGACTTCGTCGAGATCCGCCAGGAAGGACACTGGAAGGTCGACCTGCTGCACCACACATTAAATGAGAAGGGGCTCGACACCAGCCTCGCGGTCGACATGGTTGCGCTTCAGGAAACGTATGACATCGCGCTTTTGATCTCTGGCGATGCCGACGGCATTCCCGGGATCAACTATGTGAAAGGCCAAGCGAAGCACGTGGGCGTGGTCGAGTTCCGCCGCGGGGCACCCGCCGACTTCCCGGCCAAAGGCGCCTCGTCGCGGCTCAAGATCGCCGCCGACTTCGTCGTGCAGGTGTACGAAGCCGACCTCCTGAGACGCAACCTCGCCTACCGGTCCGAGAGCGATTACAACACGCCAGCATTCGTGCCGAGCGAGGGCAATTACTGAGTCGAGCCTGCTGATTCCATTGATGAGGTGACGGGTCCGATGCCAAGTCCACGTGCGCTGATCGTGCGAGCGCCCGGCACGAATTGCGACGAGGAGACCGCGGCCGCCTGGTCACTGGCAGGCGCGGACGTGGAGACTTTGCACGTCGGCCGGATTCTCGAAGAGCCCCGCGCCCTCGAGCGGTTTCAGATCCTGACGATACCTGGCGGCTTCTCGTACGGTGACGACCTGGGCGCCGGACGCATCCTGGCCGCGCGGCTTGGCACCGCGCTCGTCGATGCCCTACACCGGTTCCACAACCGCGGCGGGCTCGTGCTCGGGATCTGCAACGGGCTCCAGGTGCTCGTGAAAGCGGGCTTCTTGCCTGGCGGAACGGACGGACGAGCCACGCTGGCACACAATGACTCCGGCCACTTCGAAGCGCGCTGGATCAGGCTGGGGCCAGTGCCGGGCCGCTCGCCCTTCATCGCTGACGACGAGCCGATCGAGCTGCCCGTCGCTCATGGCGAGGGGAAATTCGTGCTCGAGAGCCCGACTGCGCTACCTGCTCTCAAAGCGGCCGGACAAATTGTGCTGCGCTACATCGACGACGCAGGCGGCCCCACGCAAGCGTATCCCGCCAATCCCAACGGCTCACCAGGCGCGGTTGCGGGCGTCTGTGACCCGACAGGGCGCATTTTCGGCCTCATGCCCCACCCCGAGCGGCACGTCGATCCGCTCCAGCATCCGCGCTGGACGCGAAATGGGCCCAAGCGCGAGGGGGACGGGCTGAGGATCTTCCGCAACGCGGTCCGTCACTTTCGCGAAGAAACGTAAGCGTGTCAGACCGAGGCAAGTTGAGGTCATCTCACTTGAATGAGGCTGCGCGATGCCCAGTCCGTTTCCGGGGATGGACCCTTACCTTGAAGATGCGGCGTTCTGGCCTGACTTCCACCCGACTTTCATCAACTATTGGCGCGAGGCGATCGCCGATCTTCTCCCAGAGAACTATGAGGCTCGGATCGGGGAGCGCGTCGTATTGGACGAACTGTCGAACGATCTGCCCAAATTGATTGGTCCCGACGTTTCAACTCATCAAACATCGCGAGAATCGACCGATCGCGATTTAGCGAGAGGCGGCCGGGGAAGACCGGAACCGATCACGATCCCCTTGATCATTCTCGACGCGCCGCGGCAAGCATACATCGAAATTCTCCGCCGTCCGGAACGGACGTTGGTCGCGGTGCTCGAATTGCAGTCCCCTTCAAACAAATCCGGCCCTGGGCGCGCGGAGTATATCGCGAAGAGGAACGCGCTCGCTTTCCAGGATGTGCACTTGGTCTAGCTGGACCTGCTCCGGGGAGGGCACCGGATCCCACTGAAGTCTCCTTTGCCGGCAGGTCATTACTACGCCTTCATCTCGCGCGGTGACCGCAGGCCAGACTGTGATGTTTATACCTGGACTCTGCGGCAGCCGCTCCCGACTCTTCCAATCCCCTTGTATGCTCCTGATTCCGACATCTGGATTGACCTGGCAGCCGTACTCTCGACGGCTTACGACCGAGGCCGCTACGCGAAGTCGCGGGCTTACGAGAAGCCACCTCCCGCCTCACTCAGTGCCAAAGATCAAAGTTGGGTGCAGGAGCAGTTTGCAACGATCAAGTCAAATAAGTACATCTGGAATTGATCATCAGAGTATAAGTAGGTTTCTTATCGCGTTCCTCACCGAGCCGGCCGGGCCTCGATCTCCGCGAGGAGCTTCACGAGCGCTTCGTCGATCGTTTCCTCTCCGACGAGGAACAGGTCGCCGTGCCCCGCGTTTTCGATACAGACGCGAGTAACCGGCCCGCCAGCCGCGGCTGCCAGGCGATCGGACATCTTGTACGGGATCAGCAGGTCCCGCCGGCCGTGGCCGATCAGGATCGGGCAGGAGACTTTTCCGATCTTGGTCACGCTGTCGAAACGGTAGCGCACAAGAAGTTTGGCGGGTAAGAGAGGGAATGCGTGCCTCGACATCTCGACAAGGTTCGTGAAAGCGCTGAAGGTCGCCAAGCCGGACGAGGGTTTGCGCGCAGCCAGGTCGACAGCGACCGCGGCGCCGAGAGACCAGCCGGCGATCACGATCTTGTGAGGATCCACGTCTCTTCGCTTGACGAGATGCTCATAGGCTGCGTCGGCCGTCGCGTAGCAGCCGACTTCGCTGGGCGGGCCAGTGCTCATGCCGTAGCCCACGTAGTCGGGCACCAGTACGTTGAGGCCAAGCTCGCGGAAATGCTGGAACTGGCCCAACGTATTATTCAGGCACTCACCGTTCCCGTAGAAAAAAAGCATGGTTGGACGCGCGGCCGCCCGCGGATCCGGCTCGCCTTGGGGAGTGAGGGCTGGACCGAAGAGAGCGACGATCTGCTCGCCGTCCGTTGTTGAAAGTTTGACCAACTCCGTCCCTGGTCGTGGGTCGACCATGGCCGACGGCTGGCCTTGCGTAACATGGCCTGGGAAGACGACGCTCGTCTGGAGCGAGCCGAACACCGGTCGGGCCTGTGCGGTTGCGAGCGCGAGCGCAAGGCAGGCTATGGCCAGCCACACGCTTCGGCCGAGATGCCCTGGGTATCGAGCGCACAGCGCCAATGGCCTGGAAACGGAAAGTTCAGCCACTCGAGGGGAAGAGTGAGACATCGGAGTACCCTGAAAGCAGAAGAGTCGAATGTGAAGATGAGAGAGGGCAGGGGGACAATGACACATGTCAAACCTGAAGGGTACTGTTAACGATCACTGAGTACAACCCTGGTCGCTGATCTCTCATGGGCCATCTGCCATGTGCCAAAAAGAAAAGCCGACCAGGGCGTCGTGGAACCGACGCCATGGTCGACTGTGTGTGTCTCTGTTCCCATCGAAGACGAAGCCGCGCGCGCTCGGGGCTCGGGCTGGCTCTCAGAGGCCGGTGCCGAAGCCGGTGCTGCTCTCGCTGCGGTCGGAGGAAACGCCCTCGGGCGGCGCGTCCTTGCGCGGCGAGACGTGCGGGCCGCGCAAGACCGACTGGCCACTGCGCGTGTGCTGGGTGTGGCCGCGGAGCGGGCCGCGACGCAGGGGCGGCTCGTTCGCAGACCCCGAGCCGGGCGCTGCGGTCTCATAGGGCGACGCCTCGAAGTCGACGTCGATGTCGTCGTACCGCGACACGTAGCCGGGCATCTTCGAGCGCTCGAGCTCGTCGGCGTACGAAGCGAGCACGGCCGACTGGATTTTCTCGCGGCATGCCGAGTTGATCGGGTGCGCGATGTCGGCGTGCAGCTTGGCGCGGCCGTCGGCGTCGCGGATCGCCCGGTTCTCGTCGAGGCGGCTGCCGCACTGGTTGCAGAACCGGCTGCGGAGATGGTTCTTGGTGCCGCAATGCGAGCAGCGGTCGGTCAGTTTCCGCGATGGCATAGCCACGAAGAAGCCCTTGGCCCCCTCGATGATCTTCAAGTCGCGTATGACGAACATATCGTCAAATGTGATGCTACAGAAGGCTTGCAACCGTTCGTTGCTGCCCGAGCTGTCTTCCATGAGCTTGATGCGAACTTCGGTGATTTCCACGGCCGGTACTCCTTTACGCGAGGCGATCTCAAGGTCCGCAGGTCACGACTCGGACCCGTCCTAGTCCGAGCTTCTCGAGAGCTCGCGCGGCGCGACGGGCCGCGTCGAGGTTGCGGCCGAGCCCGAAGTAGGCCGAGCCGCTGCCGCAGATCAGGTGCCCGTCGAGCGACGGGCCAAGGTTTGCCAGCGCTTCCCGAACCCGAACCAGCTCCGGGTTCAGTTGCTCGGCCGCGGGCTGGAGCCTGTTGAACAGGCATGCGCCCAAGGCCGCCGAATCGCCGCTCGCCAGGGCCGCCACCACCGCGTCGATCGGCCTCGTCCGATCAGTAAGGGTCAGGTGGCGGTAGACATCGGCCGTCTTCAGGCCGAGCGGCGGACAGACCAACACGAAGTGGTACGCCACAGGCAGCGGCACGGCGCTGGCGCGTTCACCCCGGCCTCGGCATATGGCGGCCGGAGCGTGCCGGAAAAAGGCCACGTCGCTGCCAATCTCCCCCGCCAGGGCGTCCAGCCGGTAGGGGTGAGTTTGCAGGTTCCAGAGCCGATCCAGGGCCGCCAGCGTCGCCGCGGCGTCACTCGACCCGCCCGCCAGGCCAGCTTGAGCTGGTATGGACTTGTGCAGGTCGATCACCGCGCCTCGCGGGCATCCTGACTCCACCTTGAGCCGTTCGGCCGCCTTGACCACCAGGTTTTCAGGTCCGGTGGGCAAGCTCGGGTCGTCGCAGCGGAGAGTGATCCGCCCCGACGGGTCGTCGGCGAACCTCAGGGTATCGTGCAGGCCAACGGCCACCATGAGCGTTTCGATCTCGTGGTAGCCATCGGGTCTAGAGCCCAGGACCTCCAGGAACAGGTTTAGCTTCGCCGGGGCGAGGACCTCCACGCCGTCGGCGACACAACGAACGATCATGGGACCCAGGCCCCATGCGCGGACGTCGCGGCGGACTGGTAGTACCGGAATCGCGCAGGACAGGAAGCGCTCGGGAATCTCATCACCCGCTCCTGATGCGTGGCTCACGGCAGCCTTGCCGGCTCAGTTGCGGGGCGAATCCATCCAGCATGAGTCCCGTACCGCGGTCGTTCTATCCCGTTCGCCGAATCCCCGCAAGTCGAAAAATTGAGTAAAAGTCGAAAAACCAGACCGGGCCGCGACGGCCCACACGGCGAAAACCTGCGACATTGCCGCTCAAGGCGAGGTTTCGGAGCCCGCGGCTGTGCACCAGCGGGCTGCCTGAGCGCGGAGTTGGGCCGCCTCGCGGGGCTTGTGCAGGGCCTCGTAACAGGCGACCAGACCGTCGATTGCATCGTAAAGCGGACCGTTTCCCGGCCGGTCGCGCGGCAGGCGTCCTCCAAATCCGCGCGGCAGCGCCCGCAGCGCCAGCTCATAGGCGTAACCGAAGTGGCCGCGTGCCAGGGTGGGGTCGTGTGTGTGCTCGAGCGCGAGCCTGCCGAGCGCCACGTGGACCCAAAGGTTATCTCCGCAGCCCTGCAAGGCGTAGCGCAGGGCGTCACAGGCCGATTCCGGGTCGCCGGCCCGCCAGAGATCGAGCCCTTCCTGGTAGTCAAGCTCGCGCTCCAACACGCAGCGCGGGTGGACCAGCTCGAATGCGTCGCCTCCCAAGCGCCTGAGGCTGAGCCCGCCCGGTCGCTTCGCTTGCCGCGCCGATCCGCCCTGCCGCGCCGATCCCCCACGCGCCGGCGCGGTGCTGCGACGACGTGGACCCCGCTTCGCCCCGCGGCTCTGATCGAACATCGTTGCCTCACTTCTATCGAACCGGCCGCGCTACCGCGCTTGCTCACCTTCCTTCAGTATATTCGAGCAAGTGATGCCTGACGAGGTTTTTACAGAGGCTGAAATGCCTGAAAGCGTGACTCTGGCAGGCATTCTGGGTTACAATTCAGACCGCAGGCGAGTCGTACCGAGACACCGCGAGGAGGAGCCCTGCCCGTGATCCAGTCATTTCGCAGCCCTGCTTTCATTGAAGGCCACCCCATCCCCGCACGGCACACAGAAGACGGCGAGGATCTGTCGCCGGCACTAAGCTGGTCGGGCCCCCCCAAAGGCACGAAAGAGCTGGCCCTGATCGTTGACGATCCTGACGCCCCCACGGCAGAGCCCTGGGTGCACTGGCTCATTTATAATATCCCAGCAGACTCCACGGGCCTGGAAGAAGGCATCCCTCGCACGCCCACCCTTGAGAAGCACGCCGGTGCCCTGCAAGGGAAGAACACCTGGGGCACAATCGGATACCGCGGCCCTGCTCCACCCAAGGGGCACGGCACCCACCACTATCATTTCAAGCTCTATGCGCTTGACTCGCCTTTGAGCGTGGGACCGGGGATCGACAAGCGGACCTTGCTCGAGGCGATGTCGGGCCACGTCCTGGGCCAGAAGGAGATGGTGGGGACATACCAGAGGTAAGCCTTGCCCGACACCAGGGGCCACCGGGGCCCCGACCCGCGCGACCAGCTTGCGTTCGACCCCTCGGCTTGGCCCCGGCTGCGCGAAGCGGTCGCCGACCTGTCGTGGTTGCTCGGACACGGTTATGCCGAGCCGTCGGCCCTGAAGCTGGTCGGAGACCGCCTGGCGCTGACCGAGCGCCAGCGCGCCGCCGTACGCCGTTGCGCATGCTCAGACGACGCACTCGCCCGCAGAATACGCCACGGACGATCTGTAGACGACCTGCGCGGCCGGCAGATCTGCATCGACGGTTTCAACGTGCTGACGACTCTCGAAACAGCGCTCGGCGGCGGAGTCGTGCTCTCGAGCCGCGACGGCTGCTATCGCGACGTAGCAAGCGTTCACGGCACGTACCGCAAGGTCGAGGAAACCCGGCCTGCACTCCTGCTATTGGGCGAGTTTCTGGCCGGTCTTGAGGCCGGCCCAGCGCTTTGGTACCTCGACAGCCCCGTCTCCAACAGCGGCCGGCTCAAGGTTGAGATCTTGCGGACCGCGGAGTTGCGCAGTTGGGTCTGGCAGGTCGAGCTCGTATTCAACCCCGACTCAATCCTTGCCGCGTCGGCGGAGATCGCCGCGACTGCCGATAGCGTCATCCTCGACCGTTGCGAAAGCTGGGTGAACCTCGCCCGCGCGGTCATCGAGGCGACGGTGCCGGGCGCCTTTGTGGTCGACCTTGGGCGTGCGGGAAGCCTGCCGGAGGGGTGTGATTGAGCGAGTCCATTGGCCTTCTCGTGGAGAGCCAGCCGTGACGAGGACCCGACGTCTGATCGGAAACCCATCCTCGGCCGCGTAGCGGTATCTCTTCTCAAGGGGAAAGACACGTGGGATGGTTCGGGGTCTCTTTTACTGGAGGCTGATCTCGTATGGATCCCTTGGATGTCTCGCCACTCCGAGGGCGCCGTCTATCGGACAAACACCCGAGACCCATCTGGCCGTTTCGGAACCCGGTTCCCATCACGGAGATCGCGCGTTATGATCCGGAAGTCTCTCCGGTTCTCAACCATCAACACGATGGGGGACGTCCTTAACTCACCTGATGAGGAGTCAAGAGCGGTGGACCACAACGAGTCGAGTCGCACTGATCGCCGCACTTTCCTCCAGGCCAGCGCGCTGGCCACGGCCTCTGCCTTGGCGACGGGCTCCGGCTTGGGCGCCCAGGAGGGCGCACCGAAGTCGTCGGAGTTGCCCCGGCGGCCCCTGGGCAAGACCGGCGTTGACGTTACCATCCTCGACTTGGGGACAGGCAAAGGCCCGGACGTCGACCGCCTCCTGAGGTACGGCTTCGCGCGCGGCATTCGGTTCTACGACACGTCGGAGACGTACCACTCGGAACCCGCCTTCAAGAAGTGGTTCGAGCAGGACCCCGCCGTCCGCAAGCAGATCTTTCTCGTGACGAAGGACGCGCCCAAGGTTCCCTCGCAGATCGCGGGTATGCTCGACAAGCGGCTGGAGGCGCTGGGGACCGACTACGTCGACCTCTTCTTCATCCACAGTTTCGGCGATAACCACACGCTCGACGAGGCCATCTCGATGGTCAAGAGCAAGGAACTCAAGGAGGCGTCTGAGGCGGCCAAGAGGTCGGGGAAGGCCCGGTTCGTCGGGATCTCGACGCACCACAAGAACCGCGCCCAGTTGATCGAGGCGGCGGCCGAAGGGGGAATCGTTGACGCGATCATGCTCCAGTATCGCCCCTGGCTCGACAAAGACTCACCTCTCAACAAGGCGATCGACGCCGCCCACAAGCGCGGGATCGCCTTGATATCGATGAAGCAAATCGCCGGCAACTTCCTGGGCGACAAGCCTCAGGGGAACATCCTCGACGACGTGGTGCGCCGCGTGCCCATGCTGGCCGAGAGGAAGCTCACGCCGTACCAGGGCCTGCTGCACGCGATCTGGACCGACGAGCGCTTAAGCGCGGTCTGCACCACGATGCGCAACACCGACCAGATCCGCGACAACACCGACGCCGCCCGCCGGTTCGAGCCGCTCAAGGAAGCCGACATCCGCCAGCTCCGCGACGCGACCCTCGCCCACGGCCCCATGCTCTGCGCTGACTGCGACGGCCGTTGCTCTGTCGCCGCTGGCACACAGGCCGAGCTCGGCAACCTGACGCGCTTCCTGACCTACTACGAGCATCATGGGCTCCGCGGCGAGGCGCGCCGGCTTTACGCCGAGCTCGCCCCCGAAGCCCGCGACTGGTCCGGCGCCGATCTCGAAGCGGCCCGCGCCGCGTGCCCCAACCGGCTCGACTTCGCGCGGCTCCTGTCCCAGGTGGAACGGCACCTGGCCTGATCTCGGCGTATAAGGGACGGCAGTCGGGGCTCAACTGAAGGAGGGGAGCCACACGCACGTGCGTGTGGCTCTATCCGCGCGAGTGGGAGGCGGCGCTGCTTCGCCGGCAACCGCTTGGTGATTTGACAAACCCCGCGCGAACGGAGTTGAGTTCAACGAACCGCGCGGGGGTCAGCCGACAAGGCTCAACGAGCACAAACGACGCGAACCGCCCTGCAGGAAATGCCCGCGCCATCCCTCTGTCGGCTCTCTGGCTTTGGTTGTAGTTGTTGTCGAAGTCGTGGTGGCTCCAATCGGCAGTGAGTCCCTCGGGGTCAGCCTCCTTGGCGAACGCTTTGGAGCGCGGCGACAAGTCGCCGCTTTGGAGTCTCGGTGCTGGTTGAATCGTGTCTTCATCAGATTAAAGCGACAGCAACGGCTGTTGAAAGCGGCGAGAAGTCGCCGCACTCCAGAGCGTCTTGAATCCGGTTCGGGTTCTCGGCGCTTCGGCCTTCCACCACGCAGTGTTTGATGAGGTTCGGGGACACCATACTGAACGCACTTGTTCACGTGCGCATCGGCCGACCGCGGGAAGAAGAGGCGCTTCTCTCGAACAAGGCCTGGGCCGGATTCTGAAACGGCAGAAGCGGTGCGAAGTGGATGTCCCCCGGAACCCAAGGCTCCTGAGTTCAGTATCGTGTCCTGGGACCTATGCAGACGCCGAATCTCTGTAGAGCACAATCGAAGTGTCGCCTTCGCTCTGCGAAAGAACGTTCTCTCAAAGACAAAAGGCGGGACCTGGCTGCCAAACGGTGTCCTCAAGATATGTTCGTTGCGTCTCATTCAGAACACCCTCTCGCAGAGCGTAAGGCGACTCTCAAACGGATATCGCCGCGCGCGGTTGAGTCGCCGGTAATCGCACTCAACGGGCCTCGCATCCTCAGGCTGATTGGAAACGTACGCCGGCAATCCGTACGTCACGACTGACGGATCGGTTGGGAAGCTACGACGTAGGGAAGCTACAGAAGCCGCGATCCGTCAGGCGGGGTTCAGTTCGAAGCCAAAGCCGGGGCGCTCGGGCGGGCGCATGTAGATTCCCTCCGACCCGCGCGTGATCTGGTGCTCTTCCTCGAACCGCTCGTAGACCTCCTTTGGTCCGCCGGGCCACGGCAGGAACATCTCGCACCATGGAGTGTTCTTGTTTGCAAAGACGAAATGCGCCGCACCGCCGCGCCAGCCGGCGTGGGGAATGACGGGAGTCTTCTGAGCCCGCGCCAGCGCGTCGATCCAGCGGAGCTCGGTTAACCCTCCACACCATTGCATATCGGGTTGCCAGATGTCGGCCGCTTTGAAATGCGCCAGCAGCTCGAATCCGTAGCGAGTCGACTCGTGCTCACCTGTCGCCATTCTCGTGGAATGGACTTTCGTCTTCAGGCGCCCCATGCCCGCGTAGTCGTCGGGCATCAAACATTCCTCCATCCAGTAAACACGATAGGGCTCGAGCCGCGCGGCCAGTTGCTCGGCGTACGCCTCGGTGAGGGCCATCCAGCAGTCGAGCATGATTTCTCCGTCCGGGCCCAAGAGCCGGCGCGCTCCCTGCACGAGTTGCTCGTTCTTTTCCAATCCCTGCTCGCCGT
>Ga0070732_10001530_pt1 | contig 12620 bp, 8 predicted proteins | sample Coa_R1_5_FD_66449 | JGI IMG/M metagenome (GOLD analysis project Ga0070732, IMG submission 66449) | Surface soil microbial communities from Centralia Pennsylvania, which are recovering from an underground coalmine fire - Coalmine... | ecosystem: Environmental > Terrestrial > Soil > Unclassified ...
AATTTTTCGAGGAGAATTTTTTGCGAATAGTAGTGCTTGGGAAACGCGCTCGCCGCGCTAACAATCTTCATGATAATCCTGATTAAAAGATAATCTCATAAACGACTTAGTACCCCTGATCTGGTGGCTGCCCGCTCCTGCCGCGCGTACAATTTTCCGCTATTAATCCCTAGAATATCATTGCAAGCCGCATGACCCGAGTTGTCATTGCCATGTAAAAATGAGCCTCCAGGCCGAGCTCTCCCCGGACTACTGAATAACAGACAACGAGGAAATTGTGTTTCCCTGGGAGTAGGTGGCAATCGACGACGTGAGCGTGCCATCGCTAATAAAACCAAATACTTGGATTCCCGCCGACGATCCTTGGCTGCCCACCATAAGGAATTTGCCGTTCGGATCGGCGGCAAGAAAGCTTGGAGTCGTCTCAGTGCCAAAAGTCGGTGTCGCGAGTACCGTCAGCGCCCCACCTGTGCCAATGGAATAGACAGCGATATTGTTGCTACCCTCATTGGCGACATACAAGTGCTTCCCGGACGCATCTACAAGGAGCGCCACTGGCGCATTGAACGACTGCCCAATCGGAGAGCCGGAAAGCTGAGTCAGCGTACCGTTGGACGCAATCGTGAATTCCGAAATCGAATTGTCCAGCGAGTTTGCCGTGTACAAATACTTGCCGGCAGGGTCGATCGCCAAGCCGTACGGATTCGCGCCCGTCGCAGTTGTTCCTGCGATGGAAAGCACGCCGCCTTTCAGGTTGAACGCCTCCACGGCTCCAGGCGATCCTGACACGCCAACGTAGAGGAACTTGCCCGAAGGTGACAGTTGCATGCTGACTGGAGTAACGCCGAGCGGAAATGGAGATCCGGATACCGCGGTCAAAGCGCCGCTGCCGGAGTTAATCGAGAATACTGAGACGCTGTTTGAAATCGGGCTGGCGACGTATAAAAAACTGCCTCCCGGATCCATGGCGAGGTAAAAGGGCGCACCGTTTACGGCGGTCCGCGGTGTGACCTCGGTCAAAGCGCCCACGGAAGAAATAGTAAACAAGGACACATCGGGCGTGGTATCGCCCGAGTTTGCCACGTATAAATATTTCCTGGATGGATGCACCGCGATCGACTGCGGGCCGGTGCCCGTGGCGAACGGACTGTTTGCGATCGCGGTCAGGATGCCGGAGTTCGGATCCTCTCGATAGACGGCGATCTGGTTGGCGGCGGGAAGGGCAGCAAAGACGAAATGGCTGACCGTGCTGCCGCATCCCAGGCAACACGCGATAATCACACAAACAGTTGAGACACCCGCTGCTTTCCTGAGCATCATCACTCCTGCAAGAGATTTCAAAGCACCGAATCAAGGCAAATGCCGGCCCGCCCCGAGGCACGCCTCAACCAGGATCAAACGTCCTGAAATTGAGTAGCTTGTACTTCTATCATACCGGGACGGACTTTTCGTAGTCGCGGCCGCTTTCAGCGAAAAGGCCGGCTATCGGCATGATTTTGTTTGCTGCGATGCGACTCCGGCCAATCCAGTTGCACGACCCTCCCCAGCCTGGAATCCGCTTCGGCTGACGGTAAATTCCAAGAGTCGGCTGAATGTTCTCAATGGGCTGGGCTGGGGCGTGCAGATCCCGGCGCGGACGTTTCCGGCAAGGGTTCGTTTCTGCCGCCCCGCAACGCCAGCCGCACGCGATCAAGATAGACGTAGACCACCGGAGTGGTGAAAAGCGTCAAGGCCTGGCTCACAATCAAACCTCCCACAATCGTGAGACCGAGCGGTCGATGCAATTCAGAGCCCGTGCCCCTGCCCAGCGCCAACGGCAACCCACCCAGCAGAGCCGCCATGGTAGTCATCATGATCGGCCGAAAACGCAACAAGCACGCGTCATGGATCGCATCTACCGGCTTTTTTCCCTGCGTGCGCTCCACATCGAGGGCCACGTCGATCATCATTATGGCGTTTTTCTTGACCAGCCCGATCAGCAGGATGATGCCGATCATCCCGATCACATTCAGTTCGTTATGGGTTAGCAGCAGTGCCAGCAGGGCTCCCACACCCGCGGAAGGTATTGTGGAAAGAATCGTGATGGGATGAATGTAGCTCTCGTAGAGCATGCCCAGCACAATGTAGACGGCAGCCAGCGCGGTGATGATCAGGATCAGCATGTTAGAACGCGAATCCTGGAAAGCAGCGGCTGTTCCCTGAAAGCTGGCTTGAATCGTCGGTGGAAAGCCAATTGTCCGTTCGGCTTTTTCAATCGCATCCGTCGCTTGGCCCAGAGAAATCGCCGGCGCTAGGTTGAACGAAATTGTTGCCGACGGCAGTTGTCCCTGGTGATTCACAGCCAACGGAGTATTCGCTGGTTCGAAGTGGGTGAAGGCCGCGAGCGGAACTGGCGCTCCACTCGTGGAGCGGAGATAGATGTTCTGCAGGGCTTCCGTGGTTTGCTGCCATTCTGGCGCGACTTCCATCACGACGTGATATTGGTTGAGCGGTCGGTACATGGTCGAGACTTGACGTTGGCCGAAAGCATCGTAAAGAGCGTTATCCAGAGTCTGTGGCGTGATTCCCAGGCGGCTCGCCGTATCCCGATCGATAACCAGTTTCGCCTGCAGCCCACGATCCTGCTGATCGGAATTCACATCGCGCAATTCGGGCAAAGCCCGCATCTTCTGGAATAATCGTGGCGCCCAATTGTTCAGGTCGTCGAGATTCTCTCCCTGCAGCGTGTACTGATACTGAGCCCCACCAAAGCGTCCGCCAATGGTGAGATCCTGAGCTGACTGCAGAAATAGTGTGGCGCCGGGGACAACTGCCAATTTGCTGCGAAGGCGGTTAATCACATCATCGGCACTCACGTGCGGGCAAGTTTGCCAAAAGTGACGGGTCTGGCAGTTGTTGCGTTGCTCCAGCGGCTTGAGCATGAGGAAAAACCGGCCCTGATTCGTAGCTCCCGAGTTACCGCCCGCGAAACCCACGACCGTAGACACCGCCGGATCACGCATCACGATCGTGACGTACTGTTCCATCTTATCGCGCATGGACTGGAACGACGTATCCTGATCCGCTTGGACCGAACCGATAATGCGTCCTGCATCTTGCTGAGGGAAGAAGCCCTTGGGCACCTTGATGTAGAGGAACACGCTCAGGCACGCTACGAGAATGGTCACCACCAGCGTGACCGGCTGGTGGTCCAGCACCCACTTCAGCAAGATTCTGTACGTGGCCAGGAGCTTGTCGAACGCCCATTCGCTGGCCCGGTAGAAAAGATTGTGACGCTCGTCCTTTGCCGGCCTTAGGAACTTCGCGCACATGGTCGGCGTCGTCGTCAGCGACACCAGCAGCGAAACCGCGATCGCAACGCTCAACGTAACCGCAAATTCGCGGAAAAGCCGTCCCACAATCCCGCCCATCAGCAGCAGCGGAATAAACACCGCTACCAGTGACGTGCTCATCGAGATCACGGTAAAACCAATTTCGGCAGCTCCTTTGAACGCCGCCTGTACGGCACCCATTCCCCGCTCGACATAGCGCGTGATGTTTTCCAGAACTACGATTGCGTCATCCACCACGAAGCCGGTGGAGATCGCCAGCGCCATAAGCGAGAGGTTGTCCAGGCTATAGCCCAGTAGATACATCACTCCGAAAGTGCCTACCAGGGAAAGAGGCACCGCGACACTGGGGATGATCGTGGCCCGCACTGTTCGCAGAAACGCGAACACCACCAGAATCACCAGGAAAATGGCCATGATCAGCGTGAACTCGATATCTTTCACCGAGGCCCGCACGGTTAATGTACGGTCCATCACGACGTCGAGCTTGATGGCGGGAGAAATCGAAGATTGCAGATACGGCATCATGGCCTGCACGCGGTCCACGGTGTCGATGATGTTCGCTGCCGGTTGTCGGAATATGACAATCAGAACGCCCGGCTTACCATTTGCCAACCCGATATTGCGTACATCCGCAACCGAGTCTTGCACATCGGCAACGTCGCCCAGGCGCACCGGCGCGCCCCTGTTATATGCAACGATGAGCGGGCGATATTCGTCGGCGGTGAACAGCTGATCGTTGTCGCTAAAGCTATAAGCACGTGTGCCGTCGGCAACCTGGCCCTTGGGCCGGTTGGCGTTGGCCGCGTTCAAGGCATTGCGTACCGTATCCAGCCCGACTCCGAGCTTATTCAGCAGCGTGGGATTGACCTCCGCCCGCACTGCCGGCGGCGCCGAGCCGAACACGAAGACCTGTCCGACGCCTTCCACCTGCGAAAGCTTCTGCGCCAGGATGGAATCGGCAGTGTCGTACATCTTGGGGACCGCATAGGTGTCGGAGGTCAAAGCCAGAATCAGAATCGGAGCGTCCGCGGGATTCGCTTTGCGATAACTGGGATTGCTGGGCAGATTGGCGGGAAGCTGGCTGCGCGCCGCATTGATCGCGGCCTGAACATCACGCGCGGCAGCGTCGATATTCCGGTTCAAATCGAATTGCAGGGAAATGCTGGTCGAGCCCAGTTGGCTCGCCGAAGTCATCTGGTTTACGCCTGAGATGCGCCCGAACTGCCGTTCCAGCGGCGTTGCCACCGCCGACGCCATGGTCTGCGGATCGGCCCCCGGCAGACCTGCACCCACGCCGATCACCGGGAAATCAACTCGGGGCAACGATGCCACGGGCAAGAAATTGAACGCCAGGATTCCCGAGAGCAGCAGGGCAGCCGCCAGCAACGAAGTGCCGATCGGACGCCGGATAAAGGGAGCCGAGATGCTCATCTTCTAATCTGCCTGCACAGGTTCGTGCGGAATTGGATTGCCGATCCGGTAGCGCGAGAACCTTTGCGCCAAGCGGTCAAACCACAGATAGACGACGGGCGTGGTGTACAGCGTTAACAATTGACTAAGCAACAAGCCGCCGACAATGGTGATGCCCAGCGGCCGCCGTAGTTCGGCCCCGGTACCCGATCCCAGCGCCAGAGGCAGGCCTGCGAGCAGTGCCGCCATTGTCGTCATCATGATTGGCCGGAACCGCAACAGGCACGCCTGGTAAATCGCCTCTTCCGGAGGCTTGCCTTGATCGCGTTCGGCCTCCAACGCGAAATCGATCATCATAATGGCATTTTTCTTGACGATGCCGATCAGCAGGATAATGCCAATCAGCGCGACCACCGTGAGATCGTTGCGCGTGATTTGCAGCGCGAGAATTGCGCCTACACCCGCCGACGGCAGAGTCGAGAGAATGGTGATCGGATGGATGTAGCTCTCGTACAACACTCCGAGCACGATGTAGACCGTGATCACCGCAGCCAAAATCAGCCACGGCTCGGTGGAGAGTGAGTTCTGAAACGCGGCGGCAGTGCCCTGGAAGGCGGAATGGATGCTGGCCGGGAGCTGGATTTCTTTCTCCGCATCTTGGATAGCGCGCGTGGCTTCTCCTAACGAAGCTCCGGGCGCTAGATTGAACGAAAGGGTCACCACTGGAAATTGGCCCTGGTGGTTGATGGCCAGGGAAGTCTGGGCGGAGTTCACTCGGGTGAACGTCGAGATCGGAACTGGCGATCCGCTCGTGCTTACGGATGTGCCATTCGCCGTTGGGGCGCCCGTATTAGCTGCCGTCGTGCTCGGCCGAATGTAGATATCTTGCAACGCTTCGGGATTCTGGGCGAACGAGGGCAATACTTCCAACACAACGTGGTACTGGTTCAGCTGCGTGAAGATGGTGGAGACTTGACGTTGTCCGAAGGCATCGTACAGCGTGTTATCGATCGCTTGCGGCAAAATTCCCAACCGCGAGGCGGTGTCGCGATCGATGCTGATATTCGCCCGCAGGCCGCTATTGAGCTGGTCCGTAGCTACATCGCGCAGTTCCGGCAGTGTGCGCAGTTTGTCTACCAGCTTTGGCGTCCATTGCGCCAGTTCCTGCGCGTCCACATCTTCGATGGAATATTGGAACTGTGTGCGGCTCACGCGATCTTCGACTGTCAGATCCTGCACCGGCTGCATATATAGCGTGACGCCCTCTACTTTCGCCAGTTCAGGTTGCAACCGGCGGATAATCGCAGAAGCATCGTCATTGCGCTCGTCGCGGGGCTTCAGGTTGATCTGAATACGGCCCGCGTTCGGTGTGGTATTGGTTCCGTCCACACCGATGAATGACGATAAGCTGTCCACGGCTTTATCTTGCAGAATAATCTTGGCCAGTTCCTGCTGGCGTTGCGCCATGGCCTGGAACGACACGCTATCCGGCGCTTCCGAAACTCCCAGGATCACCCCGGTGTCCTGCACCGGAAAGAATCCTTTGGGCACGACCACGTAGAGAACGAGCGTCAAAACCAGCGTCCCGAACGTGACCAGCAGGGTCGCGGTCTGGTGCTTGAGGACCCATTTCACCGTGCGCCCATAAAAGGCAATCACCCGGTTGTAATAATCTTCGGTGATCCTATAGAAACGGCTTTCCTCGCCTTCCCTGTGCGGCTTGAGCAGCTTGGCGCACATCATTGGCGTCAGGCTCAGCGAAACTGCCGCCGAAACCAGAATGGTCACCGCCAGGGTCACGGCAAATTCGCGGAACAGCCGCCCCACAATGTCTCCCATGAATAGCAGCGGGATCAGCACCGCAATCAGCGAGACGGTCAGTGAAACGATGGTGAAGCCAATCTGTCCGGATCCCTTCAGAGCGGCGTCCAGTGGGGAATCACCGGCTTCCAGGTACCGGTCGATGTTCTCGATCATGACGATCGCGTCATCGACGACGAAGCCAGTCGAGATCGTCAGTGCCATCAGCGTGAGATTGTTGAGGCTGTAGCCGAGCAGGTACATCACACCGAACGTCCCAATTAGCGAGAGCGGCACGGCCACGCTGGGAATCACGGTAGCCGAGAGATTTCGCAGGAAGAGAAAAATGACCATTACCACCAGGGCAATGGTCAGCATCAACTCGAACTCGACGTCTTTCACCGAGGCGCGAATGGTGGTGGTGCGGTCGGTCAGAATTTGAACCTTTACGGCCTGAGGCAGGGAAGCTTGGAGCTGGGGCAGCAGCTTCTTAATGCGATCGACTACGCTGATGATGTTCGCGCCCGGCTGCCGCTGGATATTCACGATTACCGCAGGCGTCAGATTCATCCAGGCGGCTAGTTGGTCGTTTTCCGTTCCATCGATTACGTTGGCGACATCGCTCAGGCGTATCGGCGCTCCGTTGCGATATGCAATGACGATGGGCTTGTATTGCGCGCTGGAAAAAAGCTGGTCATTGGCTCCGATCGTGTACGCCTGGCGAGCCCCGTCGATGGAGCCCTTGGCCTGATCGACATTGGCTTGGGCCAAGGACGCTCGCAGATCCTCAAGGCTCAGTCCATACGAAGCCAACTGCGTGGGATTTGCCTGGATGCGCACCGCCGGCTTCTGGCCGCCGCTGATGGAAACCAACCCCACGCCCGGCAATTGCGAAATCTTCTGTGCCAGTGCGGTATCGGCAAGATCCTCAACCTTCGACAGCGGCAACGAATCGGAACTGAGCGCTAGCGTCAGAATCGGCGCATCAGCCGGATTCACCTTGTTATAGATAGGAGGATTCGGAAGGTCGGGCGGCAGGAAGGTCGATGCCGAGTTGATGGCTGCCTGGACTTGCTGCTCCTCGACGTCGATGCTCTGATCGAGCGCGAATTGCAGCGTCACCACCGAACTGCCGAGTGAACTCGTAGACGTCATTTGGCTCAATCCGGGGACTTGCCCGAATTGGCGCTCCAGCGGCGCGGTTACAGATGAAGCGACAACTTCCGGATCGGCTCCGGGATAGAACGTTACGACCTGAATGGTAGGGTAATCAACCTCAGGCAAGGCCGAGACTGGCAACTGCATGAAAGCGACCCACCCCACCAGCAGCACGCCAAACATCAAAAGGGTGGTCGCAACCGGCCGCAGAATGAATAGCCGAGAAGGACTCATGAGCCTGGAGTTCCTGAGAATTGGCCCCCGGTGACTCCGTTCTTATGCGAGGCGCCGGGAGTGCCGCTGCGCGGTTCGATTTTGCTGCCGGTCTGCAATTTGTCCTGGCCATCGGTGACGACTGTGTCGCCCGGCACTAACCCAGCGGTGATCGCGGTGTTGTCGCCCTGGGTCAGCGAGATCGTGACCGGACGGGCTTCCACAGTTTTGTCCGGCTTCACCGCGTACACGTAGGCCCCTTGCGGCCCATGCAAAACAGCTGCCGTGGGCAGCACTGTGCTGTCCTTCCGAATCTCCAGCAGCAGGTCGGCATTCACGAACTGATTGGGCCAGAGCTGGCCGTCTTTGTTCTCGAATACCGCCTTAAGTTTGGCGGTGCCGGTAGTGGGATCAATCTCATTATCGATGGTCAGCAACTTTCCTGTGGCCAACTTGGTCTGATCATCGCGGCTGAAGGCGTCCACCTCTAGGGTTGCCTTTCTCATGCGCTGCGCCACCGTTGGCAACTGGTCCTCGGGAAGCGTGAAGATGACGGCGATAGGCTGCAGTTGGGTGAGGATCAGCATCGGATTCGTGTCGGATGCGTGCACGATATTTCCGGGATCCACCTGCCGCAGCCCGATGCGCCCGTCGAACGGTGCTGTAATGTGGCAGTAAGTAATCTGCAACTTCGCGTTATTGATCTGAGCCTGGTCGTTGCGCACCGTGCCGTCAAGCTGGTCCACGAGTGCGCGTTGTGTGTCGACCTGTTGCTGCGAGATGCTGCCGGAGGGAATCAGGCTCGTGTACCGGTCCAGGTTCAGCTTGGCATCGCGCAGCTGGGCTTGGTCGCGGAATAACTGCGCTTGCATCTGCTCCAATTGAACTTCGTATGGCCGGGGATCAACTACGAGCAAGAGGTCGCCCTTTTTCACCTGCTGCCCTTCGCGGAAGTTCACCTGCATGATTTGCCCATCAATGCGGCTCTTGATGTTTGCCGTGTTGAATGCAGTGACGGATCCCAGTCCGGATAAGTAGACGGGCACGTCCTGCCGCCGCACTTGTGCTACGGCAACCGAGACTGCTCGTGCGGGAGCAGCAGCTTGTGCCTTTTGCTGTTTTGTGTCACCGCTGCCGCAAGCAAGGGGGAAAAGCGCGGTGATCGCGAGGACTGCGGTACAGAGCAGCCGAAACAGAAATCTGGTTCCGCGCACAATCGTTCTCTGAGAAAGATTTGAGTAGTTCTTGTTCACTTTTGTCGGTCCGGTGCCGGCCTCGCGCGGATTGGCCGAGGCGAATCCCCTGCTAATTAGACGTATCGAGGTCGACTCGGTTGCTGCACTTTCTGGCTGACGCGGAAATACTTGTACAGCCAAATCCTCGTGGGCTCAGATAGCATTGTAGCCGTAATCGAAGGTGACGAAACCAGCATCAATGGCGAAGTTGCAAGAGGTCAAGAGCGAAACAAAGATGTTTACAAATCTTTACTACCTTTGACGTTCCAAATTTGCGCTCACCCGGTCAATTCCGGTGTGGCTTCCAGTAGGCTGCGCGTGTAAGGGTGAGCCGGGCGCTCTGTGACCTGCTCGGTCGGGCCAATTTCGACAATCTTGCCGCGATACATAACCGCGATGCGTGTGGCCAGATAGCGCACCACCGGCATGGAATGCGAGATCAGAAGATACGTGAGCCCAAATTCACGCTGCAATCGAGCTAGCACGTTCACAATCTGCGCTCCCACACTCACATCGAGTGCCGATACTGGCTCGTCGGCCACGATGAATTTGGGCCGCAGAGCCAGGGCGCGGGCAATACCGATGCGTTGCCGTTGTCCGCCCGAGAACTCGTGAGGGTATCGGTGGAGGGCGGATTCGTCAAGACCAACCGCGCGCAACAGTTCAACTACGCGACAACGACGGAGGGCGTCAGTGACGCGGCGGCCTTCGTGAATAATCAATGGCTCCGCGATAGTGTCCTCGACGCGAAAGCGTGGATTGAGCGAGGCGAACGGGTCTTGAAAAATGATTTGCAGATCGCGGCGGAGTCTGCGCATTTCTCCGTGCGAGGCCGAAAGCAGATCTTGGCCTTCGAAGCGAATACTGCCCGAAGTCGGCGCAATCAGGCGAAGGACCAGGCGCCCGAGCGTGCTTTTCCCCGAGCCTGATTCGCCCACCAGCCCCAAAGTTTCACCGGCATGAATATCGAGCGAAACGTCATTCACCGCGCGGACCTCACCGCGAGCTGCTCCGCCCAAAAGCGATTCGGTCGAAAAAAAGACTTTTGTGAGATTCCGAATTTCCAGCAAGGCCACGATGTGGATGTTAGCAGCACGCGCCGGCTCGACACGAGTGTCAAGCCGAGTGGCTATCCGGCAGCGATCATGGGAACCGCTGCCAGTGCGGCTAACAGCCCCACGAAACGCCAGCGCGTGAAGTGTTCTCTGAGAATCAGTCTGGCCAGGATCACGGTGACGCTTGGGTACAGCGAAGAAATGACAACGGCTTCGTCAAGCCGTCCGGACTGGCTCGCCCGGACAAACAACAAGGTGCCAATAGAGTCGACGCATCCGGTTATCACTCCCCATCCCATTCCTGACGTAGTGATATCCCTGAAGGCCCGCTGGAACATTACGATCAAGCCGGTCACGAAAAGTCCGCCGATTCGGGTCAGCGATGCGATCCAAAGAGGGGAGGCTGGCCCCGCCTGTCGAACACTGAGATAAAATCCGGCGAAGCCGACTCCCGCGAGGGCTGCCACGCCGATCCCGTCCGGCGCACTGCCATCTTCAGCTCGAGTGATCAGCCAAAGACCTGCCGCGGCGAAAACGAAACCGATGATCGCTATCTTTCCCGGCAACCCCTCGGTAAAAATGGCAACCAGAGTCGGAATTGCGGCGCTCAGAACTGCCGCAACGGGAGCGGTCAGACCCATTCTGCCGCTGCCAAGCGCTCGATAGAAAATCGCCAGAGAAGCTCCGGCGGTGATGCCTCCGGCCAATACCCAGAGAGCGCTTCGTGCCGGAGGAAATGAAGCATGGCTAAGGCCGGCCAGGATGCCGACCATAAGCAGGCCTCCACAGTTCACGATCGCAGTGAACAGAAAGGCATTGGCGCGGCGAGTCGCGTATCCCCCCATGAAGTCGCTGGTACCCCAGGCGATCACTGCGGCCAGAGAATAGCCAGCGGTCTCGAAGTGGGCAGCGGACATGAAAATTGAGGGTAACACGTGGCGGAATCTGAGACGGCAACGGCCTATTTCATGGATTCCAACGGGGCCCATCGGATACCCTGGGGTTTAAGTCCGATGGAGGAAGTGACATGAGAATGGTCTGGATCGCCGCTTTATGCCTCGTCTTGAGCGCGCCCGGCTTGGCACAAACTGCCGATACCGATGCAGCCACGCGAGACGACATCGAAATCTACCTCCGGACGATGCATTCGCACGATCTGATGCGGAGAATGATGGAGGCAATGTTGAAGCCCATGCATCAGATGGTCCACGATCAATTTGAGAAAGACCGGAAGAAGTTACCTGCAGATTTCGAAGCCCGATTCAACAAAATGATGGACGACCTTTTGAAGGGCATGCCTCTCGACGAGATGACGCAGGCGATGGTACCCGTGTACCAAAGGCATTTCACGAAGGGCGACATCGAGAACCTGGTTGCCTTCTATTCCTCGCCGACCGGCCAGAAAGTCCTGGAGGAAATGCCTGCAATCACCAGCGAGAGCATGCAAGCGGTATTGCCCGTCATGCGCAAGTATATGGACGAGTCAAAGGAACGCATGCAGCAGGAAATCAAGAACATGGAAAAGAGCGCTCCGACGGCAGATCTGGACTCCAACCAGCAGAACTGAACGCTGTTTCATCCCAATCCAGTGGTCAAACTGAGACGTGCATCCTGACTAGATCACCGCTCCCCGGCTTGCCTCGGTACTCACAACTCGGCACTCGGAACTCTTCTTCGCGTGATAAAATTTTGCACAGGGCTTTCTTGCTTCTGAGAGATCAGGTTTGATCGAGCTGGCACCGTCGATTCTTTCGGCCGACTTTTCTCGCCTGGGCGAGCAAGTACGCGCCGCGGCTGAGGGCGGAGCTAGTGTCATCCACGTCGATATTATGGATGGGCACTTTGTTCCGAACCTCACAATTGGGCCTCCAGTCGTGCGCTCGCTGCGCAAGTCGACGAAGTTGCCCCTCGATTGTCATTTGATGATCGAGGATCCCGATGAATATATTCAAGCATTTGCCGAAGCCGGTGCGGACTGGATCTCGGTGCATCAGGAAGCATGCCGGCATTTGAACCGCACGCTGAATTTGATCAAGAGCCATGATTGCCTGGCCGGGGTCGTGATCAACCCTGCAACCCCGGTGGGCACGCTCTCTGAAGTGCTCGATATCGTCGATTACGTGCTGGTGATGTCGGTGAACCCAGGCTTTGGAGCGCAGAAATTTATCCCCTCGACCGTGCACAAAATGCGGCACTTAGCCGAGATTCGCGCAGAGCGAAGATTGAACTATCGAATTGAAGTCGATGGCGGCGTGGCGCTCGATACCGTTGCTGATGTGGTGCGCGCCGGAGCCGAAATTTTGGTTGCGGGCAACGCCGTGTTCGGCAGCGGCGATCCAACGAAGAATGCGCAGGAACTCCTGAAGGCGGCCACCGAGGCGGCTCTGCAGAGGGTGTAAAGGCAGGGCTGCGAGCAT
>Ga0070732_10001531_pt1 | contig 12619 bp, 9 predicted proteins | sample Coa_R1_5_FD_66449 | JGI IMG/M metagenome (GOLD analysis project Ga0070732, IMG submission 66449) | Surface soil microbial communities from Centralia Pennsylvania, which are recovering from an underground coalmine fire - Coalmine... | ecosystem: Environmental > Terrestrial > Soil > Unclassified ...
CGGCACTACGAAGTAGAGGCGCGGTTCATTCACGTGCAGATCGAAGAACATGGCGCCAAACACTTTGGGCAGTGGAAGAGACATGGCGAACCCGATGGCTCCTCCGATCGCCGTCATGATCAGACCCTCGCGGAAGATCATGCGCAGTACGTCCTGGCTTTTGGCTCCCATAGCCATGCGGATGCCGATCTCGTAGGTTCGCTGGCCGACCGAGTAGGCAATGAGCCCGTAAATCCCGATCGCCGACAGCAATAGGGCAAGAAATGCGAAGCCCGCCAGGGCGCGCGTGAAGAATTGATTGCCGCCCTTTTGCCGGTCGATCACCGCCGGCATACTCATCAGTCGCGCCAACGGCAGTTCGGCATCTACCTGAGCCACGGTATCGCGCAGCTCCGGTATGAGACTGTCCGGTTCGATAGTGGAGCGCACCATCACATTGAAAAACGCAACCGGACGCTGCTTAAAAGATTCGAAGATGCCGGGGTCTTCGGCGGTAGCCTCCGAATAGGTTTTCACATTGTTGACGACCCCGATGATCTGGCTCCATCCGGAGGGTGCGCCGCTGACCTCGGCCTGGATTTGTTTCCCGATGGCATCCTCGCCGTGCAGGTAGCGCTCTACGAACTTCTGATTGACCACGACTACACGAGGTGCTGACTCGTTGTCCTGATCGGAAAATTGACGCCCTTTCAGCAGCGAGATCCCGGCTGTCCGGAAATAGTCTGGCGTGACCACGGTGTCGAATGCTGTGAGCGCCTGGCTAGTTGGTAAGTCGGACTGACCCTGGATACGGACGTTGACTGCGGTCTGTCCTGAAGCCGGCAAATCGGAAGTTACGGCTACGGACTCGACGCTCGGTATCTGTTGCAACCGGGCCAGCAGGTCGCGCGCGAAATCTTCTCGATGAGAAGCGTCTTTGTACCTTGCGTCGTCCAGTGTGATTCCTGCAGTCAGCAGATGATCGGGCTGGAATCCGAGTTTCTGGTGCTCGATGCGGAACATCGCGACAAACAGCAGTCCAGTTCCGACCAGCAGAAACAGCGCGAGTGCAATTTCACCGGTGACCATCACCTTCCGTAGACGGGAGCGGGAACTCCCAGCCGAGGATGTGCGGCTTTCGTCCTTCAAGTTGGTCGCGACGTCGGTTCGCGACGCTTTCAGAGCCGGCGCAAGCGTGCACAACAGTGCGCAAGCTACTGAGATAGCCGTCGAAAAGACCACAACATTCGAGTCCAAGCCGAGATCCAGGCTATTCACGGCATCATTGAAGCTCATATTCGCCCGAACGAAGGCAATGCCCCAACGCGCCATTACAAGTCCCAGCGCTCCACCAGCCAGAGCGATCAACATGCCTTCCGTCAGTAACTGCCGGACAATCCGCAGGCGCGCAGCTCCCATCGACAGGCGAATCGCCAGTTCCTTTCGGCGGGCGGCTGCCCGAGCCAACAGCAGGCCCGAAACATTGGCGCAGGCGATCATCAACACAAATCCCACCGTGGTCATGATGACCGCGAGGCCACCGCGAATGCCAAAGCCGTAGACGAGGAAATCCGGCAGGGTGCGAACTTTCGCGCCCCAGCCTTTTTCGGAGTCCGGGAAGTCCTGTTCGGCGCGATGCGCCAGCGTCGCGAATTCGGCACGCGCCTGCTCGAGGGTTGCCTCGGGTTTCATGCGCGCAAACAGATAAAGAGAACGGTCCTTGCGTGCCGCCGCGGTTTGATCAGCAGGAGTAAAGACGAGAGGCGTCCAAAGGTCGGTCACGAAACCCAGCAGGCGAAAACTCGCAGGCATCACGCCGATCACCGCGTAGTTCTCACGATTCAGCCGAATGGTACGGCCCACCACTGCCGGGTCAGAGCCGAAATGACGTTCCCACAACTGGTGGCTGAGAATGACCACATGATCTTGCCCACTCTGGTCTTCTCCGGCCCTGAAGATACGGCCCAGTTGAGCATCGACGCCCACCACGTTGAAGTAGTTGGCGGAAACTGCCGCCGACGGTACCACCTCGGATTCGTGCTGTGCGGTCAGGCTCGCCGAGCGAAATTCATCGACTGCAGCCATCTCGGAGAAAACGTGATTGCCTTCCTTCCACGCAAGATAGTTAGGCACCGACAGCGTGCTGTTATCGGCCTGGAAACCCGCAGCTGGATTAATGGCAGTTACGACCGCCACACGGTCGGGATCGCGTCCCGGCGGCCGGCGCAACAGAATGGCGCTGACCAAGCTGAACATGGTCGCGTTTATGCCGATGCCTAACGCCAGGGTCATCACGGCGATCGTGGTAAATCCCGGGTTCTTTACCAACTGCCTTACGCCGTATCGCAGGTCCTGAACAATCGTGTCCATGGTCCACTCCGATTGTGCTGTCTGTGTGTGTTAGACGTGGCTGGAAGGCCGGCCCACTTAGGGCTGTCGCAACTACAACACCAAATCTCGGGAAGACAGCGCACTGGCAACAAAGGAGAAGAAGATTGCACGGCCGCAGCATACGCCAGTGCGCGTCCGATCGTGGACTTCGGTGACCACGAGTGGACAGTCGCGAGCTACGCCTGTTCTACGACAATCTTCTTTGCGGTGCGATCGATCTGTGCGATGCGGAAGCTGCGCACTTGTCCGGCGCGTGCGGGTTCGGCTTTGACGGGCGCTCCGGCGCCAGTTCTCCAGCGAGCCTGCAGCATGGAACTCAACGAGGAGAGATCGGCTGTCGCGGGAGCGGGGGCGTCACTCTTGGCCGGCGCCGCGGAGCCGGCTTTGCACGCCGCGTGAATTCCTTCGCCTAGTTCGACGCGCGTGCCGGACTGGTCCACCAGTCTGCCGGTGACTACGTCTCCTTCTTTGTGCTCCGCAAGGTATTCGTCGAGGCCAGTGGGAACCAGCTGCTTCATGCTGAGCTTCATCTGGCGCTTCTCGGGATCGACGCCGATCACCAGAACTTTCACGACCTGCCCGACCCTCAGGACTTCGGCGGGCATTCCGATGCGCTTCTCTGCACTGATCTCGCTGACATGAATCATGCCTTCGACGCCTTCAGAAAGCTGCACGAAGGCGCCGAATTTCGTGAGGCTGCTGACCGGTCCTTGCGCTTCCGAGCCGATCGGGAAGCGTTGCGGAACCTCCGCCCAAGGATCTCCGAGAGCCTGCTTCAGTCCAAGGGAGATGCGGTGTTCGCCGGCGTTGATTCCCAGGATCACGGCTTCAACGGTCTCTCCGGGCTTCACCACGTCGCCGGGCTTTCGAACTTTGCCTTTGGACCAGGACATTTCCGAGATGTGAATCAGGCCTTCGATGCCGGGCTCGAGTTCGACGAACGCACCGAAGTCCATCAACTTTGAGACGGTGCCGCGCACGCGGTCTCCGAGTTTGTACTTCTGGGCCCCGGCGTCCCAGGGATGCGGCTGGAGCTGCTTCATGGTAACGGAAATGCGGCGCTTGTCACCTTCATTCGCCAGTTTCAGGACTTTGACTTCGATTTGTTGGCCGACGGAGAGCACATCGGCTGGTTTGTTGACCCGTCCCCAGGAGATTTCGCCGACGTGCAGCAGCGCATCGATTCCGCCAAGGTCGACGAATGCGCCATATTCCATGAGGCTGCGGACCGTTCCGGAGACGGTGTCGCCCTCTTTGATCTGGCCGTAGATTTTTTCGCGGGAAGCGCGCTCTTCGTCTTCTGCGACCGCGCGGCGATCGACGACGACATCCTCGTCAGCAACGTCGAGCTTGATGATGCGGCAGCGAATTTCCTGGCCGACCAGATTTTCCATCTCAGAGGCTTCACGCACTCCGCTGCGTGAGGCGGGCATAAAAGCGCGCACCCCGACATCGACGCTGAAGCCACCCTTCACGACCGCGGTCACAGTTCCGAGGACTGCGACCTTGTCGGCGAATGCTTTTTCCAGCGCCGACCAGTCCATGGGACGCTCGACTTTGAAGCGGGAGAGTTCGTAGTAGCCGTCGAGATCGCGTCCCTTGACCGTGACTAACGCTTTGTCGCCGGGCTTGAGCGTTTCGCCCTGAAGGGCGGTGAGCGGAAGAATCCCTTCGGACTTATAGCCAATGTCGAAGAAGACTGCTTCTGCTGTTATAGCGATCACCGTGCCTTCGATCTGTTTGCTGCCCTCGGCCTTGCGCGAGTGGCTCTTCTGGAATTGAGACAGGATGTCGCCGAAAGACTCTTTGCTCTCGGTAACCGGTTGGGCTTGCGGATTCTGTGGATTAGGAGCTTCGGCATCGGGCATTAGAGAAAACAACCTTCTTCGCGGGATAGGGATTTACTAGGATAACACCGGCTGCACCGGAGTGCCGCGCTGTGGTGGTTGCCGATGAAAAAGCTTAACGCAGAGGACGCTGAGAAAATCCGCTGAGAGCGCAGAAAAAAGTACGGAGCGGGCTGAGGAGGCTCCTCTAATGATTCTTAGTGGCGCACCCACTGCGGGTCGTCTTCGGGATTGACGATCTCGCCGTCGCGCATGTGGATGATGCGGTCGCCGTACTCGGCGGCCTGCGGGTTGTGAGTAATCATCATCACGGTCTGGCCGAGTTCCTTGTTGGAAAGGCGCAGCATTTTGAGCACGATGTCGGAGTTCTTGGAATCCAGGTTCCCTGTCGGTTCGTCGGCCAGGACTACTGTGGGCTTATTGATCAGGGCTCGAGCCAGGGCGACGCGCTGCTGCTCGCCTCCGGAGAGTTCCGAAGGACGATGTTTCAACCTCTTTGTCAGACCCAGCAGGTCGGTGATGCGGTTGAAGTGAGCGGGATCGCGATCACCGTTTCCCGAGATTTCCTTCGCCATTAGGATGTTCGACTGCGCATCGAGCGTAGGCAGCAAGTTGAACTTCTGGAAGACGAACCCAATCTTGCGCTTGCGCATGCGGGTGCGCTCAGCGTCAGACAGTTTGGCTAGATCATCACCGTCAAGAACTACGCTGCCGCCATCGGCGCGCGTGAGGCCACCCAGGAGATAGAAAAGCGTGGACTTCCCGCTTCCCGAGGGGCCGACTACGCTGACGAATTCGCCTTGTTGCACGGAGAAGGAGATGCCGCGGAGGGCCTCCACTTCGATCTTGCCCACGTGGTAGGTCTTGCGAAGTTCTTTTGCTTCGATGAATGCTCCGGCCATGCCTGCAAGAATCTTACACGAACCACTCGGCCGCAGACTCGACGGCAGTCACGGTTGATCGGCAAAAGCTTCAACCACGAAGGGCGCTAAGGTCCACGAAGGAAAACACTTTCGACGAGATTCTCGAATCAGGCTGCGCCGATATGGCTCGCCATGGCAGTCTGTTGGCGCTGGTGAAGGCGTTTGGGTCCGCGCTTGCGTATCAGTAAGAGGCGCACGCGTTCTAGTAGATCCGCAGGGGAATACATTCCCTTGGTGAGAAAGACATCTGCCTGTGAATCGTGATCGTAGATGCGGACTTTGCTGGAAATCAGAATGGCGGGAGTGTGCGGCGACGCGTCCTTGATTCGGGAGATCAGTTGTGGGCCGTCCAGACCGGGCATGGCCATGTCGGCGATGACGAGATCAACTCCACCCTGCAGGAAGCGCGCCAAGGCTTCTTCTCCGCGGGTAAAGCTCGCTACCCGGTACCCGCGAGTCTCAAGCACGATTTTGCGATGGGACAGAGACTGTTCGTTGTCGTCGACACACAGAATGGTGCGCTTCGGTTTCATCAGCCTTCCGCAACCCATTGGCGCGACGGCCGCACATGCCAATGGAGGCTTTTCTCAATATGAAGAATGTACAGAGCGAAATGGATGCTAAAAGGAAATCGAGCTGCTGTAAAGTGCCGTCGATGCTAATGGAACCTTTTTGCCATTGATTTATTTCGCGATGAGTGCACGTCAATGTTTATCGCGTCTTGCACGACAAGAGCTAGAGAAAAACTTCGCCGCGCAAAACTTCGATGGAGGTGCCTCCAACGCGGACGTTAACTATCCGGTTATCTTGCTTCGACGCGCGGACAAAAATGCGGCTGGGCCGTTGCATCTCGACGCCTTGTTCGATGAGCACGCGCTCGTCGGGAGCGGCGACACCATGGGCGACCATCCATGCCGCCGTGCAACCTGCGGCGGACCCAGTTGCGGGATCCTCGCCGTTGTAGAAGAACATACGGGCATGCAAACCGGCTGCGGGATCGACGGTTTCACGGGTGACGAAGTAGAGAAACTTTCCACCCGTTTTTTGCAGATATTCTGTGGCCCGCTGAACGTCGACGCGAATCTTTTGAATCACGGCCAATGATTTCAGTGGCGTCACCGTGAATGAGAGTCCGGTGGATACCGTCTGAATCGGCAAGGAAGGATCGAAGTCGTCCGGATTCAATCCAATAGCGCGAGCTATGGCTTCGCGCTCGTGCACCATTCCGAACACCGGATCGACCTGCGTCATCTCTCCGAAGATCGCCTGTCCCGGCGATTCTTCAAAGCGTACCGGAACCTTTCCTACGTTCAATTCAAGCACAACCTCCCCCGAGGCACTTCCGTTTCGGAGCGAGAAGGCTGTGCCTAGGGTGGGATGTCCGGCGAATGGCAGTTCCTCTTCTACCGTGAAGATGCGGACGCGGACGCCGCGTTCACGTTCGGTCGCAGGGTCGCGGGGAAAAATGAACGTGGTCTCCGAGAGATTCATCTCCTTGGCAATGGCCTGCATTTCGGCGTCGGTGAGCCGGCGCGCGTCGGAGAACACAGCGAGAGAGTTGCCTTCGAGCGGATTGGACGTGAATACGTCCCACTGTGACATCGACAGATGGCGCGGTCGCTTGCTCATGGTTGTCCCGTGAAGTCGAGATTGGGGTGTCATCAAGAACGATGAGGGACCTCGCGTTTACGATGCAGAAAAGGTGCGCCCCGCCGGTGTTTGAACGGACGGCCGCGATTGACAGGAATAGCCGCCGCCGCCTATCCTAACGCATACGATGTGCTCACTCGCCACCGGGGTTATGTGTTGTTGTTGCCCGATGCCGGCGTGTGGGTAGGAACCAGCGAAATTCTTCCCACCCACCCGGCGAAAGCGGGTGGGTTTTGTTTTTATCCGCTTTCAAAAGCTGGGAGTTGGGGCGGGCCAGACTTTCGGAATATTCAGGACTAAGAAATCAGAGAAGGAGAAAACCTATGACTACCGCGACCGCAAACGAGACCTATAGCGTTCCCAGAATTAACGATACGGCGCCAGATTTCACCGCCGAAAGCACGCAAGGGACCATTCAATTCCACAAGTGGATCGGCGACGGATGGGCAGTTCTATTTTCGCATCCAAAAGACTTCACTCCGGTTTGCACGACGGAACTCGGCTACATGGCGAAGTTGCAGCCTGAGTTCGCTAAGCGCGACGTAAAGATTATCGGCCTGAGCGTCGACCCGGTGTCGAGCCATCAGAAGTGGGAGGGCGACATCGAGGAGACCCAGGGCGCGAAAGTGAACTACCCGATGATCGGCGACCCGCAATTGAAAGTTGCTAAGCTGTACGGGATGCTGCCTGGCGATTCCGGGGACTCGTGCGAAGGCCGCACTCCTGCCGACAATGCCACGGTGCGCACCGTGTTCGTGATTGGTCCCGACAAGAAGATCAAGCTGCAGATCAGCTATCCGATGACCACGGGCCGGAACTTCGACGAGATCCTGCGGGTGATCGATTCGATGCAGCTTACGGCGAAGCATAAAGTGGCGACGCCGGTGAACTGGAAGCCGGGCGAGGATGTGATCATTACCGGAGCGGTTTCGAACGAAGAGGCACAGCAGAAATTCCCCGGCTTCAAGACAATTAAACCGTATCTGCGAGTCACGAAGCAGCCCAAGTAATTGACGGGCGACTCGGAGTAGAATTTGCCACGGATTGCACGGATCTTCAGAGATTGACCTTGATGGGATTGTGAAGGTCTGGCTTATCCGTGGCGTTTGTGTGTAAGGCATACGGAAGCGCATGCGGTCCGGTGATCGTCCCGGTCTTCAAAACCGGCGAACGGCGGGCAATCCCGTCGTTGGTGGGTTCGACCCCCACTCGCTTCCGCCATCTGAACTCATGCGACAGGATCATTATCAAAGCATTGTTTCCGTGGATCAGGGCCGTTGCCCCTCAGCGGCTGAAGCCGTGCCCTTTCCAAAACCTATTTTTTGAGAGCAACGGCCTCTGTTGACATGCTGATGGCGTGCGCCGAGGTAGGGATGCTTCGACTGCGGCTGAGGTTCGCATTCGCGAAACTCAGTCCTCGTTCAGCATGACATGGCTGCGGGATTCTCAGAGCCGGACAAGCTCCATTCAGCGCGACTTTTTCTTTTTCCTTTGAGCGGACAATTCTTCCAGAAGATATTTCAGGGACGCGCATTCGCGGATGACGGCTTCCAGCTTCGGAATCGTGGTTTGCAGTTCTTTCTCTTCCACCACACCGTCTGCCAGGGTTTCTCCGACGCTTTCTAGCGCTTCGCCGACTTCTCGAATCAGGTTCGAGACAGCAATTAGCTCTTTGCCGAGGTTTACATCGAGTTTGGGCAGTTTGAAGGCGACGCGTCCGGCCTGACTCTCGAGAAAATCCAGGGCTTCGTAGTTGTTGAGCAGGACGCACATCTGGGGCAGAAGGTGCGCGGGGATATGGCGCTCTCCACGCATCCAGTACATGAGCGAGCGGTAATTGGTTCCGAGCTGTTGGGCCAGGAGGCGAACGTCGTATTCTGCCTTGGCTTCCACTACCCGGCTTATCAGAGATGCTAGATCGTTAGCAGGCACGTCAGGCCTCAAGGAAAGAAGGTATCGTTCAAAAATAGCGGTCAGTTTGAACGGTAAAGACGCCCATTTTAGCTGAATTGATTGGGCTTCCGGCATTCAATACAGTGGTTATTGTTCGAGCGGCAGGAGATGGAATTAGGAAGACCACACCCGGTCAAGAGTTTGGCTCCCAGGCGTTCCGAAGTGTATGAAAACAATTGACAACCTGAAAGTCGGGAATTACCTTTCAGGGTCACAAAAAAACTTATGATCCGCGCAGTCATTGGCTGATCCGGCCAACCCGCCGAGAGGAGGCCCAATGTCGAAGAAGTGGTACAACTACATCGTTTCCGTTGACGATGACGCTGCTCAGCAAGGCCAGAATCGTCAAGGCACGCCTGCGAGTTCGAAGTCGGCGGCACAGAGCGTCGCTGAGATCGCATCGACGATCGCGCCGGAGCCACAGTTCACCACGCCCGTTTCCGATCCGACTTCGTTTGAAGAGATCTATAAGGCTGCCGAAATTCCTCAGGCGGCGAAGGGATATTCGATTCTCAAAGTGTCGCAAATGCTGGAAAGCGAGCACATCCGCAATCTGCCTTCGGATGTAAGGAAGTCGTCGATCCTGGTTGCGCTGGATGCGGCGGGTGTTGAGATCAAAGACGTGATCCAGGATGCCATCCGGCGGGATCGCGCGCTCGATACCTACGAGCGCGTGCAGCAACGTGCGGTTGAGGAACTGGAATCCCGCAAGACAAAAGAGAACAGCGACATTCAGGCGCAAATCGATAAATATGTCACCGAACAGCGGGCGAAGATTCAATCCAACAATGATGCGATCTCGCGCGAAAAAGAGCGCTTTACCGGCTGGCGGCTGAAGAAGCAGCAGGAAGAGAAGAAGATCGCGGAGGCAGTTGGATATTTTGTGACGGAAAACCCGATTACCACCGGAGACGTGAATGCGACTCCGTCCCCAACCAAAGCAAGGCAGCGTTCGTGAGGCAGGAGGCCTTCTATGTTCCAGCGTTTGAGCAGAATGATTCGGTCGTTTATCGGTTTCTTCATCTCGGTGGCGGAAGATCCGGAGCTGATACTGCAGCAGAACATCCGCGATATGAACGACCAGGTGCCTCGCATGAACGAGAGCATCGCCATGGTCAAGGCCAATGTGACCCTGCTCGAGAGAGAAGAAGCGAAGTACAAAACCGAAATGGCGAACTTGACGGCGAAGGTCAAGGCCGCGATTCAGGCCAATCGTGATGATATCGCAGGCGCCTATGCCACCCAACTGGAGCAGATGAAAGGCGCTTTCGCCAGAAATCAGGGACAGCTCACCACTGCACGCGCCGCCTTCGACAAAGCCATGGCCGTGAAGCAGGCCTTTATGCGCGAGAAGGACCGGAAGACGCAGGAGGCGCTCAATGCCATCGCCGACTACCGCCGCTCCCAGTGGCAGAAAAAGGTCGCCGATGCGATGGAGCAATTCGAAGTGGCCGGCATCAGCCAGACACACGACGAGATGGTGCGCAAGATTGAGGAGACGACTGCCGTCAACGAAGCTCGCATGGACATGGCCATGAGCAACGTCGACCAGCAGAAGGTCAAGATTGACGATGAGGCAGAAAAACTCCAGGCCAGCGAACTGGTGAAGCAGTTCAAGATCGAAATGGGCCTGGCTGCACCGGAGGCGGGTGGGGGCGCGGAAAAGACGATTGCGGCGAAGGAACCCCAGAAGACGACTTAAGTTTTGGAGAGAATGGTTTTTCGAATGCGCTGCGCACCGGACGGTTCAGGTCGTCAGGGCGAAGAAGCAGGGAGGCAAGTTATGGCGGTCAAAATTGAACGAGGTGGATGGGTCCTTATATTCCTGATCGGTGCAGCCATCGTGGGCTACAGCCTGAATCGATATGGCTTGATCGATCTCAGCAAGTTCGTTCCTGGCAGCAAGAGCGCGTCCGCAAATGGCGAGGAAGTCGACGCATCCAAGCCGCTGCTCATACCGGCATCCTCGACAAGTAGTGACGCCGAGGTCCGGGTACGCGTGAACGTGTGGGTGGGATGCGCCGGAGGCTTGGTCGCGAACGGCGGACTGGATACGCAGCCGGACTCGATCTTCGGCAAGAAGGGGCTGAAGGTCAGTTTCAAGATCATCGACGATTGGACGGAAGGTGCGGCGGCACTCGCCACCAACAATGTTGATGTCATGCTGACGACTGCGGACGTATATGCCAAGGATTACGCCCAATTCAAGGAGCGGGGATTCGGGTCGCATGCCTTCCTGATGGTGGACTGGTCGCGTGGCGCAGACGGCGTGATCGGCAAGCAGGGGATCAACAGCATTGAAGATCTCGCGGGCAAGACCGTGGCGTTTGCTCCTTACACGCCATCGCATTTCCTTCTGTATAACGGACTCAAGACGTCAGGATTGGGCACGGAACAGCGCAACGAAATCTTCAACAAAGCCGTTCACACCAAGGATGGCATCGAGCCGGCGACTCTATTTGCGCAGGAAAAGGTAGATGCGGCAGTCGCATGGGATCCGGATATGAGCGATGCCGTTTCGAAGCGTGCCGGATCGAAGAAGATTTATGACACGAAGATCGCGAACCGACTGATCGCCGACATTCTCGTAGTCAGTGACAGCTTTTCCGCCAAGCACCCCGACACCGTGTTGAAGTTTGCGCAAGGCTGGCTGGAGGGCGTGGAGTTCATCAAGTCGCAGCCGGAGCGGGCGTACAACCTGATTGGCACAGTGAAGGACTTCAACATCCCTTCCGACCTGGCCAAGACCATGCTCGGCGGCGTAAAGCTGGCTGATTATGCCGACAATCGTTCGTTCATGGGGTCGGCCGGCTCCAATCCTGACTACGACAACATTCTGAGCATGGCGCAGGATATGTATCGCGAGCTGAGAATCATCAAGCACACCTTCAACCCGGAAGACAGTCTGGACCGGCGGTATGTGGAGAAGCTGGCGAACAATTTCTCCATGGCTTCGACCGAGGCGCCCATTGAATACAAGGAACCGTCGAAGGGCGCGACGCCGATTGCCACTCAACATCGGTCGATTTATTTCGATCCGAATTCTTCCAAGATGAGCATGGATTCGCGTGCCATCGTGGATGAACTCGCGGGCACCATGCGAGCCTACGAGAACACTGTGGTCGACATCGACGGCAACACCGATTCCACCGGTTCGCGGCCTTACAACGTCACGCTGTCACACGCTCGCGCCGACGAAGTAAAGACCTATCTCATGCAGAAATACGGATTCCCTGCGGCACGTCTGCGCACCGCCGGCAACGGGCCCGACAAGCCAATCGACAGCAATGCAACTCCAGAGGGCCGCGAAAAAAATCGCCGCACGGATATCAAGGTCTATGCCAACCCGTCGAGCTAGCGAAAAGGCGATGCGCGATGAGGATGCACGATGAGTGAGACAAACCGTTGGTTCACGATTCGCAAGGACGTCGCCCCCTGGGTGCGATGGGCTTTTCCATTTGTCAGCTGGGGCACAATCGTGTTGCTGTGGATACTTGTGCCGTACTGGCAAGGGCCGCATGTTTCCTTATTTCCCCGGCCCCTGGGCGTGATTCGCGCTTTTGGAATGCTTTGGACAGACTACGACCTGCTCGGAAACGTGTTCATGAGTTGGTGGCGGATTGCCCAGGCATTTTTCTGGTGCGCGGTCATTGCCATCCCGCTGGGCATTCTGATGTCCAGCTACCGCTGGCTGTTTGAACTCATCAACCCTGTCGCCGCGCCCATGCGCGCGATGCCACTCACCGCGTTTCTTCCCGCCTTCATCGCTCTTTTTGGCATCGACGAAACCGAGAAAATCGCTTTCTTGTGGTTCGGAATGTTTTTTTACCTGTTGGCAGTGGTCGTTGAGGAGGTCAATCGCGTAGACAACGCTCT
>Ga0070732_10001532_pt1 | contig 12619 bp, 9 predicted proteins | sample Coa_R1_5_FD_66449 | JGI IMG/M metagenome (GOLD analysis project Ga0070732, IMG submission 66449) | Surface soil microbial communities from Centralia Pennsylvania, which are recovering from an underground coalmine fire - Coalmine... | ecosystem: Environmental > Terrestrial > Soil > Unclassified ...
GCGCCGCACTTGGCACTTCCCTCCCCAATTTCTCGCACCGTATCAGCGGCGCTGCGAGCAGGAATCACCAACGCCACGGGATTCGCGGCATGGGTGAACCGCAATCGGCGAATAGCCGTTCAGCCCGCCGAAGAACCAGTAAAAGTGAATCTCGGCTGTGGGATGAGTGTGGCGCCAGGCTGGCTCAATGTTGATGGCAGCCTCAACGCGCTACTCGCCGCCGGGCCTCGCTGGCTGCATCGCGCTGCGTACCGATTCACCGGAAGCCGCGAGTTTTACGGAGAGGAAACGTACTGCAGAGTCCTCGAAAACAACAGGTTTGTTCATCACAACCTGTACTACGGCATTCCTCTGCCCGACCAATCAGCCGATTTCGTGTACTGCTCGCATTTTCTGGAGCATCTTCCACCCGAAGTCGGCCGCAAGCTCCTGGAGGAATGTCGTCGCGTCCTGAAGCCGAGCGGTGTGTTGCGCGTCATTGTTCCGGACCTTGCACTCGCCTGGGAGCTCTACAAGCGCGGCGACAAAGCGCTGATGTTGCACGACTACTTCTTCTGTGGAGAAGACAACGTCTTTGCGCGACACCGCTACGCCTACGATTACGAGATGTTGTCGGAGCTTCTGGAAGCTGTCGGCTTTGCTCACGTGAGTCGTCGAGAATTCAGGCAAGGCATGACGCCCGACGTAGACATCCTGGACAATCGGCCCGAGTACTCGCTGTATGTCGAGGCTTCGGTTGGGCGCGTCCTCGAGATGACAGCCGCTCAGCCGGCGATTGACACGAGCGTCGCGGTGCCAGCCTCCTGACGCTCAGTCGCTCGAAATAGTCTCGGTTCCAAGCGCTGGCGAAGTCGCAGCATCGGTGACTCGACCGCGACGTAGGACAACCAGGCAAACGGCAGGACGAGCAGGATGTTCCAGGGGAAGACAAAGGGCGTGTCGAACGGCGAAAGAAACATCTGCTGCCACAGGTAGATGGAATAACTCAAGACACCGACCCGCGCCACTGCCTTGTGATTCAAAAAGCGCGTCACCGGATCGCCCGAGCGGTGAATCGCGGCGTAGATGCCGACTGCGATGGTCAGGTAAATGAGCGTGTCGGCTGCATAGAACAGCGGGCCCAAGCGCGGCCGTACGGTCGCCTCGGTCAGCGCAAGCAGGAGCACGGGCACCACCAGCAGTACAGGCGAACGCAGGACGCGGTTCAGGATGGCCGACGCAGCAATCCTGCGCTGCAAAGCCGCGAGCAGACAGCCGACCGCGATGCCGTCCATGAACGCCTCGAAGTGGAAGCCCGCCAGGCCGTTCTCCATGTAATAGGCCCTGACCGCGGGCGCGAGCACGACGGCCGCGACCGCGATCCAAACGCCCTTGCGTTTGCCGAGCAGCAGCAGGATTGCTGGCCAGAGCAGATAGAACTGCTCTTCGATCGCCAGCGACCACGTATGGCCCAGCAGCCAATTGCTGCCAAAGTAGTTGGTCGAGTACGTGATCGGGGGAACCAGCCAGCGGGCGTCGAGTTTATCGGTGAAGCCGGCCAGCGAAAAGACAATCGCGGCCACAACGAACACGTAAAAGGCAGGAAAGATCCGAAGCGTGCGCCTGAAATAGAAGCGGACGAGGTCAATGCGACGCGTACGCTCCAGTTCCGACAGCAGGATGCCCGTGATCAGGAAGCCCGAGATCACAAAGAAGATCTGGACGCCGAGAGTCGCGAGCGGCGCTATGGAATCGAGGTATCCGGCTGAAATGGGCGAGCCGCGACTTTGAGCCCAGTGCGCCAGCACGACGAGGCCTATGGAGACGGCCCTGAGCCCGTCAAGCGAAGGGATCGATCGACTTCGGGCGGGTTTGTCAGTATCGCCAGGATCCGCGCTCACGCTGGACCGTAATTGTACGGGCCCGCTGACCCGAGCTTTGCTATGCTCGACCGACGTATGGCGGGACCTGTCCGCCCGGGGTTGGCGGTTGGGTGGCGGCCTGCCGTTCGGCTTGGGGCGTTTGGCTGGCTTGCAGTCGCGGTAGCACTCGTCGCGGGGCTGGTCTGGTTCGACCGCGAGAGCCTGTTCGACGTTCCGCGTCAACTGGGCTCGGCCGATTGGCGCCTGGCTGTTGTCGCACTGGTGCTGCTGGTGGCCGTGGATCTCGCCAAAGCGTGGCGCTGGCAGGTGCTGTACGGCGTGCTGCAGCCGAGTTATCAGCGCGTCCTGCAGGCCCAGGTGGTTGGCCAGGCGGCCAACACACTGGTTCCACTGCGCCTGGGCGAGGTACTGCGCGTTTCGTGGGCGGCGCCGACCCCATCGGGCGTGGCGCGCGGGACGGCCGGTCTGGTTCTCACCAAGGCCATCGACGCCGTGATCCTGGCCGGGCTGATTGCGTGGGTGTTTGGCGGCTCGTTACTCACCCAGGTGCAGTTGCTGCCTGCCGTGTTGCTGGGGCTGCTCGTGGCCGTCGGGCTTGGCCTGTCGCAGCGCTATCGCCACATTGGCGGCGGCGGGCTTGGCGCGGTTCGGCCCCTGCTGGCCGCCGCGGCGCGTTATGCGCGTGAGCTGCACGCGGGCACGCTCGCGATCGTGTTGCTGACCTCCGCAATCGCCTGGGTTGTGGGCGGCATGGCCAATCTGGCGGTGCTTTCGGCGGTAGGCGCGCCTGCGTCTATTGACGCGGCCGGGCGCATTCTCGCCAGCGGCTACGTGGCGGGCCTGCTGCCCGCGCCGCCTGGACGCCTGGGTGTCTACGAAGGCGCTGTCGCCGCGGCCCTCGTCGCGGGTGGCATGGACCTCAGCCTGGCCATCGCGATCGCGGTGATCATGCACGCGCTCCAACTGGTCGAGGTCGGCCTGCTGGTGCTGGCAGCCACTCGCTGGCGCTGACGCCCGTAAGCCGCCCCTATACTGGCGCGTAGCGCGCGTGCAGGAGGTCGACAAGCAGCTAGCCTGGGGCGGTGGGCCGTCCGTTGGCGCGGTCGGGCGCACACTGATTCAACGTCGGCGCTGGCATGCGCGGCGTGTGCCAGTTGTGCAGCTGAAGATTCTCGCTCCACCCGCGGCATTCGTCGCGCTACTGAGCGTTATGTGGGTGCTTCTCGATCTCACGTGGATCTCACTGCCTTACGTTCGTCCGGGCGCTGATGTCATCTACGCGGCAAAGCAGCAGTGGGCACAGAACCTGACGTTGTTCCAGCCCGATGTTCACGACAGAGTCGTCCTCTTCGGTAATAGCAAGGCAATGACGGGTTTCATCCCGGAGCTCTTCGATTCGCAGGTTCATGGGCCCGCGGCCGCCTCAGGCATTTCTTACAATTTTGGGCTACCCGATAGCGTTCGATTCGTCGACACTCTGCAAACGCTGGCCGCACGCGACCAGGCGCCAAACACGGTATTTCTCACGTTTAGCTGGCAGGAGCCCGACGCATCGGATTCGCCTTCGCCCTTCCATTTCCTCGATCAGGACGGCGCGATCATGGACGCGCTTTTTCCCTTCCGTGCGCTACCGCGTGATCTCGTGTTGTTCGCGACCATCGCTCCCACGCATGGTGGACTGAAGGCGTACTACAGCGAAGGTGAAGCCGCCGTGGCACAGATGCGCGCCGATCGAGGCTACTACTTCATCGCCGGCCAGAGTCACTTCGAGGGCGATCGTTTACCTGATGATTTCCGTGTCGAGACGGACCAGCCAACGCAGCCATATGCGCGTCACATCTCACCAACTGGAGCAGCATTCGCAGCCCTGCGCCAGCTCGCCGCCCAGGCTCACATTCGTTTCTATTTTGTCCCACAGTTTTTCAGAGTCGGCGAGTTCGCACCCGCTCCCAGCGGCGACCAGCCAGATCCCACGGAAGTCAATGACCTTCAGCGCTACCCCGAATTTGCCGTGCTCGGACCGCCCTACGTACTGCTCCCGAACAAGTACTTCTCCGATCCTGAGCACCTGAATCCCGAAGGCGCCCGCGTGTATACGTCCTTGCTCAGCAGTCTGTATCAGCAGGCGGCGCCGCCAAGGTAGACCTGCCGCTCAATGCTGTTTAACACGTTCCAATTCGCGACCTTTTTCGCGGCGGTCGTCGCTGTGCACTTTGCGCTGCCCCAGAAGTACAGATGGGTACTTCTGCTCCTGGCTAGTTACTACTTCTATATGTGCTGGAATCCGCCGTACGTGCTCGTAATCATGCTGATTACGGGCATCGACTACGCGGCGGCCAGAGGCATGGCGTCTACCTCCAATCCCACGATCAGACGCAATCTTCTTTTCGTCAGCCTGGGCTCAAACCTCGGTCTGCTTTTTGCCTTCAAGTACTTCAACTTCGCCATCGCAACCACATCAAGTGTGCTAGCATCGTTCCGTCTCTTTCCGGCCTTACCTTACTCGGAATTGTTGCTTCCGATTGGGCTTTCATTCCACACGTTTCAGGCCATCAGCTATACGGTCGAGGTCTACCGCCGCAAAGTCGCACCAGAGCGCCATCTCGGCATTTACGCGTTGTATGTCGCCTTCTTTCCGCAACTGGTAGCGGGTCCAATCGAACGCCCCTACAATCTGCTGCCACAATTTCGACGAGCAACATCCTTCGATCCGGCTCGAGTGCAGGATGGCCTGAAGCTGATCGCGTGGGGTTTGTTCAAGAAGGCCGTAGTCGCCGATCTTATTTCGGTCGTTGTGAACACCGTTTACGCGAACCCCAGACAGTTCAGTGGACTTCCGCTGATTGTCGCAACAGCATTCTTCAGTATCCAGATCTACTGTGACTTCTCAGGCTATTCCGACATGGCCGTTGGGATAGCAAGGATTCTGGGCTACAACCTCACGATCAATTTTCGCCAGCCATATATGGCGTCATCAATCACGGACTTCTGGCATCGCTGGCACATTTCGCTCTCGACCTGGTTTCGCGACTACGTGTACATACCACTTGGCGGAAACAGGACAACTCTGGCTCGATGGTGCTTCAACATCATGCTGGTATTCCTCGCCAGCGGCCTGTGGCACGGAGCTAACTGGACGTTTCTCGTCTGGGGAGCCCTGAATGGCGCGTTTCTGATCCTCGAGCGCGCGATTGTCTCAGTGACATCGCATCTCAACAAGATGACGCGATGGACCGGCGTTGGCATGCCAGCCTGGTGCGGCCGACTCGCCACCATGCTCGCGGTCACGCTCGCGTGGGTCTGGTTTCGAGCGGCCTCCGTCCAGGATGCGCTGTACATCTACAGCCATATGCTCTCGATCAAGCCAGCCGACCTGAGCACTTTGTGGGTCCTTGGTCTGCCGCGCTTCGAGATGGGACTCGCGTGTTCGATGATCCTTGTCGTGCTTCTTGTTGACTACCTGCAAGCGAACACCGCGTTCGTACAGTCGTCGATGTGGGCGTGGCGTCCCGTGCGCTGGGCAACGTACGCCGCGTGCACGTACGCCATTGTCTTCTTTGGCGTATTCGAGCGCATCCAGTTCATCTATTTTCAGTTCTGAAGTAGCCATAAGTGCGCGTCGCGATCGTCATTCCTGCCCGCAACGCTGCTCGTTCCTTGCCCGCATGCCTTGCTGCCTTGAGGCAGGCGGGCGTGCCCAGCCCAGGACGCGCGTTGATCGTCGTCGACGACGCCTCTGCGGATGAGACCGCGAACGTTGCCAATGCGGCGGGAGCGACGGTGCTTCGCGCCGAGGGGCGCGGGCCCGCGGCGGCGCGCAACCTGGGGGCACAGCATGCCAGCGGGGAAGTGCTGGTGTTTCTCGACGCCGACACGGCGCCTGAGCCCGGCTGGCTGGACGCCTTGCTGGCGCCGTTTTCGGATCCGTCGATCGTGGCGGTGAAGGGCCGCTACATCACGCGTCAGCGAGGGCTTGTTGCGCGCTTCTCGCAGCTCGAGTTCGAAGAGAAGTACGCCCGTCTGGAACGGGCGCAGCACGTGGACTTCGTCGATACGGGTACGGCCGCCTATCGGCGCGATGTGTTTTTGCAGGCGGGTGGCTTTGACGAGTCCTTTCCGGCGCAGTCGGCAGAGGACGTTGAGCTGGCCTTTCGGCTGGCCGAGAAGGGCGCAAAGTTCGCATTCAGCCCTACGGCGCGGGTGTGCCATGTGCACGCCGACTCGCTGGTGAGTTATCTGCACAAGAAGGCGCGCTACGGCTACTTTCGTGTGACCGTCTACCGACGACATCCCACCAAGCTCAAGGGCGACTCGTACACGCCGCCGTGGATGGGGCTGCAGATTGTGCTCGCCGGGGCCCTGCCACTGGCGCTTGTCGCCCGCACGGTTGGTCTGCCCGGTCGCCTGAGTGCATTGCTGGCCGTCGGCTTCACCGCGACCAGCCTGCCCCTGGCGAGGCGCGCGTGGACTACCGACCGCGCGTTGCTGCCCTGGGTCCTGCCGCTCAGCTACCTGCGCGCCTTCGCCCAGGGCTGCGGCCTGGCGCTCGGCCTCGCCACCAGTCTGCTGCGAACGCCAGGCCGGCGCCCGAGAGAATGAGCAGCAGCGGCTCGACGGCGATGCGGTGGCGGCCTTCGACGTAGAAGACGGCCTGAACGGCTGAGATCGCTAACAGGGTGAGCAGGATTAGCAGCGTGGTGGGGCGTTGGCTGGGGTTGCGCACGCCGCACCAGGCAGCCAGGGCGCCTGGAACCAGGATCAGCAGGAACCACACGCGGTAGCCCAGCAGCCACAGGCTCGGGTACAGAATGCCGCTGGCATCGGAGCCCCACCAGAAACCGCCGAGCTTTTCTCCGTACAGGCGCAGCGCGGAGAGTGGATGCGTAGTGATCCAGCTCACGGCGGCGGCGCGGTACAGGTTGGCGCGCTCGGCTTCGCTTGCCTGCTGGATCTGCGCACGGAAATCGGCAGGGGCCACCTCGATCATGCGCTGGCCGTCGGCGGTAAGACTGGCGCCGTTGGCGTTCGGGTTGTTGCCGCGCCACAGCCACTCGGTCGACTCGGACGAGCCGAAGGTCAGCTGACCCAGCAGGACGGTGTTGCGGATGGGCCACGGTGAGTAGACCACGACGGCGACACACGCGATCAGGACACCGCCAAGCAGAATCGGCACGCCGCGATAGCGCTTGAGCCACAGCACATGAATAGGCAGCAGTGCAAGCGCGGTGGCGCGCATAAGGGCGCAGACACCGAAGAGCGCGCCCAGCCCGAAGAGCCACCCGCGCTTTGGCCGATGCGGCATCCCGACGGTCGCGGCTACCAGTGCCACATTCGACAAAGCATCAAACGTGAGCGAGTGCAGTTGGGCGGCGAAGACCACCAGGGCTGGGTCCAGCGCAACCAGTACTCCGGCGATCACGCCCGCGGTCGTCGAGACAAAGCGCGCGGCGACCCACGCGGCTAACACGCAGGTCACCCCACCCGCCAGGGCTTGCAGCACCAGCATCGCCGGCTGGCTGTGGTCGGTGACCAGGTACACAAGCGCCGTGATCACGATGTACAGGGGGCTGGATTGGCTTGCCACGTAGATGCCCCCGTCGGGATCGAAGTACATGTAGCCGTGTCCCGCCAGCAGTGAGGTCGCAACTTCTTCGTATTCGAACACCTGCGTGTGCTGGTAGGCGCCGAGCATGAGCTGGCCAAGCACGCGCGCGGCGGTTCCGAGCAGGAAAACGGCTGGAATCCAGTGCAGACGGATCCCCCGCGTGAGAGCGAATGCCCGCGGCGGCGAGTCGTGCGGGGCGACCCGGGCGCATTCGAGCACAACGCGATCCACTCGCGACGGATCGTACCCTCCGGGCACGGCTCACGGCACAGTCGCGAGGCTCGTAAACTCCTTCGGCAATAGACGATGCTCAGGCAACGGGCGCAGGCGCCGGGATTTGCCAGCGCGTTGCGCGCTGAGCCGCGCACGTATTGGCGCGCGCTGGTGGGTGTGGCGCTGTTGGCCGTGGTGGTGCGGCTCATCGCGCTGGTGATCCTGCGGCCGCACGTCGGGATCGACTCGCAGAGCTACGTCAATCAGGGCCAGGCCATCCTGCAGGACGGGCCACTTTCGTTTCTGAGCTTCGCGGCCGAGCAATCGCCGCTGTACAGCCTGCTGTATGCGCTGTGCGAAGCCGTTGCTGGAGCCAATGCCGGTTGGGCCATCGGCGTAATCCAGGCGGTGTTCGGCGGGCTGATCGCGTTGCTGGTAGCCGAGTTCACCACGCGTGGCACCCGCGACCCGTTCGCGGGCGTGCTGGCGGGCGCTATCGCCGCGCTGCACATCACCTTCATCTTCTGGAGCGTGTACGTCCTCACCGACACGCTGCTACTGCTGCTCCTCGCGGCGAGCATGTACTGCCTGCTGCGACTGGTGAGCAGCCGGCATCCGTTGATGGATGGGCTGATCACGTCAGTGCTACTGCTGGTGATGGTCCTCACCCGACGTACCAATGCGCTCGCCTCGGGTGTGCTGCTGCTGACTGGGGCCATCCTGGCCCGCAGGCAACGGCTCGCTCTGGTGGGGCTGGTTGTGCCCGTGCTTCTGGTAAGCGCGGTGGTGCCTCTGGGTGCCGCTCGCGCACGCAGTGGCGGCTCGCTCGAGGATCGCGTCGGCGCGTATGCGTGGCAAGCCGTGTACATGGGTCTGGAGTGGACCGAGCACGGCCGCGCCACCGCCGGCGTCGACATTCACCTCAGCACCATTCCTGACGACGCGGCGCGCGGCGCCTTCTATCGCCAGCAGTCATTGCAATGGATCGAGAGCGATCCAGGTTTTGTTGCACTTCAGGCTCTGAGAAAGTTCAAGGTGCTGTGGATTCCGTTCCTGCCAGAAGACTCCGCCGAGCACAAGGTGCTCAGCACGCTTTATCTCGTGCCGTTCTACGCACTTGGGATCGTCGGCTGGCTCAGGTCGCGGCGGAACGGGCCATTTGTGGTGATCACCACGGTCGGTATCGCCGTATTCACCCTGGTGTGCCTGATTACCTTCGTAGACTACGACCAGCGTTACCGCCTGCCCGCTGAGCTGTTCTTGATCCCGCTCAGCGGCGTCGGACTGGAGCAGGTGCTTGGGTGGCGCGGCGCCGTGTCACACGATCGTGCACCCACCTTCTCGCGTCACGGAGCCTCCGCCGGCTGAGAGCACTACGGCTTCCGGGCGCGCTGCATCTGACCGTCTTCGGGCTGCTGCTGCGCGGCAGTCAGTCGCTGATCAGTCTGATCAACGTGGTGCTGCTTGCGCACGTGCTCGGGCCAGCCGGCCGCGGCGAGTATTTTCTGTTCGTTGCTGCCGTCGCATTGCTGGCGCGATTGGTCGACCTCGGCATGTCACCGTCGGCGGTGGTGTTCGCCAGCCGCTATCCGGGCGCGCTGGGCGGCATCCATCGACGGCTGATCGCGGGCGTGCTCGCGCTGTGGCTGGTGGCACTGGTCGCCGGCGGGATCGTGCTCTCCTTGGCGCGCCAGCCGTTTGGCGATCTGCCCCAGGAGCGGATCGCGCTTGCCTTCGGTGTGCTGCCGCTGGCCATGTACGAGCAGATCTGGGTGCACCTGATGGTCGGCATTCGGCGTGTCGTAGCGATGAACGTCGTGCAGGCGTGCGCTGGCTTCGGCATGCTGGTGGCCAACGTCGTCTTCGTCGTTCTGCAACCCGGCGGAGTCGCCGCGGCGGTGCTGGTCTACTGCGGCGTGCTACTGCTCAAGACGCCAATCATGGGCACGCTCGCGTGGCGCTCGAGCGCTCGCGAGGACACGGGCGAGCCGGTGCCGAGTTTACGCGAGCTCATCTCGTTCAGCCTGCGCGGCTACCCGAATGCGCTGGCGGCGCTGTCGTGGTCGCGGGTGCCGGCATTCGTGCTCGACTTCTTCCATGGCGCCGGCGCGGTCGGGCTGTTTTCCGTCGCGCAGCAGGTGCTCGAGCAGCTGCAGCTACCCATTCAGGCGACGCAGGACGCGATCTATCAAAACGTGGCCCGTCTGCCGCGCGACAGCGCCACCACGGCCATGAATCGCTACCTTCGCACTGCCGTGTGGGCGATGCTGCCGCTGGTGCTGATCTGCGGCATCCTGGCGCCCTGGGCGGTCCCACTGGTGTTCGGCAGCCCGTTCGCGGGCTCCGCGCCCGTGTTCCAGATCCTGCTGTTCAGCCTGCTCGCGTCGGTGGTGCCGGCGCTGCTCAGCCCGTACTTCTTCGGTCAGCTGCAGCGGCCGGGCCTGGCCTCGAGCGTCGCCTGGATTCGCGTGCTACTGGCGCTGGCGCTGTCGTTTGCGCTGGCGCAGCCCTTTGCCGAGCTTGGCGTGGCGACGGCACTGGCCGTGGCTGACGTGTGCTCAACCCTGCTCATCCTTGGGCTGTACGTCCACATCGCCGCAACCTCGGTACGGCTAGCCATCCTGCCGCGGTCGAGCGACTTCGGCGAGGTCCTTCGGCGTGTGTGAGCAGGACTCATTACCTACACTCTCGACTGTGGCCACGCAATGAGTGAGTCGAGGAAACGTGCGTTTGTCACCGGCATTTCCGGGCAGGATGGCTCATATCTGGCTGAGCTGTTGTTGAGCGAGGGCTACGAGGTGCACGGACTGGTGCGGCGCAGCTCGAGCTTCAACACACGGCGGCTGGACCCGATCTATAGCGATCCGCACGAGGCGAACGCTCGCCTGGTGCTCCACTACGGCGACCTCTCCGACGGCGTCTCTCTCACAAACCTGATCAGGGACTTGCAGCCGCACGAGATCTACCACCTTGGCGCACAGAGCCACGTGCGGGTTTCGTTTGATATCCCCGAGTACACCGCTCAAACCACGGGCCTGGGCACGCTCCGCATTCTGGAAGCGATCCGCGCCTCGGGCGTGGAGACGCGTTTTTATCAAGCGTCCTCGTCTGAGATGTTCGGCTCGGCCCCGCCGCCGCAGAACGAAAATACGCCATTTCACCCACGCTCGCCGTACGGCGCAGCGAAGGTGTTTGCCTACTGGGTTACCGTCAATTTTCGCGAGGCGTATGGTTTATATGCAGTTAACGGGGTGTTGTTTAACCACGAGAGCCCACGTAGAGGTGAGACATTTGTTTCGCGCAAAATAACCCGCGCCGTGGCGCGCATTCGGGCAGGTTTGCAGGAAAAGTTATATCTTGGCAATCTCGATGCGCTGCGCGACTGGGGATATGCGCCAGATTATACGCGCGCGATGTTTATGATGTTGCAGCAACGAGAAGCCGATGATTATGTAATCGCAACGGGTGAATCACACAGCGTTCGGGAGTTTCTAAACCTGGCGTTCGGTCGAGTCAAGCTGAATTGGCACGACTTTGTCGAGGTTGATCCGCGCTATTATCGACCTTCGGAAGTCGATCACCTTCGGGGGGATGCTTCCAAGGCACGCAGGATTCTTGGCTGGACCCCATCGGTCACGTTCAACGATCTGGTGGCGCTGATGGTCGATGCCGATATTCAGCTACTCGAAGACGAGCTTGCTGGCAGGCTAGTTGGCGTCGACCGCGAAAGTTGAGGACGGACGGGCATCCGCGTCTCAGGCCTACACTTACCTCTCACATGGCAATGTCTCCGCCGTTAAGCTCGTGAGCGCATGCGGGGCAGCGGCGCGTGCTGATTGACCTCCCGCTGAGCCTGGCGAGCGTGGCGGCCGTGGCTTGGCGGCTGGGCAATGCGGCTGGCGGCAGACGCATGGTGTTTCTCATTGCGGCCCTGGCGCTGGCGGTTCGGCTGATCGCGACCGAAGCCGTCTCGATCATCGCCATGCGGGTGCACGTCACAGCGCTCTGGCTCAACGATGAAGCCAGCTTCTTCCTGGCGACGCAGGCTTTGCTGCCAAATCCATTGGACAAGGCGCTGCCGCTCGGACTCGACCACCTCGGCGGTGACGGCTATCTCGGGCTGATCACGGTCTTGTCGATGCTTGGCGGCAACATCGCCGACGCGAACGCCTTTCGCGTAGTCAACTCGGCGTTGGGCACGCTCATGGTCGTGCTCGGAATGCTGATGGCGCGGCGGCTGTTTGGGGATCGCGCGGCGCTAGTCGCCGGGATCGGATTGGCACTGTGGCCAACGCTCGTGCTGTGGTCCGCAACCATGCTGCGCGACACGATGGGCGGCTTTGCCGTCGTGGCGGTGTGGTGGACCCTCGGCCACGCGCGCAGCCTGGGCAGAGTGCGCACCGCGGGCACAGTCGGATTGGCGCTGGTCATCGTGCTGAGCCTCAGGCCATATCTGGGAGGCGCTATGGCGGTCGGCGTGTTCGTCTGGGCCGCCTATCCGTACCTTAAGGGGCTGCACGCGCGGGGCCTCGTAGCCATCGGCGCCGCGGTCGTGGTGCTCGCGGTTGCAAGTGGGATCGTGCTTGGAAAACGGCTTGACTACGCCGCGCATGAGCTCATCTACCGGCAGACCGTGACACGCATGGAGACGCTCGGAAAGCTGTACGTCGACGAGCCGCCAGCCACCGATGACAAGCCCATGCGACCTGGCACCGCGGTTGGGATCACCCAGTCTGACGGCTGGGTTCTCGGCGGAATCGTCCAGGATTTCCCCACGCCTGATGTGGCGCACGTCGCGTTCACAGATGAATCGACCCGCGAAGTCCCGACGAGCGAGCTGGTGCGGCTCCAGTCGACCAATCTGCCGCCGCTCGAGCTGGTTGCCTGGATCGGACCGAACCTGGTCGGCTACCTCGCGGGCGCCACGATGACCAGCGAG
>Ga0070732_10001533_pt1 | contig 12606 bp, 10 predicted proteins | sample Coa_R1_5_FD_66449 | JGI IMG/M metagenome (GOLD analysis project Ga0070732, IMG submission 66449) | Surface soil microbial communities from Centralia Pennsylvania, which are recovering from an underground coalmine fire - Coalmine... | ecosystem: Environmental > Terrestrial > Soil > Unclassified ...
ACCGACTACAGCGACTACTCGCTGCTCTACGACAAGAGCACCACCTACGTCGCTTATTTCGAGTCCAACGTTGAACCGAATACCCCCGGCAACCGACCGATCAACCCGTCGCAGTGGATCATCGGCACCGACCGGTACCGCAAGATGAGCCACGAGCTGCGCGTCGCCACGCCCAAGGACCAGCGCCTGCGCTTCATCGGTGGACTCTTCTACGAGCGGCAGCAGCATTACATCATGCAGGACTACGTGGTCAGCGAACTGCCCACCATCAACTCAGTCACCGGCTGGCCGCAGACCCTGTGGCTGACGGACCAGATCCGCGTCGACCGCGACTACGCGGTGTTCGGCGAGCTGAGCTTCGACTTCACGCCCAAACTCACCGGCACGGTCGGCTACCGCTTCTTCCGCTACGACAACTCGCTGGACGGGTTCTTCGGCTTCGGCGCTGACAACCCCCTCGGGTCGCACACCGGCGAGCGGGCCACGACCTTCCAGCCGGACGGCACGCGCAACGCGGATGGCACGGGTTGCCTCAAGCCTGGCATTCTCGGCGGCCCGTGCGTCGACCTCGCCAACGAGGTCAAGCGCGACGGCTCGACACCGAAGTTCAACCTGACCTACAAGTTCGATGATCAACGCATGGTCTATGCGACGTTCTCGAAGGGCTTCCGGCCCGGCGGCATCAACCGCCGCACGCAGGCGCCGCCCAACCCGCCACTGGCGACCTACGACCCGGATTTCCTGACCAACTACGAGGTTGGCTACAAGACCAGCTGGCTCGACAATCACCTGCGCTTCAACGGTGCGTTCTTCCTGGAAGACTGGAAGAATTTCCAGTTCGGGTTCCTCGGCCAGAACTCCTTCACGATCATCCGCAACGCGGGATCGGCGCGCATCAAGGGAGCCGAACAGCAACTTGAGTGGACGCCCATGCGGGGCCTCAACCTCAGCCTCGGTGCCACGGAACTGGACGCCAAGTTGAGCAAGGACTTCTGCATCGACGTCGATCCCAATACCGGTGGCCCGCTGCCCATCGGGCCGGCGCCGCCGGCCGGATGCCCCTTCTGGGATGCCGTACCCTCCGGTACGCAGCTGCCGATCGTGCCAAAGTTCAAGACCGATGCGACGGTGCGCTACAGCTTCCCGTTGGGGGGCGACATGGAAGGACACGTGCAGGGGTCGTTCGCCTACCAGACCGCGACCAACTCGCAGCTGGCCCCGTACCAGAACGCGCTGATCGGCGAGCAGTCCGCCTACGGGGTGCTGGACGTCCTGGCCGGGTTGAACAAAGGCAATTTCTCTGTGGAGCTGTTTGCCGACAATGCGCTCGACAAGCGCGCCGACGTGTATCGCTTCAACGAGTGCACGATCGTCGGCACGCTGACCAGTCTGTTCCCGGGCACGACGATCTGCGGTGCCAAGCCGATGGCGGCCATTAATACGCCGCGTACCATCGGCATCCGCTTCGGGCAGCGCTTCTAGGGCCCCCGCGGAGCTCTACGACGGCGGTGCACCGGAAGGTGCACCGCCGTTTTTCTGCGCACCCTATTTAGGGGGATAGTCAGCCGCCCGCCGATCCGCTTCAATTGTCTATCCGCTGCTGCGCAGGATCAGCTCGCCTGAACGACTCGGCCACCACCCTGCCCCGCGCCACCGGCGCCGGTGCCACCGCGTTCGGCATCCTGGTGGCCATCAGCTTCTGCCACATGCTGAACGACATGATGCAGTCGCTGCTGCCGGCGCTGTATCCGATGCTGAAGAGCTCCTACGCGCTCACTTTCGGCCAGATCGGCCTGCTCACCTTCACCTTCCAGTTCACCGCGTCCCTCCTGCAGCCGGTCATCGGGGCGCTCGCCGACAAGAGCCCGCGCCCCTACTCGCTCGCCGCCGGCATGACCTTCACCCTGTTCGGCCTGGTGCTGCTCGCCTTCGCCGGCAGCTACCCGCTGCTGCTGGTGGCGGCGGCACTCATCGGCACCGGCTCCTCGGTGTTCCACCCCGAGTCCTCGCGCGTGGCACGCATGGCTTCCGGCGGCCGCCATGGACTGGCGCAGTCGATGTTCCAGGTGGGCGGCAACTTCGGCTCCGCGGCCGGCCCGCTGCTCGCGGCGTTCATCGTGCTGCCGCACGGCCAGTCGAGCGTGGCGTGGTTCTCGGCGGTGGCGCTGCTGGGCATGTTCGTGCTCGTCAACGTCGGTCACTGGTACAAGACGCACGGCCTCACGCGGCTGGCGCGCGCGCCGCGCGCCGCCGATGCGCCGCGCGGTCACGTGGCGCTGGCCATCACCGTGCTGCTGGCGCTCATCTTCTCCAAGTATTTCTACCTGGCGAGCATCACCAGCTACTACACCTTCTATCTGATCGAGCACTTCGGCGTGTCGGTACGCAATTCACAGCTGCTGCTGTTCGTGTTCCTGGCCTCGGCCGCGGCCGGCGGCATGATCGGCGGGCCGCTCGGCGACCGGCTGGGCAGCAAGACCATCATCTGGATCTCGATCCTCGGCGTGGTGCCGTTCACGCTGCTGCTGCCGCACGCCAACCTGCTCTGGACCGTGCTGCTCACGGTGCCCATCGGCCTGATCCTGTCGTCGGCATTTCCGGCCATCGTGGTTTATGCGCAGGATCTGCTGCCCGGACGCACCGGCACGGTCGCCGGGCTGTTCTTCGGGCTGGCGTTCGGCATGGGCAGCGTCGGCGCCGCGGTGCTTGGCCACGTCGCCGATCACGTCGGCATCGGAACTGTCTACCAGCTGTGCGCCTTCCTGCCGCTCATCGGCCTGCTGACCGCCCTGCTGCCGGACGTGCAGCACCGTTCGCGGCGTGCGGCCGCGTGAAGCTGCTGCCGCGCGCCCTGCTCGATGAGCTGGCCGCGCAGGCGGCGGCCAACCCGCGCGCCCGCGCCCACTACAACATCCACGCAGGGCCTGCGGATCTCGTGCAGCGTTTCGTGGTCGTGGCGCGCGCCGAGTCGTACTTCCGTCCCCACCGGCACGCCAGCCGCTCGGAGCTGGCGCTGCTGCTGCGCGGGCGGGCCGAGGTGCTGACCTTCGACGACCACGGGCAGGTGACGGCGCGCTATGGAGTCGGCGAGGGCACCGACGGCATGGCGTACGAGACCCCGCAGAACGTCTGGCACACGGTGCTGCCCGGGCCCGCCGGCTGCGCGTTTCTCGAGGTCAAGCAGGGCCCGTACGATCCGGCCACCGCCGCCGAGTTCGCCGCCTGGGCGCCCGCCGAAGGCAGCGCGACGGTGCCGCAGTTCCTGGCGTGGCTGCGCCGCGCTCAGCCGGGTGATGCGCCCTCGGCCTGAGGTCGCTCCTTCAGGTATTTGGCGAGCTCGCCGCCCGGCATCAGCTTCTCGACGTAGGTGAAGGTCCCGGCCGTGAGCACCTCGCGCGCCGCGCCCGCCAGCCCGCTCATGGCCGCGCGGTACAGCGTGGTCGACAGGCTGACGCGCTTCACCCCGGCGGCCGCCAGGTCCGCCAGCGCGAACGACTTGCCGGGCATGCCGATCATGTAGTTCACGGGCTTCTTGAGCGCGCTGCACACGGTGCGCACCGCCGCCAGGTCCGGCAGACCCGGAGCGAACAGCACGTCGGCGCCGGCCTGCTCGTAGGCCTGCAGCCGGCGCACGGTGTCGTCCAGGTCCGGCTTGCCATTGAGGAAGTTCTCGGCGCGCGCGGTCAGCACGAAGTGCAGGCGGCGCGCGGCCTCGGCCGCCGCGGTCACGCGCTCGACGGCGTGAGCAAAATCGTAGATGGGTGCGTCGTCCTCGCCGGTGGCATCCTCGATGGAGCCGCCCGCGAGGCCGGTGTCGGCGGCGAGGCGGATGGTCTCGGCCACCGTCTCGGGTGCGTGCCCGAAGCCGTTCTCGAGGTCGGCCGCCACCGGCAGCGACGTCATCGAAACGATCAGGCGCGAGTGCACCAGAGCCTCCTCGCGGGTGATCTGGCCATCGAGCTTGCCGAGCGTGGCCGCGCACGCCGAGCTCGAGGTCGCGAGCGCCTTGAAGCCCATGCCCGCCATGACGCAGGCGGACCCGCCGTCCCAGACGTTCGGAATCACGAACGCACCGGCGGCCTGGTGCAGCGCCCGGAACCGCTGCACCCTCTCCTTCTGCTCTTGCATCATTGCCGATCTCCGCCACACTGCCGCCATCGCAGCAGCCAGGGAATCAGTGTGGCACATTCCATTCCGCGCGGCAGGCTGGCGCTGAGCGCATTTGCGGCCGTGGCCGTGCTGACGGCAGGCTCGGGCGCGAGCGCAGCTCCGGGCGGGTGCCCGCAGCGCGCCGCGGTGGCGCCGGGACTGGTGCGGCTGCGGGCGGCGCTCGCGCACGGACGCATCGTCGCCTACGAGCCCACGGCGCTGCGGGTCGTCAATGGCCAGGTGACGTCCGCGGACACCGCCAGCATCCGCGCCGACCTCGCAGCGCTGCGGCCGCGCTTCGATGCGCTCATCACCTATGACGCGATGCACGGCGCCGAGCAGATCCCGGCACTGGCCGCGGCGCTCCACTACCGCGCACTCATCATCGGCATCTGGGATCCCTTCGATGAAGCGCAGCTGGCAGCGGCGGTGCGGGCGGCACGCGAGTTTCCGCAGCTGGTGGTGGGCATCTCGCTCGGCAACGAGGTGCTCTTCAGCCACCGCGCCGAGCCCGCTGCCCTCGCCGCCCAGCTGGCGCGCGTGCGCGCGCGGGCCCCGCAGGTGCCGCTGTCGACCACCGAGCCGTTCCATATCTTCCTGCAGCCTGCGGTCGCCCCGCTGCTGCGCGAGCTCGATTTCGTGCTCGCCAACGTCCACCCGGTGTTCCAGCCGTGGTTCAAGGATGCCCCCGATCAGGCCGCCGCGCAGTTCGTCGTCAACGTGCTCGCGCAGCTCGCCCCGCAGGCCTGTGGTCCGGTGCTGGTGAAGGAGACCGGCGAGCCATCGGCGCCGGCGACCGCGGGCTTCACCCCCGCGCGTCAGGCGGCGTTCTACCGCGAGCTGCGCCAGCTGCTGCCGCCCGGCGCCGAGCGCGCCTTTGCCTACTTCTCCGCTTTCGATGCCCCGTGGCGCGCCTACGATGCCACCGGCGTGCCCGGAGCCGCGCCCGGCGTGCACGAGGAGGAGGCGCACTGGGGACTGTACGATGAGGCGCGGCACCCGAAGGCGGCGGCGCGCGAGCTGCCGCCGCTGCCGGGCGGCTGAGGCTCACTTCACCGCCAGTTCCACCTTGACCTTGTCGCCGCCGTCGGCCTTGGGTGCGGCATTGACGATGAAGATGCGCGAGGCCTCGACCTGCCCGCCGGCGAGCAGTGCATCCTGGATCGCCTGCGCACGCTGCTTGCCGAGCGCCTCCAGATCCGCGTCGGGCACGTCGACGTGGTTGATGAGCGCGGCGTCGAGGTCATTGATCGCCGCCTCATAGGGGGCGTCCTTGCGCTTCGCCTGCTCCACCGCCACCACGCTCGGCGGCAGCTGCGCGTCCTTGCCGAGATCCGCCTGGAACTGCTCGTACAGCAGCTTGTAGTGGCGCGCCGGGTCGGCGAGCGCGGTCTCGCCGGCGGTATCGGGATGCTTGCGGCCGGCGTGGCTGCTCGCCACCCGCGTCAGCAGCTCCTGCTGCAGCCGTGCGGCTGCCAGCTGCGGCCGGTCGACAGTCTTGGAATATACGATCGGCACGTCGAGCTTGAGCTGCGGACGCTCGTTCAGGGCCTTCACCAGCGCAGTCAGCTGATCCTGCGCCGGCTTGTCGAGCTCCGCGCTGCCGGGGGCGAACTCGACGACGTTCATGTGCTCGCTCCCGCCGAACAGGTGTCCGAGCAGCGCAAACGGCGCGGTCGCAGCCTTGGTGATGAGGTTGACGAACACCTTCCAGATGATCGGCCCGATGCGGAACTTGGGATCGTCGAGCGAGCCGTTCATCGGCAGGTCGAGATCGATCACGCCGTGGCGGTCCTTGAGCAGCGCCACCGCGATCTTCAGGGGCAGGTGCACCGCGTCCGGGCTCTCGACACGCTCGCCCAGCTCGAGCTGGTCGACCACGAAGTGCTGCTTGGCGTCGAGCTTGCGCTGGTCGATCTTGTAGGTGACGTCCACCGAGAGCTTGCCCTTGTCGATCTTGTAGCCGGCGAAGCGCCCGGAGTACGGATTGACCACGGTCAGGTCGACGTCCTTGAAGCTCATGGTCAGGTCGGTGAACAGCGCCGCCGACAGCACGTTCACCTCGCCTCCCAGGTGCCAGGGCGAGTAACGGTCGATCTTGCCGTCGAGCTGCACCTTGGCGCGCGAGCGCGGATCGGAGGACAGGCCGGTTACCGTGCCGCCGAGCGCCTGGATGCCGATGGCAAAGCTCGGCTTGATCCACAAATCCGTGTAGTTCGCCGCGCCGTTGACGAGCCGCACCGTGCCGATGGTCATCGGGAATGGCGTGAGCGGCTTGGACGGTGGCGCAGGCGGCGGCGCCTTCCCGGCATCTCGCTGCCTGGGTGCTGCGGCTGCGGGGGGCGCGCTCGTCTCCGGCGCATCGACGGCCGGCTTGGGCGCCGCCCCGGGGGGCGTCAGCACCCGCGTGATGTTCACGGAGCGGTCCGGCGCGATGATCATGCGCACGTACGGCTCCACCGCGGTGACGGTGCCAATCTTCAGGCTCGCGGGAGCCGACGCATAGCGGATCCCGGCGACGTGCAGGTCCTTCCACTTGATGAAGTCCTGGTGCAGCGCGTTGTCCACCGTGCGCAGGTCGACGACGCGCGTGTCGCCCCGGACCGTCAGCGCCCCGTCCGCGAGCCGCTCGACATCGAGCTTCACCCCGAGGGCGCCCTTGAGCAGCGTCATGGACGTGTACTGCCCGATGTACGGCTGCAGCATCGCCAGCCCCAGGTCGGAACTCTCCACGTGCGCGCTCAGTGCACCGGACGTCGGCGTCACTTTCGCCGTGGCGCGGAGCTTGCCGGAGCCGTTGACGCCCGCGTCGAGCGCGACGTCGAGCGTATCCCCGGGCGACAGATTGAAACCGGCGACGTGGAGGTTGAGCGGCTGCAGCACCACGGCCGCCGCCGGGTTGACCTGGCGATCCTCGGCCGACACCTTGAAGCCCTTCACCGAGATATCCGGCACCTGCACGCTCCAGGCACGCGGCGACGCGGCTGCCGGCGGCGGCGGGGCCGCGCCGGCCGCTGCGCCCGGTGCCGCCGCCGCACCGGCGCCCGGCACCAGCTGCATCAGGTTCAGCTTGCCCTGCTCCAGCCACGCCCTGATGTCGCCGCCGGACAGCTCGACCTTCGCGACGTTGACGGCGTGCTTCGCCACATCGATGCGCGTGCCGTCGACCTCGATGCGTGCGACGTCGATGTAGTGCTGCGGGCCGCCGCGGGGCTTCACGCCCAGCTGGGTGACGGCGATGCTGCCGACGCCGACACTGACCTGCAGCGGCGCGCCCGCGGGGCTCGCGACCTCGTAGTCGCCCTTGATGTTGATGACGCCCGAGTCCAGCTCGAACGGCACGCTGTCGCGAAGGTAGGTCCACACCGTGTGCGCCTTGAGAGCGGCGATCTCGAAGGCACCGCGCGAGGCGAACGGCGAGGTGTGCAGCGTGCCATTCCAGGTAAGACGCTCGCCCGCGGGCGAGGTGGCGTACAGCGCATAGGCATCACCGGTGTTGGCGGTGGTGCTGAAGTCGCGCAGCTCGAAGCCGATGGGCTTGAGTTCGGCGCGGAACGGCGTCGGTCGGGTGCGATCCTCGAGCGCAGTGGTGCCGGCGATCACGGCCAGCCGGCCGATGTACAGCCGCATGGGCTTGGAATTCTGTGCCGGGGGCGGCGCCGGCGCGGGAGCAAAGCCCTTGCCGAGGTCGGCGAGATTCAGCGCGCCGTCGCGGCGGATCACCACCCGCACATAGGGCTCCTCGAGGAGGATGGTGCCGAAGCTCGGACCGAGGCGCCACAGGGTCGCCCACTGCAGATCAACCTGCAGGCGTTCGAAAGCCAGCAGCGGCTGGCCGTCCGCGTCGGGGAGCGACAGCTTGGTCAGCTCGAGATTGAGCGTGAAGGGATTGAAGCGGATGTCGCCGAGCGCGAGCGTGCGCCCGTAGTGATCGTGAACGAAACTCTGGAGGTTCTTGCGTGCGAGGTACGGCACGCCGAGGAAGCCCGCCGCCGCATACAGGCCGAGCACGACAACGATGATGGCCAGTGCGATGACGTAGCGTCGATAGCGACCCATCTTCCCGCTCCGTTCTTGTTGTGCGGGTATCCTAGAGCATCGACGCTTACAGCACCATGCAGTGCGCCGCAGCACACCGCGCGCATGCCGGAGCGCCGGCGCAGCAGCTGCGCCGGCGCCCGAGCGCTAAGACACGAGCGGCGGTGCCGCCTCAGTCGTCGTGATGCCCGTGATCGTGATCATGGTCGCGGTCGTGATCATGGTCGTGCCTGTGATAGCCGGGCTCATATTCCGCGGACTTCACGAAGTACACCGGGCGGTTGCAGGCGTGGTATTCGTGGCAGTGCTGGCGCCAGTGCTTGGCGTGACCCGGCGGCACGTGCAGATAGACCGGTTCCACGGGCGGTGCGCCGTAGACCACGGGCGCGGGCTGTACCACGACCGGCTGCGCATACACCACCGGCGGCGGTGGCCGGTTGCCGATCACGACATGTCCGTAGACGCCGGGAACCACTTCGCCGGTAATGGTGGCATCCACGCTCACCTGGGCGATCGCCGCACCCGCGGCACACGCCAGTACCGGCACGATCAGAAAACGCATGACTCTCATTGCAGACACTCCCTCACCGCAGTGTGTTGTGCACTATCCCAAGGCATGGCCTGCATGACACACCACCCAGCCTGAACACGCTGTGAACTGTGTCGCGCCTCGCGACTTCCTAGCTGGGCTCGATGAGACTGGCGTCGTTCGGCAGGCGCGGGTTATTGGCGCGGCGGCTGACGCGCCACGCGAGCATGAGCTCGTCCGGATAGGGGCGCAGTGCGGCGCGCGCCTGCTCGGCGTCGCCGCTCAGCCAGGTGTCGTGCGCGGTTGCGTCCAGGATTGCGGGCATGCGCTGCTTGTCGTTGTGCACCTCGGCGAGCAGGCGGTTGGCGGGCACGGTGATCAGCGTGCAGGAGAACACGTGCGAGCCGTCGCTGCGCCGCGAGCGGTCCCAGAGTCCTGCGACCCCGAACACCTCGCGGTCGGTGAGGTGCACGAAGAACGGATCACGCGAGCCGTCGTCGTTCACGTGCGGCTCGTAGAAGCCGCCCATGACGAAGATGCAGCGCTGGCCGCGGCTCCAGGCGTCGCGGTAGCTCGGCGCGCTGTCGATCCGCTCGACGGTCGCATTGATGGTGGAGGCCTTGAGCGGCACGCCGGCCGCCCAGTACGGAATCAAACCCCAGCGCATCATGGCGGCCTCGGGCTCGCCGGAGGCATCGACCACCACCGGCACCTGCTCGCTCGGCAGGACCCGGTAGCTCATCGGGTAGTCCCAGCGCCCGCGCCGGATGCCCATGGCGCGCTCGGCCTTGGCCGCCTGCGCCAGGATGTACTTGCCGCACATGAACTTAGCCCGCGAACAGTAACGGCGGCACTCTAGCACTGTGTGGACGGCGGTGAGCGCGGCTCTCCAAACTTGCGCCATGTTGCCGTGGAACACGATCGAAAAGCTGCGCGATCATTTCGGCGACTACGTCGTGGTGGTGACCTGTCGCAGCTGCCGGCACGTCCGCGAGATGACGCCGGCGTTTCTGGCACGGCACTGCCGCGGCGGATGGGACGAGCCGCTCGCCAACATCGTCGCGCGTTTCCGCTGCCGCTGCGGCAAGAAGCTGGTGGAGGTGCAGATCGGCTTCAACAAGAAGCCGCGCGGCTGGGTGAAGAACCCGTCGTGAAGTGCGCGGCCCGCTACTGCGCGGGGCTCGCGGCGGCGGCCGGGGCGTGCGGGGCGCCCGGGCCCCAGAAATCCCGTTCGACAATACGATAAAGCGCCGCGGTGAAACGGTTGGCCTGGGAATAGGCGACGTGCGACCACTCCGGCAGCGTGAAGCCCTGCAGCTCCGGGTAGTCCTGGAAGTGGATTCCGGGCGCCCCGGTTGCCCTGAGCAACACGTCCCAGGTCTTGGCCCGCGGAAACACCCGCTCCTCGGTTTCGAGAAAGATGCCATTGCTCGGCGGGCGCACGAACAGGACCTTCACTCCGCGCGCGTGCAGCTTGGCAACCGCCTTGGCCATGCGATCGATCTGCTGCTGGGCCGTCTTGGCCACTTCGGCCGGCGGCGGATCATCGGGCGAAGGGGCCAGGTCCAGCGCCCACACCTCGCGCGCGATGGCGCGGTACTCGGGATCGTTCTCGACCTTGTCCCACAGGTGCGTGTTACGGTCCGCCTCCGTCTCAGCCAGCTTGCGCACCGCCATGGTGCGCTGCTTGCCGGGTCGCAGCGGCCAGGGCTGGCGCGCCAGCACCGTGCCGAGCGCAAAGTCCGGGTCGTAGAAGGCCACGTAGGGTTCGATGAAGCGCATCGACAGCCACTGACCGATGCGCTGCGAGGGTGATTCCTTGCGTGCGTACGCACCTGCGCCGCCGCGATAGGCGAAGCCACTGAAGAAGACGTCGGGGGCGACGCCTATGATCAGCCGCCCGGTGAACTTGGCATCTTCGGCAAGATCCTCGACCGCGGTAAGCGGCGAGGTGCCTTCGAAGGACAGCTGAATCGGGCGCTTACCGGCAAGACGCTCCCATTCCGGCAGCTGCACGTCGAAGAAGATCCGCGAGGCACCGACGAGTACCGTGGCGTCGCCCTCGCCGGCATCGATGCGGCGGCGCTGGATGGCCCACAGGCCGTAGGTATTGGTGATGGCCGGATGCACGCCATAGTCGCGCCAGTACTTCTCCCAAGCCGACAGCAGCAGCACCAGCAGCAGCACGCCGCCGAGCACGATCCGCCCCCACGGCTGCGCCGGCACCGGCCGCTGTGGCACCGGTTGCGCGACCCCGGGTCGGTCCGCCGCGGTGTGGCGCGCGTAGCGGTCCGCGGCCGGCGCCGCGCCGCGGGCGGCCACGGCCGGCAGTACGGCGCCGTCAGAACTGGAAGTAGATGAAGGCACTTCCGGATCCCTGGGCGATGATGATGGCGAACGCCATGAGCGCCCACACCATGGAAACCGCTGCGGCCGGGGCGCGCGCCACGACCGACTCGAGGGTGCGCGAGCGCATCAGCCAGTGCGTCACCAGCAGTGCCCCGACGATCGCCGCCACCGACAACAGGCTGTAGGTGGCGAGAATCGGCCGCGCCGCCGCGTTCTGCCCGGCCATGCCGCGCAGCACGATCCACGCCTTGCTGAAGGTCTTGGCACGGAAGAACACCCAGGTGACGTTCACCAGCGTGTAGGTGAGGAGCCCCAGCAGCACGAAAACCACCGGGCCGGGACGGTAGTTGACGAAACGCGCCCGCAGACCACGCTCCACGGCCAGATACAGGCCGTGCAGCCCGCCCCAGGCGACGAAGGTCCAGTTGGCACCGTGCCACAGGCCGCCGAGCAGCATCGTGGCCATGAGCGCCAGGTAGGTGCGGCGTGCACCGTGGCGGTTGCCGCCGAGGGGGATATACAGGTAGTCGCGCAGCCAGGAAGAGAGCGTGATGTGCCAGCGCCGCCAGAAGTCCGAGAAGCCGACCGCCGCGTACGGGAAGCGGAAGTTGTCCGGCATCGCGAAGCCGAGGCACAGCGCCGCGCCGATGGCGGTGGTGGAATAGCCGGCGAAGTCGCAGAAGATCTGCCCGCTGAAGGCGAGCGTTGCGGCCCACGCATCGAGGGCGCCCGGGATCTTGTCGCTGTCGTAGACGCGCTCGGCCACCTGCGACAGGAAGCTGTCGGCCAGCACGATCTTGTTGAACAGGCCGAGCGTCATGAGCGCCAGTCCGAAGCGCAGCTGGTCGCCGCTGGCGCGGCGCGGCTGGGCGAACTGCGGCACCAGCTCGGTGGGACGCATGATGGGGCCCGCGACCAGGTGCGGGAAGAAGGTCACGAACAGTGCGTAGTCGAGCAGGTTCTGGGCCGGCGCGGCGCGGCGCAGGTACACGTCGAGCGTGTACGACATGGTGGCGAACGTGTAGAACGAAATGCCCACCGGCAGCACGATGTCGTAGTGGGCGGGATGGTAGGCGATCCCGACGGCCGACATGAGCGCCGTGAAGTTGTCCAGCAGGAACTGGCCGTACTTGAAGTAGCCGAGCATGCCGAGATTGGCGATCACCGACAGCAGCATCCAGGCGTGCCGCGCGCTCTGCCGGCGCGCCTTCACGAGCCCCTGGGCGGCGTACCAGTCGACGACGGTCGAGATCCACAGCAGGATGACGAACGGCGGGTTCCAGGCCGCGTAGAACAGGTAGCTCGCGATCAGCAGGTTGATCTTCTTGGTGGTCCACGGCAGCGGCAGCGAGTGCAGCCCGAGCACACACGCGAAGAACACCACGAACGTGAGTGAATTGAAGACCATGCCGGCGCATCGTCCGCGCGCACGCGGCGATGCTCCCTCCCCCTGACGCCTTTAGAGGCGCTCGGCGCGCATATTGACCGCAGGGGGCGGGCGAAGCAAGCGACAAGAGACAACCCACACCGTGCCGGGTGCC
>Ga0070732_10001534_pt1 | contig 12606 bp, 8 predicted proteins | sample Coa_R1_5_FD_66449 | JGI IMG/M metagenome (GOLD analysis project Ga0070732, IMG submission 66449) | Surface soil microbial communities from Centralia Pennsylvania, which are recovering from an underground coalmine fire - Coalmine... | ecosystem: Environmental > Terrestrial > Soil > Unclassified ...
CGTTCTTCGCCCGCACCTTCGACAACGGCGGTTTCATTGCCGAACGCGACTTCGGCCTGGTGAAATTCCAGACCACCAAGGGCGTGAACAAAGACGCCAAGATGCTGTTCATCTCCGGCAAAATAGTCGATGCGCCAGGGATGAAGGAGCTATCGCGCGATGAGGAGCGCAAGGAGCGTGAGCCCTTCGAGGAAGCGAAGAAGAAAAAGGTCGCTCCGCCGGCCCCGAAGTACTCCGCTCGTGCCGCGTTCGTGGACACCGCGCTCCAGCCCGAGCAGCGTGACCTCTTCGCCAAGGCCATCGTCAACCGGCTCTGGGCCCGCTTATTCGGGCTCGGCTTGGTCAACCCCATCGACCAGATGCACTCGGAAAACCCGCCGAGCCATCCGGAGCTTCTGACTTGGCTGGCCCGCGACACCATCGAGCACAAATACGACCTTCGCCGCCTCATTCGCGGTCTGGTGCTTAGCCAGGCGTATTCGCGCAGCAGCCGCTGGGAAAGCACCGCTGAGCCGCCGCTGCCGAAATACTTCGCCGTCGCCCGCGTCCGCCCGCTGACGCCGATGCAGCTTGCAATGTCGCTCCGCATTGCCACAGCCGATCCCCAACAATTCAAGCCGCGGGGCGAGTCTTCGAGCCCCGCGGGTCCAGATGACTTCGAGAAAAAAATCGAATCCCTCGAAAACGCCGCCCGCGGCCTGTCATCGTCCTTCGAATACCCCGGTGACGATTTCCAGATCGGCGTCGGCGAAGCGCTGCTTTTCAATAACAGCGACAAGCTCCAGCGCGACCTGCTGGCCGACGGCAACGACCGCCTGCTCGGCCGGCTCAAGCAATTGAAAGATCGCAAAGAGATCATCGAAACGGCCGTGCGAACCGTGCTCTGCCGCGAGCCGACCGCCGATGAGGTAAAATTACTCGACGCCTTCCTGGCCAAGCGCGCCGACAAGATGCCGGATGCCTGCCGGCAGATGGTGTGGGTGCTGCTCACGGGGTCGGAATTTCGGTTTAACTACTAGCGCCGCTGAGGAACGATTCTATTCCCCGCCCTGTAACTATCGACCGCGCCCAGCAGTTGGCGCGGGAAATCGCTTCGAGGTACGACGTATTCGAGTGTGACAAATGCGCCAAGGCCATTGCACAAAAGTTAGGCAGAGACTTCCCGGCCAGCTTTGAACGCCTGCGTACCTCGGATGAGGGCGAAATCATCGGCCTTGTGGCGACTGGCATTCAGATATCGAAAAATCGAGTACATGTGGGAATTCGGATTGGCGGACTGATTTTCGACAACTTGCACCACGATAGAGTCATTGTGGAAGAATGGCGAGATTGTTTCGTTTCAGAAAACGAAGCTCCGCTGAATTGGGAAACGAGGTCGATTAACGAGTTCTTCGGTAAGATATTTCTGGCCGAAAAATTCAACGGCTGGTTGTTTGGGTCTTGAGCTCGCGTGGAGGCGAGGCATGGATTCTGTGCTCGACATAATTGAAAAAATACGTGCACGGCCGGCACTCATCCTTGGCAGGCCTTCAGCGCGGATCCTTTATGCGTATCTTTCGGGATTCGTTCGTGCGAATAAGAATCCTGCCGACCGTCAATTCCTGGCTCGGTTCGGTCAGTTCGTCCACGACCGCTACGAGATCACGAGCACGCAAGGCTGGGCGGAGATTATCGAGTTCTACAGCACGAGCGAAGCCGACGAAATGGCGCACTTTTGGAAATTGCTTGATGAGTATTTGGCGCAGGGAGCGATGAAGCGAAGGAAGGTGTCTTAAAGGGAGTTTGGCGGGTTTCCGTTTAATCATTGTAAACGGAGGGCGCGAACATGGTCTGGGTTCTGATGTTTGGCGTAACCGGGGCCGTGATCGCTTATTTCCTTTGGGAAAAACGAGCGGCCAACGAGCGCTGACAGAAATACAAGCAGATGAAAGAACGGCACCGGTCAGTACGGCCTGACTCGACGATTAATCCTGATTTTGTGTTTGATGAGCCGGAGTCAAAACGCGCGGAAGCAAATTAGGCAGTGCTTGCGGCGGTTTCCGGCTATGCCGCAAGTGGCGATTCCGGTCGCAATGAGGTCTTAGCATGACTCGTAATTTCTTCTGCGGTTCCGCCGCCCACTCGCTCGATCGCCGTGGTTTCCTCGGCGCTGCCATCGGCGCGGGCGCCGCATTTGCCGCCGACATGACCGGCATCAATTCCATTCTCTCGTCGCCGGCCATTGCGGCGGAGCTCAAGCAGCAGCAGAAGCGCTGCATCATGCTCTGGCTCGCCGGCGGGGCGAGCCAGCTGGAAACCTTCGACCCGAAGCCCGGCGTCAGCACCGGGGGGCCGTTTCGGGCCATTCAGACCAATGTGCCGGGCATACAAATTTCCGAACTCATGCCGAAGATGGCCCAGCGCATGCAGCACACCTGCGTCATTCGCTCACTGAATACGAAAAACGGCGACCACCAGGGCGGGGCCCGGCTTATGATGCTCGGCCGCCGCGATGAGCCAACCGTCCGCTACCCCGACCTGGGTGCCGTGCTGGCCAAGGAACTGGGCCGGGCCGACAGCCAGGTGCCCGATTATGTCTGGTTCTATTCGCAGACCGAAGGCCGCGGCATGGCCCCCGGCGCGGCCGGCTTCCTGGGCGCCCGCTACGCCCCCATGGAACTCACGACCAGCATGATGCCGGAAAACATTCGCAAGCTCGGCGACATTACCGATCTCGATTTTCAGGAACGCAATGACCTGCGCAACCTGCTCAGCAAGCAATTCGAGCGCGGCCGCACGTCGAGCACGCTGAGCAGCCACAACGAAGCCTATCTTCGGGTGCGCGGTTTGATGGCCAGCGAGAAGCTCTTCGATATTTCACAGGAGCCGCAGAAGATGCGCGACCGCTACGGCCCCACGCTGTTTGCCGAGCAGGTGCTGGCGGCCCGGCGGCTGGTGGAAGCCGGCGTGCCGTTCGTGCGCGTGGCCCGTGCCTGGTGGGACAGCCATGGCCAGAATTTCGAAACGCACCAGGAACTGGCCCCGGAACTCGACCACGTGATGGCCACGCTGATCGACGACCTGAAAGAGCGCGGCCTGCTGGAAAACACGCTGATCATCACGCTGGCGGAATTCGGCCGCACGCCGGGCATCAACCAGAGCCTGGGCCGCGACCACTTCGCCACCGCCTGGAGCACCACGCTTACCGGCTGCGGCATCAAGGGCGGCAGCGTCTATGGCAAGACCGACGCGCTGGGGAATAAGGTAGTTGACGGCGAAATCGGGGCCGCCCAACTGTTCGCGACAATCTACCGGGCGCTGGGGATCAATCATCAAAAGAATTACCACGTCGGCGCCCGGCCAGTGCCGTTGACCGACCCGGGCACGAAGGCGGTGAAGGAAGTCTTGGCCTAAAGGAAGAAAGGACACAAAGAACACAAAGGAGACACAAAGAACACAAAGAGTCTTTGTGAACTTTGTGTCTCCTTTGTGTTCTTTGTGTCCTCTTTTGGAACACCCCGATGCCAACCACTAATCTCGAAAAACTGAAATCCGTCAAAGACTTCGCCCGCAAAGACATCTTCCTCTGCATCGCCCGTATGGCCAATGGCCGGCTGTTTGCGGGCTCGTCGGAATTCAAGGTTTACGAGATCGACCTGGGCGCAAAGCCGGATGCAAAGGAAATCGGGGCGCATGAAAGTTACGTGACCGGCGTCGCCGTGGCGGGCAGCGCCATCGTCTCCGGCGGTTACGACGGCAAGCTCATTTGGTGGGACGTCGATAAGAAATCGATGATTCGCAAGATCGATGCCCATCAGAAATGGATTCGCCGGCTGCGTACGAGCCCCGACGGCAAGCTCATCGCCAGCACGGCCGACGACATGGTCTGCCGGTTATGGGATGCAGCCAGCGGCAAAAAGATCCACGAGCTGCGCGGCCATGTCGAGCAGACGCCGAATAATTACCCGTCGATGCTGTATGCCTGTGCCTTCTCGCCGGACGGCAAGTTCCTGGCGACCGGCGATAAAGTCGGCCACATCGTGGTCTGGGATACCGCCACTGGCGCGAAAGTGTCCGCGATGGAAGCACCGACCATGTACACCTGGGACCCGGTGCAGCGGCGGCACTCGATCGGCGGTATCCGCTCGCTGGCATTTTCACCCGATGGCCAAACGCTGGCCGTCGGCGGCATCGGCAAGATCGGCAACATTGACCACCTCGATGCTCCGGCCCGCGTGGAGATCTTCGACTGGCGCGCCGGCAAGCAAAGCATCGAATTCCCCGGCGACAAGTTCAAGGGCCTGGTGAATCAGCTCTGGTATCAACCGCAAGGCGAATGGCTGCTCGGGGCCGGCGGCGCCAACGACGGCTTCCTGCTCTTCTATGACGTGAAGAACAAGAAGACTCTGCGGCAGGAAAAAGCGGCGATGCACATCCACGACATCGCCGTCAGCAACAGCGGCGACACCATCTGGGCCGCCGGGCACGGGAAGATTGTGGTGTATGAATTAAAGGCATAAATTAGAACAAAATCCGAAATACGAAATTCGAAATCCGAAACAAATTCTAATATCAAATCTCTAATGACCAAACATGATGCGATTAAGTTTGCATCATTTGGATTTTGAGTTTTGGATTTGTTTCGTATTTCGATATTCGGATTTCGGGTTTTCTTCCAACATGTCCCTCATCCCCAATCGCTTCTTGTTTCGCGTTGCGTATCCGTGCTGCTACCACAATGAGATGCCGCGCGAGGATGAGGAGTGCCTGCTCGATCTTCCCAACGCCTGCCGCATCGACAATTTCGCCGGCATGGATAATGCAAAATCTTTCGCCGACGTGCGCCTCGCCTGGAATGAACTCGGCATTGGGATACAAGTGAAGGTGAAAGGGAAAGAGCAACCGCCGGCGGGCGACCCCAACCGGCCGCGCGGTTCCGACGGCCTTACGCTCTGGCTCGACACCCGCGGCGACCGCACCAGCCACCGGGCCAGCCGCTATTGCCATCAGTTCCACTTCCTGGCCGCCGGCGGCGGCAGTGATAAGGATGAACCGCTGTTCCTGCAATCGAAAATCCACCGGGCGCTGCAAGACGCGCCATTCGCCGAAGCGTCGGAAATGCCATTCCGCTGTGAGCTGGTCAAAGGCGGCTACCGGCTCGAAGCATTTCTCTCGGCGGCCGTACTGCACGGCTTCGACCCGGCCGAACATCCAAAGCTCGGCTTCTACTATGCCGTGCGCGATCAGGAACAAGGCGAGCAAACACTCAGCGTGGGCGCGGAGTTTCCGTTTGCCGAAGACCCGAGTTTGTGGAGCGTGTTGGAGCTGGTACGGAACTAACCACAGAGACACAGAGAGCACAGAGCAGTCACGGAAAAAGTAATCGAACAGAAGGCAACAAAGGAAACGAAGAATTCTGTTGGTGCTTTTTGTTTTTCCTTCGTTTGCTTCGTTATCTTCTGTTCAATTTTCTCTTCTCTGCGTTTCCTCTGTGATCTTTGTGTCTCTGTGGTTCAGATCATTTTTCAAGACTTCCCCATTTCCGCCAGCAGTTTCTCCACGGCTTCATCCATCTTCTTGCCGCGGACGTTCTTGTACCGGATCACGCCCTTCGAATCGAGAATGTAAATCGTCGGAAAGAAGCGCACGTTCCAGTCCTTCAAGATGCCCGTTTCCTTGCGGCCTTCCCACCAGTGGGTCCAGGGCATCTTTTCCTTCTTTTCCAGGAAGTCGATAAGTGTCTTCTTTTCGTCGTCGGCACTGATGCTCACGAACACGAATGGCTTGCCTTTGAGCTTCTCGACCAGCTCGCGCTCGTGGGGAATCATGGCCTTGCATGGGCCGCACCAGGTGGCCCAGATGTCGAGCACCACCACGTTGCCTTTGAGCGAACTCAGCTTCACTTCCTTGTCGTTCAGATCCTGGCTCACGACTTCCGGGGCCGGCTTGCCGACTGCGAGGTTCCGGATCTCGAATAGCAACTTGTCGGTCACTTTGCCGAGTTCGCCTTCTGGCGACTTTACGTCTGCGTAGTCTTTCTTGACTTTCTCAGCCATCTCTTCCGCTCGTTTGAGCGACTTGGCCGCTTTCTTGGGATCGGCAGAAACCTTGGGGTCTTCCGATTGCTGGTAATACATTTGCGCCAGCCCTAAGCAGGCGTTGCCCTGCAATTCCTTGTTCTTGCTCTTTTCGACCGTCAATTGCAACACCTTGATGCAAGCGGGATTCTCGCCGCCTTGCGCCGCCATGGCGCCGCAAACTTCGGGGAATTGCTTGTGCTCCATTTGCGAATCGACCAGGAGCGCGGCCGCCTGTTCGCTCTGTCCGGCCATGACGGCGAAGAGCAAGCACTGGAGTGCGGCCGGGTCGTTCAAATCTTGCTTGGCCAGCGCGATGGCCTTGTCGGCAAACGGCTTGGTGATTTCGGGCAACTTGGCGATGGCCTTTTCGATCAGCTTTTCACGCTCATCTTCGGTCTTCGCTTCGCGGACTGCCTTTACTAGCTCCTCCTGGGCTTTCTCCCAGTCCTGGCCGATGGTTTGAAATTGCTGCGCCATTGTCGTCTTCTTGTCGTCGGGCTTATCCTTGGGCTTGTCCTGAGCCCAAATGCCGGCGGTCGCCACGAATATCGTCAACATCGCCAACTGAAACACACGCTTCATGAATGCTCCTTGGGTGGAATCCTTTATGGCCTGATCGGTGATCTTCAAACTCTGTAGGGCGGAATCCAATATCCTATGGCACAGCTCCGGGCGGCAACAATACCGGTTGAGATAGAGACGAATGCAAGGGCGGGAAGATTCGACTCGGCTGCCGCTTGCGGCTCAGCGCTCGAAAATTGATCTGCTGCCATTGTCGAGTTTCGCGTCGCTTTCTGTCATCTTTTCCATCTTCGCCAGTTTTTCCGTCTGGTCCAATCACTGCATTTGGGCAATCTCCGTCAAGTCGGATGGCATTGCGCGCCGATGTTACGATTAGCCCAATTTAGGCGGGGCAATTAACGTTAGCGATGCGCAACCGGACCCCTCGCGCGGAGCGAGAGGGCTTCTTTGGGGAACACGGATGAGCGACTCGCGAATACTTCTCGGCAAAATTCGGGAACTGCGGGTGCGACTGACGCAGATGCAGGGGATTGTGGGCGAAGCGAACCTGGCCGCCGTCCATCTGGCCTACGATGAGAAGGATGCCACTGTTCCTGCGCCCGAAGAAGGCGCCCGCCGGCAAGCGCTGCTGGAGGCGTCTCTCAAGCAACTGGCCGGCGATCCAGAACCCAAGGATATTCGCCCCACGCAACTCATTGGCCGGGTGCGGCACCTGCTCGAACGTGGTCGCGACATTGTGGGGAAACTCAAGGGCCTGGCCGACGAACCGCTGTTGCACCGCGGCGATATCGACTCCGCTCAGTGGTCGAATGACCCACTGCTCGACAACTTCCGCGAAACTGCGGCCATGACCGAATCGGCCTTTCGACTGGTTCAGGTGTTTCCGGATAACCCCAGCGCCCAACTTCGGCTCAGTGACGGCCTCGAAAGCATCATCCAGGCCATAACCGACCGGGTGACCATGCTCAGCGACGGCGTGGGCCTGCGCCGCTCCGAACTCGATCGCCGCGATCTGTTGGCCGAATTCCTGATGCGCTTGAAAGACGGCAACTCACCGAGCAAAGACGCGTTCATGTCGCTGGCAGAATCGATCCTCACCGAAGCGCATCACGGCACGCCGATGCGCTTCCTGCATGCGCCGGTAAGCCATCCGGCCGCGTTCGTAGCCTGCCACAGCATCACCGTCGCTCGCATTGCCGAGCGCATGCTCCGCCACGACCCCGACTGGCTGCAACATGCCCTCGACGTGGTGGCCGCGGCCCTGCTCAAAGATGTGGGCATGCTGAAAGTATCGCCAGAGATTCTCGGTGAAACCGACAGCCTGAGCGAGGAGCAAAAGCACCAGGTGGAAATGCATGCCAAAGCCGGAGCGGAACTCGTGGCCAAATACCTGCCCGACATGGCCGGCCTGTATGAATCGATCATTGGCCACCACGAACGGCTCGACGGCACCGGCTACCCGAACCGCCTGCAGGAAAAGCAGATTTCCGCACTGCCGCGCTTGCTGGCCATCGCCGACATTTACTCAGCGCTCTGCTCGCCTCGGCCGCACCGTCCCGCGCGGGATCCGCGCACGGCCCTCACGGAAACGCTGGGGCTGGCCGAACGCGGCCAATTGGATCGCAACATCGCACAAAAATTGCTGCAACTATCCTTCTACCCGGTCGGCTCGGTCGTCGAAATGGCCGACGGCTCCATCGGCATGGTTGTCGCGACCCATACTGCCCCGAAGGAAAAACAATCGCCCGCTAAACCGGTGCTCGCCATCTTGGTCGATCACGCTGGCCATTTGTTGCCAGCCCCGAAACATCTGGACCTGGTGGAAAGTGAAAAGAAATCGATCATCCGCACGCTCTCTCAGGCTCAGCGCAGGGATCTGCTGGGCAAACGCTACCCGGAATTGATTTAGATTGGAGCCCGCAGCACAAGCAAGGGCGGACCCTTGCTTGCGCTGCGGGCTCCAACTCAGGCGCCTGTCATGTCTCTCCCGCCTCTCCATCACCTTTCACTTGTGGATCGCCGAGTGCTTTCCGGTTCCTCCGACTATTTGCGCTCCACGCGGCATCCGTGGGCCAGCCTGCTGTTCCTGGCGCCGCTGCTCTCGGCCTACGAAGCTGGGGTGGTCTGGCTGGGCGGCTCGAAGCCGGACATGATTCGCAACGGGGCCGACGCGTGGATGCGCTGGGGGCTGGAATCGTTTGGACTCAATCAGCTGGTGGTGGCACCGGGAATTATCGGTGTGATCTTTGTGATCTGGACCTGGTGGCGCTGGGCCGAGCGTCCCAAAGCGCTATTTACCGTGCTTTTCGGCATGTTGCTCGAATGCTTGCTCTTCGCCCTCGGATTATGGGCGATCTCGCATGGCTTCGAACCGCTGTTGAAGTCGCTCCAAGTGCCGATGGCCACGGGACCGCAGGTCGATCCGATGCTGGCAAAGCTCGTCACATTTGTGGGCGCCGGCATTTATGAAGAGACGTTATTTCGCCTCGCCTTGTTCTCCGGCCTGTCGCTGCTGCTGCGGCTGGCACTGGTGCCGAAGCCGTCGGCCGTGCTGCTGGCCGCCTCGATCTCGGCGGTGCTGTTCGCCGGCGCTCACCACGTGGGCCCCTACGGCGAGAAGATGGACACCTACGTCTTCCTCTTCCGCACGATGGCGGGTGTGTACTTCGCGCTGGTGTATCAACTTCGCGGCTTCGGCGTCGCCGCCGGTTCGCATGCGTGCTATGACTTGCTGGTGGGACTGATGCCTGCCTGACCCGCTTGTGGCGTTGCACGCGCCCCGTACACTTCCCGCCACTCAATTTCCTCATACAACTGCTTGCATTCGCCGCGCGTTTGCGCGCTGACTCGCGCCTGGGATCACTTTTAAGGATGCAAGCTCATGGCCCTGAATGGCACCACCACAAATACTGCCACGGAAGAGTTCAAGCCTTACGTGCCGGCCGAAGTGAAAATGCGGGAGTTCACAATCTCGGCCGTCGTCACGGGCACGGCACTCGGGCTAATATTTGCCGCATCGTCGCTGTACCTGGTAATGAAGGTCGGCATGACGGTTTCCGCGTCGATTCCCGTGGCGGTCGTGGCCATCTCGCTTTTCCGCGTGTTTTCCAAATCCACCATCCTCGAAAACAATATCGTGCAAACGGCCGGCTCGGCGGGTGAATCAATTGCTTTCGGCGTCGGCGTGACGATGCCGGCGCTGCTTATGCTCGGCTTCGACATGAGCCTCACGCGCGTGATGGTGGTATCCATTCTTGGCGGTATCCTCGGCATCCTTGCGATGATCCCACTGCGGCGGGCGTTTATCGTCAAAATGCACGGTCGACCCGGGCAGCCGGGAACGTTGCTCTATCCCGAAGGCGTGGCGGCGGCCCAGGTCCTCATGTCGGCTGAAAAAGGCGGAACGACTGGAAAGACGGTGTTTGTAGGCTTCGCTCTGGCATTCCTTCACAAGTTCGCAACCATCGGGCTCAAGATATTCAAGGAAACGGTGGAAATTCCAATCAAGGCGATCAACCAGTCGGCGAGTTTCGCTGGTGACATGGCCTCGGAGCTTCTTGGCGTCGGTTACATCATTGGTTATCGAACGAGCGCCATTATGATGGCCGGCGCGATTCTCGGTTATCTCGTAATCATTCCCCTCATATACTTCATCGGCATCCACGCACCTGATGTCATTCCCCCCAGCACCGAAAAGGCAATTCGCGACATGGATGTGGATGATCTGCGCAAGGGCTATCTGACGTATATCGGCGCCGGCTGCGTTGCCGCAGCCGGGATCATTAGCATGTTCAAGACGTTGCCCATGATTGTCCGCTCCGTACGCTCCGGGTTGGCAACGATGAAGGAGACCGGCGGCGAGGAAACGGTCAAGCGAACCGAACGCGACATGTCGATGAAAACAGTCTTGATCGGTACGCTCGGCCTCATTGTGCTCCTGGCAATCTTCTTGGGGACGGAAGTATCCGCTCTCAGTGCCATCGCAGGTGCCTTGCTTGTGGTTCTGTTCGGTTTCCTGTTCGTAACGGTTTCGTCGCGGCTAACGGGTGAAATCGGTTCTTCCTCCAACCCGATTTCCGGTATGACCGTGGCAACGCTGATGGTAACTTGTTTGATTTTTCTGGCGTTGGGTTGGCAAAAGCCAGAGGACCGCCTGCTGGCGCTCTCGGTAGCGGCGGTTGTGTGCATAGCCTCTTCTAACGGCGGCACCACTGCGCAATCGCTTAAGACCGGTTTCCTGGTCGGCGGAACGCCGAAGGCCATGCAATATGCGATCCTCATTGGCGCATTAGTATCGGCCCTGGTAATCGGCGGCACACTGATTGCTTTCAACAGGGCGGGGACGGTCTACACCAACGATAAAGAGTTCCTGCCCAAAGATACGAGCGGTAACGTGGTGGTGCTCACTCCCGAGGAACGTGCCCGACTGAATGAACACGAAAAGTATGAAGGCAAAGATTATCTGATCTGGGATACGAGACGCGATAATTTCACCAAGGGTGACTACCAGGCACGGAAGGAGATTCTTAAAGTCCCCGAAGGAACGGCGCCGGAAGGTCATTTTTTGGTCGATCCGTCTGCGGGGCAGGTCGCGTATTTGGAGGATCCAACAATCGGCGGCGTCGTCAAAGAGCACAACGGCAAAAAGACTACCCGCTATGCCGCGCCGAAGACCAAGGTTATGGAAGTCATTATCGAGGGAGTGTTAAGCGGGAAGATGAATTGGAGCCTCGTGCTTATTGGTGCTTTGATCGCTGTAACGCTAGAGCTTTGTGGTGTGTCGGCACTAGCATTCGCGGTTGGAATTTACGTGCCGATTCAGAACTCGGTGCCCATCTTTTTCGGCGGGCTGGTGCGTTGGTGGGTGGACAAGCATTTGACCGCGCAAGCGGAGGCCGAGGCCGGCGACGTGGCCAACGATCCGGAAGCCCGCGCGCGCGCTGAAATTGAAGCCATTAAGAAAAGCGAAACCAGCCCCGGCGTGCTGCTTTCTGCAGGCTACATTGCCGGCGGCTCACTCGCTGGAGTCTTGATCACCTTTCTGGAATTCCCGATTTTCGAGCGCATCAAGGACGGCATCAACCTGAGTAAGTACGTCAGCCGTGTAAATGACTATCCGCTCTTCAAGGAACCATTCGTCTTCACCAGTGGCGACCTGATTGCGCTGGGGCTGTTCGCGCTGCTTATCGCTTTTGCAGCTCTCGTCGGAACCGGAAAAATCATGAAACCGCCCGCCGAGGAACCGGCACAAGTTGAATAGCTGAAAAAACATCGATAACCTTTCGCTCGCCGCACAGAGGCTTTGGGTCAATCTTTAATTCCGCAAAGGAGCCTGCATCATGCGTCGTTCTGATCTCTTGTTAGGAGTGTTGGCATTGGCCATGACTGTACCGGCTGCCGAGGCCCCCGCCGATGAAGGCCTGTGGCTCTTCAATAACCCGCCCAAGAAGCAACTCAAGGAGAAATACGGCTTCGATGCGGGGCCGGAATGGTATGACCATGTGATGCGCTCGTCGGTCCGTTTCAACAGCGGCGGCTCCGGCTCCTTTGTTTCGGCCAACGGGCTGGTGATGACGAATCATCACGTAGGGGCCGACGCGCTCCAGAAGATGAGCGACGAGAAGCACAACTACCTGGCCGACGGTTTCTACGCCAAGACTTCTGCCGAAGAAAAGAAATGTCTCGACCTGGAATTGAACGTGCTCGAAGAAATCGTGGACGTGACCAAGGAAGTGGAAGGCGCTGTGAAGCCGGACATGAGCGCGGAAGACGCCTTCAAGGCTCGACGGTCCGTGATGGCCAAGATCGAAAAGGAATCGCAAGAGAAAACCGGGCTGCGCTCGAACGTGATCACGCTCTACCAGGGCGGGCAGTATCACCTGTATCGTTACAAGCGCTATACCGACGTGCGGCTCGTCTTCGCGCCGGAGCAGCAGATCGCCTTCTTCGGCGGCGACCCGGACAACTTCGAGTATCCGCGCTACGACCTGGATATCTGCTTCTTCCGCGTCTACGAGAACGATAA
>Ga0070732_10001536_pt1 | contig 12597 bp, 9 predicted proteins | sample Coa_R1_5_FD_66449 | JGI IMG/M metagenome (GOLD analysis project Ga0070732, IMG submission 66449) | Surface soil microbial communities from Centralia Pennsylvania, which are recovering from an underground coalmine fire - Coalmine... | ecosystem: Environmental > Terrestrial > Soil > Unclassified ...
CGCATGCTGGTGGTCGGCGTTCGGCAATTGCCCGAGTTGATGTCGCCGGCTGCCGCGCAGAGCGACCCGGATCGCTGGGCGGTGCAACTCTTGTTCGAAGGCTTGCTGCAGTCGGTCCCCGACACGACGGTGGGCCAGCATTACCGCACCCAGCTGGCCGAGCGCCAGCCGCGCATGATTTCGATGGGCCGCGAGTTCCGGTTGCTCCACGGTGTGGTCTGGGAGAGCAAGGACGGCCCCGGCGAAGAAGTGAAGGCCGATGCCGTGAAGGAGACGATTCGCCTGCTGCAACAACAAAAGGGGTTGCCGGTGGCCGAGGGAATCGATGCGCTGAAGCTGCCGCAGATTCAGGATCCACACCGGTTCACGCTGCTGTTGGAGCGCGGCTCACTCGACCCGCTCGCGGCCATGACGTTCAAAGTCGTGCCCACGCACTTGCTTAGCAAATCGCAACAAGGACTGGCGGACGAATCATTCGCCCGCCAGCCAGTGGGAAGCGGGCCTTATGTCTACCAGGGCCGCAAGACCGAAGGCGGCAAAGAATACGCTGTTTTCAAGGCGAACCCGGATTACAGCCGCCGGCCCGGCCGCTTCGGCTTGCCGCGCATTCAGGAAATTCGCTTCGTGGTGCCGCCGGTCGATCCGACGGTCGATCTGCGCGAAGGCAAAATCGACATGCTGCTCGACGTGCCCACGGCGGAGCTGGTGCGGCTGCGCGATCCGCAGCTTGGCCTGAGCACGAAGTTCTCGGAAGCGACGTTGCCCAGCCGCCGCATTTGGATTGTGGCGATCAATCACCGCCGGCCGGAGCTGGCGGGACAAAGTGGGACTTTTCTGCGCCGGGCGCTGGCATACGGCATCGACCGGGACCAGATTGTAAAGACTTGCTTCAAGGCAAATACGCTGTTCCATCGTTCGCTGCGCGGCCCGTTCCCGGAAGACACCTGGGCCGTGCCCACCGATCCGGCGCCCGTGTCGCTCTTCCAGCCGGAGAAGGTGTCCACGCTCGTGAAGCAAGCGAAGACGGTGCCGGCGCTGAAGTTGGCATTCGCGGACGATCCGCTGTCTGAGAAAGCTTGTGGCATGATCAAGCAGCAGCTGGAACAGCTCAACGTCGGCTTGAAGATCGAACTCGTGCCTTTGCCGGCAGCCGCGTTCCACAAGGCCGTGATGCTCGAACACGACTACGACCTGGCCTACATGCCGTTCGATTACCAGAACGATCTGTTCTCGCTGGCCGGGTTGTTCGATTCCGAAGCTCAGGGCCGTGGCGAGCGCAATTTTCTGGGCTACACGCCCGATGCCGCCATGGCGGCCAAGGTGAAGACGGCCCGCACCACTCGCGACTACCAGTTGCTCAGCCGGAACATGCACGAGCAGTACGACATGTTCAACAAGCAGATGCCATTCATCCCGCTCTGGCAGCTCGATATTCACGTGCTGATGAACAACAATGTGGAACCGGTACCCGGGGCCAAGCTGCTCGATCCGCTCACGGTGTTCGATCAGATCGAGGAATGGCGCGTGAACCGGTAGCTTGTAGCGGAATTCGCAAGAATTCCGACCGTCCAAATCGGAATTCTTGCGAATTCCGCTACGAGGCTCTGAGAGCGGAGTGGTCTTCATGTTGTTGGTCTTGGGCACACGCAATCGCAAGAAACGGCAAGAACTTGTGGACCTGCTGGGTGACCTGAGCTGGGAACTCGGTGACTTGAATGATTGGCCGGGAATGCCGGAGGTGGAAGAAACGGGGTCGACATTCGAGGAAAACGCTCGAATCAAGGCTCAAGCCGTGGCGAAATTCACCGGCCATTATGCCTTGGGCGAAGACAGCGGCCTGGTCGTGCCGGCGCTCGAAGGCGCACCCGGTGTCTATTCCGCCCGCTATGCGGGAAAGCAAGGCGACGATGCCGCGAACAATGCGAAGTTGCTGGCAGAGCTGGATAAGCTGCCGGATGATCAGCGCGACGCTTACTACGTTTGCACGGCGGTACTATGCAATCCGGCCGGAGAAGTGAAGGCAACGGTCGAAGGCCGCTGTCATGGTCGAATTATTCGCGATGAACGAGGCAGCGGCGGCTTCGGCTACGATCCACTGTTTCTAATCCTCGAATACCACCACACGTTCGGTGAGTTGTCGGCCGTGGTGAAGCACGCCCTGAGCCACCGGGGTCGAGCTTTGGCTCGCCTTCGTCCCGTGTTGCGAGAACTCGCTGGGGAAAGCATGACCAAGGTGAGGGGGTGACAAGGTGACCGAATCGATTTGTCACCTTGTCACCCCCTCACCTTGTCACCTTGTCACTTCTTCTCGCCCTCTGCTTCCTTGACCAGCTTCTCGATGGCCTTGTCCATAACCTCGTTGCCCGGCGAACCCAGCCACTTGTGCCGGATGACGCCCTTGTGGTCAATGACATACAGCGTGGGCCAACCGCGGACATTCCAGGCGTTGGAAATGGTTCCGCCCTCACCTTTGTCATTCTGGAACGACCGCCAGGTGATTTGTTCCTGTTCAAGGACGGGTTTCAACTCCTTCATATCGCGATCGGAATTGACGCCCACGAGAGCAAAAGGCTTGTCGGCGAGCCGTTTCACGAGCGACCGCTCGTGCGGGTACATGGCCCGGCACGGCCCTCACCAATTCCCCCAGAAGTCGAGGAGCACCACTTTTCCCTTATAGTCACTGAGCTTGAATTTCTTGTCATCCAAATCGGGACCGGCGATGTCTGGCGCTTCCTTGCCAACGCGCAGATGGCGAAGAACATTGAGTTCTTGCTCGGCTTGCTTCTTCAGGGCGGGCGACTCCTTGCCAAATTGATCAGTAACCATGACAAGGTACTTTTCCGCTTCGGCGGCGACCCTATCGGCCTCCTTGGGATTGTCGCCGAGGGTGTCCGTCTTCGCGGCCAGCGCTTTCCCAAGGCCCAGGGCCGCGGCCGCCTTGACTTCGTCCTTCTTCGCTGCCTCCAGAATCTTCTTCAACATCACATCGGCGTTCGGCCTGCTGCCGTTGCCGAGCATTTGGCAAAGACGTTCGATTGCTGGATTGTCGGGGAATTTCTCAACCAACCGCTCGGCTGCTTTGCCGCCCGCCTGAGACCCCATATCATTGGTGGCGAGCCAGGCCAGCAGGTCGGCTGCCTGGGAATCTTTCTCATCCTTTTCCGCGCGTTGCAGGATCGCGTTGAAGAACTTCGGGTCGCCGCCCATCATCCGCATCCGATTCAATCGATTTGCCAGGTCCTTCAATGGCATTTCGCTCACGACCTCGGTCGCCTTGGTGGTCGCCTTTTGATAGGCGGGGCTCCCGAAGCCATTTTGCAGCACCCAAAAGAGCGCATCCGCACTGGCCGAATCCTTCGGATTCTCTTCCGCCAACTTATAAAACTTGTCGGCATACTCCTGGCCCATGCTCATGTATTTCTGCACAAGCTTTTGTTGCTCTTCGCCCTTGGTTTTTTGCAGCTGGGTGATCATTTCCCGTTGTTTCGTGGCGAATTCCTTCACCAGCGCATCGTATTTTTCTTTCGGCGTGGCCGGTTCCTTGGCCGGCGGGGAATCTTTGGGCGGCGGGTCCTTCTTGTCGTCTGCCCAGGCCAATTGGCCCAGCAGCAGGCTGGCCGCCAGCAGCCACAGCATTTGGCGCATGCGAACCTCCCGAGGTTAGAGTTGCGAAACTACCCTACCATCACCGGATGGCGTGGAATTCATCTTAGCGGAAAACGCACAAGCAAGAGCCGATTTAGGTAACTTCCGGCGTGGCACATAGGTCCTATACGACAAATCGGACCTATTGGCGAAACTTGAGCGTCTGGCCCCGCGCGGCCAACATGTTGCAGAACAGCGCCCCTTGCTCGATCGCATCATCCAAAGCTTTGTGTGTGTGCGGCAGGGGGTCGAACCAGCCTTTCGGCATGTTCCGCTTCACCGAGTCGCGGTAATCCTTGCCCAGCAGAGCCATGGCGAACGTCTTGATGTCGAGCGCGGAATGCGCGAAGGGGCTTTCGCCGACAAAGCGAATCATGTACCAATACACGAACATGAAATCGTAGGCCACCGGATAGGCCACGAACACCGGCTTGCCCGGCAGTGCTTTCAGCCAGGCGACATACTTTGGCATCACGATGGCCGGATCTCGGGCATTCTCGCGAGCTGCGGCCCAGGCCTCGGGTTGAGTCTGCCACCATTCCATTGTCTTCGGGTCGCCGCCGGCACCAGGCAACGTGAGCAGGTTGGCGGAAAAGGTGCCGTGCAATGTCTTGTCCGGCCAGTATGCCGCCGAGGCGAAGCTTAACATCGAATTTGGCCCAGGGATCGGCCCATCCGCTTCGACATCGGTGCTCACGTAGATTTCGCTCATATTCTGTTCAACCTAACCCCCCGACCCCCTTCCCTAAGAGGGAAAGGGGAGAAGACAGTTCCTCCTTCCCTCCTAGGGAAAGGGGCTAGGGGGTTAGGTCATTCCTCCGCGGCTACCTTTTTGCCCGACTGCTCTTGCCAACGGCGCGGGCGCTGATACATTGGCCACAAACCGAAAGATGTGGAATATTATGTATTGTATTTGACAGGAGTGGAAGTCAGCGGAGGTAGTGAGGGGCGAAATGGCCATTACGAAGGAACGCAAATCCGAGATTGTTCAACAGTTCCGCCGCAAGCAAACCGACACCGGTTCGTCTGAAGTGCAGATTGCCGTGCTTACCGCACGCATTAATGACCTTACCGAACACGCCCGGCAACATCCCAAGGATCACGCCAGCCGTCGCGGTCTGCGCATGCTCGTGGGCCAACGCAACCGTTTGCTGCGCTATTTGCGGACCACGGATCGAAACAAGTATTTGGCGGTCATCGACAAGCTCGGCCTGCGGAAATAGTGAATGCGTGACAAGGTGACACGGTGACAAGGCGACCAAGACACACGTATTCGTCACCTTGTCACCGTGCCACCTTGACACTTTGTCACTGATTCACCTCCGAAGACTCCCTTCGCGAAGACACTCCTGCCATCACCAGAAGAAGAGAGGACATAGCTCGTGCAACAACCAACTCGCGTGGAACTTTCTCTAAACGATCAAATCCTTAGTCTCGAAACCGGCAAACTCGCCAAACAAGCACATGGTGCTGTTGTCGTCCGGATGGGCGACACCGTGGTGCTCGCTGCCGCCGTTGAAGGCGAGGCGAAAGAAGGCCAAGATTTCTTCCCGCTCACCGTCGATTATCGCGAAAAGGCTTATGCGGCCGGCAAATTTCCCGGTGGCTTCATCAAGAGAGAAGGCAGGCCCAGCACCAAGGAGATTCTTACCGCTCGCCTTTGTGACCGCCCCATCCGCCCGCTCTTCCCCAGCAACTACTTCAACGAAGTTCAGATTCAGATCATCGTGCTGTCGGCCGACAAGGACCACGACCCCGACGTGCTGAGCATCATCGGTTCTAGCGCCGCCCTGCACCTGTCGCAGATTCCCTTTTTGCATCCAACGGGGGCGGTTCGCATTGGGCGCGTCGGCGGCCAGCTCATCGTGATGCCGAATCATAGCCAGATGGAAGAAAGCGACCTCGATCTGATTGTGGCCGGTACCAAGTCCGCCGTCACCATGATCGAAGGCTTCGCGCGCGAAATGCGCGAAGAGGAAATGGCCGAGGCGATTATGTTTGGCCATAAGCAGATCGCAAAAGTGATCGACCTCATCGAGCAGCTGCGCAAGGCGGCCGGCTTGCCCGACAAAATTCCGCCTGCCGCTGCCGAGCCGAATCCGCTGATCGAGATCTTCCTGAAGCGCTTCGCCGACGAGTTCCGCATTCGCAAGCAGACCTCCGGCAAACTGGAGCGGGCCGAAAAAATCAAGGAAATGAAAACCCGCATCGAGGCGGAATTCCTGGCTCCGGCGGCCGGCGAGACCGAGCCGAAGTACAGTGCAGCCCAGGTGAATCAGGCATTTGGCATATTGGAAGAGCGCGTGGTTCGTGAAATGATCCTCGAAGGACAGCGCATCGATGGCCGCACCTCGAAGCAGATTCGGTCCATCAGTTGCGAAGTGGGCGTGCTGCCGCGAACGCATGGCTCGGCCATTTTCCAGCGCGGCGAAACCCAGGCGCTGGTCGTCACCACGTTGGGCACGGTTTCGGACGAACAACGGGTTGAAGGCCTCGCGGAAGAGTACAGCAAGAAGTTCATGCTCGATTATAACTTTCCGCCCTTCAGCGTGGGTGAATGCCGGCCGATTCGTGGCCCGGGGCGACGGGAAATCGGCCACGGCATGCTGGCCGAGCGCTCGCTCAAAGCCGTGCTGCCCCCCCCGGCCAAATTCCCATACACGGTGCGCCTGGTTTCCGAAATCCTCGAGTCGAACGGCTCGTCGAGCATGGCCTCGGTTTGCGGCGGAACGCTGGCGCTCATGGATGCTGGCGTGCCGATTGCCAACCCGGTGGCCGGCATCTCCATCGGCCTCGTGAAAGAGCCGGGCCGCTATGTGCTGCTCACCGACATCATGGGCGACGAAGACCACTTCGGTGACATGGACTTCAAGGTGGCCGGCACCCAACGCGGGATCACGGGTATCCAGCTCGATCTCAAGATTGATGGCATTTCCGAAGAGATCATTCGCAACACGTTGACCCAGGCCAAGGAGGCGCGGCTGGAGATCATGAAGAGCATGCTGCGAACTCTTATGGCCCCTCGGTCGGAACTCAGCAAGACGGCCCCGCGGCTTATTCAGATCAAGATCAATCCCGAGAAGATTGGTCTCCTCATCGGGCCGGGTGGCAAGAACATCAAGGGCATCCAGGAATCGACTGGCGCCAAGATCGACATCGACGACGATGGCACCGTTTACATTGCCCATATGGATGCGGCCGGCGCCGACGCGGCACGGGCGCGGGTCGAAGCGATCACCGAGGAAGTGCGTGTCGGCAAGGTGTACGAAGGCCGGGTCACTTCGGTGAAAGACTTCGGCGCTTTCATCGAAATTTTGCCGGGCCGCGATGGCCTGTGCCACATCAGCGAACTGGACGACAAGTATGTCGGCAAGGTCGAAGATGTCTGCAAAGTCGGCGACATCTTGCAAGTCAAAGTAATTGCCATCGACGATCAGGATCGGGTCAAGCTTTCGCGGAAGGTGCTCATTCGCGAGGCAGCAGGCTTGCCGCCGGCTCCGCCGCCGCCGCCACGGGAACCACGCCGCGACCGCGATGGCGGCCGGGATCGGGATCGGGACCGCGATGGCGGCCGCCGTGGCGATGGCCGAGGCCGAGGCGGCGACCGCCGCCCGCGCGAAGAATCCGAGGCGCGTGAATCGCGCGAGCCCCGCGAATACCGCGAACGAGATGACGAAGGATCGCGTTGAAACCAGGGCCCAATAAATTCACCACCAAGTACACCAAGAGCACAAAGCAGACGCCAGCCATAAAATGCTTTGTGTTCTTGGTGTTCTTTGTGGTGATTTGTTTACGGATCATGCCTCCTACCGATCCCAATACCGAACTGGCGGAACTGGCCGGCGGCTTCATCCACGAGTTGAAGAACCATCTGGGCACGCTCGGCATGAACCTGCAACTGCTGGCAGAAGACCTTCAATCTCCGCAGTCGCCGCGTGAACGGCGCATTCTCGATCGTGTGGTGCGACTGGAGCACGAGTGCAAGCGCTTGGGCGAGATGGCCAACGACTTTCTCCGCTTCGCTCGCCTCGGCGAACTCAACCGGCAGCCGGTTCGGCTTGGCGAGCTCATCGATGAAATGATCGATTTCTTTGGGCCGCAAGCTCGCACGGCCAATATTGAAATTAAGACGTTCATTCCCACCGATTTGCCCGCCGTGTCGCTTGATCCGCAGCTCTTCAAGCAAGCGCTGCTCAATCTGATGCTCAATGCCGAGCAAGCGTTGGGGCAGGGGGGGCAGCTTACCTTTCAGGCCCGCAAGGAAGGCGACCAGGTTCGACTCGACCTGATCGACACTGGCAGCGGCATGTCGCTCGAAGATCAGAAGAAGATCTTCAAACCCTTTTACTCGACCCGCCCCGGCGGCACCGGGCTTGGTCTGGCAACTACGCGCCGAATTATTGAACGCCACGGCGGCCGCATCGAAGTGCAAAGCGAGCCGGGCCGCGGCACGCAATTCACGATTTGGCTGCCCGTGCAATGACGGGCATACCGCTTCCCAAGGTTTGCTTCTTCGCCGCCATTTGACTCGTTTCCTCTCTGCAACTTCTTCCGCTGAAACAAATTGCGGCAAGCGGTCTTCCACCGTTATCTGGCACACAAATTGCACCTTGTTCGCAAGTGCTCTTCTGTCGAACCATCGGCAAGACTGTAACCACTTTCCATTTGCGGCGAAGGAGACGGCAACATGGCGGATTTGTCTCAATTGCATGTGGCGGCCATCGTGACCGATGGCTTCGAGGAACCGGAACTGGTCGAGCCGATGAACGCGTTGCAAAAGGCAGGCGCTCACGTTGAAGTCATTGCGCCGAAGCCGGGCATGGTTCAAGCCTTTCGGCATCACGATAAGGGAAGAAGCGTGCCTGTGGACCGGCTTCTCCACGATGCTCGGCCCGAAGACTACGACGCCCTCCTTCTGCCCGGCGGCGCGCTGAATGCCGACGCCCTCCGCGTCGTGCCGGAGGTCAAGTCGTTCGTCAAGCACTTCCAGGATGCCGGCAAGCCGATGGCGGTCATTTGCCATGCGCCGTGGATTCTCGTCTCCGCCGACCTGGTGCGCAGCCGGCGGCTCACCAGCTACCACACTATTCAAGACGACATCCGCAATGCCGGCGGTAACTGGTTGGACCGTGAAGTCGTAGAAGACGCCAACTGGGTCACCAGTCGGCAACCGAGCGACATCCCAGCTTTTAATAAGGCGATGATCAAACTGTTTTCCCGGGTGCCCGCCGGGCATTATTGATAGCTGATAGGCCCAAGGGATTTCCATCCCCGGGCTTTCTGAAGTGATACTCCTGGATGGCGATGTCGTGCGGCCAGGATGCCTAACCGAGGTCTCCGGAACGGGTGCACAGCACCGGTCCGGAGATGTTGATTTGTCTCGTGCCCTTCCAAAGGAGAAGACCATGCGTCTGTTTCGAACTGGCGGACTCGCTCTCATCGCGGTTGTTTCCTTGAGCCTGGCTGCGTGGGCCCAATCGCGCGACAACCCAGACCCGCCGAAGACACCCGATACGCCGAAGACCCAACCGCCGGCTGTGAACCCCGCGCCGACGCCCATCGACCCACGAACGGATGCCCACCGGCAACCAGGGCAAAACGCCACGCAACAACGTGGCTACCTGGGCGTGATGGTTGGTCCCGAAATGCAGCCGAACGAACCCGGCAACCAGCCCAATCAACCCAGTGCAGGCAATGGCGTCGAGGTGATGGACGTGATTCCAAATAGCCCGGCCGCCCAGGCCGGCTTGCAGCGCGGCGATCGTATCACCAAGGTCGGCAAGCACCAGGTAGCCGACGTGAACCAATTCATGCAAGCGATTGGTTCGCACAAACCCGGCGACAAAATCAATGTGGACGTGATGCGCGGCGGCAAGGATCAACAGATCGCGGTGACCGTGGGCGAGCGGCCGGCGAATCTGGCCTTTGGTCCCCAGCAACTGCCGAATACGTTTCCGCAGTTTCCAAATAACTTCCAGGGCTTCCCGCAATTCCCCAATATGCCGCAGCAAGCGAACTTCCGCCGCACACCGTTCATCGGCGTGCAAGCGCAACCGCTCACGCCCGAGATGAAGGAAAAGCTGAAGGTTAGCACCGACACCGGCGTTATCGTCACCGACGTGATGCCGAATTCGCCTGCTGCGCAGGCCGGCCTCAATCGGGATGACGTGATCACTGCCATTGATGATCATCCGGTCAAAACCCCGGATGATTTGCGGAACGCCATTCAAAGCGCCGGCAGCGGCAAGGAAATCTCGCTCAAGATAATGCGCGGCACGAAGACGGTGTCGCTGAAAGTCACGCCGCATGATGGCGCTTCGGGCTTCATGCCGGCGCAAGGATTCGACCGAATTCCACCCACGAACCTGGGCGGCTTCGGCCAAGATCAGTCTCGTGAAATTCAGGATCTCCAGCGCCGGGTTGCGGAATTGGAGAAGAAGCTCCAGCAACTCGAAGCGCCGAAGAAGTAAGGCTTCCTGCGCCTGCAGCACAAGCAAGGGAATCCCTTGCCTGCGCTGCGGGCTCCGTTTCGATGCAGATTTCGACTTTTTTCGACTTTCCGACTGCTCGCCCATTTGCCATCGCCGCCGTAAGTTCTGCTGGCGCAGAGGATTGCAGTCTGCGCGCGGCGCCTCCACAAACTTGGTCGAAAAAAGTCGAAAAGTGAGTGGAGAAGTGAGTAACTGAGTGCAGGCGAGAGTTCGGTTACAAGTTCGGACGCAAGTTTGATAACGGGTGATCATGATGCGCTCGGAAAAGTGACGTGGAATTCTAAAAATGATGGCCGTTTCTGCTGCCAAGAGGTGCTAACTAGCTAGCGGCCAACGCAACACTACGATCCTTTTTGCGAAATGCAAGCGCGCCTGCGCGGTTTTGCAGATGGCGGAAGAGACGCTGGAAGCAATCCGGAATTCGGCCCAGGCGAACCGGCGGTAGCCACTGGCAAGAAATGAGGCAGATCAGTCTTTGACTGAGGTCGCCGCCGGCAGCGGCGTGATCTCTGGCTGGTTCTTTCGCCCCCATTTCTTAGCTTCGTCACTACGGCCCATCTTGTCATATAGCTCAGCGAGCCATACCTCCGTCAAGGTCGCACTGATGTTGCTAAAGGCGGGGATGGTGGCGGAACATCTGTTGATGTCTGAATAACCTTGCAGAAGCAGCTGCTCGGCCTCGGCGTATCTCTGCTCATCCAGCAAGAGCGCACCGAGCTTGAGACGAAAGAAGCCAACCGCCCAGGTATAGCTGTTTTTCTTTTGCGCCTCAGCCAGGCAGTCGCGCAGCAACTCCTCGGCTTTGCCTTTGTAACACTCCCTTTGATAAAGCTCGAGAAGACCATTCAGATACTCGTGCGCGGTGGCGTCTTGTAGACCAAGAACCTTTCGCGCCCCCGCGAAGGCCTCGCGAAATAGCGGTTCGGCTTGGTCAATCTGGTTGTCCTCTTCGTACAGACAAGCCATGGTGTACATCGTTGACCAGACGTCTGGCTGAGCAGCATCCGGATTCTTGGCTAGTAATTGTTTCTGCAGTACTTGTTTGAGCATGCTCACGGCGTCGGCGATTTTGCCGTCGTTTCGGCAGATGAACGCCATGACTTGCATGGTTTTAAGAGTTTCCGGATCGTCCGGCCCCAGTTTCACTCGCTGTGTTTCCAAGAATTCTCTGGCCAGCGGCTCTGCTTTCGCAAATCGACTTGTCAAGACGTAAAATGAAAAAACGTTTTTCAAGGCAAGCATTACATCGGGATCATCAGCCGGTTGCGACTCGCGCCGGTCCGTCAGCACTTCAAGAAATAGTGGCTCCGCCTGGTCGACTTGACCTGCTGCCAAAAGCGCGATCGCCAATTCCTCGGCGGTCCACACCGTATCCGTGTGTTTGGGACCGAGTTTTTTGCGGCGAATATCCAGAAGCCGTCTGCCGAGCGGTATAGCCTCATCGGTCTTTTTGCGATCTAAGTAGACAAGCAAGAGATTGGCCATACTGTCGAGCGTATCGGCGTGGTCTTCGCCCAGGCTGGTCGCTTGAGCTTTGACCACCTCCTGAGAAAGCCGCTCTGCCTCGTCCAAGCGGCCCTGCTGACGGTATAGCGATGCGAGTTCACCTTTGGTGGCAAGGGTGTAGGGGTCTAAAGGACCGAGTTTCGATGTCCGGCCTTCGTACGCGAGTCGATACAGAGCCTCGGCCTCGCTGAATTGGCCTTTCTTTCGCACCACGCATGCGAGGCAATCCACCGTGTAAAGCGTGTCCACGTTGTCGGGCCCCGACTGCCTGCGCTGGATTGCAAGCAATTTCCGAAGCAAAGGCTCGGCTTCATCGAGCTTCTCATTTACACAGTAGAGCCATCCCAGACGGAAGGTGCTGTCCTTCGTGGCGGGGGATGATTCTCCTAGCCTGGCCCGGCGAGCCGGCACCACCTCGGAGAACAATCGTTCTGCTTCTGCGTAGCGCTCGCACTTTTCATAGTCAAGGGCCAAGGTAGCTTTGATATCGACGGTAATTGGGTTGTTGTCCCCTACCTTGGCGCGCGCCCGGTCGAGTACGTCGCTCATAACGCGTGCGGCATTTTCATACTGGCCCTTCGATGCATAGAACTCGCCCAGGCAGTGCTGGATATTGAGGACCAGAGTATGGGAGCCGCCGAGTTTTGTGCTGGCGACCGCGATAGCTTGTTTTAAGAGCCGCTCCGCCTCGGAGGGCTTCCCGCGCACCGAGTAAGCGCTCGCAAGGTTACTGACAGCACCCAAGGTGGAGGGGTGATCATCGCCCAGCTTCACGCGAAGTTCGGGAACAGATTCCTGGAGGAGCGATTCCGCCTGGTCAATATGATCGTTCCGCAACAAGACAGCGGCGAGGTTGCTCTTGCTGACGAGAGTTTTGGGGTGGTGAGGCCCTAATTTCGCGAGCTGCGTTTCCAAGACCCTGGCCAGTAGAGCCTCGGCTTCGAGCCGTCGGTCG
>Ga0070732_10001537_pt1 | contig 12596 bp, 13 predicted proteins | sample Coa_R1_5_FD_66449 | JGI IMG/M metagenome (GOLD analysis project Ga0070732, IMG submission 66449) | Surface soil microbial communities from Centralia Pennsylvania, which are recovering from an underground coalmine fire - Coalmine... | ecosystem: Environmental > Terrestrial > Soil > Unclassified ...
GCGCCGGACCGATCGCGCGTCATCATGACGGAGAGGCTGAATAGACGGCGCTCATAGAGCTGAACGAGACGCGCGAACGCCGTGCGATTTCCCCGCCGAGTGGCGTCGACCGCCTCGCGGATGTCGCGCTCGTGGGGATCAACAACCGCGCGACGGGACTCAGGCTCGAGCGCCACCCGATGATCGGAGGGGCGCTCGGTCACACGGCTGGGTGATCGGTATCGTCGACGATCCCGAGACCCATTGACCCGTAGACGACTTTGCGGGTGCCGTAGAAGAACGGAAACAGCCCGATCAGCAGCAGGGGTGGGACGAGCAGCCCCAGCAAGCAGACGACCAGACCCTTGAGGGCCAGATCGACGGCGTCCCGCTTTTCCTCGTCGGTCCGCGGCGCCGCGCGCAGGTAGGCGCCGAGCGACGGGTAGCCCGCGAGCCGGGCGTTGCGCCGCTGACGAGACAGCAGCAACCCGGTCAGGGTGACGCCGCCGATGACAGCCGCTGCCAAGCCAGCCAGCATGATGGCGGGAAGCAAGCCTATGTAGAGCGGGCCCAGTCTCATCGCACACAGTCCTTTCAGGGAGTCGAGGGGATCTCCGAATGCTTGATGTCGCTATGAGGTATACAACGCGACTCCGGCGTTGGTTGACAAGGTTAGAGAGTAGGGCCTGTGTTCTGGCTCCGCGAGCGGCTTCCCGACTCAACGGCTCATCCACCCTCGCCAGACCCGCCGGCCTGTCAACGGGCAAATCGCCGCAGCCGAGCATGTCGTGCTAACATCGTAAGCTCGATGGCGCCACTCGGCCCTCTGGGCGAATTCGAAGCGATCGTGGTCATGGCGGTCCTGCACCTCGGCGAGGCGGCCGCCGGTACGGCGGTGCGCGAGGAGATCGCGCGACGGACCGGCCGGGCGGTCGCGCGCGGCGCCGTCTATGTCACGCTCGACCGGCTCGAAGCCAAGGGGCTGCTCCTGTCCAGGCTCGACAAAGCCACGCCGGAACGCGGTGGCCATCCCCGGCGCTTCTTCAAGGTCACCACCCTCGGCCTCAAGCAGGTGAGGCACGCCCTCGCGACGGTCGAACGCATGCGCGCGGGCCTCGAACCGCTCCTGGCACGCGGTGACCACTCATGAGGCAGCCGTGGTGCTGGCGGTGGCGGAGCGCGCGGCTCGCGCGCCAGCTGCCCGCCCAGACCGTCAGTGCGGCCTGCGGCGACCTGTTGGAAGAGTTCAATGCCCGGCACGCCCTCGTCGGTCGCTGCCGGGCCGAATGGTGGCTCGCGACCGAGATCTCGTCGCTCGGCCGGGCCTATCGGGCTGATCGCATGTCTGCCGGGCGGTCGATGCGGTCCCGCGTCGTCGCGTTCTGGAGCGACCTGCTCCGCGACGTCGGCTACGGCTTCCGGATGTTTCGGGCACGTCCGGGCCTGACCGCCGTCGCGCTGCTCACATTGGCGCTGGGCATCGGCGCGAATGCCGCCATCTTTGGTGTGGTCGACGCCCTGATGCTGCGCGCGCTACCGGTGCGCGACCCGGACCAGCTCGTGTTATTGGAGTGGACGGCGAAGAGACGGCCCTCGACCCGCAATACCAGCAGTTATGGTGACTGCCCGTCGCAGGAAAGGGGGGCGTCAGGCTGTTCCTTCTCACACCCCTTCTTGAGTGACCTCGTCGCTGGAAACACCTCATTCACGGGGGTCGCCGCCTTCGCCAGCGCCGGCCGAATCGCGATCACCGGTCACGGCGCGGCCAACCTGGCTCGCGCGGCATACGTCTCAGGGGGCTACTTCAACGCTCTCGGCGTGTCACCCGCGGCGGGCCGCACGCTCCAGACCGCCGACGACGTCCCGGGCGCGCCGCCGGCGCTGGTCCTGAGCTACGGCTACTGGCAGCGATCGTTGGCGGCTGACCCCGAGATCGTGGGCCAGACGCTATCGCTGAACGGCCGGCCGTTCACGGTGGCCGGCGTGGCCGACCCGCGGTTCACGTATCTCACCCCTGGATACCTCTATGACCTCTGGATTCCGCTGTCGTCGCAGCCGCAGCTGGTCGAACGGTGGGATCCCAAGGACGACGAAGCCGACTCCCTCTGGATTGTCATCGTCGCTCGCTTGAAGCCAGGCGTCGGGGTAGCCGCCGCCCAGGCGGAGACCACCGGCCTGTTTCGCCACGACACCATGAATGGGGAGAAACCGCTCCTCCGCGAAGCGGACGATCCGACGGTCGTGCTGCGGCCGGCGCAGACCGCACTGGCCGGCTTCCGGACGTTCTTCTCGCAACCGCTCGACATCCTGATGGCCGTCGTCGGCGCGATTCTGCTCATCACCTGCGCCAATCTGGGCGGCCTGATGCTATCGCGCGCGACGGCACGCCAAAAGGAGATGGCCGTCCGGTTGTCCCTGGGCGCCAGCCGTGCGCGACTGGTGCGCCAAGCGTTGACCGAGAGTGTCAGCTTGGCCGCGCTCGGGGGCATGCTGGCCCTGGTGCTTGCCCACTGGACGACCCGTCTCCTCGTGCTGACGATGGGGACCATGGCGGGCGGCCGCGACCTGGGGCTCAACACCACGTTGGACGTTCGCGTGTTCGTCTTTACGTTGGGCCTCTCGTTGCTGGCCGGCATCCTGTTCGGGATGGCGCCGGCGTGGCTTGGCACACAGGTGGAGCTGACCCCGGCCCTGAAGCACCGCTCGAGGGCAGCCGCCGGTCCCCGCCGCCGGCTGAGCGCGGGCAATGTCCTGGTCGTCACGCAGGTCGCCCTGACCGTCGTCGTGCTGATGGGTGCGGGACTGCTCGTGCGCACGCTGCAGAATCTGCGGAATGTGGATGCCGGGTTTCACACCGGGGACCTCCTCACGTTCGGCATCGACTTGACGGTGGCGCGGACGCGCGGGCCGTCCGCCAACCAGCTGTCTCAGGATCTCCAACGACAGTTCGCCGAGTTGCCTGGTGTCATCGCCGTCAGCTATTCCAATGACGTGTTGCTGTCTCGCAGCTCGTGGACGATCAGCTTTCCGAAGCCCGGAGCCCCAGCGGTCAACGCGCAGGCGGAATGGTTGGCGGTGGGTCCGCACTTTTTCGACACCCTGGGTCTGTCGATCGTCGCAGGCCGAGATTTTCGCGTGGAGGAGTATGCCGCCGGCGCACCGAACGCCACCCCGGCTGACACGACCACTCCCAGGCACCCAGATCCGGTGCTCGTCAATCGTTCGTTCGTCAGGGCGTATCTGCCCAACGTGTATCCGATCGACCAAGTGTTTGGCCAGGGCACCGGATTCCAGATCATCGGCGTCGTCAGCGACTCGAAATACGATGATCTCCGCAAAGATGTGGTGCCGACGTTCTACAGGCCACTGGCGAGCGCTCACTATTTTGAAGTGCGGACGGCACGGGATCCCGCGTCGGTGGTGCCCTCGATTCGAGGGATCGCCCAGCGCATGGACTTGCCCCTCTTCGCCATGAAGACGGAGGCTCAGCAAATCGAGGAGCTCTTGTATCAGGAGCGCCTCGTGGCGCAGCTCTCCGGCTTCTTCGGCCTGCTGGCATTGGCGTTAGCGAGCATCGGCCTCTTTGGCTTGCTCTCGCATGAGGTGTCGACGCGCACCCGCGAGATCGGCATCCGGATGGCCTTGGGTGCGCCCCGTGTGAACGTGCTGCGCCACGTGGTCGGCCAGGGCGTCTCACTCGGGGGCATCGGTGTCAGTCTCGGCATCCTCGCGGGTGTCGGTGCGACTCGGTATCTCCACAATCTGTTTTTCGGCGTAGGGTCGGGCGATCCGATGACCCTGGCGAGTGTCACCGGGCTGCTCATTTGCGTCTCAGTCGCGGCGTGCATCATCCCCGCACGGCGCGCGACACGCGTCGATCCACTCATCGCGCTACGGCACGAGTAGCGCCATCTTTGAACCTCCGATTGGCGGCACGGCTGTCGCCACCGTGCGCGATCTAGAACCGCCGCTCGAAGATCACGACTTCGTGCTTCAGCGGAATGCCGCTCAGAGCACCCAAGCCGGCGCACAACGCGGGATCGGTCAGGAGTGTGAACCAGAAACCAGGCCCCCCAAGAATGATCAGGCTCGCACCGAGTCCGACGCCGACGAACGCCCCGCTCTTGGCGCGCGGGGCTACCTCGGAGGTGACGTGCACGACACGAACGATCGAGTCGCGCGTGAAAAAGCGCGTGATTGTGCCGCCCGTGGTCACATACAAGCCGGTGTCAGTCACCCCCTCCGCGTTCCCCTTCACAGTCTCTCCGCTGTCCAGCGTCACGATGACTGACGCGCGTCCTAAACGCTGCAGGCTCGTCCAATCGGCAGTCAGTGGTGACGACCTTGGCGCCTCCGGAGGCGGCATGCAGCAACTTCCGGTGAGCACAACGGCGGTACAGAGGATCGCGACGGAGCGGCGATACAACACGCGGACGGGGAAGGGCATCGGGACCTCGTTCTCATCATGGTGACGAGGCGACCGGCCCGAGTCGTGAGAGAGCTGTGAGGAAGTTGTGAAATGTGCGACCTGGGAACCGGGCCACTCTCGCGGGGCGCAAGTTACCGACGTTCCCCGAACTTCTCTGAAGGGACGCGGGCGGCGCCGAGGGGCGGCACTAGGAACCGCGTAATCTCTGGTCCGGGCGACCCACTCGAAAAACGGACCCGAAATCCGCCGCCCGTGCACGCGAAGTTCGACAGGACTGGATTCAGAGGCCCACAGATGTTGCCGCCGCCATCGATGAAGCCCGACAGGGGAACGAGTTCTGGCCCATCGTTCGGACCGAAGTCGTTGTTCTGAACGAGATTTCCGCCAACGGTCCCGGTCATACTCACAAACATTCTCGGTGACGCATTCGGTGGCCCAATCGCGCCTTGCATCGGGTTGCGGAAGATGTTGCCGACAATGTGATTTCCGGAGAATGCTGGCGGCGCAGTCGTCGTGCCACAGAGGGTTCCGGTGTTATAGAACACATACGCGAGTTCGGCGGCCATCGACACGCTGTTGCCTCGAATCACATTGCCCGTCCAATTCGTGCACCAGTAGGCCCCGACGCCCGTCAGGCCGAGATTGGTGAGCGTGTTGTTCGCCACGGTCGTATTCGCGACGACTCCAATCCCTTCGACGCCGGCGTCATAGAAGCCGCTGATGGTGTTGCCCTCGATGTCATCGCCAGTTTCGTTGGTAAGCACGATACCGTCGTCTGTGCCCGTTCTCGAAAGGCTGCCGTCGTACCCCCCGGTGACCGTGGTCTGCCGCACTTGGTTGTTCGTCCCACCTTGTAGAGAGATGGCCTCGCCGATGACAGTTTGATTGATCGTGATCGTGTCCGAGAGAAGCTCCACGTTCGTTCCCGCCGACACCTGCACGAGCCCGCCAGTCAGCTGGCAGTTGGTCACGGTAATGGTGTTGACGTTAGACATGGCGAGATTCCCATGGATCGCGCAGTTCCGGATCGTCATCGTGTTGATATTGTCCAAACTGATCGGCGCGACGACATGACCGCCGCAGTCGAGTTGGGCGCCCCCCAGGCTTGAGAACCGTAGGCAACCCCCGAGCCCCTCGCCTAGTACATCGGCGTTCAGCACGTACTGGCCGGGCGCGGTCACGAGCGTGCAGGCGCTAATCGTCGTCACCGTGTTACCAGACGCCACAACGACCGTCGCGCTTCCGGACGCGGTCGAGGTGCTGGCGGTAATCGTGGTGGTCCCGAGGCCGTTCGCCGTCAAGAGCCCCGTCGCAGACACCGTGGCGACCGCCGATGCCTTCGATTGCCAGGTTACGCCGGATGTCACGACAGCGCCCAGGCTGGTCAGCGCGGTGAGCTGACTCGTTCGCCCTGGCGTCAGCGAGGTCGCGCCGGCGATGACTAAGGTCGAAGAGTTCGACTGGGCAGGTGACGTCGGGGCCGAGCCACAACCCGTTGCGCCCCAGCCAACGGCAACAAGACCGACCGACAGGAGGAGAATTCGCCGAGAGGAGGCAGTCAATCCTGCCAACCCGAAGCGAGACGCCCGCCCGAGTTCCCGCGAGCACGGTTGAAGGAGCGGGACCATGTCGCCTCTGGTCTGCGTCCTCCTACACTAGCCCAGGACCCTACCCTAGGACCTCCGCGTTCGCACTAGCGATCCGCCGATAACCCAGTCGCCTCATCGCATCAGCTTGATCGTAGTGGCCGGCTGATTGCCGAAGGGATTCACGACGTACGTTCCGACATCAGCGCCTTCGGTCACCGTTTCCGTGACCTGACCAGCACGCTTCAGTCGTTCGAGTTTCGCTAGGCCTTCAGCGACGGTCTTGACGTGTTCGGTTTGAGACCGCCCGAACAGCACAAAGAGCCCCTGCGGAGAGTTCTCCGGGGCGATGCGGAAGACGCCCGAAACGACGAACTCCCCGGGCGGAGACATCTCAAACCCGACCCAGGGTGTCGGCATCGGCGTCAATTGCTGGCCGTCGGCAATGGACCAGACGCTCAAGAATCCCGCGACGTTGTTTCGGATGTGGAGCGAATACCGCTGATCGGGTTTGGCCTGAGATTCGGTGACGCGGCTTCCATCGTCGGCCTGAAGCCAGTAGCAAATCCCCACGTACTGAACGCTATTCTGATGATAGAGCGCAGAGGCTCTTTCAGGCTGTGCGAGAGCACAGGCGATCAGAGCAATCGCGCCGATGAGTCGAGTCATTTCTTCACTCCTGACGCGTTGGGCACCCCGGAGCCTTCAGAATCCTTTGAACGGTCCACGGCCTGAGTAGCAGCTTCAGATGGAGGCTACCAAAAGCCCTGCAGAACGCATCGAAGAATCCGAGCTGTCACCAAAGACCACGCGTTGCGTAAATGTGCAAGATTGAATGAGCCGTGATGGCGGCGACTGCGGACACAGGTGAGGCGTACTCAGGCCGTGCGAGCCGGCCCGGTTACGGCGGCTCGCCCCGCGTCACTCCTTCAGTCGACGCGCAGCGAGGTAATCGGATCGACTGAGGCCGCCCGCCAGGCAGGCACCAGGCAGGCGGCGACGCTCGCCACGACCATCAGCGCCGGCGCGAGCGTCAGCGCGACAGGATCGTCAGGTGACACGCCCGTGACAAACGACCGGAGGATCCGACCAGTCACGAGCACCCCGATGCCGCCGACGAGGATGCCAGCGCTCGCCACGCGGAGGCCGCCCGCGACGATCATGGCCGCGATCCGCGCAAATCCCGCACCGAGCGCCAACCGAATGCCCATCTCCTTGCGACGCTGCGTGACCTGGAACGCCCACAGCGCGTACAGACCGATCACGACCAGCACGAGCGCGAGGGCGGCGGCGGCCGTCGCCACATCGGCGATCTCCCGCTCGGTGAGCAGGGTGTCATCGATCCATTGCCGGGCGCTTTCAACAGAGTAGACGTACTCATGTCCGAACGAGGCGATCGTGCTCGACAGGTCCCGTTCGCTGACCGTCGCGTCGGTTGCGGCTCGAAGCAGGAGCGCCTTCCAGTTCGCCGCGTCGTGCATCTGCAACAGGGGCACGTACACGGCGCGAACCGTCCTCGGCGACTGCCCGTCGCCCATCTTCGCGTCCGCCGCGACGCCGATGATCTCGACGCTCTGGTCGTCGGGGTTGTCGCCAATCCGAACGTGCTGGCCGAGCGCAGGTCGGGTGGCGAACAAGGCCGTCGCCAGGCCACGGCTCACAATCGCCACGTGTGGCGTGTGGCTGTCATCGTGCCAGGTGAAGTCGCGTCCTGACAGGACCTTGACGCCGATCAGCGCGAACAGGCCCGGAGAAACCCCTGACTCCGGAGCCGACGTGGTGGGTGCGCCCGCCGACGGCGTCACCGTCACCGTGAGGTCGCCGCCAAACGGCGCGCCGGACGAAAACACCGCGCCGTGAACCCCGGGAAGTGCCGCGACTCTGGCCAGGAGCTCCGGCTGGTAGTGGTCGTTATCGGTGTTGACGTAGCCACCGGGGCGGGGCTGCAGCTCCACCCGCATGAGCCCGTTACGTTGGTACCCGATGTCGTGCTCGCTTCTCAGTGCTGAGACATTCCGAACCAGCAGCGCCGCCGTGGAGACGAGCACCAACGACAGGGCCACTTGCCCGGCCACGAGCGTCGGGCCAAGGCGTCCGAGGCGCGGCGTCGCCCGCCCGGCCGGCGCCAGTCCGGCGATCGACGCGAATCGGCCGTTCACCCACCAGAGGGCGGCGAGACTGACCAGCACCGCGACGATGAGCGCCGCAGCGGCGGCAAAGACGAGCAAGCCGCCATTGACGCCCTCTGGCACGCGGCCTGTTCCGGAGCTCATGGCGTACCAATAGGTCGTGAGGGCGTGAACCGCCCACACGGCCACGACCACACCGCCTGCGGCGCCGGCGATGGCTACGAGGCCGCCCTCAATGACTGCACCCCGTGCAATTGCCACACGGCTCGCGCCGAGCGACAGCCGCACGCTGATCTCGAAGGACCGCGCGGCCACGCGTGACAGGAGCAGGCCCGCCAGATTCACGCATGCGATGACGAGGATCAGGCCCACAAGCGCCATCGCCATCGTGAGCCCCGCCACGAAGTCAGCCACCATGGCCGGGTCGGCGCCGCGAGCGGCGGAGGTCACGGCGAGCGGCAACGAGCGAAACTTCTCTTTGTCGGCGGCGGAGTCAGACACCGGCAGCGCGGCCTCGCGAATGGCTGGCCACGCGGCGGAAAGAGTCGCCCGAGCCGCGTCGATCGACTTTTCCGGCCGCAGTCGGCCGACAGTCTCGAGCCACAGCCTCCCGCTGCCATCAAAGAAGTGAGTGGACGGCTCTGCGTTCAAGGCCGGCATCGCCGTTAGCGGGACGACGACATCTGGCACGACGGACGAACTCGTCCCGCTCCAACCTCTCCGCGCGATTCCGATGACGGTGAAGTCGATGCCTTCGAGATGAATCGGTTGGTCGAGGATGGACAGTCGGCCGCCAAGCCGCCGCTGCCAGAACTCTTCGCTGACCACCGCAACGGGTTCAAATCGTGTGCTCTCGACCGGCACGTCGGTGGGACTCAGGAGCCGGCCCGCGCGCGCCCGGGCACCGAGCATCGAGTAGTATGCTCGTCACAGCACGGACCCACGCTCGCACCAGCTGTCCGCCAAGATCAAGGTTGCCGTTGACACCGTCCACCGACGCGATGACGTCGGACAATACCGTCGTCTGCCGCCGCAGCTGCTGAAACAGCGGAAACGTGAGGTTCGAGTCGGGCTCGTCTGGGGTAGACGTCGACAGGCGTACGAGCTCGTCGGGCCGATCGACCGATAGCCGCCGCAGCGCGACCGCGTCCAGGATGGTGAAGAGCGCGGCGCTTGCGCCGATCGCCGCGGCCAGCGTCGCAATCGCCACCACCGCAAAGCCGGGACGCCGGATCAACCGCCGAAGCGCATCACGAGTGTCGCGCCAAATTGCCGACATGCAGACGCCTTCCTGATCATTCGCACGCAGCGCTGGCCACCGGCCGTTACGTCCAAGTCGCTGACTCGGCCGTAAAACGGCCGCAGGTCAGAACCATCCGAAATTATGCGCCCCACTTGCTACGGCCGTCGACGCCGCCCTGAAAGACCGTCGGCGGTGGCTGCTGCCGACCCGGCGCGGCCAACAGGAGGCACGGAAAGGCGATTGACCGAAACGTCTTGACAGTTCTCAGGTTGCGGATTGCTGCAGATCGCGGCAACGCGACGCAACCCAGGCGCAACCACTTTCCGACCCTAACTCTTCACCGAACGGATGGCGGCCGCCTCCAGATTCTCCCTGACTCAAAGCATTCTTGAGGTCAGTCGTCTTGCCTCAGCGCGACGACGGGATCGACGCGGGCGGCGCGCCGGGTCGGCCCGAACGACGCCACGCCGCCGGGCAAGCCGACTACCGCGTGACGGCCTTCATCGCATCCAGTATTTCGGTATCCGCCTGAACGTGTTCGGAATTCAGCCATTCGGCCTCAACCTTCGCTCCAGCGGCCAACAGAAGCGCAACCACCTCACGTTGGTGACCGCGACTCCCGGCCGGAGAGTTGCTCCAGCCGTGGATGGCCCAACCGAGGGGCGGCGAGTCGTATTTCTGATCCTTGAGGTTCAGGTCCGATCCAGGAATGAGCTTCGCGACGAGACGGTCCTCCCCCAGCATACCGGCCCAATGGAGTGCCGTCTCTCCGAACAGGCCGCGGTGGAGTGGGTTGGCTCCGGCGTCGACCAGCCGAATGCCCACGTCTTCGGCACCGAGACTTGCAGCTCCTATCAGCGGAGTATCGCCGTGGCCGTCCTTCTGAAAATTGAGGTCCGCGCCCGCCTCAATGAGCGCTTCGGCCAGCGGCAGCTCTTTGCCTCTTTGGAGCGTCCCGCTGAAGAGCATGTCGGAGATGTAGTGGAGCGGATGCGTGACGCATGGTCCCCAATGGATGAGCTCATTGGCCCGCGAAGAATCGTCAGAGAGGAGTCGTCGTAATGCGGATGGATCCCCGCTTTCGATTGCCAGCTTTACATCCATCTTCATTGATCTTACCGTGAATCTGTGCGTGATCCGGCCCAGACAATCCTCGTGCTGTCGGACGGCTTGCTCCATGACCTCGGGACGACGGATGAGGCGACCTGGTCGAAGAACGGCCGCTTTCTCCTGGACGGGCAGGTGCGGATGGAGCAGCCGATCGGCCGGTTCCTGTGGCTCCTTTTCTTCGATGCCATTCGCCACCGCGGCCAACGGTCGACCTACATTCGGCCGATGGGCGGCAAGGTGCCCTCGATCTACGGCCCGTCGGGTGACGACCCGATGATGGCGTCGGTCAGCCTGCGCAAGATGGCATAGGGGCGGCGACCGCGAGCCGCGCGACGATCCTAGGCCGGGGGCCGCAGCTGGGCTCGGAGCACCGCGTCGCGCGGCGAGTTGAGGGGACGGCGGGACCGGACCCGCCACAGCCAGTAGAACATCGCGGCGAACACGAGAAGGATGGGCAGCGTTCGCATGAGCGGCGTGGTGAAGGGCTCGGGCAGGATCTTGGCCACGCGCGCGCGAATCGAAAAGAACGACGCCGTCGCGATGAAGAGCGCAAAGCACATCCGCCAGAGGTGACGTGACAGGCGCGCGCCGCCCCGGAGACGCGTGCCGTCGAGCAGCCGGACGTCACCGATCGCGCCCAGGCCGGTGACCGCGGCGAGGAACAAGAGCATGAAGAACGGCGCCCCGTTGAGCATGCCGCCGGGGTTGTTGTAGGCCTTCACGCCCAGCCCGATCTCGATGACCGCCAGCATCCCGGCGAGCGCCGCGGCAGTCATCGTGACCGGTCGGGTCCAGGGCGCAGGCGGCCGCACGGTGAGCAGGGCGGTGACGACGAAGTAGATCACGGTGAGCCCGCCGAGCACGTTCGAATTGGTGAGGCTCTGGCGCAGCGCCATGACGGACCCGCTGAGGCCCATCGTGAGCATGGCGTAGACGAAAAACAGACCGACGCGACGGTGAACGGTCGCGCCTTTCCTGGCCAGGAGCGCTGCCGCGCCCAGCACGATGGCCAAGCCGCCCGCGACGATGTGGATCGGGAGGAGCAGCGTCATCGGCCCCTGCCCGTAGATAGACGGGCCGCACGCGGCGGCTGTTCCGTTCCCCGCCCGCGTTGGTCAGGCCGAGCGGTCCTCATTGGCGACATCATTGTGGAACCTTTCCGTTTGGTCGGGTATGAGCAATGGATGATCCGGGCCCGCGTACGCGTTGAAGGCGAGTGGTGTCAGCGGCTCGCAGATCCAGAGCACATGTCCCGGAGATAGCTGTGGTCGGTAACGCTTCCAGCCGGCGGATGTGCCCCGGGTCCGATCACTGATCTGCCCGCGTAGCCCCGGCGTATTCGAGGCATTCGCGCACGGGCGGATCGAAGTGTCGACGTCGGCCGCCTGACTCGCGGCCGTTGACATTGCCGGCACGACCCCCTCGTTCGCGATCAATGACTCAGCGCCGCCGTGAAACGTTGTGGCCGCCCGAATAGCAGGATAGAGCGAGACGTCCCGACGATGAGTACCGAGGCCAGTCGCAGCATGGTAGGTCCAATCGGAAGAGGGCTTAGGAACTACCGCAAGCGAACAACCGGCATCTTCGCGCTGGACCGGTCTGACATGTTATCGTTGTTGTCGGTAACCGAGGACATGCGTGATGAGTAAGCCGGCTGACCTCCTTCAAGGCACGCTCGACCTCCTGCTGCTCAAGATCCTGGCGCTGGGGCCGATGCACGGGTGGGCCGTCAGCCAGCGCCTTCGACAGGTGTCTGGCGACGCGCTGCAGGTGAGCGACGGGTCGCTGTATCCGGCCCTCCACAAGCTTGAGCAGGAGGGCTGGATCGAAGCGGAGTGGAAGACGAGCGAACTGGGGCGGCGGGCGAAATTCTACGTCCTCACACGATCGGGCCGCACGCACTTCGAACGCGAGGCCGCGAATTGGGCGCGACTGTCGAACGCGATTTCTGCCGTGGTGAAGCTGAAGGAGACGTGAGCCGTGGACCTCCGTCGCTGGATCACCAGCCTCCGGCTTCGGCTGCGCGCGATCGTTCATCGCGCGCGGGTGGAACGAGACCTTGACGACGAGCTGTCGTTTCACATCGCGATGCAGGCGCAGGCCAACCACGCGCGCGGCGG
>Ga0070732_10001538_pt1 | contig 12591 bp, 11 predicted proteins | sample Coa_R1_5_FD_66449 | JGI IMG/M metagenome (GOLD analysis project Ga0070732, IMG submission 66449) | Surface soil microbial communities from Centralia Pennsylvania, which are recovering from an underground coalmine fire - Coalmine... | ecosystem: Environmental > Terrestrial > Soil > Unclassified ...
CGGCTCAATCCCTTCAGTCCCGTTCGCGATGCCAACACAAGGGCGCCCGTCAACGCGCCAATCCCCGTCGCGCCCATCAATGTGCCAAGCGTCGTGGCGTTTCCATGCAGGATGCGCGCGGCAAAAATCGGCATCAAGACGGAATAGGGCATCGCCACAAGACTAACAAGGCCAAGAAGCAGCAGCAGAGCGAGGATCGGCGCGGTACTCCGCACAAAACGGAACCCCTCGGCGATGTGCTCGAATGCCGAAGCATGGTGGTCTTCCACTGCGCGACGGCTGATCCGCATCATCAACAGTCCCGCAATTACAGCGATGTAACTGACAGAATTTGCAAAGAAGCACCAGCCCTCGCCGATGCTCGCGACCAAAATTCCCGCAATGGCCGGCCCGATCACGCGCGCGCCGTTGAACATCGACGAATTGAGCGCGATGGCGTTCATCAGATGCTCGCGTCCCACCATGTCGACCAGAAACGCTTGACGCGCCGGAATATCAAACGCGTTTACGACGCCCATCAGCGAAGCCAGCAGAATCACTTCCCATACCTTAACGCGGCCGGAAAGCGTCAGCCCGGCAAGAATACCGGCCAGTACCATCGAGGCGGCCTGCGTCGCGATTACCACGCGCCGGCGGTCCCAACGGTCGGCGACCATGCCTCCAATCGGGGCCAACAGAAAAACCGGAATCTGCCCGGCAAACGCGACGGTGCCCAACAAAAGAGATGATCCCGTCAGGCGATAGACCAACCACGCTTCCGCAATGTTGTCCATCCACGTGCCGACCAACGAAATTAACTGGCCACCAAAGAAAAGCTGGAAATTGCGGTACCGGAGGGCGCGAAACATCACGGACCAGCGCGACACCGGAACGCCTGATGCAGTTTCGCCATTCGCGGGTCTTTCGGTCGTATTTAGGGAGGTGTTGTCGGGCATCTTGAATTAATTATCCGGCGTCGGTGCCAGCCAGCACGCGCGCGCACGCCCGGAGTATTTTCCGGTAAGGCCAGTCCGTATCGCGAAACAAAATCTCGCCAGCTCGCGGCTTCGAATAAAACCAGCGAGCCACCAATGATAGATGCTCTTCACGATGTGTGGTCTCGCCATGCAAATTGAATCGATCCCCAATGGCTGCAGTTCCCTCGCCGCCAATTCTACCGCGGCCCCCAGGTGGCGCTGTGGTCTCGCTCGCTTGCAATCCCTCAAAATGCCGGCGCAAAACCGCTTCGACGGATCGCGGCTCGCCCGATTCATCAAAACAAATAAACAGTGGCGGCGCAATCAGCCCATTCACAACGGCGAAAATCGCGACTGTCTTGTCGCGAACCGCACGTTGCAAAATCACGGCATTCAATGCATCCACACGCTGGGCGATCTCAGGCAGGCCGCGAAGCACGCTATTTACCTTGTCGAGTTTCTTATGCAAGGCAGCCGCGCGCTCAAAATCCGTAGCTTCGCTCGCCGCTTCCCGTTCGCGCTCCATAGCCCCGGTCAGAAACGTCCCGCCGGATTCCAGCGTCTGGAGTACGCGATTCACTTCGACGTCGTAATCCTCCTTCGTGCAGCCCGCGAAGCACGGCGCGAGGCACATCTTCATCTCCGAATATATGCATCCGGGAAAACCGGGGTCGCGAAGGATCTTGATCTGGCACCGGCGAATCTTGAAAAGGTCGAGGAACTCATTCGCGAACGATTCGGCCATTTGCCGTGACACGAACGGACCAAAATAATAACCGCCATCCTTGAAGATCCGTCGCGTGACGTAACAGCGTGGATATGAATTCCGCAGGCTGATTTTTAATAACGCCGGCGACCGCAGCCGCAAAAACGCGCGATAGCTCTTGGGGAAGCGCGTCCGCGCCTGATGATACAGCACGAGCGATTGTTCAAATCGCGAGCCTGTCGCGCGAAACGAGAATTCCATCGCAACGTCGCGGAGGTTCAGTTTCTTCGAAGCAGCATCCGGCGGGCGCAGCAAACGCTCCGCCGCTCGGCGAAGATCGGCGGTACGCGCCAGATACGGTTTCGCCGCGGAGGCTCCCGGAGCCGCGCGTGTCTTAACAAGAAAAACGCCCGCATGACGCGGGATCGAGGGGAAAAACTGCTCCTCGCGCGCGGGATCAAACTCCAGACCAGCATCCAGAGGCAACACGAAGAAAGGATACACCGAAGACAATTCACGCTGAACGGATTCCGCGGAGTAATTCCACAAATATGACGGGAAAATACTCAATAAGACCGCAACACCCAGGCCGCGATCACCAAACGCTGAATCTCGCTTGTGCCTTCGTAAATCTCCGTGATGCGCGCGTCACGATAGGCGCGCTCGACAGGATATTCCCGGCTGTAACCGTTGCCGCCATGGATCTGCATCGCCTTGTGTGCGACGCGTGTGGACATTTCGGAGGCGAACAACTTTGCCACTGATGCCTCCATCGAGAATCGCGAGCCTGTTTCCTGCTTCCACGCGGCCTTGCGGACCAGCCAGCGCGCGGCGTCGATTTCCGTCGCCATATCGGCAAGCATGAACTGAATCGCCTGAAAATCCGCGATGGGATGCCCGAAGGCTTCCCGCTGCCGCGAGTACGCGAGCGCCGCTTCAAATGCACCCTGTGCAATCCCCGTGGCTTGCGAAGCGATCCCGATGCGTCCGCCATCGAGCGTCGAAAGCGCCACTTTGTAACCTTCGCCTTCGGCCCCGATGCGATTCGCGACGGGAATCTCGCAATCGTTGAAGGACAGCTCGCAGCAAGCTGTCGCGTTGATGCCCAACTTTTTCTCTTCCTTGCCCACCGAGAATCCTGGCGTGCCCTTCTCAATCACCAGCGCGGTGATTCCCTTCTCGCCTTTCTCCGGCTGCGTATTGGTGTAGACGATCGCTGCGTCGGCCGCACCGCCGTTGGTAATCCAGGCTTTCGTACCGTTGACAATATACTTGTCGCCCTTCAATACCGCCTTGGTCCGCAAGGCAGCCGCGTTTGATCCGGCCTGAGGTTCGGTCAATGCATAACAACCGATCTTTTCGCCACGCGCAAATGGCATCAAGAATTTTTGCTTTTGCTCCTCGGTTCCAAATCGGTAGATCGGTTCGCAGAAGAGCGAATTCTGCACAGAGAGAATTACGCCAGTGGAAGCGCATACGCGGGAGATTTCTTCAATCACGATGGTGTAGCTGAGGTGGTCCATCCCCGCGCCGCCGTACTGCTCGGGAAACGCAACGCCTGTAAGGCCCAGTTCCGCCGCTTTGCGAAATGTCTCGCGCGGGAACCGGCACGTTTCATCCAACTCCCTTGCCAGCGGCTTCACTTCTGTTTCGGCAAAATCCCGCACAGTCCGCTGCAACAGTGTCTGTTCTTCAGTCAGCCCCAGGTCCAAGTCCCCGCTCCTGTCATTGCGCGATACGCAGAGCGATATTGTACCGGGACGCTGCTGAACTGTCAGGTTCCGTTGCATTCCCGGTGAAAGAAAAGATTCATGCGTTCAGCGCGCGATGCAATTTTTCAAAAGTCATGGAAAGATCCTCGGGCTCAAGGCGCGTCTCCGCGACAGTGGTCATGAAATTCGCATCACCGATCCAGCGCGCCAGCACGTGAAGATGCAAATGTCCGGTGACGCCGGCACCCGCACAGCGCCCAAGGTTCATGCCCAGGTTATAACCCTGCGGATGATAAACGCTGGCAAGCGCCTTCTGCACATTCTGCGCAAGACGCATCATTTCCGCGAGTGCATCGGCATCGCATTCCGAAAGCTCCGCAACATGCGCGTACGGCACTACCATGACGTGGCCAGTGGTGTAGGGGAAACGATTCAGGATTGTGAACGCGAGTTTGCCGCGAAAAACGATTTGAGCCGCAACATCATCATTTAACGCTACAGCATCGCAAAAGATGCACCGGTCGTTCTTGCCTGCCTCGGCAATATAACGATAGCGCCAGGGAGTCCAAAGAAAATCCATTCCGCTCGACCGGGTTAGCCCTGCGGCGCGTGCTCGGAGGGAGATGCGGCTGCGGCGGACGGGGCGCCTTTATGAACGTTGACGAAGTCCTTCAGTTCCTTGCTTGGCTTGAAAAATGGAATTCTCTTGGGCGGTACTTCCACCTTCGCGCCGGTCTTCGGATTGCGGCCGATCCTGCCTCGGCGTTGCCGAGTACGGAAGCTGCCAAAACCGCGAATCTCAATCTTGTCGTTCTTCTGCAGCGCCTCGATAATGCTTTCAAACACTGTCTCGACAACCGTTTCCGACTCTTTGCGCGGCAGCTCCGTCACGCGGATAACTTCCTCGATCAAATCCGCCTTCGTCACTGTACGCTCTGATGCCTCCGGCTTACCGGTAGCGCTTGCCATGGGCCGACGGCCCTCCCTCTCACCTAAAATTTAGGTTTGGATGCTGGGCTGAATCTACTGTCTGGGCCCCTAGACTGTCCCGTGCCACGCTCTATAGGACACTTAGCGGCCCTTCCATATCACCAATAGGCCCACAACGTAAATCTTTTTCTGCGGACAAAACCGGAGTTGTCGGGCTGAGTCGGCTCAGTTCGCCTGCCGTTTCGCCAGGATCGCATCGCCGATGGTTGCATTGGGCGATGATTTTGACGACCGGAACACCTCGATATCACGCCGCTCGACCTGCTTCTGCGCCGCGCGATAGCTCAGGCTGATTTTCCGTTGCTCAGGGTCCAGCCGTATAATCTTGAACTCATATTCCTTGCCTTGCACGAGCGCCGCTGTGCTGCCCTTCCCCGTTTTCTGCTTGCCGCGGTCACCCGATTCTCCTTTCGGGCGCCGCTCTTCAATTTCTGAAATGTGACAAAGGGCTTCAATGCCTTCGGCAAGCTCGACGAAGGCGCCAAACGCCGCGTTCCGCACGACTTTTCCTTTGAGCACTTCGTTTAGCTTGTGCTCGGCAAACCAGTTCGCCCAGATATCGTTGACTTGCTTCAGGCCCAGCGATATGCGCCGGTGCTCGCCATCAATTTTCAGCACCTTCGCTTCCACGGCATCGCCCTTTTTCAATTTTTCGCTCGGATGCTTCACGCGCTCCGTCCAGCTCAGATCGCTGACGTGGATCAAGCCTTCAATTCCCTCTTCGAGTTCCACAAATGCGCCGAAGTCCGCGAGATTCCGCACGCGGCCTCTCACGACAGAGCCCACCACATATTTCTCGGCAACGCCCGCCCACGGATCCTGCGAAGTCTGTTTCAACCCGAGCGAAATGCGCCGCTGCTCCGGTTTTAGTTCCAGTACAACTGTCTCCACCTCATCGCCAACCTTCACCATCTTCGAAGGATGTTTCAATCTTTTTGACCAACTCATCTCGCTGACGTGCACCAGTCCCTCCACGCCGCCCTCAATGTGCACAAACGCTCCGTAGTCCGCCAAGCCTACGACCTTCCCACGCAAGTGCGTGCCGACCGGAAAGCGCTCTGGAACGGTCACCCACGGATCGGGGAGCAGTTGTTTACGCCCCAGCGAAATGCGCATTTTCTCTTTATCAAACTTCAGAATCTGCACTTGAATTTCCTGGCCGGCGGAAACAGCTTCGGAGGGATGCGCGATGCGTCCCCAGACGAGATCGCTGATGTGCAGCAAACCGTCCAGGCCGCCCAAGTCGACGAAAACTCCATACTCCGTGATGTTTTTTACCTTGCCCGTTACAACCGACCCCTCAGTCAGCATCTCCGCGAACGCCTCGCGTTGTTTCCGCTGCTCTTCTTCCAGGATCACGCGGCGGCTCACCACCACGTTTCCGCGTTTGCGATTCAGCTTCAAGACACGGCATTCCAGCTCGCGATCCTTCCAGGCTTCCAAATCGTGCACGGGCCGCAGGTCGAGCTGCGAAGCCGGCAAGAACGCGCGAATCCCGATGTTCACCACCAAACCGCCTTTGATACGGTCCACTACTTTGCCTGTAAGCGTCAGCCCTTCCTTGTGCGACTTCTCGATCTGTTCCCAAACGCGGCGCCGGTGGGCGCGCACGTGCGATAGCAGAACGTAGCCATCCTTCTGTTCTGGTAGCCGCTCCACGGCGATCGAATCGCCCGACTGAAAGTGAATCCCGCCTGTGTCTAAAAATTCTTGCGCCGGCACAAGTCCTTCGAATTTGGCCCCAACGTCCACCACGACGCCCAAGTCCGTGACCGCAATCACGCGGCCGTCAAAAATCTCCCCGCCAGATGAAACCGGCTGCGGCACCGCGTATTGGTCGATGAGCTGCTCCATTGGCGTGTCCACCGGCTTATCCGCTGCCTGTTGATTTGCTTCCGGAGTTTGTTCTAGCGGCTCTTCGCGAGGCACTTCGCCCAACTGTTCGGCTAGGTGTTCGGGATTTTCGGCCAAATGCGAAGTGGCCTCGCTTGGAAACGAAGTCTCGGCAACCTCGGGAGTCCCGGCACCAGGTTCCTCAACAGCGTGCGCTGGCGTCTCAACGCGAACCGTTCCTGCCCCTTCGGCACTGGAAGGTTCCGCCGTGAACGGATGTGACTCTGGGTTTTGGTACTCCGGCGACATGCCGATGTTCTCCCTGGAGGAAGCACCCGCTTACCGAGGATATGCCTCGGAAACTCCACCCGACGGGCAAGAGCAAAAGAGGGGACGCAGCGAGAGTTAACGCGCTGTATCGTCAGGATGATACGCGCCCGGCAGTTGCATTGTCAACCATCGCGCACGAGTGGACGAGCGGCCGAAAAACGGCTCAACAGAAAGAGGCTATGGTGCGTCCGGGCTTTCGGTCAGCTCTTTGTGGAGGTAAGTGATTGCCGCAACGCCGGCAACCACGGAGAATACAAAAATTATCAAGCCTCTTCGTTTCCGCGCGGCGAATTGATCATTTTGCAGAGGGGGCAGGCTGTCAGGGACGACCTTTACTCCATAGGTGCGCCCCGGGGTGATTGTATAAACCTCGCCATCGAGTTCGAGACTTAGTGGACCTGCGACACTGGCAATCTTGAGTTCGTCGGGCGCGATGATGGTTACTTGGGCGGTGGTCGGCTGTACGGTTTGAGGGCGCACAAGTACATCTAGAGCTCGAATCGCCACGGCGCCGCCGCGCGCGGACATGAACCCAGCGGTACCAGACGTGAGCACCGCAGTCACTACAGATCCATTAGTGGTTAGTTTGGCCAAACTGGACGGTGAAAAGTAAACTTGATTCCCTGCGAATTGCAGGCGAACCTGGCCGCCTGAACCCGTCGCCACTGTGTCGCCATCGTAGATATTCGCGCCGTTGGCTGCCGCATTGCCATCTAGTTGCGCGTCTTGAGCGGCTAAGACGAATCCCAGCGGGCGGTTCGGCGCTCCGGCTCCGAAGGCCTGGAGACCGACTAAAGAGGCTGACAGGACGCAGGCGAGTATGCTCTTACATGCGAGTCGCACAAATGCCTCCCAAGAAGGGCCACTTTTACTTTAAGCCTCTCCGCGCGAATCGTCAATGCCTTATCGCAAGGTGCTCCCCGCAGATTGAAGCCTCGGGCGGACAATACCCTACGAGAACCAGTCTGCTCTCTCGACCGGCTCGGAAATTAACTTCCTGATTCCGCCTGCCTTGGGTAATCGCATTGCAAAATTCCATAGCCGGGCAGAAAATGGGTACATGTTCAAGGAAGGTCAGCGAGTGCGCGCGAATCTGGCGGGAATGCAGGCCGAAGGCGTGCTCTTCCACGCGGCCGTAACCGACGCTGTCGGAAATATCGTGCGGCAAACGTCGGAGAATCCTCCCTTGTATCTGGTGCGTCTGCTTTTTTCCTTCAAGGGCGTGAACGAAATCGAAGTCCCCGCGGACCGCATCACCGCCTTGTAGTCTCCAGGCCGCCGCTCGCGACATGCGCTTTTGGTCTTGGTTCCGCAGCGCCGGGGTCTCGGCGACGTTTTTGCTGTTGTAGCAGCTGCCCTTCAACCGGCGCGCCAGCTCTTGGCTTTCGTACAAGAACAAGAATCCGCCGATTGCGCTACAATAGCGCACCGAGAACCGCCTTATGCAGGAGGCCGGAGGCCTGATGCTCCATCGCTTCGTTTTTCACAACACGAAACTCATGCCTATCGAAGAGGCTCGTTTCTCGCCCGGCCAAGCCGGTCTGCTCAACGGTTGGGGCCTTTTCACAACGCTCCACGTTTTTGACGGCGAGATATTCGCGTTCGAGCGCCACTGGAAGCGCCTCGAGAAGGACGCGGCACGCACGCATTGCCCGTTTCCCTTCGACGCCGAAAAAGTCCGCGGCCAACTGACTGAAGTCATTCGCGCGAATCATGTCAAAGAAGGCTGCGCGCGCATTTACGCCATTTACAATCAAGTGGGCCACTGGCGCAGCGATGAAGCTATGCCCCTCGTGGATTTGCTCCTTTGCAGCACCGATCTGCCCGCGTATCGCCAGCCCGCGCGCTTGAACCTTCGCGAGCATGGCCGCCATGCGGCGTCCCCGCTCGCCGGGGTGAAAGTCACTTCATGGTTGAACAATGTGTGGAACCTTTACGAGGCGCAGCAGGGCGGTTTCGACGAAGTGGTCCTCCTCAACGAGCGCGGCGAAGTAGCCGAATGCACGGCGGCGAATCTTTTTTGCGTGCGCGCCGGCCGCGTCCTCACGCCTCCTCTCAATTCCGGCTGCCTTGAAGGCATCACGCGCAGCATCCTGCTCGAAATCGGCCCGCGTGCGGGCGTTCCCTGCGAGGAAGCAATCCTTCGCCCTGCCGATCTATTTTCCGCCGACGAAATTTTCATTTCCTCGACGAACCGCACCTTGCTCGCCGTGGGCGAAATTGCCGGGCATCGTTACGCGAATGCGCCCGGCCCCATCACTCGCGTTCTCGACGAAACATTCACCGCTTACATCAAGGAATATCTCGCGCGCAACTCGGCAGCTGCGGCGAAACGCTGAAGCTTCAAGACGTCGCTGAGCCCCGGCTCATTCTTGCTTTTGTTATCACCGCTCGATTCGCTACAATCAATATGTATCCGGAAGTCTTGGACAAGGAGCCGTGATGAGCGATCTTGCAAGCAAGACGTGCGTGCCATGCCGGGGCGGCGTGCCGCCTCTAAAGGGCAAAGAGCTCGATGGATATCTGAAGCAAGTCTCGGGATGGAAAGTCGTCGATGAACACCATCTCACGAAAGATTTTACCTTTCCGGATTTTAAGCAGGCTCTCGCCTTCGTCAACAAAGTGGGCGCTGTGGCCGAAGAGCAAGGCCATCACCCTGCCATCAATTTCACTTGGGGGAAAGCCGAAATCACCACATGGACTCATAAAATCGACGGCTTGACGGAAAGCGACTTCATTCTCGCCGCAAAGATCGATCGTCTGTAACGCTGCTTCCCAATGAACTCGATTAACAAATCTTTGTAACTCGCCGGCTTCGAGAAGCGGCCGTCCGGGCCCGGAGGTACCGACCTCAAGATTCTGTGGATTGCATATGCCCGCATCGCGGTCAACGCTCGCAACATCAAATATTGGTCGAACTCGCCACTGCCGGTTCCATTGACGATTCGCGGAAAGGCACTGATCACTCAAATGGTCTCTGAGGAGCACACCTCCAAGCGGAATGAACGACCGAGACCCTGTTCGAGGCCTCCACAAATACGGGGTCGCGTCTTTCTTATTGTGCCGGTATTGCTCGTGGCGATCGGGGCCGCGCATGCCCAGACAAACACCACCGCGCAGCCCCTGCAACTCAACCTGCATCAGGCGATCGAGCTTGCGTTAAAGCAAAATCCCAGCGTGCAAATCGCCGGACTGAATCTGGCCGAGAGCCAGAAAGACAGCGCCGTCGCGCGCTCCGCGCTTCTGCCGCAGGCCGATTTCAACGTCTCCGATCGCGCGATTCGCGCAAACATCCGCGCCGGCATCGGACTTACGATTCCCGGCGTGCCAGAAGCAGTCGGGCCGTTCCAAGTTTTTCAGACGGGCTCGAATTTTTCCGCACCTGTTTTTGATCTCTCCCTCTGGCGGCGCTGGCAAGCCTCGCGCAAGAATATTCTCAGCGCCGACGCGCGGCGGCAGTCCGCGCGCGAACAAATCGTGCTTCTCGTTGTTTCACAATACCTGGCGAGCCTGCACGCCGGTGCGCAATCGCAAGCGGCGCAATCGCAGGTCGATCTCGCGCAGGCCCTTTACGATCAGACTTCCGATATGCAGAGAAATGGCGTTGCCACGGGCGTGGATGCTTTGCGCGCAAACGTCGAACTTCAGAACGAGAAGCAACGCCTCATCGTCGCTCAGACGAATCAGCAGATTGCCCTGTACGGCCTCTCTAAGTTGCTGAATCTCGATCCCCGGCAGACAATCGTGCTTGAGGATCAGACCAGTTTTTTCCAGACGCCGGAAATCAGCGCGAACGACAGCCTCGCGCAGGCCTACCAAGCACGTCCTGAAATGAGGGCCCTGCTCGCCGAGCAACAATCCCTCGAATACCAGAAGCGCGCCGACAGCGAATCGCGCTGGCCTGCCTTGCTTTTTAGCGGCGATTACGAGCAGCAAGGTTTGTCGTCCAGCACCATCATCCCCACGTACGTGTATCAAGCGGGGATTACGCTGCCGCTGTTTACGGGCGGACGCATTCACAACGAAATAGCTCGCGACGACCTGGAAGTGCGAAAAATTCAGCAAAGCGTCACGGACGAGCGCAATCAGATTGCGCTCGATGTGCACACGGCCATCGCGGAACTTGATTCCGCGCGAAACCAGGTGCAGGTGGCGAACCTCGGCGTGGACCTCGCCAATCAGGAAGTGCAGCAATCGCGCGACCGTTTCAAAGCCGGAGTCGCGGACAACATAGAAGTCATCACAGCGCAAGACGCACTCGCGCGCGCCAACGAAAATCAAATATCCGCCCTGTATCAGTACAACCAGTCGCGCGCCGACCTGGCGCGCGCCATTGGGCGGATCGAATTGCTTTACAACAAGTGAAAGCGAGTTATATCGATGAGCACTAGAGCCACCGAACTCGAGCCTGAAAAACAGCGGGAACCAGAAAAAGAAGCAGTGCCTCCGCGGGAAGAAAAGCCCGCGGAGCGCAAACCGAGCGCCATGCGGAACCCGCGCGTGCGCCGGGCGCTTCTGATCGCTGGAGTTGTTGTCGCGATTATCGCCATCCTTTTGTGGCTTCATTATCGCAATCGCGAATCCACCGACGATGCACAAGTCAACGCGCACATCATCCCGATCGCTCCGCGCATTTCCGGCAGCGTCATCGACGTTCTCGTCAAAGACAATCAGACCGTGAAAAAAGGCCAGGTCCTCGTTCGACTCGACCCCCGCGATTTTCAGGCGAAACTTGACGACGCCAAGGCCGCGCTTGCCCTCGCACAAAGTCGCGCGCAAGCCGCCACCGTAAATGTCCCACTCACATCCGAAACCACGCAGAGCGGCACAACCAGTGCCGACGCCGTGGTGGCCGCTGCGCAAGCAGATTACGAACAAGCGAATCTGGCTCTGCAAACGGCGCTGACTTCCGGTTTGGCATACGCGCAGGCAAACGTGCACGAACAAGAAGCGAAATCTCAAAAGGCTGAATCCGACCTCGCACGCATGAAGCCGCTGGCGGCCAAGGCCGAGATCTCGCAGCAACAGTACGACGGCTTCGTCGCCGCCGAACAAGAGGCCAAGAGTCAGCTCGACGCTGCGCGTCAAAATTTCTCCCTGGCGCAGCAAACGGTTTCCGTGCGCCGCGCCCAGGTTGCATCCGCGAAGGCTGAGCTCGAAAAAGCACGCGCCGGCTCGGCCGCGGCGCAAGCGAACACCAAGCAAGTCAAAGTGAGCTCAGCGAATGCCGCATCCGCGCGCGCCGCCGTTGAGCAGGCGCAAGCCAACCTCGACGCCGCCCAGCTCAACCTCGACTACACCACGATCGTTGCTCCCGAAGACGGAACAGTTACAAACAAGACCGTCGAGGTCGGCCAAATCGTTCAGCCCGGCCAAGGTCTCCTTCTGCTTGTTCCTCTGAACGATGTTTGGGTCACGGCGAACTTCAAGGAAACTCAGCTCGCGCATGTGCAGCCGGGCGACCGCGCAGAGATCCACGTCGATATGTACGGGAAAACCTTCCCTGGCATTGTGGATTCCATCGCGGGTGCCACTGGCTCACGCCTTAGCCTCTTGCCACCGGAAAACGCGACCGGCAACTACGTCAAAGTGGTTGAGCGTATTCCCGTGAAAATCCTTCTTGACCCCGACGTCTTGAAGCAAGCGATTCTGCGGCCCGGGATGAACGTCGAGGCCACAATCATCACGAAGTAAATTCCCTGATGGCGACTTTTGCACTTCCGCGCGAGCGCACACAGGACGTTAATCCGTGGCTGATCGCCGCGACAGTCATGCTCGCGACGTTCATGGAAGTTCTCGACACCAGTGTCGCGAACGTTTCCTTGCCCCACATCGCCGGCAGCCTGAGCGCGGGCGTCGACGAAAGCACGTGGGTCCTCACTTCTTACCTGGTCTCAAACGCCATCGTCCTCCCCTTGACCGGCTGGCTTTCGAATGTCTTCGGACGCAAGCAGTTTTACATGACTTGCGTTGCGGTCTTCACGATCAGCTCTTTTTTCTGCGGCCTCGCGCCAAGTCTGCCCATGCTCGTCTTCTTCCGCGTCATCCAGGGCGCGGGAGGAGG
>Ga0070732_10001539_pt1 | contig 12587 bp, 9 predicted proteins | sample Coa_R1_5_FD_66449 | JGI IMG/M metagenome (GOLD analysis project Ga0070732, IMG submission 66449) | Surface soil microbial communities from Centralia Pennsylvania, which are recovering from an underground coalmine fire - Coalmine... | ecosystem: Environmental > Terrestrial > Soil > Unclassified ...
GCTGACAGAGTTGGGCGACGGCCGTGGCCTCGCCGGCATTGACCGGCCGGTCTTCCCTTTTCAGGATCTTCGGCAGGCGGGCATCGAGGGCCGCCATACGCTCCGCTCGATGGAGGACTTCAGCTGCGGCACCCGGCCCACCTGGGACGCGCGCGCCAAGCTTGTTGCCCAGGCGAATGTGCTCGACCGCCTGCTGGAATTGCCCCTGCAACTCCAGTGCTTGCCCTAGGCCGAACTGGGCAGGGGCAAGCTCTTTTTTAAGGCGGATGGCCTCTCGGTACTCGGCGACAGCCTCATCCAACTGACCCTTGATGCGCAGTACGAGGCCGAGGTTGCAATGGGCGTCGGGGGATTCCGACTTAAGCCGGATTGCCTCCCGGTACTCGGAAATGGCATCGTCCAGTTGGCCCTCAATTCTCAGAGCGTCGCCGAGGTTGTAATGTGCTTCGAAGAAGTCCCGCTTAAGCCGGAGGGCCTCTCGGTATGCGGCGATGGCCTCGTCCATCTGCGGCTTATCAGATAGAGCCATGCCGAGGACGTTATGGACCCACGCGTCATCTTTCTTGAGCCGGATTGCCTTCCGGCACTCGTGAATGGCCTCGTCCAGTTGGCCTTTAACTCTCAGGGCTTCGCCGAGGGCTGCATGGGCTTTGGCGTAGCTATCTTTCAGCCGGATGGCCTCCCGGAACTCGGCAATGGCCTCGTCAAGTTGACACTTAACCATTAGGGAGGAGCCAAGGCTGAGGTGCGGTTCGGCGTAATCCTTTTTCAACCGGATGGCCTCCCGCCACTCGGCAATAGCCTCGTCCAGTTGGCCCTTGGCACGGAGGGCGGTGCCCAGGTTGCAGTGGGCCAAGGAGCAGTCCGTCTTGATACGGATGGCCTCTCGGAACTCCCCAATGGCCTCATCCCACTGGCGCTTGTCAGCCAACGCGCAGCCCAGGTTGCAATGGGCCTCGTAATCGTCCTTCTTCAGCCGGATCGCCTCCCGGTGTGCAGCGATGGCCTCGTCCAGTTGGCCCTTGGCACGCAAGGCTTCGCCAAGGTTGCAGTGAGCATCGGCGAAATCGCTCTTGAGGCGGATAGCTTCACGGCACTCGGCAATAGCCTCGTCCAGTTGGCCCTTCTCACGCAAGGCCCCGCTCAGGTTGCAGTGGGCGTTGGCGTAGTCCGTCTTGATGCGGATGGCCTCTCGAAACTCGCCAATGGCCTCATCCAGCTGGCGCTTATCCATGAGGGCACAGGCGAGACCGTTGTGCGCATAGGCGTTGTCCCTCTTGATACGGAGTGCCTCTCTGTATTCGGCGATGGCCTCATCCAGCTGGCCCTTGCGAAACAAAGCGTTGCCCAGATTGTTATGGGCCGGGGAATTGTCGTTCTTGAGCTGGATCGCCTTCCGATGTTCAGTGATGCCTTCGTCCAGTTGGCCTTTCTCAGTCAGGGCGTTGCCCAGGTTGCCGTGAGCACGGGCGAAATCGCTCCTGAGACGGATAGCCTCGCGGCACTCGGCAATAGCCTCATCCAGTTGGCCCTTTTCACACAAGGCGCTGCCCAGGTTGCTGTGGGCCACATAATCATCGTTCTTGAGGCGGATAGCTTCTCGGTACGCGGCGATGGCGTCGTCTAATTGGCCGTTTATCTTCAGGGCGACGCCGAGGTTGACATACGCGCCAGGGCTTTTTGGGCGCAGCGCCACTGCCACCCGATGAAAGCCAATGGCTTCATTCAACTGTTTCATGGTACCTAGGTCGAGCGCGAGAGCGTTGTTGATCCAGAAATCGTCCGGATAGCGTTGTTGCGCTCGCCGCAGGAAGATCACTTCTGCCGGCAAGTCTGTCCGGCCCAGGTTAATGCCGAGCGCCAGAAGGCGCGCCGGCGATTGGCCGAGGGCCCCCGGTTGCTGCGAAAGGTGCACCAGCCCGACTATATCCTTGCGGTCGAGCAAATCATAAAGTTGCCGCCGCCATGGATCGCTGTCTGCCAAACGGATCAGAGCCGCCAGTTTTTGATGCTCGGCAGCGGCCCCTTTTAACGCCAAGACCCAGTCCCAATCATACAGCGCGGCCAAAATCTGCTCACGAATGGCTGAGGTCGCGATGCGCCGAGCGGCCTCGCCAGGCTCAAGGTCTTTGACGGGCAAGTTGTAATCGCGGAACGCTTCCATGTAGGCCGGATCGGACTGAAAGTCATCGTCGCTGATTGCAGTCCGCTGAAGCCGGGCCGACTCTAGCTTTGTGACCATGTCCAGATCCACTTCAACCTGGCGAAGGCGCTCTTCCCGCAGCGAGTCGCCGCCGGCGCTGTTCAGGAGGTCCGCGGCTCGCTGAGCCGCCGCCTTCGCTTCCGGCCAGTTTTCGGCCTGCATGTAGGCCGCCGCTTGTGCGAGAGCGTCATCGAACCTCTTGGCGGAGCTGGCGTGCCGCGCCGCGCGATCGCCGATTGTCCAGCCAATGCCGCTTCCCAGCACAATGAGGAAGAAAAGGGCCAGGCCGGCGACCGCCAGCCGTGTCTTGTTCCGCCGCGCGAACTTGCGGAATCGGTATACTGCCGAGGGCGGACACGCCTGCACCGGCTCGTCCGCTAAATAGCGTTGCACGTCCATCGCGAAGCCGTTGGCGGTCTCGTAACGGCGGTTGCGATCCTTCTCCAGCGCCTTCATGACGATCCAGTCCAGCTCGCCGCGCACCAGCTTGGTCAGCTTGGCTGGCTCCATGTGCCGCTGCGCCGAGATCGACGCCAGCGCCTCGCCCGAATCGCTCAGCCGCGTGCTCGGCTTTTGCGGCTCCTCCTCCTTGATCATGCGCAGAATCTCGGCGTACGCCGCTTCCTTCATCCGCTTGTGGGTCAGCGGCGTGCTGCCTGTCAGCAGCTCGTACAAGAGCACGCCCAGCGAGTAGATGTCGCTGCGGGTATCGACGCCCAGGGCGCTCATCTCCGCCTGCTCCGGCGACATGTACTCGAACGTGCCCACCATGGTGCCGTACTGCGTGAACAGCGTCCGCTCAGTCAGCTTTTGCTCGGTCGCCTTGGCCACGCCGAAGTCGATCACCTTGGGCACCGGCTTGCCGTCATAGAGCGTGACCATGACGTTGGACGGCTTGACGTCGCGGTGGATGATCCCCTTCTGGTGGGCGTGCTGGATCGCCTGGCAGACCGGCACGAACAGCTCCAGCCGCTCGCGCGGCGTGAGGTGGTTGTCGTCGCAGTACTTGGTGATCGGCACGCCGTGGACCAGTTCCATCACGAAATAGGGCCGGCCGTTTTCGGTAGCGCCGCCATCGAAAACGCGAGCGATATTGACATGGTCCATGAGTGCTAGCGCCTGGCGTTCGGCCTCGAAGCGGGCGATGACCTGGCGGCTGTCCATGCCCGGCTTGATGAGCTTGAGTGCGACCTTGCGCTGTACGGGCTGGGTCTGCTCTGCCATGAAGACGGTGCCCATGCCGCCCTCGCCGATCTGCTGCAGCAGCTTATACGGCCCGATGACGGTGCCGGGTGTTTCCGTGTGCGCGGCGTCCACGGTAGCGCCCAGTACCGCAGGTCGGCGGTCGAGCGGCCCCTGGGATTCCTCGTGGGCCAATAACAGTTCTTGCAAGTGGCCGAGTACCTCAGGATGGCCGGCGCAGGCTTCCTGTAGATAGGCCTTTCGCTCCTTGGCGTCGGGCAGCGCCAGGGCGGTGAGAAAGACGGCCTTTTCGTCGATGTCCATAACCGCTCCTGTTGTCTCTGAAGGACAGTGCGGAATCTGATGGCAAATCACATCAAAAAAAAATCAATAAATGGCGAGGCGTCGGCAGTTATTCCCGGCTGGCGCGGTCTTGCTTCAGCGCCGCGTGCAACCAAGCGCGAGCGTACGCCCAGGAGCGGTCCGCGGTACTGTTGGAGATGCCCAGGGCTTCGGCGGCCTGGGGAACAGTGAGTCCGGCGAAGTAACGGAGCTTCACGATTTGCGATGCCGTGGCATCGACTTCCTGGAATCTCTCTAACGCTTCATGGACCGCGAGCAGATCCACCGAAGGCTCCGGGGCCTCGATCTCCTGATCCTCGAGCGGCTGGCGCTGCAGGTTGCCCCCGCGCCGCAACGATAGCTTCCGCCGCGCTTGATCGACCAAGATGCGGCGCATGGCCTCGGCCGCAGCGGCGAAGAAATGGCCGCGGCTGTTCCACTGCTGGGCCTTGTCTGTGTCAACAAGACGAACATAAGCTTCATGAACCAGAGCGGTAGCCTGAAGTGTCTGACCGGGTTTCTCCTGCCCCAGTCTCAGCGCCGCCAGCTTGCGCAACTCGTCGTACACAAGCGGCAGCAATTGCTCGGCGGCATGCGGATCACCCTGCTCGATGGCGGACAAGATGTGTGTAACGTCGGACATCTACTGCACCTGTTGGAGCGGGGATTCGTGGCATTGTAAGCGGTTGGGCAGCCGCTGGCATGGGAGTTTTGAGTTCGTTCAAATGCGGGTCGTATTGTGCGGAAAGGTTGTGTGCTTCGGTTTCACCAAAGGAAATATGCGATTCCAGGGGCACCATACCGAATTCGCGTCCGAAGGCGGTGGTGCCAAGACTGCCTTCACATAAAAGAAATGTCCTCGGCCGGTCTTTATCGCCGAAATCGAAATCCAGCACCTCACAGAATTGACTCCTGCAAAGCGGATCGTATCCTTCGGCAGCCCGGAGTGCGCGCAGTGGGTTCGGGGCACCCGAATCCGCGCAAAATGAGGCCCTTCGAGGCGAGAGATGGCCCCCAGCCGTAGCACGCCGATGATGATGCGCCGGCACTACGGCACGAGTACATGCACTTGAGAACCATCAAGGAATCAACCCATGAATCAACTAATCAATAAACCCACCAATGAACCCGTGAAACCATCAACCCACCAATCAAGCAACGCTCAATTTGTATCAATGTGTGCGAAGGCGCGGTGTGCTCGCCGCAACTGGCGGCAAATCAAGGAGTTGTGGCGTGGCCCACAGTGGTGCGCCTTGTCACCTGGATACAAGAAGAGACAATCGCGCTACAACGGGAGACCGCCAAAGCCCCAGGGACTACCGTCCCTGGACTTTACAATCCTAACACTTCCGCCGCCTGTGCGTTTTATTCTGAAAACGGCAGTTTCGGCAAAATGGGATTCTTCTGGCGGCAACCCCCCGGCGGGGGTAGGATAACAGTGTTGGGGTATGGGTGCTCCCGTGCAAAAGGATATTCAGCCATGAAAGCGCTTCTGACATACGGCGGTTTGGGACTGGCTTTGTTGATGGCACCGCTGGCGCTGGCCCAGCAGCCGCGCGATCCGCTACTGGAAGACGCCCGCAGGCGGCAGGAAATCGCCACCCAGAAGGCGGAACTCGACGTGAAGTCGGCTCTCAAGGAAGCCGCCTCAGCCCGGGCGGTGGAAGCGCTGACCCTGCTCAAGCGGACGCTTGACCGCGTCGAGAGCAACGTGGACATTGCTCCAACGAACAAGGACACGATGGTCCGCACGCTGAAGGAGCGCATTCGGATCACCGAGATGTCGGCCAAGATGACAACCGAACAGGCCATCGCCGAAGCGCAAAAGAGCGCCAAGGCCAACACTCGCACTGCCGAAGCCGACAAGCAAAAGGCCGAGCGCGAAAAGATCCGCGTGGGAATCAATGAGATCGTGCAGTTGCAAGGCAAGGGCCTGAATGCCGAAGCCGACCGCAAGGCACGCGATCTGGCCGCTCAGTACCCGGACAATCCGGCCGCCAAGGTGATGGGCACCAATGCGTTCCTCAATGCCCGCATTCGCGAAGCGCGCGACACGTTGGCGGAAATGGAAAAACGCTCCCAGTATGCAATGAACGAAGTCACGCGCTCGTCGCTGCCGGCCAACGGCGACGTGGAGTTTGATAAGAAGCGCTGGGGCGAAATCACCAAGGCCCGCAAGGCCGAACCGCTGTCGCAAAAGGAAAAGGCTCTCATCGCCGCACTCAACAAGATGGTAACGCCGAATTTCCGCAACACGAAGCTGGAAGACGCGCTCGACACGATTGCGCAACTCACCGGCCAGACGATTATTCTCGACAAGAAGGGCCTCGAAGACGTGAACACTTCGGCCGACACGCTGATCAACTTCTCCCTGCCGCGCGAAGTCAGCGTCCGCACGGTTTTGCGCAAAATCCTGAAGGATAATGACCTGACCTACGTGATCAAAGACGAAGTGATCTACGTCACGTCGATCAGCGAAGCGCGCCGGTTCATGACGACGAAAGCGTATTACGTGGGCGACTTGACGGTAGGCAATTCGATTCAGAACGGCGCCGCGCTCTCGACCTATCCATTCTTGAATGTAAATGGCATGATTGTGCCCAACAATCCGGCCCTTTCGGCGCAAGCGGGCGTTCAGCTTGCGGATCGCCAGGAGCTGGAAACTGCCGAGATGATTCGCAAAATGATCATCGATTCGATCGATCCACAAAGCTGGAAAGAAAACGGCGGCCCCGGCACCATCACCTATGACCGCACCACGAAGTCATTCGTGGTCCGCCAGAGCGCGGAGATTCAATCGCTGATGCGCAGCAGCTTGTTGAAGTGACCACTGGCCGCTTGCGGCTTCGCCGGACTTGTGCCCGCGAAGCCGCAAGCGGCGCATTTGAAAAGATTATGAGCCGCTTCTTCCCCAGCTCCGCCGAGTGCGGCCATCACGTGATCTTTGGTAATATCCCCATCACCACGCTGGCCGGGGAGCACCTGCAAATGGCGGTCGTGGATCTTCCGGCCGACGGTGTGGTGGAATGGCATTCGCACGGGAACGAGCAAATGGGCGTGCTGGTGTCGGGCCAAGCGCTATTCGAGATCGGCGATGAAAAGAAGACGCTGAAGCCCGGCGATATATATTTTATGCCCAGCATGGTCCCGCATCGCGTCACGCCCATCGGCGGCCCAGCGCGGGCGATTGACGTGTTTTACCCTATTCGGGAGGAGTATCGCTAGTACTTGCGACGCACGACTCCTCCGAGGGCGCCAGCTTCGCGACCGGCGGTTCCAGATGGGAGATTTGCGTCGGCACCGTGGGATATAGTGGCTTCTGTTCGCTGCGCAGCATTTCCACGAGCTCAGCGAATCGCATTAAGCCTTCGCGCACCCGGCCGTCGTCGCCAGCGTAGCTGAGGCGGACGCAACCTGTTCCGCTGGGGCCATACAAATCGCCGGGAGTTACCAGCACTTTCTTTTCCGTTAGCAAGCGCTCGGCGAAATCACGGCCGTTCACTCCCAGGTCGCGGACGGGCAGCCAGAAGAAAAACCCACCGGCCGGCCAGGCCGGCTGCAATCCCATCGCTTGTAGACGGTCGTACACATATTGTCGGCGCGAGGCGAAGTCATTTAGCACCGGCGCGAAGGTGGCGAAGCTTTGCCGCAATGCCGCGGCGGCTACTTGCTGGCACACGGCCGCGACAAACGGCGTGGTCAGCGTTTGGCTGAGCAGGCAGGGGCGGAGCAATTGTCGGTGGGCCGCAATCCAGCCCACGCGGGCGGCTGCCAGGCCGTGCCCCTTGCTCACACTGCCAATCGTGAGCGTGCGCTCCGGCGCATCGGGGAAGGAACTAATCCGCGCTCGTTCACCTTCGTATTGAAAGCGTGCGAAGGAATCGTCATGGCAAATCAGCACATCGTAACGGTTGGACCACCAGGTAATTTGTTCCAGGTCTTCCGGAGCAAAGATGCCGCCGGTGGGGTTGGCCGGGTCGGCTAAGACGATCATCCGCGCCCCGCGCAATGCCGAGGTCAGGTCTTCTCGGCGAAAACGAAGGTGGCCTTCTTCCATCCACGTATTCACCCAACGGATGTGGCCTCTTCGTTGTCGCAGCACCAAGGAAAACAGTGGCGACGATGGATCGAATAACACCACGCGCTTGCCGGGATTCACGAATGTATCCACAATCGTAGTGAAAGCTCCAGCGGCGCCATGTGTGATCAACACTTCGTCAATCGGATCGGCATCCAGTTGATAGTCGGTTTGCAGGGCGTAGGCGACGGCCTGACGTGTTTCCAGTAAGCCTTCGGGCGGCGGATAGCCGCGGCGATGCTCCGGCAGCCGGGTATGCAGCGACGGCGAGAGGTCAAAGCGCGGCGCGCCGAGAGCCAGGTCCATGCCGTCGGGCGAGCGCAACTCGAAGAAATCGGCCGCCTCGGCCAGCGCATCGAGCGGTGTGGCCAGCAGCCGGTCGCTGCAATAATGCAGGAATGGCACGGCGCCGTCGAGTTGCCGGTCGATGAGGGGAAACCAGTGCACGAGCCCGGTGCGCACGAGCAACCGGGCCAGCCAGAAGGGATACGCCACGGCGAATTCCTTTCGTTTCGTGGAGATAGTGCACTGCGTATTCTGCGCGATTTGCGGGATTCTGTAAAGAGAAAGGCGCTGGTCGCGACGTTGCCAACGCGACGCTTGCGGCTTCGCGCTTGCCAACTCTACAACCTAGCGCGAAGCCGCAAGCAGCGATTCGCTATAAACGGTACCCTTGAAGGTTCTTGAACTCCGCTTCGTCTATGCGCTGAAATCTCACCACGTCGCCGTTACGAATGGGGAAATACCCGTCCTCCACGTCCACCAATTGCAGCGGTGTGCGGCCAAGCAGGTTCCAGCCGCCGGGGCGTTCGAGCGGGTAGATCCCGGTTTGCCGGCCGGTAAGGCCCACACTGCCGGGCTCCACGCGCAGCCGCGGCGACGGCAGCCGCGGCACGCCGCACAACGGTTTCGGCAAATAACCCAAGTACGGAAAGCCGGGGCAGAAGCCGATGGCGTACACGGTGTATTCCGCGCCCGTGTGCAAACGAATCACTTCGTCCGGTGTTAAGCCGGTGCGCTCCGCGATTCGCCCAAGGTCCGGGCCAAGTTCGTAACAGCAAGGAATGAGATGACGGCGCGTCGGGCTATCCGTTTTGCGAGCGGGCTTGCTTTTCGCCAGTTGTTGCAAGCTCGGCACCAGTTTCGCATAGCGGGTTCGGCCAAGGTCGAAAAAGACCGCCACGCTGAAATACGCCGGCACGATGTCGATCACCCCCGGCAAAACGGCGGCTTCAGCGGCGGCAGCGAACCGCAGGGCGGTGGCTTCGGCCGGAAATGTAGCCAGAACAGCTTGATCACCCAGCGGAGCAAAGTTCATGATGGCAGGAATGGAGATATCTGTTACGTTACCGCACACGATGAGTCAAATACGCACACTATGACCCACTAAATCGGTTCACTACAAACACTTATTGGAGGAATAAATATGACTTCCTGGAATGGAAAGGAGCATGGAATAATGACGGCTACGCCTTCGAAGCCGGAGCCCGAACCGTCGCAGGACGTGCCTGCCGACGAAAAAGACCCGATCAATCTGTCCATGCACGTGTGGGTGCTGCGCTTGTGGATGCTCTGCGCGCTGGTGATTATCGCCTACGCAATTTGCAATTACCTCGCCAGTTGGTGGGCGCGGTAATCGCGCCGCTTGCGGCGTTGCATTGAGGCGACGCCGCAAGCGGCTAATCGCTAGACAATTCGCCGCAGGACGTCGAGTGCGGAAATCACGCCAACCACCACGCCGGCTTCATCGACCACAAAAAGCCGGTGAATGTTCAGGGCCACCATCTGCTCGACAACTTTGCGGGCCGAATCGTCGTTGCGCACCGTGAAGACGATGGGCGTCATCACCTCGCTGACAAACGGCGGGCCTACAAACGCGTCTTCCTGCAGCCAATTCTCGGTGGTCCATTCGGCCATCGGAATGAGCGGCATTTCGCGGCCATGCATCTTTTCGCGTTGGTGCACCAGGAGGTCAGTATTGGTAATGACCCCGACGGGCCGGCCCGCCGCGTTGATCACCACCGCTCCGCTCAGCGCATGGTCCGTCATGAAGCGGATCGCTTCGGTCAAGCTCGCGTCCTCGCGAATGGACAGCGGATTCGCGGTCATCAGGTCGGCCGCGCTTAGATCATCGAGCGAGAACCGGGATTCCAGAAGCTGGCTGGAGAGTCGCATAGTGCACCTCCCTCGGCAAAAGGAATGGAAGCCGAATTTCGAGCGCAAGAAGGATTGCAAAAGACGTGCCAAAGGTATTGTATTCAAAGTCGAGAGTGGGTGGAGCACGGCCGCACAAACACTCGTGTGGCATTGGGTCAGTTGCGCATTCCGATTCGTTGCCGAAGTGAGGGCGTGGGTTCGCCTGGTCGCGGCAACGAATGCAACGAAGCAACGAATTTGAAACGCATGGCAAGTCGTTCTTGTAAGTAGTTATAGACAAATGACTTACGGCCGAAGCAGTCGTCTGGCTGCGTGACCGGCTTTCGTTGCCGGTTCGTGTGATTAACGCCGCCGGACCCAGCGGCGGCAACGAATTGCCCCGCCAAGTTAAGTGGGGTCGAAATGCCTTGAATTCATTCTTCCAGATCCCACAGCACAATTACGCTGTTGCCGCCGGCCGCGGCGGTGAGGCCGTCCGGGGCAACCGCCACGCAGCCGATGTCGCCGAGCTGCCAGTCGAAGGTGCGCAGCAGTGCGCGAGTATTCGCGTCCCAGATTTTCACGAGCCCGTCAGCGCCAGCGCTGAGAACGCTGCGTCCATCGGGAGTGTAGGCGACCGAAATCACTGGCCCCTTGTGTGCGTGCCGGACCACCCCGGGCTCCCTTTCGCCCGGCTGCCACCAGACTAGCCTGCCGCTCTCAAACGCACCAACCACCGTGACTCCATCTTGCGAATAACAAATTGCGTTGCCTCGATCGCGTGGAAAACTCAAACGAAAATGTGGTCCAAAGTCAACGTCACGCCATACCTTGCTGATTTCCCATGCCATCAACCCTTCGCCTAATTCGTGACTAATTGCCGCAAACTCGGTTCCATCTGGGCAAAAGCGCACGTCATAAAGATAAGGAATGGTGTTGCTGACCGGAAACTGAGCCGCCTTTTTTTTGTCGAGCGGATCCCAAATCTTAATGTCCGATGGGTCGGTATGGTCGGTACGATCGGAGCCAACTGTCGCAAGCCATTTGCCGTCGGGCGAAAAGCAAACAGCGCGCACTCCTCGATTATGGGCGTTCCACGTGTCTTCTGCTCTGATCCTAGGCGGATCGTCTTGCCACAAGGGTTGTGACTTAAGACAGGCCAAGTTCCCATAGCTATGCGTTGGCGGCAGCGGCCCATCCTGGCGAAATCCAGCGGCAAGGTGCGTGCCATCCGGTGACCACGCCACCGCCAGTGCATGGTCGTTGCCCGTGCGCAAGCTCACACAATCGCTGCCGGCCAGATTCCACAACCGAATGGTGCCGTCCCAGCCGGCCGAGGCGAGCGTGCGGCCATCGGGCGAGAACGCCACCGCCATGACTTCGGCCGTGTGTCCGTGAAGCAGACGCATTTTTCAGAAGACGGGGGGTCAGAGACAGAGCGCCCACGGACTTCCGTCCGTGGGCTTTCTTACCGCTTACCACTCACCACTCACTACTCACTATTCACAGATCCCATACGCACACCGTGAAATCATCGCCGGCGCAGGCGGCGGTGCTGTTGTCCGGGCTGATGGCCACCGTGTTTACCGTGCTGGCTTGCCACTGGTACGTCTTGCTGTCTTGACCATTGCGGGCGTCCCAAAACAGGACCGAGCCATCGGAGCGGCCGGTTATAAAGCCCTGACCGTCGGGGCAAAAGGCCACGCAGCGATAGTAGTTGGCTGGCCCGTTCATCAAATCCACAGAGCGCTCGTTGACCGGATCAAGCAGCAAGATCGCGCGGCCGGTCGCGGCCACCACAACCTGACCATCGGGGGAAAAAGCCAGGGAGCGGATGTCGGCGTCGCGCAGTTTCTGGAAGAGCAGCGGCTCAGCCTGCGTGGCCCGCCACAGACCGATGTTGGTGCCGCCGGCCGCGGCTACCGACAGGTTATCTGGGGAAAAAGCCACGGAGCGCACGGCCGTGGTGCTCACGATAAACGATTGCAACGCCTTCCGGCGAAATTGATCGGCATCCCAAAGTTTCAGACAACCGTCCCACCCGCCGCTGGCCACCAATTGGCCGTCGCTGCTGAACGCCACGGCCGTGACCCAGGCCTTGTGGTCGCGCCAGCGTTGCACCGCCTTCCAGGTTTGGTTTTCTTCCCGCAAGAGCAAAAGGGCGTCTTCGGTGCCCGCCGCCAGGAGTCTTCCATCCGGCGAGAAGGCCAGCGCGAAGACCCATTTCGCGCCCCAGGAGATGCGCGCCTTGGCCCGCTGCTGGGCCAAGTCCCAGAGCCAGATGCAGCCGTCGTCGCCGGCCGATGCGAGAGTTCGGCCATCGGGGGAAAAGACCACCTGATTGACAGGATCGGTGTGGCCGGTCAACACCAGCATGGATGCCCCTTCCCGGACCGTAAGTCCCGCGCTCGGCGCGAGGGGAATTCACTCAAATAAGTAGGTCTGCGAGCCGGGAGCGCAAGCGACCGGATTGGTGCCGCCGCTCCATCCGGTCGCTTGCGCTCCCGGCTCCACCCACACAAAGTCTACTGCGACGCCGCCGCTATTATGCTGGCCGTCGCGATCGCCAAGCCAATTCCGAGACTCACTAGAATATAAATCAAAATAGCGGTGTTGTTCGTTTTTCCGGAGCGGCCGTTGTAGGTC
>Ga0070732_10001540_pt1 | contig 12585 bp, 7 predicted proteins | sample Coa_R1_5_FD_66449 | JGI IMG/M metagenome (GOLD analysis project Ga0070732, IMG submission 66449) | Surface soil microbial communities from Centralia Pennsylvania, which are recovering from an underground coalmine fire - Coalmine... | ecosystem: Environmental > Terrestrial > Soil > Unclassified ...
TGGAAGCCGCAGCCGAAAGTGCGGCCGAAGTTGCAGCCGGTGAAGCGCGTGGAAGTGGCAAAGCTGGAGCCAGTGCCGGTGCCGGAACCGCCAAAGCCGAAAATGATCGAGCCGGTGTTCGAGAAGCCGATTGTGTCGAAGCCGGTGATCCGGAGAAATCTGACAAAGGCGCCTGAGGTAAACGTGTTTGCGCGCGCGGTGCCGGACAAGCCGACGACGTCTCTCGGGAGTTCGGCGACGCCGGATTTGAAGAGGCCTAAGGCTCCCGTGCAAACGGGCGGATTTGGGGACCCGGATGGATTGCCCTCCAAGGCGAAGGTGACGCAGCCGGTGAATATCGCGAAGGCGGGCGGATTCGACATGCCGGTAGGACCTGGAAAAGGAAATGGGACAGGGGGAGCAAAGGGCGTTCAGGGAGTGGTTGCGAGCGCAGGGTTCGGAAACGGCACGGCAATCGCGGGCGGAGTTCGGAACGGCGGCAAAGTACAGCAGGGAGTGTTTGCCGACGATCGAGCGACGAATGGCCCGCACGTGCAAAAGACTTCCGATGCGGTGCCCCATCAAGAAGGGCCGGTAATTCTGTTCAAGCCGAAACCGGAGTACACGACAGAAGGCAGGCAGTTGAAGATCCAGGGCGATGTGTTGTTGCAAGTTATTTTCAAGGCTTCGGGGGAAGTCCAAGTAGTGCGCGTACTGCAAGGATTGGGCCACGGACTGGATCAGAACGCGGAGGCTGCCGCGGAGAAGATCCGGTTTAAACCAGCTCGTGAAAATGGGCAGCCAGTCGACTTTCCGGCCAATGTGCGAATCGACTTCGAGCTAGCGTACTAATTGCGATTGAGGGGGAGAGGTCATGGGTAGGGGATTGAGGTGCGCAGTTGTTGCGGCTTTTGGGTTGGTACTAGCGGGGGGATTGGCAGCACAGACTCAGCGACAAACGGCGCAAACGCCGGAACATCTTGTCATCACACCAAGCCAGCCTGGCACGGAAGCCGAAGTAATCGACCGAATCATCGCACGAGAGCATCAGGAAGTAGCGACGCTGCGGCATTTCAGCCCAATCGTGGAAACTTACATTCAGGACATGCGTCCTGACGCGCAACTGGGGTCGGTGCCGGATAAAGATCACTACTACCTTGGAGTGGCGGAGTTAAGCAAGGGCGTGGTGGATCGGTCGATGCTTCCCTATGACTCGGGGTGGAAACACAAACTGAACCCAATCAAAGACGTCAGCGACCTACTGGGAAATTCGTACGTGCCATCGGGTTTCCTGCAGATGATTTTCGTGGATCCGGTTTATTTCGACAAACAACATTACCGGTTCGACTATGTGCGAAATGAATTTCTGGGATCGGTGAAGTGCCTGGTATTCGACGTGACACCTCTGCCGAAATCGGGAAACGGGAGATTCCGGGGCCGTATTTGGGTGGAAAACCAGGATTATTCAATCACGCGGTTCAACGGCGTGTTTGTGCCCGTGGCGCGGACGTTTGGCTGGAACCTGCACTTCGACAGCTGGCGGACAAACGTGACGCCCGATATGTGGGTTCCGTCATACATCTACAGCGCGGAATCGGATTTGAAGGATTTCCCATTTGGGCATGTGCGCTACCGCTCGCAAACGCGGCTGTGGGGCTATGACCTGAAGCTTGGGAACAAGGAAACGGAATTCAGCGACCTGCAGATTGAATCGGCAAAGCCGATTCAGGACCAGGCAGACGCGTCGAAGGATGTCTCGCCGGTGATGGCGGAACGGGAGTGGCAGCGCGAAGGCGAAGACAATGTGATTGAAAGGCTGCAACGCAACGGATTGCTGGCGCCTCCAGGGCCTGTGGATAAAGTGTTGTGCACGGTGGTGAACAACCTGGAAGTGACGAACAACCTGGATATCGAGCCGGAGATTCGGTGCCGCGTGCTGCTGACCTCGACTTTGGAGGCATTCACGATCGGGCACACGATCGTGGTGAGCAGGGGGTTGTTGGACGTGCTCCCCGATGAACCAAGTTTGGCGGCAATACTGGCGCACGAACTTGGAGCGGTCATAACGGGTTCGCAGCTTCCAGACGGGTACTCGTTCAACGACACAACGATGGTTTCGACGGCCGACACGATGAAGCGCATGTCGTTCCGCAACACGCAGGGCGACGAAGAGATAGCGGCGAAGAAGGCGGTGGAGCTGCTGAAAAATTCGCCGTACAAGAACCAGCTCGGCACCGCGGGACTTTTCCTGAAACAGGTGGCTGCGGAACAAAAACAGTTGCCGTCGTTGATCAGCGCGAATCTAGGCAACCGTGTGTTCATGGCGTCGCAATTAGTTCAGGCGGCACCGGCATTGCAGCCCATGAAAGTGGATCAGATTGCGGCGCTGCCGCTAGGGTCGCGAATCGTGCTCGATTCATGGGACGACACGGTGGACCTGGTGAAGACGAAGCCCGTGCAATTGCTCTCGGCACGGGAAAAAATGCCCTTTGAAGTGACGCCGTTCATGCCGTATCTGACGCGATACCAGAATTCGTCAGATGCGACGGCCGCCACTCCGGCCAAGCCGCCGGACTTGGCGAAACAGAATCCGCAAACGCAACAGAATCCTCAGTAAAGCAGAAGCCCGTTTACGAAAGAGCCCGGCGCGGTGATTACCGCCGCCGGGCCTTTTTTTTTGCGCGGCGTTTTGCGCGCGCGACGCTTTGCAAGCAGGCTCGGATGAGAGAAACTGCCCTCTGAATGGCACGGCAATCCCTGATCGAATTTCTGGATGAGTACGGACGGCGCGGCCAGGAAGTCGCGGTGGCGCACCGGCGCGGCTATCGCATGGAGCGATGGTCATACGGGCGCGTTTCCGATACGGCGCGCGGATTCGCGAGCGAGTTGGCGGCGCGCGGAATCGCTCCGGGGGAGCGCGTGCTGCTGTGGGGAGACAACTGCGCGGAATGGGTAGCGGCGTTCTTTGGGTGCGTGTTGCGCGGCGTGGTGGTGGCGCCGATCGACCGCGTGGCGACCAAGGAGTTCGCGGGGCGCGTGGCGCAAACCGTGGAAGCGAAGCTGCTGATTGGTTCGCGTGACGTGCCGGAGATTGATTTGCAGAATGGCGCGACGGTGCAGAGGATCGCGCTGGAGGATGCGGAGGAAATTGCGGCGCGGCGCGTGGTGACGCAGAACGTTTTCGCGAATGATATTGCCGCGAAAAATGTAAAGCGAAACGACACTGTCGAAATTGTATTCACTTCGGGAACGACGGCGGAGCCGCGCGGCGTGGTGCTGACGCACGGAAATATTCTGGCGAACATCGAGCCGCTGGAGGCGCAGATTCAGGAATATTTGCGCTACGAGAAATTCGTGCACCCGCTGCGATTTCTGAATTTGCTGCCGTTGAGCCACGTGTTCGGGCAATTGATGAGCATGTTTATTCCGCCACTGCTGGGCGGGACGGTGATTTTCATGGACACCCTGAGTCCCGCAGAAGTGGCGCGGACGGTCCGGCGGCAACGCGTGACGGCACTGGTTTCCGTGCCGCGGCTGATCGAATCGTTGCAAGGGCAAGTGGAACGGGAAATCGAAGCGGAGGGGCGCGCCGAAAAATTTCGCAAGGATTTCGCGGCCGCGGATGGCGAGCATTTCTTGAAACGGTGCTGGCGATTCCGGCACGTCCACGGACAGTTCGGGTGGAAATTCTGGGCGCTGATTTCGGGCGGAGCGGCGCTGCCAGAAAATGTGGAGACGTTCTGGCGGCGGCTGGGGTACGCGGTGATTCAGGGATACGGGCTGACAGAGACGACATCGCTGGTGAGCGTGAACCATCCGTTTCGCACGGGAAGAGGGTCGATTGGCAAGGCGATGCCGGGGATGGAAATCAAGCTGAGCGCGGACGGCGAAATTCTGGTGCGCGGCGAAAATGTGGCATCGGGTTACTGGCAGGGGCGGCAACTCGATGCTATGGCGGATGCGGACGGATGGTTCCGCACGGGCGATTTGGGCGAGATGGACGCGCAGGGAAACCTTTTCTTCAAGGGCCGACGAAAAAACGTGATTGTGACGCCGGCAGGGATGAACGTTTATCCCGAAGATTTGGAAGCGGCGCTGCGACGGCAAGCGGGCGTGCGCGATTGCGTGGTGGTGGGAATCGAGCGCGACGGAAACGCGGAAGCGTGCGCGGTGTTGCTGCTTGAGAATCCGAACGCGAATCCGGCGGCGATTGTGGAGGCGGCGAATCAAACTCTCGCGGAATATCAGCGAATGCGGCGGTGGATCGTGTGGGAGGAACCGGATTTTCCGCGAACGCCGACGCAGAAGCCTCTGCTGCCGCGGATACGCGAAGCCGTCGCGAGGCAAATCGGAACGGCGACAGCGGCGGTCGGAGAAGAAAGGGCGAGCGGAGTCGCGGATTTGATTGCTCGCGTGACGCGGCGGGGGAATTCGCGAGTGTCAGAGGATGCTGATCTGGAGCGCGATTTGCAGATGAGTTCGCTGGACCGCGTGGAATTGATGAGCGCGCTAGAAGAGAAATATCAAGTGGATTTGGGCGAAACGAGATTTGCGGAGGCGAAAACAGTCGGCGAACTGGAACGATTGCTGCGCGAGCCGCCGGCGCGGCCGAAGACTTATCATTTTCCGCGCTGGGCGCAACGCTGGCCGGTTACGTGGATACGGCTGGGCATTTATTACGCGCTGGTGTGGCCGGCGACGTGGCTGCTGGCGAAACCGACGGTGCGCGGGCGAGAAAATCTGCGCGGGGTGCGCGGGCCGATATTGGTGGTGGCGAATCATGTGACGTACGTGGACATTGGGTGCGTGCTGGCGGCGCTGCCGGCGTTTTTTCGCCACCGGCTGGCGACGGCGATGGAAGCGGAGCGGCTGTATGGGATGCGGCATCCGTCGAGGGAGATGAATTTCTTCCTACGAATGGTGAACCGCATGGATTATTTTCTGGTGATTGCGCTGTTTAATGTGTTCCCGCTGCCGAAACAATCAGGATTTCGGGAGAGTTTTGCGTTCGCGGGTGAATTGGCCGACCGCGGGTGGAGCGTGCTGGTGTTTCCGGAAGGCGCGCGGACGAAGGATGGGAAGCTGGCGGCGTTTCGCGGAGGGATCGGATTGCTGGCGACTCGGCTGCATTTGCCGGTGGTCCCGGTGCGAATCGACGGGCTGTGGGAAGTGGCGCAGGCGCGGCTGTCGGGAAAATCGTCGAGGCTGAAGCCGGTGCCGCGCGGGGCCGTGAAGGTGACGATTGGCGTGCCGGTGACGTTTGCGGCGGAGGCGGATGCCGAGGAGATTGCGAGAGAATTGGAGAGGAGGGTGAGGGAGTTGTGAGGTTCTACAGATGACTAATAGGCGTTCGACGGCTCTTCAGGGAGTGCAAGATGCTTTGAACTTTTTTGTGGGTGGAGTTCCTCCATTTGGATACTTAGAAATACAAATCCAAGGGCTCAGCAGGTTGGCGGGTCGGTCCCGTTCTTCATACGGTCTGAATCAGACCGCCGAAGTATGCGTCATCGCGTTGGCGGCGTACTTCGAGGCGTTTTGCAAGGCTCAATTTGCCGCTGTAACAAATATCTGCCCCCAGATTCTTCGAAACTTTATCGAGAAAAGGAAGGATGCAACTCTGGACTTGCGGAATGTCCTCCACGTTTTGGGTGCATTAGAAAACAAGTTGGGCAGTGTCCTGTCGGAGGCCTACGACTTCGGATCCGCCAAGGCGATAAATGCCTGTACTACGACTTGCTGAGAATCACACCGTTTTCAGAAGATGAAAAGGAGAAGTATCAAGCATTCTTGGGAGATCGTAATCTGTTGGTTCACCATGGCGGAATCTACACTTTCGGATATGCGTCGCAGCGATTTGCGAGAAGGGATGTGCCGGAGTTAGCACATTGGTCGTCGTTGATTGTGAGCGCGAAAGACTACAAGCATTGGGCCGTCTTTCTCCTGGACATGGCCCGGAAGATCGCTGCGATCAGCAAAAAAGCTCTACAGGACTACGCCGAGGACGAAAGAATACACATGAGCGATAAGCAGAAGCGGGCAATCGATTTCTTCGCGTAGTGGGTAGACACTCCCGCAAGTAGAAGTTGCCATCAAAATCGTAGCGAAAAGACAATACATCGCGCGGGTGAAGCGCGCGATAGGAATGATTTTCGAACGGCGGGCTTATGTCGCAGCTGAAGCTGCGACCCCCTAAAGTTCTTCCCCGTCGATGGAGATCCCTGCCTGCGGCAGGCAGGCTTCGCTGCGCTCAGGATGACAACTCATTTCTTTGCATCGTCACCGCGTGGCCAATCGAGCTCTACTGCACCAAGACTGAAAACATCGGGGATTCGCTCAGAACGACGCCGTAAAGGCAAAGACCGCAGAACTTCGAAAGGCGAAGCTCTGCGCTACAGAGGCGTGCCAGGCGGCAAAAGCCGTTTCCGCGCGAGCCCGATTGTTTTCGAGGCGAGATTCTTCGCTACGCAAAAAACGCTGCGCTCAGAATGACATCGCAAGGCAGAATTCCCTCTCGCCAGCGCGAGCCGGCGCTGCGCAAGTTGTCACCTTTGGAAGCGAGGCTCGGCAGGAAAAGTGCGATGGCGACAAGCGCGAGAAGGCGTTTCATTAAATTGTCCTCTCATACGCGTGTAACAATTCTTTGCGATTGATTGCCGCTGGCGTAGATTGCCGCTTTGTGAGGAGCCTGTAAGGCGGCAGAGCTGTGAAATTCGGGCAGGGGGTCAGTGTGAATTTTGACTTTTTGTGTCACGGTCAAGAAAATCCAAACTGACCGAGCACTGAAATTCGAAGAGGGCGGGACGCGAGGAGTTGTGACAAAATGGCGACGCGTTTCCGGGGCATCGAGTGTGGCCCGGGAGCGCACCAGGGTCCTCACGTCAGTTCGCGCAAAAAGGCGCGAACGGGACGTGAGCTACAGACGCAGGGAGGAAAAATGAGTGGGCGGCGCGGAATCGGCATTTTAGTCCTGGTTGTTGGCATTATTTTGGCTGTTTATTTTGCGACGCGGCATAGGTGGAACGCGCGGCGACAGAGTGCAACGGCAACTCCGGGGCAGTTGCACGCGCTGCCCGCGCTCGAGAGCCGCGCGGTCCTTCCTACGGGGATGACGATTACGCCGATGGCGGCGCAAGGCTCGTTTTACACGCCGCTCAATCCAGGGCTTGCGGATTTTCCTGACTATGTGGCCGGGCAGCCGGTGACGACGGCGATGTCACCGGATGGCGCGACGTTGCTCGTGCTGACGAGCGGATTCAACCAGATGACTGACGCGTCAGGGCGGAAAATCAAGAAAGATTCGAGCGAATACGTTTTTGTGTTTGATGTTTCGCACGGAACTCCGCAGGAATTGCAAGCGCTGGAAGTGCCGAACACGTTTGACGGTGTGGCGTGGAATCCGAACGGGGAGGAATTTTATGTGAGCGGCGGTGTGGATGACGATGTGCATGTGTTCGCTAAGCAAAATGGGAAATGGGCGGAAGCGGGGCCGGCGATAAAGCTGGGGCACAAGCACGGGTTGGGGATTGATGTGAAGCCAGAAGCGGCGGGCATCGGCGTGACGGCGGACGGGAAGAAATTGCTGGTGGCGAATTTTGAAAATGATTCGGTGAGCGAGATTGATCTGGGGACGCGGAAGAGAATTGCGGAGCTGGATTTGCGTCCGGGGAAAAGCGATCCGAAAAAAGCAGGCGTGGCGGGAGGGGAGTTTCCGTTTTGGGTGGTGACGAAGGGAAATGGTGAGGCGTATGTGTCTAGCCCGCGGGACCGGCAGATTGTGGTGGTGGATATTTCTGGCGAGCCGAAGGTGAGGATGCGGATTGCGGTGCCCGGGGAGCCGGGGAAAATGATATTGGACCGTGCGCAAAGGCGTTTGTATGTGGCGTTAGCAACGGACGATATGGTGGCGGAGATCAATACGACTACGAACCAAGTGGTTGAGAACCTTGACACGACTGCGCCACGTGCGATTTTTGCGAATCCGGCGCGACTGATGGGAAGCAATCCGAACAGTTTGGCGCTTTCGCCCGATGAGAAAGAGCTTTACGTGACGAATGGCGGCGCGAATTCGATTGCAGTGTCCGATTTAGAAGAAACGCGACCGAATGGCGTAGGCGGGCTGATACCGACGGGGTGGTATCCGAGTTCGGTGAGTGTGAGCCGCGACGGGAAGATGCTGTACGTGACGGATACGAAGAGCGTGCCGGGGCCGAATCCGGAGGGCTGCCGGAACACGACGTCGATAGCGCGCGGCGGGCTGGACAATTGCTACGCGCAGAACGAATACATTTTGCAATTGAACAAAGGCGGGTTCGAGACGATTCCGACGCCGGACGCGGAGGAGTTGGCGTCGCTCACGAAGCAGGTGGCGGAGAACGATCATTACGTGAGCGATGCGCAGCACGCGGCGAACAAAAAGACGATGGCATTCTTGCGCGCGCACATCAAGCACGTGATTTACATCATCAAGGAGAATCGCACATACGACCAGGTGCTCGGGGATTTGCCGGAAGGCAATGGCGATCCGAAGCTGGCGGTGCTGGGGAGGGCGATCAGTCCGAATCATCATCAGATCGCGCAGCAATTCGTGGATCTGGACAATTTTTATGACAGCGGAGACGTCAGCGGGGAGGGATGGAACTGGTCGACGGCGGCGCGCGAATCAGAGATGGTCGAAAATACGGTTCCGATCAACTATGCGGGCCGCGGGTTCACATACGATTTTGAAGGGGACAACCGGAATATCAACGTGGGGTTTGCGAGGCTGGCCGACAGGCGCGCGGCCAATCCTGACACACCGGATGACAAGGATCTGCTGCCGGGAACGGCGGACGTGGACGCACCAGACGGGCCTGGCGGCGATGCGGGAACGGGTTATTTGTGGGACGCGGCGCTGCGAGCGAAGCTGAGCGTGCGGAATTACGGCTTTTTTGTGGACGGCGAGCGCTACTTCGCGCGGAAGGACGGGGTGGCTCCCATACCTTTGATTCGCGATCCGTATGCTTCGAAGACGCAAGTGGCGTTTGCGGACAAGCCGGCGTTGATGAAAATCACGGATCCGTATTTTCGCGGATTCGATTTGAAATTTCCGGATTACTGGCGCTACACGGAGTGGAAGCGAGAGTTCAACGAGTACGTGGCCAGCGGGAAAATGCCGAATCTGGAACTGGTGCGGCTGGGACGCGACCATTTTGGAGATTTCGCGGGCGCGATTGACGGAACGGGTACCGTGGAAGCGGAGATGGGCGACAACGACTACGCCATTGCGAAACTGATTGAGGATGTGGCGCAGAGCCCGTTCGCCAAGAGCACCGTGATTTTCATCGTGGAAGATGACGCGCAAAACGGGCCGGATCACGTGGACGCGCACCGCAGCATCGCGTTGATCGCGGGAGCGTATGTGAAGCAAGGCGCGTTGGTGTCGACGCACTACACGACGGTGAACGTGCTGCGCACGATCGAGGACATTCTGGGCATGAAACCGATGGGGATTAATGATGATGTGATCGAACCCATGGCGGATGTGTTCACGACGGAATATAAGCCGTGGACGTACACGGCGATCTTGCCGCAGGTGCTGCGCAGCACGCAACTTCCGGTCGGCAAGGGGGCCGTGGGCAATGCAGCGGGCGCTGCGCAGAGCGGCGCTTACGCGAAGCCGCGGCACGATGCGGCGTACTGGGCGGAGAAAACGAAGGGGATGGATTTCTCCGTTGAAGATCACGTTGATCCGGCAAAGTTCAACCGGATTGTGTGGTACGGGCTTGTGGGAGACGACACGCCGTATCCGACGGAGCGAAGCGGGAGAGATTTGAGGGAGAACAGGAAAGAGCTGCTGAAGATGGATCCGACAAAAACGGAAGAATCCTCTAAATAAACGCGGCGGACGCTGAGGGGAAAGCCCCACGCTCTCAAAACCGAGCATGGGGGCACCCGCAAAAGCGCACAGGCTAAAGCCTGTGCCACACGACGAGCAGAGCCGCAGCACGATACGCGGCGTCCTTCGCTGCGCTCAGGGTGACAGAGTCGCGCCAGGCGCAGCCCGACTACAGTCGGACGCAAGGGCAAAGCGGCAAAAGCCCCACGCTCACAAAATGGGCATGGGGCACCCTGCTGAAGCAATATGCAGGTGGCGGCCGATGACAAATGCGGTTCGACTACATCGCGCGTATCGAGCGCGCGAAAAGAAGAAATCTCAAACCAGCGCCTTATGTTGAAGCTGAAGGCTGAGACGGTCCAACGCGTCCTTTTTGTCGAGGCGGGATTCTTCGCCCTTCAGGCTCAGCATAACAAAGTGAATGCCGCAGAACTTCGCAAAATCGCGAAGCTCTGCGCTACCAATCTCGCTTGCACACCGAGGATAGGATTTGTGTGATAGGCTCGCGCGGAATTCAGGGAGTGAAAACCATGAGACGAATGCGTATCGCGGTGGCGTTATCCGTGGCGGCGGGAGTTGCGGGAGCGTTGGCGAGCTGGGTGCATGTGCGCGGAGCGCGCGCGCAGGCACCGTCTGGCTTGATTGACGTGAGCGCGCTGTACACGAAGCAGGACGCGATGATTCCGATGCGCGATGGTGTTCGCCTGCACACGGAGATTTATGTGCCGAAGAATTCGGCGGAGAAGCTGCCGTTCCTGATTACGCGCACGCCGTATGGAACGAATGACGATGAGAAGGGCTACAGCAGGCTGTTTGATATTTATCAGGAGATGATTCCGGAGGGCTACATTTTCGTGATGCAGGACATTCGCGGACGATATGGGTCGGAGGGAAAATTCGAGATGCAGCGGCCGGCGCGAGATCGGAGCGATGCGAAGTCGATTGATGAAGGGACGGACACGTACGACACGATTGACTGGCTGCTGAAGAATGTGCCGAACAATAATGGGCGCGCGGGACTGTTGGGGATTTCGTACGGCGGCTGGCTGACGGCGATGGCGCTGCTGGAACCGCATCCGGCGCTGAAGGCGGTTTCGGAACAAGCGTCGCCGGCGGATATGTTTTTGGGCGACGATTTTCACCACAACGGAGCGTTCCGGTTGAGCTACGGCTTCGAATATGCGGCGATGATGGAGACGGGAAAGACGAATTTCATTTTTCACTTCGACAAATACGACACATATGAATGGTATCTGGCGCTGGGGCCGCTTGGGAACGTGGACAAGAATTATTTGCACGGCGAGCTGCCCACGTGGGAAGACTTCGTCAACCATCCGAACTACGACAGTTTTTCGCAAAAGCAGGCGTTTTATCCGTATTTGAAGGACATGCATTTGACGGTGCCGGATCTGAACGTGGCGGGCTGGTGGGATCAGGAGGATTTTTACGGGCCGGTGAAGATTTACGAGACGCTTGAAAGACACGACACCAATCATCTGAATTACCTGGTGGTGGGGCCGTGGAATCACGGCGGATGGGCGCGGAGCGATGGAGAAAGCCTGGGCCGGGTGAAATTTGGAAGCGCGACAAGCAAATATTTTCGCGCAAACGTGCAGGCGAAGTGGTTTGCATACTGGCTGAAGGACAAAGGCGAGTTGCCATTCAAGAAGGCGTTGACGTTTCAGACTGGGACGAACAAATGGGTACCGTTCGATGCGTGGCCGCCGACGAGCGACGTGACGGCGAAGAAGCTTTATTTCCGGAGCGGAGGAAAATTGTCGTTCGAGGCGTCGCAAGAAACAGGAGCGCAGGCGTTCGATAGTTATATTTCCGATCCGGCGCATCCCGTGCCGTACCGCCATCGTCCCATCGAGGAGACATACGGGCCGGGGAGCCATTGGTACACATGGCTGGTGGAGGACCAGCGGTTTGTGGATTCGCGGCCGGACACGGTCAACTGGTCGACGGGCGCGCTGGATCATGATGTGTGCGTGGCAGGAGATATTACGGCGCATCTTTATGCCTCGACGACGGGAAGCGACAGCGACTGGGTGGCAAAGCTGATCGATGTGTATCCGGAGGATTATGCGGCGGAGCCGTCGATGGGAGGATATGAGTTGATGATCGCCAATGACGTTTTTCGCGGGCGTTTCCGCAACAGTTTCGAAAAGCCGGAAGCGATTGTGCCGAATCAAGTGACTCCGTACACGATTGACTTGCACACGAACGATCACTGTTTTTTGAAGGGGCATCGGATTATGGTGCAGGTGCAGAGCACGTGGTTTCCGATTATCGACCGCAACCCGCAAAAATTCGTGCCAAATATTTTCAAGGCGACGGCGAGCGATTACATCAAGGCGACGCAGCGGATTTACCGTTCGAAGAAATATCCGTCGAATGTGGAGATACCGGTGGTAAATCAGTAGCCGGGCGAGTGCGTCGCACGGGCCAAATTGCTTTGGATAAGGAGGCGCTGTGAACGGACGAGTGGATATGGGCATGGTGACGAACGCATTCGAACTGCCGGGATACCGCATCGTGCGATCGTTGGGATTGGTGCGCGGGATCATTGTGCGTTCGCGCAGCATTTTTGGAAACATAGGCGCGTCGCTGCAGACGATTGTGGGAGGAAATATCACGCTGTTCACGGATATGTGCGAAAAAACCCGCGAGGACGCGCTGGAGCTGCTGATGGAGCATGCGGCGGAGCGTGGAGCGAACGCGATTATCGG